>Ga0222426_101325_pt1 | contig 10058 bp, 10 predicted proteins | sample 2B50Ametagenome_FD_180087 | JGI IMG/M metagenome (GOLD analysis project Ga0222426, IMG submission 180087) | Enriched microbial communities from leaf-cutter ant dump, University of Wisconsin, Madison, United States - 2B50A (version 2) | ecosystem: Environmental > Terrestrial > Nest > Insects nest... | reverse complement strand
GAATCGAAGGGGGTGCGCGAAATCACGCTCAGCTACACCTTCTTCCCCACCAAGGGCTTCCAGCAGGCCGCTTCCGGTCAATCAGCTACTGGCAAAGCCGGATAGCGGACGCTATAGCCCCTGTAAGAACGATCTCTCGCCTTAATTCAGAGACCCTGGAATGGCCGACGCGCACGCGAAACCGCATCACGATTACCACCTGGTGGACCCGAGCCCCTGGCCGCTGATCTCGTCCCTGGCCTCCGTGGTCATGTTCGTCGGCGCGGTCATGTGGATGAAGGGCCTGTTCGGCCTGCCGGAAGGCACCAAGTGGCTGTTCTTCGCTGGTCTGGCGGGCGTTCTGTTCGCCATGTACGGCTGGTGGTCGGACGTCATCAAGGAATCGAAGAAGGGCGACCACACCCCGGTCGTCTCGATCGGCCTGCGTTACGGCATGGTGCTGTTCATCGCGTCTGAGGTGATGTTCTTCGTCGCCTTCTTCTGGATGTTCTTCGACATGGCGATCTTCAACGAGTCGCGCGCCATCATTCCCGAAGTCGGCAACTGGATGGACACGGGCAAGGCCTGGTCGACCTGGCCGCCCAAGGGCGTCGAGCTGCTGGACCCCTGGGGCCTGCCGCTGCTGAACACCGTCATCCTGCTGCTGTCGGGCACGACCGTCACCTGGGCGCACCATGCGCTGCAGGTCGGCGATCGCAAGGCCGCCAAGCTGGGGCTGCTGATCACGGTGCTGCTGGGGGTGCTGTTCACCGGCGTTCAGGCCTACGAATATCACCACATCCTGCACGAGGGCTTCTTCTTCAACGAAGCCGCCGCCAACTCGAAGCTCTACGGTTCGATCTTCTTCCTGACGACGGGCTTCCACGGCTTCCACGTGCTGATCGGCACCATCTTCCTGGCCGTCTGCCTGCTGCGTCTGCAAGCCGGCCAGATGACGCCGCAGAAGCACTTCGGCTTCGAAGCCGCCGCCTGGTACTGGCACTTCGTGGATGTGGTCTGGCTGTTCCTGTTCGCCTTCGTCTACGTCACCTTCGGGTGAGGACGGGCCAACCAGCCCCTGAACTTCAAACGGCGCGGGACGAGCAGTCCCGCGCCGATTTGCTTGGAGGACAGGCGATCCGGGCAGGCCTGCGCGGTCGCTGCCCGAACTGTGGGCAGGGCGCCCTGTTCCAGGGCTTCCTGAAAGTCCGCCCGGCATGCGCGGCCTGCGGTTATGATCTCGCCTCGGTCGAGACGGGCGACGGCGCCGCCACCTTCATCATGCAGATCGCCGGCTTCCTGGTCGGGTTTTCGGCCCTGGCGGTCGAGATCGCCTGGCATCCCCCCATATGGCTGCATCTGATTATCTGGCTGCCGCTGGTCGCCGCCCTGGCGCTCGGCCTGATGCGCCCCGGCAAGGGGCTGATGACGGCCCTGCAGATGCTGAGAACCCGAGACCTGAAATGACGTCCGCCGCCCGTCCTCGTTTCCCGATCATCCTGACGATCCTCGCCGTCCTGTTGCTGGGTGTACTGCTGGCGCTCGGCGTCTGGCAGGTGCAGCGGATGCAGTGGAAGGAGGGCCTGATCGCCTCGGCCGAGGCCGCCGCCGGACAGCCGCCCCTGCCGCTGGACGAAGCGTTGAAGCTGGAGAACCCGGAGTTCCGCCGGGTGATCCTGACCTGCCGCGGCCTGTCGGCGGCGCCCTTCGTCGAGCTGCAGTCCATCGAGAACAGCGACGCGGGCGTGCGTCTGGTCTCGACCTGTGCGGTTGAGGGCGGCCCGACCCTGCTGGTCGATCGCGGCTTCGTCTCCGCCGAGATTTCAAGCCGTCCGCCGGTCAACGCCGCCGACACCATGCCCGTGGTCATCACCGGCGTCCTGCGCCGCTCGCCGGCCCCCAGCGCCCTGACGCCGCCGCCTGCCGAGGGCCGCTTCTACGGCCGCGACGCCGAGGCCATGGCCCGCGCCCTGAAGGTCCAGGGGTCGGTCTCGCCCTTCACGGTCTTCGCCACCACCTCGACCAATCCCGACTGGGCCGCGCTGAAGCCCTCGGCGCCGCCCGCCGCCTTTACAAACAACCACCTGGGGTACGCCCTGACCTGGTTCGGTCTCGCCGTCGCCCTGATCGCCTTCTATGCGGTGCTGCTGCGCCGCCGCATGACCCGCAAGGACACCGCATCCTGACCGCTCGCCTTCACACCCTGTCCAACGGCGTCCGCGTCGTCTGCGACCCCATGCCCGGTCTGCGGACCTTCGCCCTGACCGTCGCCGTGCGTGGCGGCGCGCGGATGGAGGACGAGGCCCGCTCAGGCTGGTCGCACCTGCTGGAGCATCTGGTGTTCAAGGGCGCCGGCGACATGGGCGCCCGCGACATCGTCGAACGCATCGAGGCCGAGGGCGGCTCGATCAACGCCGCCACCGGCTATGAGCGCACCAGCTTTGAGATACGCGCCCTGCACGGCTCCTTGCCCCTGGCCATGCAGGTGGTGTCGGATCTGGTCTTCCGCCCCACGCTCGACCCGGTCGAGATCGTCCGCGAGAAGGATGTCGTGGCCCAGGAGATCGCCGAGGCCTTTGACACCCCCGACGACCACGTCTTCGAGATGGCCCAGACCCAGGCCTACGCCGGGCAGTCGCTGGGCCGGCCGATCCTCGGCACGGTGGACAGCCTGGAGCCCGCCGATCGCGCTGCCGTGGCCGACTGGCGCGCTCGACTCTATTCGCCGGACCGCATGGTGGTGGCGGTGTCCGGCGCTGTCGACGAGGACGAGCTTCTGGCCCTGGCCGAGCGCTGGTTCGGCCAGGAGGCGACGACGCCGCTGGACCCCCTGGCGCCCGCCGTCTTCGTCGGCGGCGAAGCCAGGCTGACGCGCAAGATCGAACAGGCCAACCTGGTCTTCCAGTTGCCGTCCATGGGCGCGCTGGACCCGCGTCTGCCGACCCTGCGGCTGTTCACCGAGATCCTCGGCGGGGGCATGGCCTCGCGTCTGTTCCAGAGTGCGCGCGAGGACCGCGGCCTGGCCTACGCCATCGACGCCTATCAGGAGGCCTATGAGGATGCCGGCCTGCTGGGAATCTACGCCGGGGCGGCCGCCGACCGCGCCGTCGAACTGGCCGAGGTCAGCGCCGCTGAACTGCTGGACCTGGCCGAGAAGGGCCCGACCGACGCCGAACTGTCGCGCGCCAAGGCCGTGCTGAACGCCACCCTGTGGATGGCTGACGAAAGCCCCGCCAGCCGCGCCGGCCGCAACGCCGCCCAGACCCTGGTCTTCGGTGCGCCGGTTTCGTCCGAGGACAGCGCCGCGCGCATTCTGGCCCAGACCAGCGATGACCTGCGCGCCGTGGGGCGTTCGATGATCGAGGCCGGACGCTCGGCCACGGCGGTGCTGGGGCCCAGGGTCGCTGCGCCTGCGGGCGCCGCCTTCGCCGCGCGATTGAAGGCGAGCTAAGTCGTGGCTGGCGTCGGCGGCGCTTCTCGGTAATCTGCCGCCATGGCCCTGTTCGACTGGATGGCCGAGGCGACCGGACCGGTCCTGCGCGGACAGGGGGTCCTGCTGCGTCCGCCGCGTCCGTCGGATCATGCCGAATGGGCCGAGCTTCGCGGCGGCTCACGCGATTATCTGCAACCCTGGGAGCCGGCCTGGGCCGAGGATGACCTGACCCGGTCCGCCTTTCGGCGCCGCCTCGGCGTCTATGCGCGCGAGATGGAGCTGGGCACGGCCTGGCCCCTGTTCGTCTTCGATCCGGATGAAGAGCGGCTGATGGGGGCGATGACCCTGTCCAATATTCGACGCGGCGTGGCCGAGACGGGCACGTTGGGTTACTGGATCGGCCAGCCCTATGCGGGCCAGGGCGTCGGCACGGCGGCGGCCAGGGCCATGCTGGGCTTCGCCTTTGGCGCTCTGAAGCTGCACCGGGTCGAGGCGGCCTGCGTGCCGACCAACCAGGCCTCGCGCCGGGTTCTGGAAAAGGCAGGCTTTCGGCACGAGGGACTGGCGAAGGCTTATTTGAAAATTAACGGCGCATGGGCAGATCATCTGCTGTTCGGCGTCATCGAGGACGAGTTCGTCCCGGGGCCGACTGCGTTCAGTTCTTACACCCGGGATTCGCTTTGAGCACACGATCCAGAGCCCTGGCCTGGGACCCGACGACGGCGATCGAGGCGCTGGCCGCCGCCGACGCCGCCCTGTGGATCTGGACGCCGGCCGACGACCAGATTCGTTTCACCGGCGCGACCCGTTCGCTGGGCCTCGGCCCGCTGGCCCCGGAATGCTCGGGCGCCGCCTTCGCCGCCCTGGCCATGCCCCAGGACCGCGCCCTGGCCGATCGTCTGCTCAAGCCCCAGGCCGAAGGGACCGAGATCGCCGTGCGCCTGCGCATGCGCGGTTGCGAGACCTGCCTGTGGCGCGGCGTCTGGCTGGAGGACGGTCTGCGCGCGGCCGGGGTCGTGGCGCTGGAAACCAAGTTCGCGGGCGCGGACCGTGACACCCTGACGGGTCTGCTGGACCGCCGCACCTTCCTGGTTCGGGTGGCCGAGACCCTGGCCCAGCCGGGCGACTATGAGCTGGTCGTGGCTGACGTGGATCGTCTGCGTCGCCTTAACGAGGCCCTGGGCCATGAACGCGCCGACCTGGTGCTGTCGGCTCTGGGGTCGCGTTTGTCCGGCGCTTTTGCTCAGGACTGTCTGCCTGCCCGCATCGGCGAGGACGAGTTCGCGGTCTTGGCCCCGCGCGGCGTCACCAGCGCCAGCGAACGTCTGCGCGAGGCGCTGGAACAGCCGCTGCGCGTCGCCGGCTTCGACATCTATCCGACCGTCTCCATCGGCGCGGTCGCCGCCGAGGGCGGACCAGATGCGCCCGACCCCGCCGAGTTGCTGCGCCGGGTCGAACTGGCCGTGGAACAGGCCAAGACCGCCGGGCGCGGCGGCGCCGCCGCCTATGGCCGGGCGCTGGAAACCGACAGCCTGTCGCGGCTGGCGCTGGAATCGGACCTGCGCAACGCCTTCGTGCGCGGCGAGATCGAGCCCTTCTATCAGCCTATCGTCAACCTGAAGACCGGCGCCGTCGCGGGCTTCGAGGCCCTGGTGCGCTGGCGCCACCCGCAGCGCGGTCTGGTGCCGCCGGACGAGTTCCTGACCCTGGCCGATGAAATGGGTCTGATGAACGAGCTGGGCCTGCTGATGATGACCCAGGCGGCGCGTCAGCTGGCCGAATGGCTGCATCGTCACCCCGGCGCGGGCAAGCTGTTCTGCAGCGTCAACCTGTCGGTCGGCGAGATCGAACGCCCGCACCTGGTCGAGGATGTCGCCCGCATCATTCAGGAAACCGGCCTGCCGCGCGGCGCGCTGAAGCTGGAAGTCACCGAGGGCGACATCATGCGCGACACCGCCCATGCCGCCGAGGTCCTGACCCAGCTACGCGAGGCGGGGGCCAGTCTGGCGCTGGACGACTTCGGCACGGGCTTCTCATCCCTGTCCTATCTGGCGCGCCTGCCCTTCGACACGCTGAAGATCGATCGCTACTTCGTTCTGACGATGAACAAGGACGAGGGCTCGGCCAAGATCGTCAAGTCGGTCGTCAACCTGGGTCGCGATCTGTCCCTGGAAGTCGTGGCCGAAGGGGTCGAGAACGCCGAACTGGCCGGCCTGCTGCTGGACGCCAGCTGCCACTACGGCCAGGGCTTCGGCTACGCCCCCGCGCTTCCGGCCCAGGAGGCCGAGGTCTATCTGAACGAATCCCTGGCCGACGGCTCGGCGCCGATCAAGGCGCGCTCGGCCTAGACGTCAGGCCCGCCGCTCAAGCCCGCCCGCTCTGGGCGGACAGGCGGGCGGCGTCGACGCCCAGGCCGGCCAGGGCGCGGGCCCACTTGGTCTGATAGTCGGCGTCGAAGATCAGGTCGGGGTCGGCGTCGGCCGTCAGCCAGACATTCTCGCTGAGTTCTTCCTCCAGCTGTCCGTCGCCCCATCCGGCGTAGCCCAGCAGCAGAATCGACTGGCGCGGCCCGTCTTCCGGGTCGCTCATGGCGGCCAGCGCATCGCGCGTGCCGGTCAAGGCCAGGCCGTCGCCGAAGGTCAGGGTGACGTCGTCATTGGCCCAGTCGTCGGTGTGCAGGACAAAGCCGCGCTCGCGCTCGACCGGCCCGCCGATCAGCACCGACCGGTCCGACATGGCGTCGGCGACGGGCGTGTCCAGCTTCTTCAGCACTTCGGACAGGGTGACGCCCGGCGCCGGCTGATCCAGCCGCAGGCCCATGGCGTGCTCGTCGTCGTGGGCGCAGACCAGGATGACGGCGTGGCGGAAACGGTCGTCGTCGATGCCTGGCATCGCCACCAGAAGACGCCCGGTCAGGGAGGAGAAGGCGGTCATGATCCTATCATCGGGGGGCGACGGCCCCGACGCAAGGGAGGGGCGCCGGACAAGAGACGACGAAGCCGCCTTGGCGATCACGACCGCGCTCTCTATCTGAGGATCTGAACGCCGCCCGGATGTCCCGGGCCTTCAGCCCCGGAGACCTTGCATGACCATCCAGATCGGCGACCGCATCCCCGACGCGACCCTGACCACCATGACCGCTGACGGCCCCAAGCCGGTCACCACGTCTGAACTGTTCGGCGGCAAGACGGTCGCCCTGTTCGCCGTCCCCGGCGCCTTCACCCCGACCTGCTCGGCGCGCCATCTGCCGGGCTATGTCGACAACCGCGCCGACCTGACCGCCAAGGGCGTCGACACCGTGGCCTGCCTGTCGGTCAACGACGCCTTCGTCATGGGCGCCTGGGCCCAGGCCAACGACCTGAACGGCACGGACGACATCATCATGCTGGCCGATGGCAACGGCGACTTCACCCGCAGCGTCGGCCTGGCCCTGGACGCCAAGGGCTTTGGCATGGGCGAGCGTTCGCAGCGCTACTCCATGCTGGTCAAGGACGGTGTGGTCGACCAACTGAACATCGAACAGGGCGGCGAGTTCAAGGTGTCCTCGGCCGAGCACCTTCTGGCCCAGCTCTGATCGTGCCTGTCATGGTCTGATCCATGACGGACGTCTTCACCCCGGAACAACGCAGCGCGGTCATGCGTCGGGTGAGGGGGCGCGACACCGCGCCCGAGCTCAAGGTCCGGCGGGTGCTGCGCGCCGCCGGGATCGGCTACCGTCTGGGCGGCTGCGGCTTGCCCGGACGGCCCGACGTGGTGATGAAGGGGCGCAAGCTCGTCGTCTTCGTCCACGGCTGTTTCTGGCATGGCCATGACTGCCCGCGCGGGGCGCGAAAACCCAAGGCCAACGCCGGCTACTGGGGCGCCAAGATCGAGCGTAATCGTACGCGCGACGCGCGGGTCGAGGCGGCCTTGTGCGCGGAAGGCTGGCGCGTGGCGACGGTCTGGGAATGCCGCTTGCGAGAACCGGCCTTCGAGGCTGCTTTCCTGGCCGAGATCCGGGGTGGTCAGGCCGCCGCGCTCTCGGCGGCGGCGGCGGCCTCGTCCAGCACCTGTGACAAAGCCCCCAGCAGGGAGCCGGGCGTCAGGGGCTTGGACACGAAGTAGTTCATGCCCGCGGCCGTGCAGGCCGCGATGTCCTCGGGCGCGGTGTCCGCTGTTACGGCGATGACCGGCACCAAGGCGTTCATCCCGCCCCCGGCGCGCAGGCGGCGTGTCGTCTCTCGCCCGTCCAGCTCCGGCATGCGGACATCCATGAAGACCACGTCGAACTGGCTTCGCCCACAGGCGTCCAGGGCCGCCATGCCGTCCTCCGCCATGACGATCTCACAGTCGATGGTCTGCAGGATCAACTGGATAGCGCGGCGATTGATGGCGTGGTCATCGACGATCAGCACGCGGAGCGAGGCGGCCTCAGCCTCTTCTGCCTGGAGAGGCTGGACCTCGGCCTCGACACTGACCGGCAAGGCGGGCGGCGCCTCCGGTTCGGGCAGGGGCTCGGGCGGGGAGACCATCGGGGCGGACCGGGCCAGCGGACGGGTGATGGTCGCGCGCGCCTCAGGCGCCAAGGCGGGCTGGATGTCGATCGCCGCACCGCGAGGAAGAATCAGGGAGACGGTGAAGATGGATCCCTGGCCCGGGGTGCTGCGCACCGTCAGGCGTCCGCCCATGAGGCCGAGCAGGTCACGACTGATGGCGAGGCCCAGGCCTGAGCCGCCATACCGTTCAGCCACGCCCTCGGCGGTCTGATCGAAGGGCGTGAAGAGGCGCTCCAGTTGGCTGGTGCTCATGCCGGAACCGGTGTCCGCGATGTCGATCAGCAGGACATGGGCGCCGTGTTCGTCCGGCCAGGACTGCAGGCGCAGGGTGATGGCGCCCTGGTCCGTGAACTTCATGGCGTTGGAGATCAGATTGTTCAGCACCTGGCGCAGGCGCATGGCGTCGCCGCGCACCATCTGCGGCAACTGGCGGGCGCCCTCCATCCGCAGACGCAGCCCCTTGGCGCGCGCAGGGCCCTGCCAGAGGCGCGCGGTCTGGGACAGCAACAGGCGCAGGTCGAAGTCGCGGCTCTCGATGTTCATGCGTCCTGCGTCCAGACGGGCGTGGTCCAGCAGGTCGTCGAGCAGATCCTTCATCATCATGCCGGCGTCGGTGATCAGGGCGACCTGCTGACGCGTCGAGGCGGAGCGCCCGGCGCGATCCAGCTCGTCGGCGCCGGTCAGGATGGCGCTGATCGGCGTGCGCAGATCATGAGCCACGGCGGCCAGAAAGGCGCTGCGGCTGGCCATGGCCGCCTCGGCCTCGGCGCGCTTGCGATCGGCCTCGATACGGGCCTCTGTCTCCGCCCGGTTGGCGCGGAACAGATGGCGTCGCGTGTTCAGGCAGAAGACCGTGTAGGACAGGATGGCCACCGAGACGGCGGTGACGATGTGCGGGGCCGCGCCCGAGCGGGCCATGAACAGCGGGGTCAGGGCGAAGATCGCCAACTGAGGCAGGACCGTGCAGGCGAAGATGCGCATCGATCCGGCGGACATGATGACCGAGTTGATCATGCCGGCCGACAGCAGAACGGACGCCGCCACGCCGCCCATGGCGCCGCCGACAATCCATAGAGGCACCGCGATGACGCCGAAGAAGCCGGCGTTCAGCATCAGAACAAGATCGCCGTAAACGCCGCGCCAGCCGACCGGTTCTGTGACCTTGCCGGCGACGACGGGGGCGAAAACCTCGGCCTCCAGAAACTGGATCAGGGTGTAGATCGCCAACCAGATGGCGCTGAAGCGCCAGCCCAGCATGGGGCTGAACACCAGGGCGGTCGCCGCGCCCATGACGATGCGTTGCAGCATCGCCTTGCGGCGTTGGCGGATTGCGGGCGCCCAGATGGTCGGGGCGTCGGCGGCGGTTTGCGTCATGCGACCTTCCGAGCAGGCGAATTCGCCTATCGGAGCGATGATGCGGCCGCTTGCCCTAATGCTCCGTCAACGACCTGAACCAACCGCGTCGGAAATGTGGCTGAACCCCTCGGCGCGCAGACGGGCGGCCAGATCGCGCTTGATGGCGCCGATCAGACCCGGCCCCTTATAGATCAGGGCCGAATAGACCTGCACGGCCGAGGCGCCCGCGCGGATGCGGGCCCAGGCGTCGGCGCCGCTCTCGATGCCGCCCACCGCGATCAGCGGCAGCCGGCCGGCGGCGGCCTCGGCGGCGGCTTCCAGCGCCTTCTGGGCGAAGGGCTTCAATGGCGCGCCCGACAGGCCGCCGGCCTCGCCTGCGAACGCGGACTTCAGCGTGGCGGGGCGTTCCAGCGTGGTGTTGGACACGATCAGGGCGTCGATGTGGTGCGCCAGGGAGGCCTCGACGATCATGCCGATCTCTTCGCCGATCAGGTCCGGCGCGATCTTCAGGAAGACCGGAGCCCCGTCGGACGGGCGGGCCTCATGGATGCGGCCCAGTAGATCGTCCAGCGCCTCGCGGCCCTGCAGGGCGCGCAGGCCCGGCGTATTGGGCGAAGAGATGTTGATGGTGAAGTAGTCAGCCAGACCGGCCAGACGCTTCAGACCCGCGACATAGTCCGCCGCCTTGTCCTCGGTGTCCTTGTTGGCCCCCAGATTGGCGCCGATGGGCGTGCGCTTGGGGCGGGTGGCCAGTC
>Ga0222426_101320_pt1 | contig 10111 bp, 9 predicted proteins | sample 2B50Ametagenome_FD_180087 | JGI IMG/M metagenome (GOLD analysis project Ga0222426, IMG submission 180087) | Enriched microbial communities from leaf-cutter ant dump, University of Wisconsin, Madison, United States - 2B50A (version 2) | ecosystem: Environmental > Terrestrial > Nest > Insects nest >... | reverse complement strand
CGACATCGTGGTGTGTCTGCGCGACGGCGCCAAATACGCGCTGGCCGTGGGTGCGGCTGCCGCCACGGTCGGCATCGTCGTCGGCGTCGTCACGCTGACCGGCGTCGGCTTCAAGCTCTCCTACATCGTCACCTCGACGGCGGGACATCTCTCCCTGCTGTTCGGCACCTTCATCCCCGAGGCGATCTTCTCGACGCAGGGCCTGACGCTGCTGTTCACCCTGATCATGACCGGCGTGGTCTGCATCCTGATGGGCTGCGGCATCCCGACGACGGCCAACTACATCATCATGGTGACGATCGCGGCCCCGGCGCTGGTCATGCTCGGCACCGAGCCGATCGTCGCCCACTTCTTCGTCTTCTACTACGGCTTGCTGGCCGACATCACGCCGCCGGTGGCGCTGGCCGCCTATGCCGCAGCCGGCATGGCCGGCTCCGACCCGTTCAAGACCGGCAACACCGCCTTCCGCCTCGGCCTCGGCAAGGCGCTGGTGCCGTTCGTCTTCGTCTTCTCGCCGTCGCTGCTGCTGGTGACGAAGGATTTTACCTGGGCGAACTTCTTCCTCGCCTTCTTCGGCTGCGTGCTCGGCATCACCTGTCTGGGCGCGGCACTGTCGCGCTACCTTCTGGTGCGCACCCGGCCTTGGGAGAACGTGCTTCTGGTGCTGGCCGCCTTCCTTCTGGTGGCGCCCGAGCTCTATTCGTCGCTGCTGGGGCTGGTGCTGATCGTCCCCGTGGTGCTGCGCCACTGGGCCGCGCGCCACACCGACGAGGCGCTGCCGGCCTGACCTTTTCACAAGCCGTTGGGGGGCCGGGCCGATCGCCCGGCCTCCAATCGCCCGTCTGTTACGTCAGCGCGTTCGCGATCACCAGGGCGAGGCCGCCGGCCAGCGTGACGTTGACCAGCGTCAAATAAAGGTGCGGGCCGCGCGCCTCGCCCTCGAACATCATGGGATTATGGTAGAGCGGCGTCGCCAGGCACAGAAACACGATCAACAGGATCGCGCCGTGGACGGGCCACAGGTTGAACAGGAGCGACAGGCCGCCCAGCGCCTGCATCGTGAAGCCGACCGCCAGCAAGGCAGGCGGCAGCCGCCAGCCGTAATTGGTTTCGGAGCGCTCGACGCGCTCGCCGAAGTTCCGGAAATTGCGGAAGGCGGCGATCAGGAAGAACCCGCCGAACACCACCCTGCCGATCGCCTGCAACAAATCCGCCGACATGCCATATCCCCTCTTTCGGACCCCAGCGGCTATCGGATGACAGCCGCCGCGCAAAGCGGCACGACAGGCATGTGCTTGCGCCAATGACGAAAGGCCGCCGCGGACGCGACGGCCTTGGAGATTCCTTGCCCGCTCACGCAGCCTTGGCGTGCTCGACCGGGTGGATGGCATGGAAAGGCACACACAGCCTGTTCCAGACATTGATCATTCCGATGGCGACGCTGAGCTTGACCAGTTCCTCTTCCGAGAAGTGCTGTCGCGTCGCCTCGTAGAGCGCGTCCGGCACGCCTTCCCTGGCAATGAGTGTCACCGCCTCGGTATAGGCAAGGGCAGCGCGCTCGCGCTCGGAAAACAGCGGCGATTCCTTCCACGCCGCGACGAGGATGACGCGCTGCTGGGTATCGCCGTCGCGCAGGGCTTCCTTGGAATGCATGTCGACGCAGAACGAACAGCCGTTGATCTGCGAAGCGCGCAGCTTGACCAGATGCAGCAGGCTTTTCTCCAGCCCGCACTCCTCGACCGCCTGGTTGAGCGCCCTCACCTGCTTCAGCAGATCTGGTGCCACGTTGAAGAACTGGAGCCTCGGTTTCATCGATTTTTCCTTTCACTTACCTGTTGGGGAACTGGTTTTCTGCGGCCGCTGATGCCGCTCGACAAAGGCGCAGGCAGCGGCGATCGAGCGCGGATCGGCGTCCGTCATGAAGTCGGCCACGATGTCGGAGAGTTTCTCGGCCGCCAGCGCCGCACGGTAGGCTTTCTCGGCCCGCAGCATCGCCGCATTGATGCCGCACGGCTTCACGTAAGCGGCGGCCGGCAGCTTGACCGGCCCGTTGCGCCGGATCTCGCCGCAGCGGAACGCCGGCTGCGGGCCCTCCACCGCCAGAACGATGTCGAGCAGGGAAATACGCTCGGGCGCGCGCGCCAGCCGGTAGCCGCCGGTCGGACCCGGCACGGACTCCAGGATGCCTGCCGACGTCAACGCCTGGAGATGCTTGAGCAGATAGCTCGGCGATAGGTCGAACTGCGCCGCCAGCGCCGCGCCAGGCATGGTCGCCGCTCCTTCGAGGCCCGCCAATGTCGTCGCGCTGTGGATCGCCGCCTCGACGCCTTCGCTGAGTTTCATGGCATCCGTCCTTCCATCATGGATTATAATTATCCTGGATAAACTTTATCGTCAATAGGAAAACGAGAAAGCTCCGCCCGCAGGCGAAACCGTCGATACGCTACGCGACGGTTCCGCCTGCTTCGGGAGGAGCTTATTCCGCGGCCTGCCGTGCCATCGGATTGTTGGGATGCGTCGTCCAGTTGGCGTAGTCCGGGGAAACGGTCTTGCCGGTGCGCTCGTCCAGCGCGCCGACGTCCAGCGGCACCATCGTGATGCAGCCTTCCACCGGGCAGACATTGACGCACAGATTGCAGCCGACGCACTCGTCTTCCATCACCTCGAAGTGGCGCACGCCGTCGACTTGTGCGGTGATCGCCTGGTGCGAGGTGTCCTCGCAGGCGATGTGGCAACGACCGCATTTGATGCAGGCCTCCTGGTCGATATGCGCCTTGGCGATATAGTTGAGGTTCAGGTACTGCCAGTCGGTGACATTGGGCGTGGCGCGCCCGATGACGTCGTCGAGCGAGCGGTGGCCCTTCTCGTCCATCCAGTTCGACAGGCCCGAAATCATCTCCTGCACGACCTTGAAGCCGTAGGTCATGGCGGCCGTGCACACCTGCACGTTGCCGGCACCGAGCGCCAGGAACTCGGCCGCGTCGCGCCAGGTCGTCACGCCGCCGATGCCAGAGATCGGCAGGCCGCGCGTTTCGGGGTCGCGCGCGATCTCGGCCACCATGTTGAGCGCGATCGGCTTCACCGCCGGGCCGCAGTAGCCGCCGTGCGACCCCTTGCCGTCGATCGACGGCTCCGGTGAGAACGAGTCGAGATCGACCGAGGTAATCGACGAGATCGTGTTGATGAGCGACACCGCGTCCGCCCCGCCCTTCTTGGCCGCGCGCGCCGGATAGCGGATGTCGGTGATGTTGGGCGTCAGCTTCACGATGACGGGCATGCGCGTGTACTGCTTGCACCAGCGCGCCACCATCTCGATGTATTCCGGCACCTGGCCGACGGCCGAACCCATGCCGCGTTCGCTCATGCCGTGCGGGCAGCCGAAGTTCAGCTCGATGCCGTCGCATTCGGTCTCTTCCACCGCCGGCAGGATCGCCTTCCAGCTCGCCTCCTCGCACGGCACCATGATGGAGGCGACCAGCGCCCGGTCCGGCCAGTCCTTCTTGACCTGCTTGATCTCCTGAAGGTTGAGCTGGAGCTGTCGGTCGGTGATCAGCTCGATGTTGTTCAGGCCCAGCAACCGGCGGTCGGCGCCCCAGATCGCGCCGTAGCGCGGCCCGTTGACGTTGACGACCGGCGGCCCTTCCTCGCCGAGCGTCTTCCACACCACGCCGCCCCAACCGGCCTTGTAGGCGCGCTCGACATTGTAGGCCTTGTCCGTCGGCGGCGCCGACGCCAGCCAGAACGGATTGGGCGATTTGATGCCGACGAAGTCGTTGCGGATGTCTGCCATGTTCATGCCCTCCCGTTCGCAGTGAGAGACCGGTGGATGCTTTCCGCAGCGTCGCGCCCTGCGGCCACGGCCGCCACTGTAAGGTCCTCGCGCCCGTCCACCACGCAATCACCGCCGGCCCACACCTTCGCCATTGAGGTGCGACCTTCGGCATCGACCTTGATCCGCCCTCCCTCCAGTTCGATGGTGGCGCCCGAGCCGTTGAGCGCCGCCGGCACGAAGGACTGGCCGATGGCCTTGAACACCTGGTCGGCGAGAAGCGTCAACGTCTCGCCTGTGCCCTTGAGCTTCTCACCGTCCAGCGCGGTGTATTCCAGTTCGATGGCACTGACCTTGCCGCCGTCGGCAATCACCCGCTTCGGCTGCATCCAGTGACGGATGGTGACGCCGTTGGCGCTGGCCAGATCCTGTTCAAATTCGGAGGCGTTCATGTGCTCCTGGCCGCGCCGGTAGCAGATTGTCACCTCCTCGGCGCCGAGCAGTTTCGACTGCACCGCCGCGTCGATAGCCGTCATGCCGCCGCCGATGACGACGACGCGCCGCCCGACGGGAAGCCCGGCAAGATCGCTCGCCTGCCGAAGTTCGGAAATGAAATCCACCGCGTTCGCCACGCCGTCCGCATCCTCGCCGTCCGCTCGCAACGCATTGACGCCGCCGAGCCCCATGCCGAGGAACACGGCGTCATAATCCTTCACCAGGTCGGAAAGCTGGTAATCGCGGCCGAGCGCCTTGCCGTTCTCGATTGAAATGCCGCCGATGGCGGTCACATAGTCGACCTCGGCCTGCGCGAACGCATCCGTGCTCTTGTAGGCGGCGATGCCGTATTCGTTGAGTCCGCCGGATTTCGGCCGCGCCTCGAGGATGGTCACCTCGTGTCCATGGCGCGCCAGGCGATGCGCCGCCGCAAGGCCCGCCGGCCCTGCCCCCACGACCGCAACCTTTTTGCCGGTCGCCTTGGCGCGTTGATAGAATTGCTTGCCCTCCTCCATCGCCACGTCGGTGGCGTAGCGCTGCAGGCGGCCGATCTGCACCGGCTTGCCTTCCGCCGTCTCGCGCACGCAGGCCTCCTCGCACAGCGTCTCGGTCGGGCAGACGCGGGCGCACATGCCGCCCAGGATGTTCTGGTCGAAGATGGTCTTGGCCGAACCAAGCGGATTACCGGTAGCGATCTCACGGATGAACAGCGGAATATCGATCGCCGTCGGGCAGGCGTTCATGCACGGCGCGTCGTAGCAGAAATAGCAGCGGTCGGCCTCGACCAGCGCCTCGTGATGGTCGAGCGGCGGATGCAGGTCGGAAAAGTTCTCGGCATACTGCTCGGAGGCCAGCCTGCCGCCGGCGATGCCTTCCTTGAAGAGACTGAGTGCCATCGGGTTCCCGCTCTTTGAATGTTATGATTTTCGAGCAGGCTACCACGTTATGATTTTTTATCAATCGGTCAAATTTTGGCGTAACTCGTTGAATATGCAGCTATAAAATATGACTATTTTTATCATGAATTAACAAGGCAGAATATTTGTCACGCCCTGTCGATTTCCGTCGTCGCCGAGCGTCCTATGTCCGGTGCTGACGGGCGCAGGCAAAAGGAGTGCAAGATGCCGAGAACCCCTTCCTTCTTCTGGTACGAACTGATGACGACCGATATCGAGGCGGCTCGGGATTTCTATGCCGGCGTGATCGGCTGGCGTCCCGAGGCGTGGGACGGGACGGACATGTCCGGCCGACCCTATATCGTGATGAACTCCGACATCCGCGGCGTCGGCGGCATCATGAACCAGCCGGAGCCGATGAAGGCCATGGGCGCGCCGCCCGCCTGGGTCGGCTACATCTACGCCGCAGATGTCGATGCCGCCACCGCATCGGTCAAGGCGGCCGGCGGCTCGGTCTTCTGCGAACCGACGGACATTCCGAATGTCGGCCGGTTCTCGGTGGTGGCGGATCCGCAGGGCGCCTATTTCCAGATGCTGCATCCAGACGGACCGGACCAGCCGCCGATCGACCCCGGCACGGTCGGCCATGTCGGCTGGCACGAACTTTATACGACCGACTGGAAGGCAGCGATGGCCTTTTATTCCGGCCAATATGGCTGGAACCAGGAACGCGCGGTCGACATGGGCGAGATGGGCACCTATGCGGTCTTCTCCGTCGACGGCCAGCAGACCGGCGGCATGATGAACAAGCCGTCGCAGATCCCGGTGCCGGTCTGGCAGTTCTATTTCACGGTCGAGGCCATCGACGCGGCGGCCAAGCGTGTCGCCGACGGCGGCGGCATGGTGCTGATGGGACCGATGGAAGTGCCCAACGGGGACTGGGTCGCCCAGTGCCGGGACCCGCAGGGCGCGCATTTCGCGCTGACGGCGGCGAAGCGGTAAGGTTCTGCGCGGAGCGAAAGCTCGCTTGCTGCCGGCGTCCGTCAGCCGATATCGGTTTCGGCGAAGTCGTTGCCCTTGTAAAGCAGAGGGACGCCGGCCCGCTTCGCGAATGCGTAAGAAAGACAGTCGCCGAAATTAAGTTTCGCCGGGTGGCCTGTGCCTTTTCCGAAGCGGAGATAGGCATCGACAAGCACCGGATAGAGACCCGCATCGAGCCCGATCATCTCGATGCGGGCAGACTGAAGAAATTGCGGCACGAGCCGCACAGAAAGCGGATAGTTCTCGATGGTGCGTCCCACGGACAACGCGGCCTCGAAAGCGTTAACCACTGTGGTGACTGGCCGATCCGCCGTCTTCAAGCTTTCGAATAATTCGTCAGCGTCCGCCTCTTCGAGCATCATTGCCACGATCGCGGAGGTTTCGACCAGCATTAGTCGTCTTCGCCCCACATCTCGTCCATGAAAGCCTTGTCATCTTTTGCGGAAAACGGCGCACCGTTTCGCGCCGCGCGTACCTGCGCCAGGATCGGCTCGATCCTGCGTCGAAGGTCTTCGACATCCTTCTGGCCGGCTCTATCGGCGTCCGTCACCGCCAGCTTGATCGCCTCGGTGATGCCTACGCCACGACGTCGCGCGAAATCACGCAACATGCGGTCGGCCACTTTATCCTGCACGTGGATCGCCATGACGCCCCTCTTGTACATGTCGTAGTATAATATGTACAAGGCGCATCTTCAATCGTCGAACGCTCACCCTCGCAGCCGCTTGAAATCGGCGTCGAACAACGCACCAGGCTGAAGCCGCGCCTTGTGGCGCTTTCCAAGCAGTTCGACCTCGAAACCGTCAACTTCGTCGGCAAGCGCCTTCGGCACGTAGCCGACCGCCACCGATTTTTTCGCATTGTGCGCGTAGCCGCCGGAGGTGACCCAGCCCACCACCTTGCCGCCGTGCCAGATCGCCTCGTCGCCGATCACGTCGGCGTCGTCGGCATCCATGACGAAGGCGCGCAGGCGCAGTTTCCCGCCGCCTGCCTTCTCGGCTGCCGCGCTCGCCTTGCCGATGAAGTCCGCGGCCTTGTTGTAAGCCACGAAGCGGTCGAGCCCGGCTTCGAGCGGGCCGTAGATCGGCCGATACTCGCGCGCCCACGAACCATAGTTCTTTTCCAGCCGCAGCGCATTGAGCGCCCGGGACCCGAACAACCCGATGCCGAACTCGGCGCCGGCCTCCATCAGCGTGTGGAACACCGCGCGCTGGTATTCCGGCGTCATCCACAGTTCGTAGCCGAGATCGCCCGTATAGCTCACGCGGCCGACGACGCAGGGCGCCATGCCGATATCCATCTTGCGGACCGCCATGAACGGGAAAGCCGCGTTGGAGACGTCAGCCTTCGTGACTTTCTCCAGCACCTTGCGGGCGTCCGGCCCGGCGATCGACAGGCCGACACGGCCGAGACCCAGCGCCTCGACGCGCACCGAGCCGTCGGCGGGAAGATGCTGCTCGAACCAGCGCATATGATACTGCTCGGCGATGCCCGAGCCGAAGATGAGCCATTCACCTGAATGACCTTCCCCCGTAGCACCCGGCGCAGGCAGCCGCGCCAGCGTGAAATCACCGATCAGCTTGCCGTCTTCCTTGAGCATCGGCGCCAGCGTCATGCGGCCGGGCTTCGGCAGGGCGCAGGCCAGCATCCGGTCCAGCCATGCCTCGGCCCCGTCGCCCGTCACGCGATATTTGGCGAAGGAGGAAATCTCCGACAGGCCGACGCCGTTTCGCACCGCCGCCACCTCCTTCGCGACATGGGAAAAATCGCTGGAGCGCCGCCACGAGAACTCGTCCTTCACGCCCTCCGGCGCATACCACAGCGGCACTTCCAGCCCGTAGGCGACGCCGAACTGCGCGCCCTTCGCCGCCAGCAGATCGTAGACCGGCGTGGTCTTGAGCGGCCGCCCGGCCGGCAGTTCCTCGTTGGGGAAGCGGATCGAGAAGCGGCGCGAATAGTTCTCGCGCACCTTGGCGTTGGTATAGGCCATCGACGCCCAGTCGCCGTAGCGGGCGACGTCCATAGCCCAGATGTCGAAACCCGGGTCGCCGTGGATCATCCAGTTGGACAGCGCCAGCCCGACGCCGCCGCCTTGGCTGAACCCTGCCATCACCCCGCAGGCGCACCAGAATCCCGGCAGGCCGCGCACCGGCCCGACCAGCGGATTGCCGTCCGGCGCGAAGGTGAACGGGCCGTTGATGATCTGTTTGATCCCGGTCTTCTGGAAAGCCGGGAAATGACGAAAACCGACCTCCAGCGACGGCGCGATGCGATCGATGTCGGGCTCCAGCAGTTCGTGGCCGAAATCCCAAGGCGTCACCTGTTCCGACCATGGCTTGTTGGCCTTCTCATAGGTCCCCATCAGCATGCCGCCACGCTCCTGGCGCAGGTAGAGCTCGCCGTCGAAATCGACCGCGTGGATCACCTCCTTGCCCGTCGAGGCGTTGATCTCGGCGACCTCCGGCATGTCCTCGGTGATGAGGTACATATGCTCCATGGCGAGCACCGGCAGCTCCAGCCCGACCATGCGGCCGACCTCGCGCGCCCACAGTCCGCCGGCATTGACGACGTGCTCGGCAATCACCGTGCCCTTGTTGGTGACGACGTCCCATAGGCCGTCAGGCCGGCGCCGAATGTCCTCGACCTTGGTGAAGCGCTCGACCTCCGCGCCCAGCTTGCGCGCGGCCTTGGCATAGGCCTGCGTGACGCCGGACGGATCGAGATGCCCGTCCTCGGAATTGCGCACCGCGCCGACGAACTGTTTCGGGTCGATGAGCGGCATCAGCCGATGCGCTTCCTCGGCTGATATCTCCTCTAGGTCGAGGCCGAGATAGCGGCCCTTGGCGACGACGCCGCGCAGCCAGTCCATGCGCGCCTCGGTGGCGGCGAGCAAAACGCCGCCGGTGACGTGCACGCCGGTCGCCTGGCCGGACAGCTCCTCGATCTCCTTGTAGAGTTCGATCGTGTATTTCTGCAGCTTGGCGACGTTGGGATCGCCGTTGATCGTGTGCATGCCGCCGGCGGCGTGCCAGGTCGAGCCCGACGTCAGTTCGTCGCGCTCCAGCAACACGACGTCGGTCCAACCCGCGCGCGCCAGATGGAACAGCACCGAGCAGCCGACGACGCCACCGCCGATGACCACGACCTTTGCATGCGATTTCATGGGAAGCCCTGCGTTTTCATTGCGTTGGAATGGAGAGATGATTCAGGGCGGGAAGCCGTTGAATCGGAATGTGAACAAGGCCAGCTCTCGCCGCGCGTCCGTCATTCCGGGACCGCGCAGCGGAACCCGGAATCCAGAGCGCCGCCACAGATGTCGATGGCGCGGCTGGGCCGGACAGGAGATCGAGGCGCACAAACGGTTGCGGCAACGCAGATCAGCGACCGCTTCATCTCTGGATTCCGGGTTCCGCTGCGCGGCCCCGGAATGACGGGCGAGGTTGCTCACGGTTCCCCTGTCCCGATCTCTTCCCTGCGCTTCGCCACATAGGCTTCCAGTTCCTCGCGCACGCCCGGGTCCATCGCCGGCTGGACATATTCCTCCAGCGCCTTCTTCCACAGAAGCGTCGCGCGCTGCGTCGCATCAAGCCCACCGGCCTCAGCCCAAGCCTCGTAATTCTGCCAGTTCGACAGCATCGGCTGGTAGAAGGCGGTCGAATAGCGCTCCAGCGTGTGCGGCTCGCCGAAGAAATGGCCGCCCGTCGGCACCCGGCCAAGCGCCTCCAGCGCAAGCTCCCCCTCGTTCACCTCGATCGGCTTCAGGAACGCCATCATATGCTGGATCATCTCGACATCGATGACGAGCTTCTCGAACGACGCCGTCAGCCCGCCCTCCTGCCAGCCGGCGGCGTGGTAGATCAGGTTGCCGTGGCCGAGCACCGCGCCCCACAGCGCCATCATCGTCTCGTAG
>Ga0222426_101316_pt1 | contig 10155 bp, 9 predicted proteins | sample 2B50Ametagenome_FD_180087 | JGI IMG/M metagenome (GOLD analysis project Ga0222426, IMG submission 180087) | Enriched microbial communities from leaf-cutter ant dump, University of Wisconsin, Madison, United States - 2B50A (version 2) | ecosystem: Environmental > Terrestrial > Nest > Insects nest >... | reverse complement strand
ATGCCTAAGCCACAACAAACCAGAACATCTGCTTAGAGGCTCACCACCATGTCCATCCAGCAGCAGCTCGACGCGCACCTCAAGCGCGGCACTGTCGGTTTTCCCACCGCCCTGGCCAGCACCATCGGCCTGATCATGGCCAGCCCGGTCATCCTCACCGCCACCATGGGCTTCGGCATCGGCGGCAGCGCCTTCGCCGCGGCCATGGTGATCGCCGTGCTGATGATGCTGGCGCAGTCCACCACCTTCGCCGAGGCAGCCTCGATCCTGCCCACCAGCGGCTCGGTGTACGACTACATCTCCTGCGGCATGGGGCGCTTCTTCGCCATCACCGGGACCATCGCCGCCTACCTGATCGTCCACGTCTTCGCCGGCACCGCCGAGACCATCCTTTCCGGGGTGATGGCGCTGGTGAACTTCGAGCACCTCAACACCCTGGCCGAGTCCGCCGGCGGCTCCTGGCTGCTGGGCGTGGGCTTCGTGGTGGTGTTCGGCATCCTCAACGTGTTCGGCGTCAACGCCTTCGGCCGCGCCGAGGTGGTGCTGACCTTCGGCATGTGGAGCACCCTGATGGTGTTCGGCGTGCTCGGCCTGCTGGCCGCCCCGGCGGTGCAGCTGGACGGCTGGTTCGGCGCCTCGCTGGTGGGCACCGACCTGCAGACCATCCTCTCGCTGGTGGGCATGGCGATGTTCATGTTCGTCGGCTGCGAGTTCGTCACCCCGCTGGCGCCGGATTTGCGCAACTCGGCCAAGGTGATGCCGCGGGCCATGGCCCTGGGCCTGTTCGGCGTGGCCTCGTGCATGTTCATCTACGGCGCGGCGATGAAGCGCCAGGTGGAGAACGTGCTGCTCGACCCGGCCGCCGGCGTGCACCTGCTGGACACGCCCATGGCCATCCCACGCTTCGCCGAGCAGGTGATGGGCCAGGTCGGCCCGCTGTGGCTGGGCGTGGGCTTCCTGTTCGCCGGCGCCGCCACCATCAACACCCTGATGGCCGGCGTGCCGCGCATCATGTACGGCATGGCCGTGGACGGCGCGCTGCCCAAGTGCTTCGCCTACCTGCAGCCGCGCTTCAAGACGCCGGTGCTGTGCATCCTGGTGGCGGTGCTGATCCCCTGCCTGCACGCCCTGTGGCTGCGCGGCAACACCGACCACATCATGAACCTGGTGTTGGCCGCGGTCTGCGCCTGGAGCACCGCCTACCTGCTGGTGACCCTCTCCGTGGTGCTGCTGCGCATCCGCCGCCCGGACCTGCCGCGGGCCTACCGCTCGCCGCTGTTCCCGCTGCCGCAGATCATCTCCAGCGTCGGCATCCTCATCGGTATGTGGTACATCACCCCGCCGGGCATGAACCCCGCCGACATCTACGTGCCCTTCGCCGTGATGCTCGGCCTGACCGCCGCCTACGCGCTGGTCTGGACCCTGCTGGTGCAGAAGGTCAACCCGTTCCGCCCGGTGCCGGTGGAAGAGGTGCTGGAGAAGGAGTTCCGCGCCGAACCCGGCATCCATTCCAGCGAGTTCTACGGCCATGCTTCCAAGGCTGTCTGACTGGCTGCGCCGGCCGCCCTCGGGCTACCGCCCGGGGGTGACCCTGGAGCAGGCCCGGCGCAACCTCGGCGGCCTGGCCTTCGAAGCGCTGGAGCCCGGCGCCGGGCGCTTCAGCACGGTGGACGGCGGGTTGGTCTTCGAGCTGCGCGAGCGGCCCCAGGCGCAGTTCCTCATGCACCTGGTGCTCACCGAGTTCGTCGTCGAGGGGCCGGCGGCGTACGCCGGCGAGGCGCGCTTCGAACTGCGCCACCAGGGTGTGCTGCGGTGCCAGGGCGTGGAATGCCGCCAGCGTGCCGGCGACCCGGCGCTGGGCGCGCGCCTGGCCGAGCGCCTGGCGGCCGACGAGCACCTGCAACGGGCGCTGCCGCCGCTGGACTTCAAGCGCCTGGAGCTGGAGTTCGACGCCGGGCGCTGGCGCATCCGCCTGGAGCACATGGCCGCCAGCGAGGTGGTCAACCGCCTGCCCAGCTTCCGCCGCTACCTGCGCCTGGAGCGCGAACAGCGCGACCACCTGCTGCGCGCGCTGTTCCACCTGGGGCGCCTCGCAAGCGAACTCTGAGCGCGGCTTGCCGCGCTGCTTTCATTTACAGGTTATCCACGCCCACTGGCATGCCAGCTGCATAGGAAACGGCTGTCAGAAATTCGTTGCGGGCATTTCGATAACATGTTAACTGTTTCGCGACAACAACAACGCCACCCCACGGAGGTGCGTATGCAAGCCCATCATGCCGCCCAGGTCGGGCTGGAAGGCTGGAGCGCGGCGCTGCGCTCCATCTGCGGTCAGTTCGAGACGCAGCTGGCCTTCAGCCGTTCGCTGTTCATCGGCGAGATCCACGCGCAATCGCACTCCGGCCTGACCATGGCGCACCTGCGCACCAATGCCGGGCTGATCGCCCGCAAGCGCCTCAATGCGGACCAGGACGACGACCGCCACTGCTTCCTGATCAGCCAGCGCAGCGGCTTCTCCCAGGTCAGCCAGAACGGCGTGGACATCCAGTTGGCCCCCGGCGAGCTGCTGCTGATGGATTCGGTGGGCAGCTGCGAGATCACCCCCTTCGGGCTCATCGAGCACGCCTCCCTGCACCTGCCGCGCGCGGCGCTGGACAAGGTGCTGCCCGGGCGCAGCAAGTTCGGCAAGGTCTCCGCCGCCTGCGCCAGCGGGCGCATGTTGCACCTGCTGGTGGACCAGCTGTGCCGCGAGTCCGGCTCGAACCCCGCCGGCGCCGAAAGCGAGGCCCTGGAGAACGCCTTCATCGCGCTCCTGCCCACGGCCCTCGGCGCCCACGGCGAGACGCCCGGCAGCGAGGCGCTGCAGGGCGGCAACCTGCGCAGCTACGTGCAGAAGGTCATCGACGAATCCCTCACCCAGCCGGGCCTGAACCCCCAGGGCCTGGCGCAGCGCCTGAACATCTCGGTGCGCCACCTGTACCGGCTGTTCGAGGAGCAGGGCGACAGCGTCTGCCGCTACATCCAGCGCGCGCGCCTGCAGCGCAGCGCCGACGACCTGGCCAACCCCATCCTGCGCGGCGAGTCGATCACCACCATCGCCTACAAATGGGGCTTCACCGACTCGGCGCACTTCAGCCGCGCCTTCAAGAAGCACTTCGAGCGCTCGCCCAAGGACTACCGCGCCAGCGCCCTGAGCGTGGCCTGAGTCAGAGCAACTGGTCGATGAGCACGGCGTTGCTGTAGATCAGGCTGCCGTCGCTGGCGCGGTGGCCCACCAGGTGGAAGTGGCCGCGTTCCTCCTGGTCCAGGTAGACGCGCATCCGGCAGTCGGACAGCGGGCCGTAGCCCTCGGGCAGGTCCAGTTCCAGGGTGCTCATGTCGACGTCCACCCAGGCCTCGCGCTCGTGGGTGCGCTGCAGTTCTTCCTCGGCGTCTTCCAGGTGCCGGCGGTCGGTGCCGCTGAGGTAGAAGTGGATGTCCTCGATGGGCATGGACTTGGCGTCGGGGTCGGGCTTGTACCAACCTTCGATGGTCAGGGTGCTCATGGCGTGGCCTCCAGTTCTTCGTCGGCCGGCACGGATGCCCGGCCTTCTCCTGGATTGGACCACGGGTTCGCCGGGCTTTCTTCCACGCCTGGACAAACGGATCGGCGGCCGCCGCGGGTGCGCCGGCCGCCGATGGCTCAGGCCGCCAGTTGCCGCGCCAGGTCCCGCACGCGCTGGTGGAGGAAGGCCGCCACCTCGCTGCCCGGTTGCTGCAGGCCGAGGAATTCCAGCAGCGGATCTTCCACCGCGGTGCGGATACCGCTCAGTTCCTCCAGCACCGCCAGGCCGCAGAAGGGTACGTAGGCTTCGGCGTAGCCGCCCTCGTGGACCAGCACCAGGCGCCCGTCGCAGAGCTGCTCGGCGGCTTCGCGCAGGCGCGCGGTCATGGCGCGGAAGGAGCCGCTGTGCAGCAGCATGCGCGCCAGCGGGTCCACGGCGTTGGCGTCGTAGCCGCAGGCGACGATGATCAGTTGCGGGCGGAAACGCCGCAGGGCCGGCAGGACGATCTCGTCCAGCGCCTGCAGGTAGGCGTCGTGGCCGCTGCCGGCGGGCAGCGGGACGTTCAGGTTGGCGCCCAGGCCGGCGCCGCGGCCGCGATCGGCGACGCCGCCGTAGCCGGGCGGGAAGCAGTTCTCCTGGTGCAGCGAGACGCTCAGCACGTCGCCGCGCTCCTCGTAGATGGCCTGGGTGCCGTTGCCGTGGTGCACGTCCCAGTCCACCACCGCCACCCGCTCGATGCCGTGCCGCGCCCTGGCCGCCTCGATGGCGATGGGGATGTTGGCCAGCATGCAGAAGCCCATGGCCTGGTCGGCCAGGCAGTGGTGGCCCGGCGGGCGCGACAGCGAGTAGGCGTTGTCCGCCTCGCCGCGCAGCACGCAGTCCACCGCGGCCATGGCCAGGCCGGCGGAGAGCCGGGCGATCTCGTAGCTGCCCGGGCCGATGGGCGCGTGGTCGCCCAGCTCGCCGCCGCCGGCGTCGCTCAGGGCCTTGAAGCGCTGCAGGTAGTGCTCCGGGTGGACGCGCAGCAGGTCCTGCTCGCTGGCCGGCTCGGCGCTGCGCAGGTCCAACTGGCGGGTGAGGCCGGAAACGTCCATCAGGTTCTTCAGGCGCCGTTTGCTTTCCGGCGACTCGGCATGGCCGCCGCCGGCCGGCGGCTGCACCCAGCCGCCCACGGGCAGGAACAGGGCGTGCTGGCTGGCGCTGTGCCAGAGGCTCAGCTCATCGAAGAAGAATGCGGTGCGTCGGGTCATGGAAGGCTCCATTCATAGGTGTTCATAGGTGTTCATAGGTGTTCACAGGGGTTGCGCAGTGGCGGCCGCCGCGCGCGGGCGGCTGCCGAGGATCAGCGGCAGGGACAGGGCGGTGAGCGCGGCGGCGCCCAGCAGCAGGCCGTGGAAGCCGCCGTCGGCGCCGATCAGCCGCCCGCCGAGGGCAGGGCCCAGGGCCAGGCCGGCGCCTATCACCAGGTTGCTCAGGCTCATCAGCCGGCCGCTGGCGTCCAGCTCGGCGAGGCAGGCGAGGATGAAGGGCAGGGCGTAGGTCCAGGTGAACTTGAACAGCTGCGCGGCCAGGGCGAAGCGCGCCAGGCCCGGGGCGCCGAGCAGCAGGAGGATGGCCAGGGCCATCAGCGCGAAGCCGGCGGCCAGCTGGCCCTCGCGGCGCCAGCGCTCGCCCGCCAGGCTGGCGCAGGTGGCGCCGGCGATGCCGGCCAGGGTGGCCACGGCCAGCACCTCGCCGCCGAGGGTGGCGGCCAGCCCGGCGCGTTCGCCGATGGCGCCGACGAAGGTCCAGACCGCGCTCAGGGCGACGTAGAAACCCAGCAGGCCGAGGATGGCGGCGGCGATCTTCCAGCGCGGCGTCTCGACGGTCCTGCGCGGGCCGGTGGCGGCCATGGCGCCGCTCGGCAGGGCGCGCACCAGCGGCAGCGCCAGCAGCATCAGCGCGGCCAGGGCCAGGTAGCCGGCGCCCAGGCCGTAGGCCTGGTACAGGCGTGGCAACACGGCCAGGCCGACGGCGCCGAGCACCAGTTGGCCCAGCACCCAGATGCCGTAGGCGCGGCTGGGGTTGGGCATGCCGGCGGCGCAGGACAGGCAGAGGATCATCAGCGAGCCGCCGCAGAAGGCGCTGAGGGCGCGCAGCACGAGCAGCGCCTGGTAGCCGCCGGCGTTCGCCGAGGCCAGGTTGGCGAGGATGAAGCCCAGCGCCGCCAGCAGCCCGGCCAGGCGCCAGTCCACGCGCCTGAGCCAGAACAGCGAGGGCAGGGTGGCCAGGCTCATGGCGCCCAGCTCGACGGCGAACAGGTCGCCGATGCGCGCCGGCTCCAGGTGCAGCTGGGCGGCCAACTGGCTGGCGATGGCCGGGGCGGTGAGCAGCACCGCGGGAGTGATGGCGGCGAACAGCACCACGGCCGCCAGCAGGGCCGGCGAGGGAGTACGTGGAACAGTCATGGCGGCGACCTCAGAAGGCATGGACGAAGCGCAGCAGCAGGTTGTCCTGGGCATACGCGTTGGCGGTGGAGACATTGCGGGTGAGGCCGAGCAGCACCTGGTTGCGCTTGTCCAGCCAGTGGCCGACCTCGAAACCGGCCTGGGTGTAGCGCTGGTGGCTGTCGTCGATGTCGTGGCCGCCCAGGCGCAGGGCGCCGCCGTCGGCGGCGATCAGGCGCAGCGCGGCGTAGGTGGCGGGGGTGAAGTCGTAGGAGGCGAAGGCCTGCAGGCGGTACAGCGGCTTCTGTTCGAGGGTGGCGCCGAGGTAGTCGTCGTTGTTGCCGTAGAGCTGGGCTTCCAGGTTGGCCTCCAGCACCCAGTTCTCGCCCACGCCGCGGGTGTAGTTGTAGTTCAGGTGCAGCGCCCAGCGGTTGGCGCCGGGCGACACGCCCGGGTCCTTGGCGTGGTATTCGCCCAGGGGCAGGCTGACCAGGGCCAGCAGGCCGCTGTAGGTGCGCGTCTGCGGCTCGTCGATGAAGAACAGCGTGCCGCCCACCTGTGGGTCGCCCACCCCGCGTTCGCGGCTGCGTTCGGCGGCGCCGGGGCCGCGCGCCTCGATGTCGGCGTAGGGCACGATGAACTGCGGCGTGCACAGGCGCCCGCAGATGTCGCTGAACCACAGCTGGCGGTAGGCCAGGGCATTCACCTTGAGGTCGGCCTTGCCGCTGCTGTCCGCCGCGCCGTGGTAGTCGTCGGAGCGCGTCAGCGGCAGGTAGGTCACCCCCAGGCTGGTGCCCACGGGGGCGGAAAAGAAGTCGCGGGCGTTGAGGTCGGCGGCCTGGGCCGGGCCGAGGTACAGCGCGCCAAGGGCGCAGAGCGAAAGGCTTCGGTGCAGCTTCATGGTGGTTTTCTTCTTCTGTCGGTGAGGCGGGCGAAAGCCTCCCCTGGCGCCGCGCGCGGGCGCGGCGTCGGGATGTGGAGGCGTTGGGGAAATGCGGCCGGCTATCAGCCGGGCGGGTGGTGCAGCAGCTGGGCGATGCCGGCCTTGCCGTTGACGCCGAGCTTGCTGTAGATGCTGCGGATGTGGTGGCGCACGGTGTTCGGCGCCAGGCCCAGGTCGCGGGCGATTTCCTTGTAGGTGCTGCCCAGGCCGAAGCGCTGCGCCACCTCGGCCTCGCGGGTACTCAGGCGGGCCATGGCCGGGCACAGGCGGGCGCTGAGCAGCAGCAGGTCGTGCACGGCGGTGGCCTGCAGTTGCAGGTGCTGGCCGCTGTAGCCGGCGGCCGGGTCGACTTCCGCCGGCAGGCGCGGGCCGGTCCAGCGCGGCCATTCGCGCAGCAGCAGCTCGACGAAGCCGCGCTCGGCATAGTGCAGCAGGCCATGCCGGTCGCACACCGCCAGGGCCAGCGGGTTGGGCGCGTCCAGGCGCTCGCGCAGGGCCACCAGGGCGCGGATCTGGTTGGCCCCTTCGGCGGCCACCAGGTGCGGCATCAGCTGGTCCACCAGGAAGCGCTCGCTGGCGTCGAAGGGGCGCGCGCCGGCGCGTCGGTACAGGCTCAGGTGCAGGCTGAGCTGGGTGCGCGGGTCGATGTGGATGATGCAGAGGAACTCGCCGAAGCCGTGGCGCTCGGCCAGCCAGCGCAGGCCGGGGGTGCAGTCGGCGGCGCGGGTGTCGATGCGCACCGAGTGGCCGGGCGTGGCGTAGACGCGCTTGACGGTGATGTCCTGGTGGCGGATCGCCTGCCAGTCCTCCAGGTAGCTGTCCGGCAGCCGGTAGAGGTGGCTGCTGTGTTCCAGCGGCAGGCCGTCGACCAGGGCCGCGCGGCCCCACCAGGCCATGTCGAAGTCCAGCAACTGCTGCAGGCGGCCCATGGCGGCGGCGTGGAAGCCGGGCAGCGCGCATTCCTGGGCCAGGCGCTGGAGGTCCAGGACCAGGGCGTTGAATTCGCTGAAGCGCCGGGCGCCGAAGGACAGGTCGAGGGTGCTGCTCATGGGGTTCCCCTGCTGCGACTTTAGTTGTTGTTGTCAGTCATCAGTGAGCGGCCGGGTGTCGGGACGACAGGGCAGGGCCTGGGGCTGAGTATCCGCATCGCGGCGCGCGCGCACCATCCTGCAGATGCAGGATGGGCGGGTGGTTCAGGCCAGCGCGGCACTGCTTTCCGGCAGGGTGGCGCCGCCGTCCACCACCAGCGTCTGGCCGGTGATGTAGGCGGCGGCGTCGGAGGCGAGGAAGAGCATGGCGCCGGCGATGTCCGCCGGCTGGCCGAGGCGGCCCAGGGGGATGCCGGCGGCGATGCGCGCTTCCAGTGCTGCGTCGCCCAGGTTGGCCATGGCCGGGGTGTGGATCATCCCCGGCTCCACGCCGTTGACGCGGATGTTGCGTGGCGCCAGTTCCAGCGCGGCGTTGCGGATGAAGCCGTTGACCCCGGCCTTGGACGCCGCATAGTGGCTCAGCCCCGGGTAGGCCACCCGCGGGCCGGTTACCGAGGAGGTGGCCAGCACGCAGCCGCCGCCGCGCGCGGCGAACAGCGGCAGGGCGGCCTGGGTCAGCCAGAACAGCGCGCCCAGGTTCACCGCCAGGGTGCGTTGCAGCAGCTGCGGGGTGATGGCGGCGAAATCGGTCAGCGGGAAGTAGGCGGCGTTGTGCACCAGCACGTCCAGGCCGTCGAGCCCGGCGAGGGCGGCGGCGATGGCCGTGGGATCGGCCAGGTCCACCGCCAGCGCCCGGGCCTCGCGGCCCTGGCTGCGCAGTTCGCTGGCCAGGGCTTCGACGGCCTGCTCCTGGCGGTCGAGCAACAGCAGCGAGGCGCCGGCTGTGGCGAAGCCTTCGGCGATGCGGCGGCCGATGCCCTGGGCCGCGCCGGTGACCAGCACGCGCCGGCCGCTGAAGTCGAAGCGCGTCATGGTCCGTCCTCCATTCGTTCGAAGGCGAGGGTGGGAAGGTCCACCACGCTGGCGCCGCCGTCGGCCACCAGGCAGGCGCCGGTGACGATGGCCGCCGCCTCGCTGGCGAGGAACTGGCACAGCCCGGCGATCTCGTCCGCCGTGGCCGGGCGGCGCAGCGGCACCTCGGCGGTGACTCGCGCGTAGGCGGCGTCCAGGCTTTCGCCATGGTGTTGCATCAGCGGCTGCATCTCGGCGTCGGCCATGGGCGTGCGCACCCAGCCGGGGCACAGGGCGTTGACGCGCACGCCGTGCGGGCCATAGTCCCGCGCCAGGGAACGCATCAGCCCGAGCAGCGCGTGCTTGGCGACGGTGTAGCCGCACACGCCGGGCCCGGCCACCAGGGAGGCGATGGAGCCCACCAGCACCATGTTGCCGCGCCGCGCCAGCAGCGATGGCAGGCAGGCGCGGGCGCTGGCGAAGGCGCTGTCGAGGTTGCCGCGCAGGGCGTCGCGCCAGGCCTGGTCGCTGGTCTCGCCGGCCGCGCCCAGGCCGTGGCCGCCGGCGCAGGCGACCAGCACGTCGATGCCGCCGAAGGCCGCTTCGATGCGCTGGACGAAGCCCTGCCAGGTTTCGCCGTCGGCGGCGTCGCCGGCCAGCACCAGGCCGCCGCACTGGGCGGCGACCTGCTCCAGGGCCTCGCGGCGGCGGCCGATCAGCACCACCTTGTCGCCGGCTTCGGCGAAGCGCTGCGCGCAGGCCGCGCCTATGCCGGTGCCGGCGCCGGTGATGACGACGACGCGGCCGCTCATGGGTACACCGTGCGGTTGAGTTCGTCGCAGTAGGAGGCGACCGGGAAGTTGGACAGCTCGTCGAAGCCGCTGCCGGCGTAGCCGAAGATCTTGCCGTCGCTGCGGTGCTGCTGCAGGTCGATCATCACCAGGCCGAGGGTGGGGACGATCTTCTCGCGCCAGACGAACAGGTACAGCTGCTCGGCGACCTTGTAGTAGTGGCAGCGGTCGGTGTCGCACAGCCCGGCCTCGACGCCGGCCAGGCACTGCCAGGTGTAGAAGCCGTCGTTCAGGTAGATGTGTTCGTAGACCTCGGTGGGGCTGTAGCGGTAGCGGTTGCGCAGGCCCACCAGTTCGCTGCTCGGCGCGTGCGGGCAGGCGCCTTCCTGCCAGGGGCGGTCGAGGCTGCCGTGGAGGATCTGCACCTGCACGCCGGTCAGCTCCTTGCCGGCCAGGGCGCGGGCGTAGAGGCCTTCGCCGGTTTCGGCGGCGCCGGGCAGGCGGCCGAGCACG
>Ga0222426_101315_pt1 | contig 10157 bp, 7 predicted proteins | sample 2B50Ametagenome_FD_180087 | JGI IMG/M metagenome (GOLD analysis project Ga0222426, IMG submission 180087) | Enriched microbial communities from leaf-cutter ant dump, University of Wisconsin, Madison, United States - 2B50A (version 2) | ecosystem: Environmental > Terrestrial > Nest > Insects nest >... | reverse complement strand
CCGTGGCGCTCGTAGAAGGCGTGGGTCTGGTCCAGGTAGTCGCGGCGGAACACCTTGGAGTCCGGGTTGCTGAACAGGCGCTTGCCCAGGGTTCGGCCGATCACGTAGTTGGTACTGTCGCCGCTGATGGCCGCGAACAGCAGCAGGCCGCCCAGCACCCACGGGTCCATGCCGCCGGTGGCGCAGATGGCGCCGGCGATGAACAGCAGGGAGTCGCCGGGGAGGAAGGGCGTTACCACCAGGCCGGTTTCGCAGAAGATCACCAGGAACAGGATGGCGTAGATCCAGACCCCGTAGTCGCTGACCAGCAGCGAGAGATAGGTGTCGAGGTGCAGGACGAGGTCGATCGGGTTGAAATCCATGAGGAGCCTTGAAAACCGCGTGGTGAACTGCCGAGCCCGGCATTATAGGCACCCCCGCGTTACAGTGGGGCGCGCTTTGTCGCAGGCGTCTGCCTAGGACAGGTTGCAGGATATTACAGCGCGCGAGTGAAAAGACTGTCGGCATGAAGGCTGCAGTTCCGCAGTGGAAATCTCTGTCGGAACCTCGCCCCATGTCCCTGCGTCTTGCCCATTCGCCCCTGCCCGGTGTCGCCCTTGGCGCCGGGCCCGATCTGCCGGCCCAGGCGGCGCGGGTGCGCGCCGAGTGGCTGGGCGGGCGCCAGGGGCGGCCGGCGCTGTTCATGCTGGGGCTGCTCTGGGGGCGCGGCTGCCCCAATCTGGTGCAGGAACTGGAGGTGCAGCTGGATGCGCTCTTCGCCGATTTCGCCTGCGCGCCCGACGCCTGGTCCGAGGCCCAGGCGGTGCGCCAGGTGCTGGCGTCGCTGAACATGCTGAATTTCCGCCGCGCCCGGGCTGGCCGGCCGGGCGCCGAACTGGCCGCGGGCGTGCTGTTGGTGCAGGGCGGGCAGGCGCATTTCCTGCGCTGCGGCAACATCGGCCTGCTGCGTTACCGCGCAGGTGAGCTGCAGGCCCTGCCCGGCCGGGAGGATGGCAGCCTGGGCGGCCAGGCCGAGCTGCCGCTGACCCAGCACAACCTGTCGCTGCAGGCGGGCGAGGCCTTGCTGATGGCGCCACAGCCGCTGCTCGAGGTGATCGATCGCCGGCCGCTGCTGGAGGGCCTTGGGCGGCTCGCCGAGGCTGAGCTGCCGGTGTTGCTGGAGCCGCTGCTGCGGGCGCCTGGCGCCGCCGCGCTGGTGTTGCCGGAGCGCCTGGTGGCCCAGCCGGGCCTGCCCGTGCCCAGCGGCTGGCCGGCGCCGCCGGTGCTGCGGCCGGGGATAGCGCTGGAAGGCTGGCGGCTGTTGGAGGCCTGCCCCTATGGGCCCGAGGGGCGGCTATTCCGCGTGCGTCACGAGGATGGCCGCGAGGCCTGGCTGCTGGCCGCGGCACAGGCTGCCGACCAGGCCTTCTGGCTGCGCGAATGGGCGCTGCGTGGCTGCAAGGTGGCGAGCCTGCCCGACGTGCTCTCGCCCCGTGTGCCGCGCCAGCACGCCTACCAGCTGTTCGCCCTGCCGGCGGGGCGCTGGCGCAGCCTGGCGGATTGGCGCGACGCCTGGCGCAAGCCGGGCCCGGTTGAACTGCTGAGACTGCTGCGGCAACTGGTGGAGGCCCTGCGGGCTCTGCAGCGGCGGGGTATGCAGGGGCTGTGGATATCTCCGCGGCAGATCCTGGTGGACGAGCGCGGGCGCCTGCTGCTGTTGCCGGAGCTGGCGGCGATCGTGCCGGGCTGCCCGCGTCAGGCGTTGCCGGCCGATGTGCTGCCGCTGGCGCCGGAGCTGCGCGCGGGTGGCGCGCTGGACAGCCGCGCCGAGCAGTTCGTGGTGGCCGCCTATGCCTACTGGCTGGCCAGCGGGCGCTGGCCCGAGCCGGCCTTGCCGGAGGCTGGCGCGGTAGTGCGTTATCAACCCCTGGCGGACCTCGGGGTGGCTGTGCCGCCCGGCTGGGATGGTTGCCTGGCGCGGGCCCTGGCGCCGGAGCCGGAAAACCGCTTCGAGGCGCTGTCGGAACTGGTCCAGGCCCTGGAGGCCGGGTTAGCGCAGGCTCGCCTGCCAGTCCAGGGTTGGCGCCGCTGGGCGGTTGTCGGCGCCTTCGCGGGCGCGGTCGTGGCCGGCGGCGCCTGGTACCTGCTCGGCTAGCGGGTGTTCGGCCACGGCGCGCATGCCCTGGGCGGTTTCCAGGTGGGCGTCGGCGATCAGCTGTTGCAGGCGACCGCTCTGGCGCAGCGTGCGCAGGCCGCGGTCGAGGTTGGCGGCCAGCGCCTCGCCGCCGGTGCGGGTCTTGGGAATCAGCACGTAGAGGGGCTTGACCTCCAGCGGCGGCTCGATGAATTCCAGTTGTTCGCGCAGCGCCGGGGCATTGCGCGCCAGCAGGTGGTAGCCGGTGTAGCGGTCCACCACCGCCAGGTCGAGGCGCCCGCGCAGGAGTTTTTCCAGGTTCTGCCAGTCGTTGTTGACCACTTCCTTGGTGAGGAAGTCGGCCTTGTCGAAGTCCGCCTGGTTGACGTAGCCGCGCACCACGCCGATGCGGTAGGGGCGCAGGCTGTCGAGGTCGCCGGCGCGGTAGGCGATGGCGCGGTCGCGGCGGTGGAAGAAGCCCAGCTGCGAGTCCAGCAGCGGCATCGAGGTGTAGAAGTCGCGGCTGCGGTCGGCCGACAGGTAGGCCGGCATCAGGGCGTCGTAGTGGCCTTCGCGGGTTTCGTTGAGGGCCCGCTGCCAGGGCAGGAACACCCGTTCGGCGCGGTCGCCGTTGAGTGCCAGGGCCTCGTCGAGGATGCGGCTGGCCAGGCCCTGGCCGGGCAGGTCGGCGCCGACGTAGGGTTCCCAGTCGAGGGTGGCCACGCGCAGGGTATCGGCCTGGACGGTGCCCAGGCCGAACAGCAGGAGCAGGGTGAAGTGACGCAGTAGACGCTGGGGATTGCCCATGGAGCCCCTTAGCCGCCGAACGCCGGGCGGCACGTGCGATGCTTCACTGTAATGCTGGCGTTAAGCCATTGCCAGCGTAATGCGCCCTCGGCTTAGACGAGATCGTCACTGATGGGCAGGATGTAGTTCTTGAACTCGGTGTCCTCGCGGAAGCCGATGGACTCGTAGACCTTCTGCGCCACCTCGTTGTTGGTGCTGGTGGACACGCGCATGCGCACGGCGTTGGTTTCCCGCGCCATCTGCCGGGCGTGCTGCAGCAGGTGGTCGGCCACCAGCTGGCGGCGGGCGTCCTCGGCGACGTAGATGTCGTTGAGGATCCACACGCGCTTGAGCGACAGCGAGGAGAAGCTCGGGTAGAGCTGGCAGAAGCCCAGCAGCTTGTCGTCGCTGTCGTCCGGCAGCGCCAGGTAGATCACCGACTCCTTGCGCTTCAGGCGCTTCTCGAGGAATTTCCGCGAGGATTCGGGGTAGGGCAGCATCCCGTAGAACTCACGGTACTTGACGAACAGCGGGGCGAGCAGGTCGAGGTGATCGAGGGTGGCTTGCACGATGCGCATGGGCGGATCTCTGCGTTCGGTGAATGGGCTGCTGTCACGATGCAGGTGCTGTGCCAGCACAGCACTGCCCGGATGCTGCACCAGAAATCGTTGAAAGCGCAATCCAAGCGAGCGTTTGATCGACAGTGGTGTTTCGGCCAACGGCGGATAACCGCGAACGGTTATCCGCCCTACGGGAAGCGTCGTGCCCTTTGTAGGAGCGCGCCCTGCGCGCGAATCGCGGGCAGGGCCCGCTTGCCGTACGGGCAGGCCCGGCTTCTCGTAGGAGCGAGCTTGCTCGCGAACCGCATGGCACGGCGTTTGTTCGCGAGCAAGCTCGCTCCTACGAGGGAAGGAGGGCGTTTTGGCGCAGCCGGCCTCAGCGCCCGGCCAGCAGGAAGTTGGCCCCCGGCCCCTGGCCTTCCAGCGTCGGCAGTTCCGCCTCGTCCTTCAGGTTCACCCCCGAGAGCTGGCGGCGGCAGGCTTCGCGCATCAGGTACAGCAGGCGGTGGGCGGCCATGCCGTAGCTCAGGCCTTCCAGGCGCACGTTGGAGATGCAGTTGCGGTAGGCGTCGTTCAGGCCCACCTTCGGCGCCCAGGTGAAGTACAGGCCGAGGCTGTCCGGCGAGCTGAGGCCGGGGCGTTCGCCGATGAGGATGACCACCATCTTCGCCCGCAGCAGTTCGCCGACCTCGTCCGCCACCGCCACGCGCCCCTGTTGCACCAGTGCCACCGGCGACAGGCTCCAGTTCTCGGTTGCGGCCATGTCCTCCAGGCGTTCCAGGAAGGGCAGGGCATGGCGCTGCACGGCCAGCGCGGAGAGACCGTCGGCCACCACCACGGCCAGGTCGTAGCCCGCGGGGTTGGCCTCGCCGTGCTGGCGCAGCAGGGTCGCCGAGTCTTCGTCCAGGCGGCGGCCCAGGTCGGGGCGCTGCAGGTAGGTGTGGCGGTCGGCGGCGGCGCTGTGCAGCAGCAGGCTTGCGCGCCCGCGTTCGGCCAGGGCGGCGCTCAGGCCGGCGTGGTCGAAGGGCAGGTGCACGGCGTCGCGGGCCTGGGCGTGGGCGAACTGGAAGTCCAGTTGCGCCCTGGTCGGCAGGCTGGTGCCGGCGCGGCCCAGGGCGATACGCGCGGGGGTCAGGCGGCGCAGTTCCTGCCAGGGGTTGGGGGTGGCGGTGGACTTCTCTTCGCTCATCCGCGCGTCCTCAGTTCAGTTGCGCCAGGGCCGGGCGGAACGCCGGCGGCAGTTGCTCGGCCAGGCGCACCTTGCCTTCGCGCTGCTGCAGGATGTGCATGCGTTCCAGCCATGCCTCGAACTCCGGCGCCGGGCGCAGGCCCAGGCTCTGGCGGGCGTAGAGGGCGTCGTGGAAGGAGGTGGTCTGGTAGTTGAGCATCACGTCGTCGGAGCCGGGGATGCCCATGATGAAGTTGATGCCGGCCACGCCCAGCAGGGTCAGCAGCATGTCCATGTCGTCCTGGTCGGCCTCGGCATGGTTGGTGTAGCAGATGTCGCAGCCCATGGGCACGCCCAGCAGCTTGCCGCAGAAGTGGTCCTCCAGGCCGGCGCGGATGATCTGCTTGCCGTTGTACAGGTATTCCGGGCCGATGAAGCCGACCACGGTGTTCACCAGGAACGGCTTGAAATGCCGGGCCACGGCGTAGGCGCGGGCCTCGCAGGTCTGCTGGTCGACGCCGTGGTGGGCGTTGGCCGACAGCGCGCTGCCCTGGCCGGTCTCGAAGTACATGAGGTTGTCGCCCAGTGTCCCGCGCTTGAGCGACAGGCCCGCCTCGTAGCCTTCCTGGAGGATCGCCAGGCTCACGCCGAAGCTGGCGTTGGCCGCCTCGGTGCCGGCGATGGACTGGAACACCAGGTCCAGCGGCGCGCCGCGGTTGATCGCCTCGATGGAGCTGGTGACGTGGGTCAGCACGCAGGACTGGGTGGGGATTTCGTAGCGCTGGATGATGGCGTCGAGCATCTCCAGCAGGGTGCAGATGGATTGCAGGCTGTCGGTGGCCGGGTTGATCCCCAGCATGGCGTCGCCGTTGCCGTAGAGCAGGCCGTCGAGGACGCTGGCGGCGATGCCGGCGGGGTCGTCGGTGGGGTGGTTGGGCTGCAGCCGGGTGGACAGCCGGCCGCGCAGGCCCAGTGTGTTGCGGAAGCGGGTGACCACGCGGATTTTCTGCGCCACCAGCACCAGGTCCTGCACGCGCATGATCTTCGATACCGCCGCCGCCATCTCCGGCGTCAGCCCCGGCGCCAGGGCGCGCAGGCTGGCCTCGTCGGCGGCGTCGCCGAGCAGCCAGTCGCGGAAGTCGCCCACCGTCAGGTGGCTGACCGGGGCGAAGGCGGCGCGGTCGTGACCGTCGATGATCAGGCGGGTGACTTCGTCCTGCTCGTAGGGGATCAGCGCCTCGTCGAGGAAGCGCTTGAGCGGCACCTCGGCCAGGGCCATCTGCGCGGCCACGCGCTCGGCGTCGCTGCCGGCGGCGACGCCGGCCAGGCAGTCGCCGGAGCGCGCCGGGCTGGCCTTGGCCATCAGCTGCCTGAGGCTGTCGAAGCGCCAGGTCTGGCCACCGACGCTGTGGGCGTATCCGGGCATGGGAACTCCTTGTGCTCAACGGCGCCGGACCTCGCGGCCCGGCGCGGGTGGATCAACCTTCGCTGGCGAAGCTGGCCGGCACGCCACGGCGCGCGGCGATCACCAGGTTGCAGCAGATGAAGCCGGCGAGCATCAGCGCCAGGAACACCAGGGCGATCACCTGGTTGTACCACAGCATGGCCGCCAGGCAGACCAGCGCCAGGGCCAGGGCGATGCCCGGCACGATCGGGTAGCCGGGCGCGCGAAAGGTGCGCTCCAGGTGCGGCTCGCTGCGGCGCAGCTTGAACAGGCTGAGCATGCTCATGATGTACATGACGATGGCGCCGAACACGCTCATGGTGATCATCGCGGCGGTCAGGGTCATGCCCTGCAGGCTGATCAGGTTGTCGCTGAAGATCGCCGCGATGCCCACCATGCCGCCGGCGAGGATGGCCCGGTGCGGGGTCTGGAAGCGCGACAGCTTCGCCAGGCCCGCGGGCAGGAAGCCGGCGCGGGCCAGGGCGAAGAACTGTCGCGAGTAGCCGAGGATGATGCCGTGGAAGCTGGCCACCAGGCCGAACAGGCCGATCCACACCAGCATGTGCATCCAGGTGGAGTTGTTGCCGACCACCGCCTTCATGGCCTGCGGCAGCGGGTCGTTGATGTTCGACAGCTCGCGCCAGTCGCCGACGCCGCCGGCGAAGATCATCACGCCGATGGCCAGTGCCACCAGGGTGAGGATGCCGGCGATGTAGGCGCGCGGGATGGTGCGTTTCGGGTCCTTGGCTTCCTCGGCGGCCATGGCCGCGCCCTCGATGGCGAGGAAGAACCAGATGGCGAAGGGAATGGCCGCGAAGATGCCGCCGATGGCCGCGCTGCTGAAGGTGCTGGAGCCGGCCCAGCCGTTGAGCACGAAGTTGCTGAAGCTGAAGCCCGGCGCCACCACGCCCATGAACACCAGCAGCTCGGCCACGGCGAGCACGGTGACCACCAGCTCGAAGGTGGCGGCGATGCTCACGCCGAGGATGTTCAGCGTCATGAAGATGGCGTAGGCGCCGGTGGCCGCCCATTTCGGGTCCAGCGCCGGGAACTGCACGTTGAGGTAGGCGCCGATGGCCATGGCGATGGCCGGCGGGGCGAAGACGAACTCGATCAGGGTGGCGATGCCGGCGATGGTCGCGCCGTTCTTGCCGAAGGCCCGCAGGCTGTAGGCGAAGGGCCCGCCGGCGTGGGGGATGGCGGTGGTCAGCTCGGTGTAGCTGAAGATGAAGCAGGTGTACATCAGGGCCACCATCAGGGTGGTGACCAGGAAGCCCAGGGTGCCGGCGGTGCCCCAGCCGTAGCTCCAGCCGAAGTACTCGCCGGAAATCACCAGGCCCACGGCCAGGCCCCAGAGGTGCAAGGTTCCCAGCGTCGGTTTTAGTTGTGATGCGCTCATTGCGGACTCCTCTGCCCCTCGGGGCGTGGACGGGTTGCCTGGCTTCGATGGTAGCGACGGCGGGGGCCCAGGACTTGACCCTGGAGCCCGCCGTGCGGCCTCTGCGGTCAAGTTGCAACGAGGTGTTACCCATCGCCCCAGGATGGCGCGAGGCCTGCACGGGAATGTCGCGTCCACGGGCCGATGCGGCGGCTGTCATGGGGTATTTCGGGCCTCCGGGGCGAGGCACGGTAATTGCTACGTGGTTTTGTCGGATAAGCGATCAATAACAACGAGCGTGCCCATGAACCCGTCCCTGTTTTCCTGTGCCGTCGCCACGCCCTCGGCGAGCAACCTGGGCGTGCTGTCCGCCGCCGCCAGCGGACTGGATGGCTTCATCACCGCCCAGGGCGGCGACATCGACCGCGTCTTCGGCCGCTCCGGCATCGACCCCGAGCGCCTGCGCCACCCCACCCTGAGCCTGGCCCTGACCAACTATTGCCAGGTGCTGGAGGAGGCGGCGCGGCAGTCCGGCTGCGACAACTTCGGCCTGCGCTACGGCCAGCAGTTCCAGCCCCGCGCCCTCGGCCTGCTGGGCTACGTGGGGCTGTGTTCGGAAACCCTGGAAGACGCCCTGCGCAACTTCGCCGCGGCCTTTCCCTTCCACCAGCACAGCACCCTGATCCGCCTGGTGGATTGCGGCGAGTGCTTCCGCTTCGACTACCAGGTACAGCACGGCGCCATCCTCGACCGCCGGCAGGATGCCGAGTTGACCATGGGCATGGCGCTGAACCTGCTGCGCCACGCCCTCGGCCAGGACTGGTCGCCGCGCGCGGTGGGCTTCGAGCATGCCCGCCCGGAGGACTGGCAGGAGCACGCGCGGGTGTTCGGCGCGCCGGTGCACTTCCAGCGCGGCTGTAATTCGCTGCTGGTGCCCAAGGCCGACATCAAGGGCCGGCTGATGCCCGAGCGCGACGCCAACCTGCTGTTCCTGGTGCAAGACGTGATCCGCCGTCTGGGCGAGCAGGGCCGCGGGCCGGACCTGCTGGAAGACGCCGGCACCCAGATCCGCCTGGCCCTGAGCGAGGGCGAACCGGTGCTGGAACTGATCGCCGAGCGCCTGGAGCTGACCACCGCCGGCCTGCAACGGCGCCTGCGCGAGGCCGGGCTGAGCTTCAGCCAACTGGTGGAAAACACCCGCCGCGAACTGGCGGTGCACTACCTGCGCCAGCGCCAGCGGCCGATCTCGGAACTGGCGCCGCTGTTGGGCTACTCCGAGACCAGCGCCTTCTCCCGCGCCTTCCGCCGCTGGTTCGGCGTGAGCCCGCGGCAATGGCGCAGCGACGAAGCCTGATCTTCCCGGCCGCGCCGGCGCGCTCTTCGTAGGAGCGAGCTTGCTCGGGAACAGACCCCGCTGCGGGGCTCATTCGCGAGCAAGCTCGCTCCTACGAAAAGCCGTGCATGCCTGCAACGTAGAACCTTGACCGCGATAACCGGAGATTCCGGCGCGAATCGCGGATGAGATCCGCTCCTACGCTGCGCCACCCGCGTCATTCCCATGTAGGAGCGCGCCCTGCGCGCGATCTTCTTCGAGACAAAAAAAGCGCGGCCCGAAGGCCGCGCGGAAGAGAGTCGAAAGCTCGCTGCTATCAGAAGAAGCCCAGCGGATTGATGTCGTAGCTGACCAGCAGGTTCTTGGTCTGCTGGTAGTGGTCTAGCATCATCTTGTGGGTCTCGCGGCCCACGCCGGATTTCTTGTAGCCGCCGAACGCGGCGTGCGCCGGGTACAGGTGGTAGCAGTTGGTCCACACGCGGCCGGCCTTGATGCCGCGGCCCATGCGGTAGGCGCGGTTGATGTCGCGGGTCCAGACGCCGGCGCCCAGGCCGTACTCGGTGTCGTTGGCGATGGCAAGGGCCTCGGCTTCGTCCTTGAAGGTGGTGACGCCCACCACCGGGCCGAAGATTTCTTCCTGGAACACGCGCATCTTGTTGCTGCCCTTGAGCAGCGTCGGCTGGATGTAGTAGCCGGTGGCCAGGCTGCCTTCGAGCTTCTCGACCTGGCCGCCGACCAGCACTTCGGCGCCTTCCTGCTGGGCGATGTCGAGGTAGGAGAGGATCTTGTCGAACTGCTGCTGCGAGGCCTGGGCGCCGACCATGGTGTCGGTGTCCAGCGGGTCGCCGCGCTTGATCGCCTTGACCTTCTCCATCACCACTTCCATGAACTGCGGGTAGATGGATTCCTGCACCAGCGCGCGGGACGGGCAGGTGCACACCTCGCCCTGGTTGAAGAAGGCCAGCACCAGGCCCTCGGCGGCCTTCTCGATGAAGGTCGGCTCGGCCTGCATGATGTCTTCGAAGTAGATGTTCGGGCTCTTGCCGCCCAGTTCCACGGTGCTGGGGATGATGTTCTTCGCCGCGCATTCTAGGATGTGCGAGCCCACCGGGGTGGAGCCGGTGAAGGCGATCTTGGCGATGCGCTTGCTGGTGGCCAGCGCCTCGCCGGCTTCCTTGCCGAAGCCTTGCACCACGTTGAGCACGCCCGGCGGCAGCAGGTCGCCGATGATCTCCATCAGCACGCAGATGCCCAGCGGTGTCTGCTCGGCCGGCTTGAGCACCACGCAGTTGCCGGCGGCCAGGGCCGGGGCGAGTTTCCAGGCGGCCATCAGCAGCGGGAAGTTCCACGGGATGATCTGCCCGACCACGCCCAG
>Ga0222426_101309_pt1 | contig 10201 bp, 7 predicted proteins | sample 2B50Ametagenome_FD_180087 | JGI IMG/M metagenome (GOLD analysis project Ga0222426, IMG submission 180087) | Enriched microbial communities from leaf-cutter ant dump, University of Wisconsin, Madison, United States - 2B50A (version 2) | ecosystem: Environmental > Terrestrial > Nest > Insects nest >... | reverse complement strand
GGCCAGGGTGGCGGTCTGCAGCGAGTGGGTCAGGCGGTCCACCGGGAAGCCGCCGAAGTCGCCGTCGAGCAGGCGCAGGTGGGTGAGGATGCGGTCGGGCAACTGGGTGGCGTAGGCGGCGAAATCCTGGGCGATGATCGACCAGTCCTCGACGCTGCCGTCTTCCATGTGGGTGAACTTGGCGCGGGCATTCATCGGGCTGTCCTCTTGTGGTTGTCGTTTGGACGGCCTTCAGTCTAGGGGCCCGGCCGGGGCCGGCCAGTGGCCGCGGCGGTCAGGCTGCTGTCTCTCCGGACACGCCCATTCAGGCCGCGAAGCTCCCCGCGCGGGCGCATTCGCCGGGTCGATGGAGCCTGCCTCAGGGGTTCTCCGGGTCGTGTCCGAGGGACTGCAGGAACAGCGAGAACAGCTCCGGCTGCGAGGAGATGTCCAGCTTGGCGTAGAGGTGCCGGCGGTGGACCTTGATGGTTTCCGGGGAGATCGCCAGGCGCTCGGCCATGGCCTTGGAGGAGTAGCCGCGCAGGATCAGCCGGGCGATCTCCAGCTCGCGCTCGGAGAGCACCCCGGCGCCGAAGTGGCTGAGGGCGTCGCGCACCTGGGTGGCCACGCCCTCCGGGTTCGCCGGCAGCAGGCGCTGGCTGCGCTGCTGCCAGTGCTGCTGCATCAGCGCCAGCACCCAGGGGCAGAGCATCGCCAGCAGGCCGCACTGTGCGGCGTCGAACGGCTTGCGCATGCCCAGGGACAGCGACAGCGCGCCCTGGCCGGGCAACTGCAGGATGAACTGCACCTCGTCTTCCAGCACGTTGTCGTGGAAGTAGTTGAGGAAGTATTCGCTCTGGCGGAACTGGTCCGGGGCGACTTCCTCCAGGCGGTACAGGCCGCTGGGCAGGCCTTCGCGGCAGGCCTGGTAGAAGGGGTCGAGCTGGTACAGGCCGCTGAGGTAGGCGGGCATGGCCGCCGAGACGGCCTGTGGATCGGCGTCGTATTCCTCCAGCGCCACCGGGATGGCGTTGGCGGGGTAGAAGGCCGCCAGGGCGTTGTCGAACGGCAGCCACTGGTGCAGCAGCAGGATCAACTGCTTCCAGAAGCGCGGCTGGCCGATCTGCTCGATGGCGCGGCCGAGGTTGGCGTGCATGCCGACTTCGCGAAACAGGTTGTGCATCCCCGGGGCTCCGGCGCGAAAGGTCACCCGGTTTCCTCTTTTTCAGGCCCCGCCGTCAAGGGGCGTAACCCCAAATGGTGATTGGCCGCCAGGGCCCGGCCGCCCAGACTGCGGGCCATGCAGCGCCCCGCGCAGAGGGCGCCACAAGGGTTTTCGTTCCTGCCTCAACCGCCAATAACAATTCGAGGAAAACGACATGAGCTCTCCCGCAGCGCCGGACGGCGCGCTCAAGCCCAGCCTGGGCGTGTTCGACGTGGTCGCCATCACCGTCTCGGCGGTCACCCCCGCCAGCAGCGTATTCGTCATCGCCCCCTTCGCCATCCAGCAGGCCGGCAGCGGCGCCTTCCTGGCCTTCGTCATGGCCGCGGTGCTGGCGCTGATGTTCGCCTGGTGCTACGCCGAGCTGGGCCGCGCGCACAGCTCGGCCGGCGGCGAGTACGTCTACGCCAAGCGGGTGTTCGGCGGCATGGCCGGCTACGCCACCTTCCTCGCCGTGCTGGTCTCGCTGCTGTTCATCCCGCCGGTGCTGGCCACGGGCGCGGCCACCTACCTCAATGGCGCGCTGGGCACGCAGTTCGACACCCAGACCGTGGCCCTGGTCATAGTCGCCGCCAGCTACGTGCTGGGCATCCTCAACATCCGCGTCAACGCCTGGGTCACCGGCGTCTTCCTGCTCTGCGAAGTGGCCGCGCTGCTGGTGATAGTGGTGCTCGGCTTCGGCCACGCCAGCCAGCCGCTGAGCGTGCTGCTGCAGCCGCAGACGCTGAGCGGCGGCGTGCTGGCGGCGGCGCCCTGGGCGCTGGTGATAGGCGCGGTGGGCACAGCGGTGTTCTCCTACAACGGCTTCGGCGGCGCGGTGCTCCTGGCCGAGGACATGAAGGACGGCGGCCGCAGCGTGCACCGCGCGGTGCTCTGGTCGCTGGTGCTGGTGGTGGTGATCGAACTGGTGCCGCTGACCGCGCTGCTGATCGGCGCGCCCTCGCTCAAGGACATGCTCGCCAGCCCCGACCCCATCGGCTACCTGCTCACTGCTCACGGCAACGCCACGCTGTCGCGGCTGGTCAGCGCCGGCATCTTCCTCTCGGTGTTCAACGCCATAGTCGCGATCGTCATCCAGGTCGGCCGGGTGATCTTCAGCAGCGGCCGCGACGCCCTCTGGACGCCGACGCTGAACCGCGCCTTCACCCGCATCCACCCGCGCTGGGAGTCGCCCTGGCTGGCCACGCTGTTCCTCGGCGTGCCCTCGGCGGCGCTGAGCTTCAGCTCCAACCTGGAGGAGCTGACCTCCTTCACCGTGCTGCTGCTGGTGCTGATCTACCTGGTGGTGGCCCTGTGCGCGCTGTTCAGCCGCGTGCTGCGCCGCGACCGCGAGCACCCCTACCGCATGCCGCTGTGGCCGCTGCCGGCGCTGCTGGCGGTGGTCGGCGCCGGCTACCTGCTGCTCAACCTGTTGCTGGAAGCCTCGGCGCGGGATGTGATGACCATTATCGGGATACTGGCCGTGTCGGTGATTCTCTACGGCACCTACGGCAAGTTGAGCCCGGCTTTCCAGAAACTCTGAAGACCACAGGAGTCCCCATGCGCGCTCGTCAACTCGGCATCACCCTGGGCCTGGGCACGCCCGGCGCATTCAATGCCATCACCGATGTCCCCGGCGTCCGCGTCGGCCACAGCACGCTGATCGCCGAGCGCGATGGCAAGCAGGTGTGCACCGGCGTCACCATTGTCCAGCCCCGCGCCGGCGAGGCCCGCCTGCAACCCTGCTTCGCCGGCGTCCATGTGCTCAACGGCAACGGCGATGCCACGGGCCTGGAGTGGATCCGCGAGGCCGGCCTGCTGACCACGCCGATCGCCATCACCAACACCCACAGCGTCGGCGTGGTGCGCGACGCCCTGGTGGCCGCCGAGCGCGACGCCCTGGGCGACCCGGCAGTGTACTGGTGCATGCCGGTGGTGATGGAGACCTACGACGGCCTGCTCAACGACATCTGGGGTCAGCACGTCGGCCCCGAGCAGGTGCGCCAGGCCCTGGCCGGCGCCGAGTCCGGGCCCGTGGCCGAAGGCCCGGTGGGCGGCGGCACCGGGATGATCTGCCACGAGTTCAAGGGCGGCATCGGCAGCGCCTCGCGCAAGCTGCCGGCGGAGCAGGGCGGCTGGACTGTCGGTGTGCTGGTCCAGGCCAACCACGGCCAGCGCCGCGAACTGCGCGTCGACGGCTACCCGGTGGGCCGGGTGCTGGGCGACATTCCCTCGCCCTTCGCGGAAAAGGGCGAGCCGGGCATGGGCTCGATCGTGGTCATCATCGCCACCGACGCGCCGCTGCTGCCGCACCAGTGCCAGCGCCTGGCGCAGCGCGCCTCCATCGGCATCGCCCGCACCGGCGGCGGCACCGAGGACAGCAGCGGCGACATCTTCCTGGCCTTCGCCACCGGCAACCGGGACCTGCCCCCGGCCGACTACGGGCGCAAGGGCCTGCCGCAGAGCACGCCGCTGCAGATGCTCAACAACGAGCACATCTCGCCGCTGTTCGCCGCGGCGGCGGAAGCGGTGGAGGAAGCCATCGTCAACGCCATCCTGGCCGGCCGCGAGATGCGCACGGCGGACGGCACGCTGGTGCCGGCGCTGGGCGGGGAGCGCCTGCTGGAGGCGTTGCGCGAGGTGGGGTGGCGGCAGCGCTGAGGAGGCGGGGGTTCCGTCCGCGATTCATGCGCAGGGCTCGATGACATCGGCGCGCGGGCTTTCCCTCACCCCAGCCCTCTCTCGGAGGGAGAGGGGGCTGGTCCGTGCCGAGAGGCGGCCTGGTTTCAGCCGGCAATCCCTGTGCTGGCCGGCTAACGCCGAAATACCAACGCACTCCGAACGGTCCCCTCTCCCTCTGGGAGAGGGTTAGGGTGAGGGGGCCGCAGGCCTGCCCAGGCCATGAGGCACGGCATTTCCCCTGCCCGCGAATCGCGCGCAGGGCGCGCTCCTACAGGGGAATGGAGTGGTGGGGCCGCGTAGGAGCGGATCTCATCCGCGAATCGCGCCGGGACGTCCGGCCATCGCGGACAAGGTCCGCTCCTACGGTACGGGCAGGCCCGGCTTCTCGTAGGAGCGAGCTTGCTCGCGAACAAACGCTGTGCCATGCGGTTCGCGAGCAAGCTCGCTCCTACGAAGAGCGCCTCGGCGCAGCTGGCGCTGTCAGTTACCGCTATAGATCTGGTCGAACACCCCGCCATCGGCGAAGTGGGTTTTCTGCACCGTGCGCCAGTCGCCGAAGGTCTTCTCCACCGAGAAGAAGTCCACCTTCGGGAAGCGGTCCGAGTATTTCGCCAGGATCGCCGGGTTGCGCGGGCGCAGGTAGTTGTCGGCGGCGATGGTCTGGCCCTCGTCGGACCACAGGTACTTCAGGTAGGCCTCGGCCTGTTCGCGGGTGCCTTTCTTCTCGACCACCTTGTCGACCACCGCCACCGGCGGCTCGGCCTCGGCGGAGACGCTCGGGTAGACCACCTCGAAGCCGCCGCGGCCGAATTCGCGGGCGATCATCTCGGCCTCGTTCTCGAAGGTCACCAGCACGTCGCCGATCTGGTTCTGCATGAAGGTGGTGGTCGCCGCGCGGCCGCCGGTGTCCAGCACCGGCACGTGCTTGAACAGCTGGCCGACGAATTCCTTGGCCTTGGCTTCATCGCCGCCGTGCTTGAGCGAGTAGCCCCAGGCGGAAAGGTAGGTGTAGCGGCCGTTGCCCGAGGTCTTCGGGTTGGGCACCACCACCTGCACGCCGTCCTTGAGCAGGTCCGGCCAGTCGTGCAGGCCCTTGGGGTTGCCCTTGCGCACGATGAACACGGTGGCCGAGGTGAAGGGCGCGCTGTTGTTCGGCAGGCGGGTGGCCCAGTCCTTCGGCACCAGGCCGCCGTTGTCGGCCAGGGCGTCGATGTCGGTGGCCTGGTTCATGGTGATGACGTCGGCCGGCAGGCCGTCGATCACCGAGCGCGCCTGCTTGCTGGAGCCGCCGTGGGACATCTGGATGGTGATCTTCTCGCCTTTCTCCGCTTCCCAGTGCTTCTGGAAGGCGGGGTTGTACTCCTTGTAGAAGTCGCGCATCACGTCGTAGGAGACGTTGAGCAGCGGCGGCGCGGCCTGGGCGGCGCCGGCCAGGGCCATTCCGGCGGCCAGCAGGGAGGCGGCGAAGAGTCGTTTCACGGGCGGTTCCTTCTCGGCAGTGTTGGATCGCCCGATTATGCCCATGGGTTATATGCCGCTTAAATACCCAAAGGCTATTTGCTTATGCAGGGACGCGCCCCGCGGGGCGCGTCCCTGGCTCAGCGCTTCTCGCCCAGGCCCGCCTCGCCGGCTGCCGGCTCCTCGGCCAGGCAGGCCGCGGCGGTGAAGATCACGTCGGTGGAGGAGTTCAGCGCGGTTTCCGCCGAGTCCTGCAGGATGCTGATGACGAAGCCCACCGCCACCACCTGCATGGCCACCTCGCCGGAGATGCCGAACAGCCCGCAGGCCAGCGGGATCATCAGCAGCGAGCCGCCGGCCACGCCGGAGGCGCCGCAGGCGCACACCGCCGAGACCACGCACAGCAGCAGGGCGCTGGGCAGGTCGATGGCGATGCCCAGGGTGTGGGCCGCGGCCAGGCTCAACACGCTGATGGTCACGGCGGCGCCGGCCATGTTGATGGTGGCGCCCAGCGGGATCGACACCGAGTAGGTGTCCTCGTGCAGGCCCAGGCGTTCGCACAACTGCAGGTTGACCGGGATGTTGGCCGCCGAGCTGCGGGTGAAGAAGGCGGTCACGCCGCTCTCGCGCAGGCAGGTGAAGACCAGCGGGTAGGGGTTGCGGCGCAGCTTCCAGAACACGATCGCCGGGTTCACCACCAGCGCCACGAAGAGCATGCAGCCCAGCAGCACGGCGAGCAGCTGCAGGTAGCCGAGCAGGGCATCGAGGCCGGATTCGGCGAAGGTGCTGGCCACCAGGCCGAAGATGCCCAGCGGGGCGAAGGCGATCACCACGCGGACGATCAGCGTCACCCCGCCGGCCAGGTCGTCGAGCAGGTCGCGGGTGCTCTGCCGGGCATGGCGCAGGGCCAGGCCGAGGCCCACGGCCCAGGCCAGGATGCCGATGAAGTTGGCCTCCAGCAGCGCCTTCACCGGGTTGCTGGCGACGCTGAACAGCAGGCCATTGAGCACGTCGCCGATGCCGCCGGGCGGAGCGTTGCCGCTGGCCGGGGCGTCGAGCACCAGGGTGGAGGGGAAGGCGAAGCTGGCCGCCACCGCCACCACCGCGGCGGCGAAGGTGCCCAGCAGGTACAGCGCCAGGATCGGGCGGATGTGGGTGCGCTGCCCGGCCTTGTGGTTGGCGATGGAGGCGCACACCAGGACCAGGACCAGCACCGGCGCCACGGCCTTGAGCGCCGCGATGAACAGTTTGCCGAGCAGGCCGACGGCCAGGGCGGCGTCGGGGGCGACCAGCGCCAGGGCGATGCCGGCCAGCATGCCGACGAAGATGCGCATCACCAGGCTGCTGCGCTGGATGCGTTGGAACAGGGTGGGGGAGGGAAGCGTCATGACCTTACCGCTGCTTGCAAATGGAAACGCGAACCCGGCGGGCCGCGGAAGGGCGCGGATTATGCCGTCACGGGCGGGAAAATGCGCGGCGGTCGTCGGAAACCAGGCCCACGCCTCGCCAGCATGGCGGCGTGGAGCCGGGCCGGCCTTGACCTATGCCGGCCTGGATGGGATTGCCATGTGACATGGCGTCACGGTTGGCGGTCAGCGCAGGCATTCCGCGTGCAGGCGCATCTCGCCGATGCGTTGCACGGCGCCGCGCATGTGCACGCGGAAGTCGTCCTCGACACGGATGCGCAGCTGGCCGCCGGCCAGGTGCACGCGAACCTCGCCGTCGCAGTAGCCCTTGCGCCGTGCCATGGCGGCGGCCGCGCAGCTGCTGGTGCCCGAGGCCAGGGTGTAGCCGGCGCCGCGCTCCCAGATTTCCACGCGCAGGTCGTTGCGCCCGAGCACCTCGACGAATTGCACGTTGCTGCGGTTGGGGAACAGGGGGTGGCGTTCCAGCAACGGGCCGAAGGTCTTCGCCAGTTCCGCCGAGGTGCGTTCGACGAACACCACGCAGTGCGGATTACCCATGGAGACCGCGTTGAGCCGGAAGGCCTGGCCTTCCAGCTCGACGGGCAGGTCCAGGGCCTCTGGCGTGGCGACCTGCACGGGAATGCGGGCGCTGGCGAATTCGGCGTGCCCCATGTCCACTTCGACTTCGCGGCCCTGGTCGAATACCTGGCTGACTACTGGCCCTGCGACTGTGACGATGCGGAAGGGGGCGTCGCCCACCAGGGCCTGGTCCCACAGGTAGCGCGAGAAGATGCGCAGGCCGTTGCCGCTGCGTTCGGCCAGGGAGCCGTCGGGGTTGAGGATGCGCAGGCCGAAGCCATCGTCGCCGTGCCCGTCGGGCACCAGGATGCCATCGGAGCCGAGGCCACGATGGCGGTCGCAGATGCGCACCACGGCCGCGTCGTCGAAGGGGAAGGGCGTGGTGTCGGCGTAGACCAGGTAGTCGTTGCCCAGGGCGTGGTACTTGTGGAAGCGCATCGCGGGTCGGGTTCCAGACGGCGGGGGCCTTGCACTATAGCCAGCCCCGCGCGCGCCTGGCCAATCCGCCTCAGCTACCGGCCAGCGGTGCGCGGCGCGAGGCCGGGCGCAGCAGGCGTTCGCCCAGCAGCACTAGCAGGCAGGCGAAGATGAAGGGCGCGGTCATGAACGGGATGCCCAGGGCGACCATGGCCTGTTGCAGGATGAGCGCCAGCACGGCGCCGGCCAGCGGGGCCAAGGGGCCGGGGCCGCGCAGGGCCAGGGCGAGGGCGGCGAGGGCGCTGTTCATGCCGGGCAGGCCGCTGTGCACGTCGCCCAGGGGAATGCCGGCGAACACCGCCACCGGCAGCACCATCACTGCGCCGAACAGCGCCCAGGTGGCGGCGCGCGGCGCGCCCAGCAGCAGGCCGAGGAAGATCAGCGCGCCGGCCAGCGGGGCATCGAGGAAGATCACCTGGCCGAAGGCGCGGGACGTGGCTTCGAGCAGCGTCGGCAGCGGCAGCTCGACCAGCCCGGCCAGGGGCGCGGCAGTTGGCAGCGACAGCAGCGTGCCCAGCGCCGGCAGCGTCCAGCCGAGCAGGACGAAGGCCAGGGTGTAGGGCGGCAGGCCGTGGCGCTGGCGCGGGGCGCGCAGCAGTAGGCGCTGCAGCAACACGCTGGCGAGGCTGGCGAACAGCGCGAGCGCCACCAGCATGGGCGACCAGGCGAACTTCAGCGGCAGCAGCAGGCCGATCAGCACGGCGTTGTAGCCGTACAGGCCGGCGTCTGTGTCGCCCTGGCGGCAGCGCAGCAGGTGGGCGAAGGCCGGGCCGGCAGTGGCGCCGATCACGGCGCCGGGGAGCAGGCCGGGGGCGCAGGCGCCGATCAGGGCCAGGCAGAGCAGGCCGAACAGCGGCGAGGGTTGCAGGAACACCTGGCTGAAGCCGCGCAGCCAGAGGGTCAGTAACGGTAGTGGGCGCATCGAGGGTCTGGGCAGTTGAAGGGGATGTCCGGGGCTTCTCCGGTTCCGCGTCGGCGGCCGTGCCTTCCATCGGGGGAGGGCATCGCGGGAAGCTCCGTGGGCTGTGTCAGCGGGCGCATTCTGCCATGGCACCATTTTGGGGCGTGAATAAAAAAGAGGCCGGTCCCCGGGATCGCCGGAGGGTGGCCTCGAATGTCCATAGCCTGCGTGGGAGGGTGCGAGGGTGGCTATGGCCGACAGAACTGCTGGCCGTTCAAGGCCAATCCCGGACGGACGGGGTCGCGGCCCCGTTTTCCCGGCCCCGTCCGTCCGGGAGTGACGCGGTGTGGAACCAGGCTTTGGCAGGGTTCCGGAACTCTGTTTTTTCTCTCTCCAGGTTTTTCCTGAAGAGGGGGGAGGGGGCCAGGCCTGGCTCCGGTGTTGGCGGTGGGCCTGGTTCCCTCACCCTAGCCCTCTCCCGGAGGGAGAGGGGACTTGCGTGGCAGAAGGTGGGGCGCCGGAGTTACCGGTGGCGCCTGGTTCCCTCACCCCAGCCCTCTCCCGGAGGGAGAGGGGGCAGTCCGGCGTGGCCGGTGACTCCGGCGTTACGCCTTCTGCCGTTCAGCTCCCTCTCCCGCTTGCGGGAGAGGGTTGGGGAGAGGGGCTCTTTGCTCTTCAGGCCGACAACGCCGGCGCCACCGTCTCGATCCTCAACATATTGGTACTCCCCGGCTGCCCGAACGGCAGCCCCGCCGTCACCACCACGGTATCGCCACGCTGGGCCATGCGTTGGGCCAGGGCGATCTCCAGGGCGGTGGCGCAGATCTCGTCGACGTGGGCCAGTTGCTCGTTGACCACCGAGTACACGCCCCAGGCCACGCTCAGCCGCCGTGCCGCCTTGAGGTTGGGCGTCAGGCTGAGGATCGGCGCCTTCGGCCGTTCCCGCGAGGCGCGCAGGGTGGAGCTGCCGGACTCGGTGTAGTTGACCAGCACCGCCACCGGCAGGATGCGGCTGATGCGGCGGATGGCGCAGCTGATGGCGTCGGACACGGTGGCGTCCGGCTCCGGGCGGTTCAGTTCCAGTTGGCCCTGGTAGTCCGGTTCGGCTTCCACCTGGCGGATGATCTTGGCCATCATTTCCACCGCTTCCACCGGGTACTGGCCGGAGGCGGTCTCGGCGCTGAGCATCACGCAGTCGGCGCCCTCGCTGACCGCGGTGGCCACGTCGGTGACCTCGGCGCGCGTCGGCGCCGGAGAGAAGCGCATGGATTCGAGCATCTGCGTGGCCACCACCACCGGTCGGCCGAGCTGGCGGCAGACCTGGATGATGCGCTTCTGGATGCCCGGCACGTTCTGCGCCGGCACTTCCACGCCGAGGTCGCCGCGGGCGACCATGATGGCGTCGGCCAGGCGGGCGATCTCTTCGATGCACTGCACCGCCGAGGGCTTCTCGATCTTGGCCATGATGAAGGCCTTGTCGCCGATCAGCGCGCGGGCTTCCTCTATATCTTCCGGGCG
>Ga0222426_101306_pt1 | contig 10209 bp, 3 predicted proteins | sample 2B50Ametagenome_FD_180087 | JGI IMG/M metagenome (GOLD analysis project Ga0222426, IMG submission 180087) | Enriched microbial communities from leaf-cutter ant dump, University of Wisconsin, Madison, United States - 2B50A (version 2) | ecosystem: Environmental > Terrestrial > Nest > Insects nest >... | reverse complement strand
CGAAGCCCTCCAGACGGCAAAGACCTACGCTGATGCGGGTGACAAGAAGACGCTGGACAGTGCCAACAAGTATGCCGACCAGAAGTTCGGCGACTCGGTCAGCAGCACCGACTTCGATTCGTTCCGCGGTCAGGTGAACGACCAGTTCCATACGGTCAACCGGCGCATGGACCGGATCGGTGCGATGGGCACGGCGATGGCGCAGATGATCGGCAACACCGCCGGCCTGTCCGGTGCCAACCGCATCGGCGTGGGCGTGGGCAGCTACTCCGGCCGCCAGGCGATCTCGGTCGGCTTCCAGCGGGGTTTCCACCAGAACCGCGCCAGCGTCTCGCTCGGCGTCTCGGCTTCCGGTTCGGAGAATTCGGTCGGCGCCGGTGCAGGCTTCAGCTGGTAGGCGAAGCCGCTGCACCCCGCCGATCTCCCATGCGAAGGTCGGGCAATGCCCGACCTTCGCGGAGCCGGGGGCGCACAAAAGCCGCGGGCGATGCCCGCCCTACGGGTCCAGGCCGAAGAATGCTTCTGCCGTGGCGGTGCTGTTGGCGGCGGTGACTTCCGGTTCCTCGCCGCGGTCGCGGGCGATTTCCTCGCAGATGTGCTTCAGGTACATCGGTTCGTTGCGGCGGTGCGAAGGCTGCGGGCGTACCGTGCGCGGCAGCAGGTAGGGTGCGTCGGTTTCGATCATCAGGCGGTTGGCGGGAATCTCCCGCACCAGTTCGCGCAGGTGGGTGCCGCGGCGTTCGTCGCAGATCCAGCCGGTGATGCCGATGTGGCAATCCAGTGCCAGGTAATCGCGCAGCGCCTCGCCGGTATCGGTGAAGCAATGCACCACCGCCGCCGGTACCTTGTCGCGCCACTTGCGCAGCAGGGCCAGGAAGTCGGGGTGTGCGTCGCGCTGGTGCAGGAAAAGCGGCATGCCCCGCTCCGCCGCGATCGCCAGTTGGCGCTCGAACACCTGCAGCTGCACCTCGCGCGGCGAGTAGTTGCGGTTGTAGTCCAGCCCGGTTTCGCCGATCGCGCGCACCAGCGGGTCAACAGCCAGTTCGCGCAGCAACTGGTCGGCGGCGTCGTCGTAGTCGATCGCGTGGTGCGGGTGCACGCCGGCGGTGGCGAACAACTTGCCGGGGTGGGCATGGGCCAGTGCCCGCGCCTGCTTGCTGCCCTCTCCCGATGCGCCAGTGACGATCATCCGGTTGACGCCATGCGCCTGCGCACGTTGCAGCACGGCATCGAGATCATGGAAGGATTCGTGGGTGAGATTGGCGCCGATATCGAGCAATTTCATGGGATCTTCCTGCTGGATCGGCGATTGTGCCAGAGGCGCCTGATGCAGCCCTCACAAGACATGTTGCAGTGCGAAATCCAAAGCATCACGAGAGGTGAGAAATGGCGTTGACGTTCACGACGAATAACTGATAGGTTCCTTGACGGGGGCCACACTTTTGGAATTTTCAGAAGCCGTGGCAAGGTGATGGGCACGAACCATGCAATTAGATGATGTATCCGATTCGGATACACACTGAAAGCCGTTCGATACCGCACATCACGGGGCAGGAGCAAAAAGAATTCGAGGTATAGAGGGCGGGATCTTTACTTGCAGGGCCTTGGGGGCAGGGCTAATCGAATCGAGCCAACGCGGCGCGCCTTTTCGCAAGGTGCCGGCCGGTTGTCATTCGCGTGAATCCGCACGTCTCCCGGGCACGAGTCAGCTGTGCAGTCGGGACGTGCGTCAGGGGGCGCTCGTCCGGATTTTTTCCAGTGTCTTTCATGACACTGCAGTCAATCGGGAGGAGTTTTCATGCAGAACAAGGTATTGGTCCAGGCGGCAGCCCTGGCCCTGACGGGGTTGATTGCCGGTGCGGCAATCGCTGCAGACACGAAGACGGACAAACCGGCCCAGCCGGAAACCACCACCGTGATGGTGCAGGGCGTGCAGGTCGCGATCGACCCGGCAACCGGCCGTCTGGTGGCACCGACCGCCGCCCAGCGTGCGGCCCTCTCCGCGGCCATGATGCGTGATGCTGCCGCCCCCGAACTGAAGACGCGTTCGATGAATGCCGGCGCCGTTGCCGCCACCCGCTGGGCGCGTCCGCGCACCGAGGCCGAGGCCGTGAAGACGCTGAAGCGTTCCAGCAATGGTCGTTACGCCGCAGCCATGCAGCTTCCCGAAAGCATGGTCAGCAGCCTGGTCGCCGAGTCCCGTCCCGATGGCTCGGTGGTGATCGGCCATCAGGAAGGCAATTCCCTCACTCCGGTCCAGGCTGCCAAGGAGGTGGTGCGATGATCCGCCGCAAGCAGTTGTTCTCCGCCCTGTTGGCCCTCGGGCTGTGCGGCTTCGCCGGCAATGCCGCGCTGGCTGGTGAAATCCAGATCATCAACCAGGACGTTGGCACCGGCCAGGGCCTGGATGACCATACGCCGGCCACGCCGGTCGGCGGCAACCCGGGCACCACCCGTGGCGAGCAGGCCTTGAACGTGTTCCTGTTCGCGGCCGACCTGTGGGGCGCGGTGCTGCAAAGCGACGTGCCGGTGAAGAACACCGTCACCTTCCAGCCGCTGCAGTGCACCTCCACCAACGGCGTGCTCGGCTCGTCCGGCACTTATTACATCTTCTCGTTCAATGACCCGGCGCCCGATGGCGCACTGGCCGGCGTCTGGTATCACTCCGCGCTGACCGACGCGCTGTCCGGCGAGGACGCGGTGGCTGCGGACGGCACCATTCCGGTCGATACCCCGGACATCGTCAGCCAGTTCAACGGCAAGCTCGGTGCCCCCGGCTGCCTGGATGGCAACTCCTGGTACTTCGGTCTGGACGGCAACACGCCGGCGGGCCAGATCAACTTCCTGAACGTGGTCGTGCACGAGATGGCCCACGGTCTGGGCTTCTCCGGCTTCAACAACCTGGCCACGGGTGCCCAGCAGCAGGACACGCCGGACATCTACTCCACCTTCGTCAAGGACAACTCCACCGGCAAGGCGTGGACCGCGATGACCAACGCCGAGCGCAAGACGGCGGCGCTCAATGACGGCCATATCGTGTTCACCGGCACCAACGTGAAGAACGAAGTGCCGATGGCGCTGACGGCGAAGGTCGACTTCAAGGTCACCGCGCCGTCCTCGATCGCCGGCAGCTACCAGTACGGCGAGGCCGCGTTCGGCGCCGCCCCGAGTCCGGCCAACTTCTCCGGCACCGTGGCGACGATGATCGACCCGATCGCCTGCACGCCCAACGATGATGACCTGACCGGCAAGATCGCCCTGGTCGACCGCGGCACCTGCGACTTCGTCACCAAGGCGAAGAATGCGCAGAATGCCGGTGCCACCGGCGTGATCATCGCCAACAGCGAGGCCGGCATCATCCTGCCTGCCGGCGACGACGACAGCATCACCATCCCGGTGATCAGCGTCACCCAGGCCGATGGCAACACCTTCAAGGCCAATCTCGCCGACCTGGCGGTGGCCTTCGTGGCGGATCCGTCGATCCCGTACGCCGGTACCGATGCCGACGGCAACGTGCAGCTGTACGCACCGACCGTGCTGGCCCAGGGCTCGTCGTTCTCGCACTACGACACCCGCCTGACCCCGAACGCGATCATGGAATACGCGATCAACAATGATCTCGTCGGCCAGATCGATCTCGACCTGACGCCGGCGCTGCTGAAGGACGAGGGCTGGAAGCTCAACGAAGGCAACCAGATGCTGCTGAGCTGCGACACCGGCGTGAAGACCTGGGTGCCGGGTGGTTCGGTGATCGGTGCCAACGTGATCGCCAACGCCAAGATCATCGCGGCGGCTTCGGCCAGCGTGGGTGATTACCAGGCAGCGATGGCCGACTACGCCAATGGTCTGGCCAACGATGGCCTGATCAACGAAGACGAAGCCAGCAGCCTGAACGCCTGCTTCGGTGACGCTGCGGCCCAGGAGCAGTACGACGCCTGGGGTCCGGCCGATGGTGGTGACGGTGGCGACGGCGGTGACGGTGGTGACGGTGGCGATGGCGACCTCACCGCGATCGAGCTGACCAAGGGCGTGGCCCTGGGTGGCCAGTCCGGCGCCGCCAATGGAGAGGCACTGTACAAGCTGGAAGTGCCGGCCGGCGCACTGGGCCTGACCCTGCGCACCTTCGGCGGCACCGGCGACGTGTCGATCTTCGTCAAGATCGACGGTGAGCCCAGCGCCACCGACAACAACTACAAGTCGGTGCATCCGGGCAACAACGAGTCGGTGGCGGTGCCGCGTCCGGCGGCCGGCACGTACTACGTCAAGGTGGTGGGCGTGAACGCCTACTCCGGCGTCAGCGTGCAGGGCAGCTTCATCCAGCCGTGACGCATGGCCCATGCCGGCAGATGCCGGCATGGGCCCGGTCCGGGCGGTCCCGCAAAGGGATCGCCCGGAGCTGCAGGGGGAACATGCAACAGAACGTCACCGTGGCCATGGCCGCGGTGACTGTCAACGTCCGGCCATGCGCGATGTGCATGGAAGAACACACGTCTTTCAAAGCGATGTCGCCGCCGTGCCAATCACGCGGAGGCGTCATCGGAAGCCGCTCGATCCGCCGCGCACCTGCCGGAACACGTCAGCGCCAGCGCGTCAACCAACGCCAACATTCGCAGAGGTAACACCGTGAACAAGATCTACAGCAAGGTTTGGAACAAGTCGTTGGGGATGCTCGTGGTCGCCTCCGAGTTCGCCAAAGCGAATGGCAAGGGTGGTACCTCCAAGCGCATGCGCGCCACCGTTGCGGCTGCGGGTCTCGCGCTGGCGGTGAGTGCGGGTCAGGCGACGGCTGGCGAGGTCGTCGGCGATCCGGTGAAGGTGGACGTCGAGGCCGCGAGCGTGGCGCAGGTGGATGCCAGCGCCGATGCGGTGGAAGACGAGCTTGCGCCGTACTTCAAGGTTTCCCAGGATGGTGGCGTCGCTGCCACCGTCAGCGCCACGGCTGCCACGGCGGCTGGTGCGGGCAGCGTGGCCAATGGCACCAGCACGGCTGCTTTCGGCACGAATGCACGGGCCGTCGGGGGAAATGCCACGGCGGTGGGTGCCAACGCCACGGCAACCGTGACCACCGCATCGGCTTTCGGCTCCAACGCGCACGCGACGCAGCGTTATTCCGTTGCTGTTGGTTATCAGGCGAATGCCATCGCCGAGGAAAGCGTGGCACTGGGCGAGGGCGCCTACGCTGACGAGACGTTCACCGTTTCGATCGGCAACAACACCGACAAACGCCGCATCACCCACATGGCGGATGGCATCAACGCCACCGACGGCGCCACCAAGGGCCAGCTCGATGCGGTGGCAGCCTCGGTGGCTGATGCCACGCACTATTTCGATGTGAACTCGACTGGCCCGGATGCCAGCGCCGGTGGCGCCAACGCCATCGCGGCTGGCCCCAACGCCAATGCTGCCGGCGCCAGCGCTGTTGCCATGGGCCAGAATGCCTCCGCCAGTGGCGCGGGTGCGGTGGCCGTGGGTGGCGTGGGAAGCGGCTACGCGACGACCGCGAATTTCGAAGGCGCCACGGCCATCGGCAGTGGTTCCGGTGCCGATGCGGTGTATGCGACCGCGGTGGGTCATCTGACCGAAGCCAGTGGGCAAGCTTCCACCGTGCTGGGCACGGGCTCCTTCGCCAGCGGCGCCGAGTCGCTGGCCGCAGGCTTCCTCTCGGCCGCGACGGCAGACGCCGCCACGGCGGTGGGCGCCGAGGCCGAGGCCAATGGCGTGCAGTCGACCGCCTTGGGCGTGATTGCCGCTGCGGATGGCGACCTTTCCGTGGCGCTGGGCAGCGGCTCCTGGGCCGCCGCCGATGGCGCGGTGGCGGTGGGTACCGCCGGTGCGCTGGGCGTGGACTCGGTGGCGGTGGGCAACAATGCGGTCAGCTGGGAGAACGACGGCACCGCGCTGGGCAGCAACACCGAAGTCAACGGTGCGCGCGGCACGGCGGTAGGCGCTGGCAGCACGGCCGACGGTGACGACAGCACCGCCACGGGCGCCGGCGCCGGCGCCGAAGAAGGTGGCACCGCCACCGGCGCGGGCAGCTATGCCTATGGCGTGGACAGCACCGCCAACGGCCGCAACAGCGGTGCCTGGGGTGATGAGAGTGTCGCCGTCGGCGCGCAGTCGTCAGCGTTGAGCAACTACAGCACCGCAGTAGGTGGCAGCAGCTCGGCGCTCGGCGAGGGCTCATCGGCACTGGGCCACGGCGCGGTTACCAACGGCAGCCATGCGACCGCGGTCGGTTACGGCGCCTCGGCGGCCGGTGACGACAGCGGCGCCTACGGCGCCGACGTGGTGACGGGGGGCAAGTCCAGCCTGGCCATGGGCGGCAAGTCCGAGCAGTTCGCCAACTTCGATGTCACCGGCACCCCGCTGGAAGACGACGACGGCAACCCGATCCAGGTGGCCACGGCGGCCAACGGCAACTATGCCGTGGCGGTCGGCAATGGCAGCCAGGCGGCTGGCGACTTCACCACGGCGCTGGGTACCAATGCGAACGCGCATGCGGACAACGCCACGGCGGTGGGCTTTGCCAGCCAGGCGGGCGAGCATGGCGTGGCGCTGGGCGAGAACGCCAATTCCACCGGCTTGAGCAGCGTGGCGGTCGGCGGTGCCTTCGATACCAAGATCGTCGATCAGAATGACAACGTCATCTTCGAGATCAAGACCCCGACCAGTGCCAGCGGCCAGTTCGCGACGGCGCTGGGTTCCGGTGCGATGGCGGATTACGACAACGCCACCTCGGTCGGCGCGAACGCGATCTCCTATGTCGATGGCGTCGCGGTGGGCTTCAACACCACGGCCGGCGGTCTGGGTTCGGTCGCCGTGGGTCGTTCGGCGAAGGTCATCGACGATTACGGCGTGGCCGTCGGCAATGCAACGTGGGCGGGCTACCAGAGCGTGGCGTTGGGCAACGAAGCCTATGCCACCAATCCGCAGGCCATCGCGATCGGCCAGTACTCGACGGCAGCTGCTGACGGCAGCGTGGCGCTCGGCGCCAACTCCACCACCTTCCAGGAAAACACCGTTGCGGTGGGTGACGTCGACGCCGGCCTGACCCGTCGCATCACCAGCCTCGAGGCGGGCATCGACGACACCGATGCGGTGAACGTGGGCCAGTTGAACGAGGCCGTGGACGGCGCGACGCGCATGTTCCAGGCGGAAGGCACGGATACCGACATCGCGAGTGCCTATGGTGAGCATTCGGTCGCTGCCGGTGCCAACAGCTTTGCCGCTGGCACCGAAAGCGCTGCCTACGGCTACAACTCGTATGCGGAGGCGGACTACAGCACGGCCATCGGCTCGGGCTCCAGCGCCTTCGGCGAAGGCGCCTCGGCATTCGGCAGTGGTGCCGATGCCATGGCTGATTTCGCCACGGCGGTGGGCTACGGCTCGCTGGCGGCCGGCCCGAACAGCGCTGCGTTCGGCAACAACGCACAGGCGACTGGCCCGGGCTCGGTGGCCGTCGGCGGCGTGGCGGTGGATGAGAACGGCGATCCGCTGATCACCAATGGTGGCGTGCCGGTCGACACCGGCGCGACCAGCGCCGGCCTGGGTGGCACGGCGGTGGGTGCGAGCGCGAGTGCCGATGGTTTTGCGGCCACCGCGAACGGTCTGGGCGCCTACGCCGGTGGGGACCAATCGTCGGCCTTCGGTGCGGTGGCCAACGCGATCGGCAACAACAGCGTGGCGGTGGGTTCGGAAACTCTGGCCGGTGGTGACAGCAGCATTGCCATCGGCGGTGCGGCCGACCTGGCTCCGGGCCTGGGCTTCCTTGTCTACACCGAAGCGACGGGTTTGCAGTCGGTGGCGCTGGGTGGTGGTGCGATCGCTGCCGGTGACTACAGCGTGGCTACCGGCACGTTCTCCGAAGCTGATGGCGCCGAAAGCACCGCGCTGGGCTTCTTCGCCTACGCGCCGTCCGACAATGCCTCGGCGCTGGGCGCAGAGAGCTGGGCCAGCGGTGAGAACAGCACGGCAGTGGGTTATTACGCCACCACCTTCGGCGCGGACAGCGTGGCGCTGGGTGCGAACGCCACGGCCGATGCCGACAACAGCGTGGCGCTGGGTGCGGGCTCGTATGCCGATCGCGAGAACACGGTCTCGGTGGGCGATGTCGATGCCGAACGCCAGATCACCAACGTGGCGGCGGGTACCGAAGACACCGACGCGGTGAACATGGCGCAGTTCAACGACGCGACCAGCTCGACCCGCTTCTTCCAGGCCAATGGCGAGGATGGTGAAGGCGCACTGGCCTTCGGCGAGCATTCGGTGGCTTCGGGTGCCAGCGCGACGGCTCTGGGCGTCGAAAGCTCGGCCTACGGTGCCGGCGCGGTCGCGAACGACGACAACAGCGTGGCGATCGGCGCGAACACGACGGCCTTCGGTGTCGGTTCGTCGGCGATCGGCAGCGGTGCGGCCACCAATGCCGATTACGCCACGGCGACCGGCTACGGTGCGTCGGCGGATGGTGCGAACAGCGTGGCCACCGGCAACGCGGCTGAGGCCTCCGGCGAAGACGCCGTGGCCACCGGCAGCAACAGCCTGGCCAGCGGTGACGGCAGCATGGCGCTGGGTGCGCAGAGCGAGGCCAGCAACGTCGAGACCACTGCGGCCGGTGCATACAGCGTGGCCTCCGGCGAAGGATCCAGCGCGTTTGGTGCGGAAAGCGTCGCCAGCGGCAACCTTTCGCTGGCGGCCGGCGCCCTGTCCGAAGCCAGCGGCGAAAGCAGCACGGCGGTCGGCGTGGGCAGCCTGGCCAGTGGCGACGAGAGCGTGGTCGTCGGTGGCGTGGCCGATGGCATCTTCAATGCCGAAGCCAGTGGCATGGGCACGACGGCGGTGGGTGCCGGCGCATGGGCCACGAGTGACTACGCCACGGCACTGGGCTGGAACAGCTGGGCCGATGGCGAATCCTCGCTGGCGGTCGGTGAGGGTGCGGCGGCAGCCGAGCTGGGTGCCAGCGCGGTAGGCGGCGAATCCGAAGCATGGGGCGTGCAGTCCACCGCGCTGGGCGCGGTGGCGGTCGCCGACGCGGATGGTTCGAGCGCGCTGGGCAGCGGCAGCTATGCGGCGGGCGTGGACAGCACGGCGGTGGGCTTCCTGGCCTGGGCCGATGCGGACAACAGCGTGGCACTGGGTGCCAACTCGTACGCCGACCGTGCCAACACGGTGTCGGTGGGCGATGTGGGTGCCGAGCGCCAGATCACCAACGTGGCCGCCGGTACGGAGTCCACCGATGCGGTGAACCTGGCGCAGTTGGAAGACGCGACTTCCTCCAGCCGCTTCTTCCAGGCGGATGGCACGGACAGCGAAGAAGCGCTGGCCGTGGGCGAGCATTCGGTCGCCTCGGGTGCGAACAGCTTCGCGGTCGGTACGGAAAGCGCGGCCTACGGCTACAACTCGTACGCGGAGTCGGACTACAGCACGGCGGTTGGCTCGGCTTCCGGCGCCTTCGGCGAGGGAGCTTCGGCCTTCGGCAGCGGTGCCAATGCGCAGGCCGACTACGCCACGGCGACCGGTTACGGCAGCACGGCGAGCGGCGCGAACAGCGCGGCCTATGGCGTGGGCTCGGAGGCGAACGCCGCCTCGGCCACGGCGATCGGTGGTCACCTGTACTACGAGGATCCGGACACCGGTGAAGTGCTGCTGGACGGCCAGACGCTGGCCTCCGGTGACGGCTCCACCGCACTGGGTGCCGGTGCGCAGTCGACCGGCGCGTTCAGCGCGGCCGGTGGTGCGGCAGCCCAGTCGATGGGCACGCAGTCGACCGCGTTCGGTTACAGCGCGGCGGCGGTCACCGATTACTCGACGGCCGTGGGTGCGTTCTCCAGCGCCGAAGGCAACTACACCTCGGCGGTGGGCTACGGCAGCACGGCCAGCGGTGAATCGAGCGTGGCGGTGGGCGGCCTGGCCGACCTGATCCCGGGCTTCGGCTTCCTGGTCGGCACCGAGGCGACCGCCGACGGCGCTTCGGCATTCGGTGCCGGCGCCTACGCGTCGGGCGTGTCGAGCACGGCGGTCGGCCTGCTGGCTGAGGCCGACGGCGATTCCGCAGTGGCCTTGGGCGAGAACAGCCTGGCGACCGACCTCGGCGGCAGCGCCCTCGGCGCACAGACCCAGGCCTATGGCGTGCAGTCCACGGCAGTCGGTGCCGGTGCGGCGACCGAGATGGATGGTGGCAGCGCGCTGGGCAGCGGCAGCTACACCACCGGC
>Ga0222426_101303_pt1 | contig 10262 bp, 6 predicted proteins | sample 2B50Ametagenome_FD_180087 | JGI IMG/M metagenome (GOLD analysis project Ga0222426, IMG submission 180087) | Enriched microbial communities from leaf-cutter ant dump, University of Wisconsin, Madison, United States - 2B50A (version 2) | ecosystem: Environmental > Terrestrial > Nest > Insects nest >... | reverse complement strand
CCTGGGCTTGCAGGCGCACCTGCGGGTGCCCGAACTGCACCACCACCCGCGGCAGGCCATGGCCCAGCTGCAGGCGGCCATCGGCGAACTCGACCGGCCCTTGCTGGTCGGCAGTTCCCTGGGCGGCTACTATGCGACCCATCTCGCCGAGCGGCACGGCCTCAAGGCCCTGCTGATCAACCCGGCGGTGCTGCCCCACGGCCGTTTCGACGGCTACCTGGGGCCGCAGAAGAACCATTACAGCGGCGAGGAATGGGTGCTGACCCAGGACCACGTCGACGCCCTGGCGGAACTCGAAGTGCCGCCGCCGGTCGATGCGGCGCGCTACCAGGTGTGGCTGCAGACCGGCGATGAAACCCTCGACTACAAGGTCGCCGCGGTCTTCTACCGGGCCTGCGCCTTGCGCGTCGAGGCCGGCGGCGACCACGGCTTCCAGGGCTTCGCCCGCTGGCTGCCGGCGCTGCTGGCCTTCGCCGGGGTGCCGGCGGGCCTGTGGCGCGACCTCGATTTCACAACTCTTTGAAAAGGGACCCCATGGCCCAGCAGAACGCCTATACCGCAGAAGCCATCGAAGTCCTCTCCGGCCTCGATCCGGTGCGCAAGCGCCCGGGCATGTACACCGACACCACGCGGCCCAACCACCTGGCCCAGGAAGTCATCGACAACTCCGTGGACGAGGCCCTGGCCGGTCACGCCAGGAGCGTGCAGGTGATCCTCCACGAGGACAACTCGCTGGAAGTGATCGACGACGGCCGCGGCATGCCGGTGGACATCCACCCCGAAGAGGGCGTGCCGGGGGTCGAGCTGATCCTCACCAAGCTGCACGCCGGCGGCAAGTTCTCCAACAAGAACTACCAGTTCTCCGGCGGCCTGCACGGCGTGGGCATCTCGGTGGTGAACGCGCTTTCCACTCAGGTGGAAGTGCGCGTCAAGCGTGACGCCAACGAATACCGCATGACCTTCGCCGACGGCTTCAAGGCCAGCGACCTGGAGGTCATCGGCAGCGTCGGCCGGCGCAACACCGGCACCACCGTGCGCTTCTGGCCCGATCCGAAGTATTTCGACTCGCCGAAGTTCTCCGTCAGCCGCCTGAAGCACGTGCTCAAGGCCAAGGCTGTGCTCTGCCCGGGGTTGCTGGTCACTTTCGAGGACAAGAGCAGCGGCGAGCGCGTCGAATGGCACTACGAGGACGGCCTGCGTTCCTACCTGGCCGACTCGGTATCCGAGCTGCCGCGCCTGCCGGAAGAGCCCTTCTGCGGCACCCTGGCCGGCAGCAAGGAGGCGGTGGACTGGGCCCTGCTGTGGCTGCCCGAGGGCGGCGAATCGCTGCAGGAAAGCTACGTCAACCTGATCCCCACGGCCCAGGGCGGCACCCATGTCAACGGCCTGCGCCAGGGCCTGCTGGACGCCATGCGCGAGTTCTGCGAGTTCCGCAACCTGCTGCCGCGCGGCGTCAAGCTGGCCCCGGAAGACGTCTGGGAGCGCATCGCCTTCGTCCTCTCGATGAAGCTGCAGGAGCCGCAGTTCTCCGGGCAGACCAAGGAGCGCCTGTCCTCCCGCGAGGCCGCGGCCTTCGTCTCCGGCGTGGTGAAGGACGCCTTCAGCCTCTGGCTCAACGCCAACCCCGAGCTGGGCCTGCAACTGGCCGAGCTGGCCATCAGCAACGCCGGCCGCCGCCTCAAGGCGGGCAAGAAGGTCGAGCGCAAGAAGATCACCCAAGGCCCGGCGCTGCCCGGCAAGCTGGCCGACTGCGCCGGCCAGGACCCGATGCGCGCCGAACTGTTCCTGGTGGAAGGCGACTCCGCCGGCGGCTCGGCCAAGCAGGCGCGGGACAAGGAATTCCAGGCGATCATGCCGCTGCGCGGGAAGATCCTGAACACCTGGGAAGTGGACGGCGGCGAAGTCCTGGCCAGCCAGGAAGTGCACGACATCGCCGTGGCCATCGGCGTCGACCCGGGCGCCGCCGACCTGAGCCAGCTGCGCTACGGCAAGATCTGCATCCTCGCCGACGCCGACTCCGACGGCCTGCACATCGCCACCCTGCTGTGCGCCCTGTTCGTCCGCCACTTCCGCCCGCTGGTGGAAGCCGGGCACGTCTACGTGGCCATGCCGCCGCTATACCGCATCGACCTGGGCAAGGAAGTCTTCTACGCCCTGGACGACGCCGAGCGCGACGGCATCCTCGACCGGCTGCTGGCCGAGAAGCGCCGCGGCAAGCCGCAGGTCACCCGCTTCAAGGGCCTGGGCGAGATGAACCCGCCGCAGCTGCGCGAAACCACCATGGACCCGAACACCCGGCGCCTGGTGCAGCTGACCCTGGAAGACGCCGAGGGCACCGTCGAGATCATGGACATGCTGCTGGCCAAGAAACGTGCCGGCGACCGCAAGTCCTGGCTGGAGACCAAGGGCAACCTGGCCGAGGTCCTGGCCTGATGCGCCGCGCGCTGGCCGCCCTGGCGGCCGTGCTCGGCTGCGCCCAGGCCCTGGCGGACGCACCCGCGGTAGGGCAGGGGCCGGCCCTGCAGTTCCTCTCCGAGCACGCCGTGGAAGGCATGCCCGCGGGCAACCTGTCGGGGCTGGCGCTGTGCGGCGGCGAGCTGTGGACGGTGTCCGACCGCGACGACGACCGCCTCTACGGCCTGCGCCCGGACGAAACCCCGGGCAGCGTCTGGCAGGCTCGCGCCGAGACCTTCAGCGCGCCCGGGCTGCCCGACAGCGGCCTGTCCTGGGGCGCCCGCGCGCGCACCTGGCTGTATGGCCTGGTGCGTGGCGGGGCCATGGACTTCGAAGGCGTCAGCTGCGACGGCAAGGGCAACCGCTACCTGGTCAGCGAGGCCTATGCCGGCGTGCTGCGGGTGCCGGAGGCCGGCGCCGCGCAATGGCTGGAGCTGCCGCCGACGCTGCTGCGCCAGGCGCGCGCCAGCGGCCTGCTGATGGTCAACAACGCCTACTACGAAGGCCTGGCCATCGACGCCGACGGCAAGCGCCTGTGGCTCGCCGCCGAACGCCAGCGCCGCGGCCTGCTGCGCCTGCGCAACGACAACGGCAGCTGGAAATGCGACGGCGCCTGCGTGCTGCTCAGCGAGGCCGGGACGGCGCTGCCGCCGCCGCAGCTGGAAAGCGACAAGCCGCTGGCCCTGGACTTCTCCGACCTGGCGCTGTACCAGGGCAAGCTGTTCACCCTGGAGCGCCTGGTGCACCAGGTCTGCCGGCGCAACGCCGACAGCGGCGCCGCCGAGCGCTGCTGGTCGTTCGCCGACGGCGCCCTGGCCCCGGAGCGCCGCTACGCCTTGCCCTACGGTGTGGCCGAGGCCCTGGTGATCGACGACAAGGGCGCCTGGATCGGCCTGGACAATGGCGACGCGGCCCGCGCCGACGGCGATGCGCGACCCTACGTGCTGCGCTTCGCCGCCCCGGCGGAGGGCTGGCTGGGTGGCAAATGAACGACGCGCAACCCGGGCGCCGCCTCGGCAAGGCCATGATGCTGCTCGCCTGGCTGGCCGGGATCGGCCTGGCCACGCACTTCTTCGGCCTGTGGGAAAAGCGCCAGCACAACCCCAACGTCCAGCCGCAGTCGCTGCACGGCGACGGCTACGTGGAGCTGCGCCTGCTGGGCAACCGCCAGGGCCACTACGTGTTCGACGGGCTGATCGACGGCGCGCCGGTGACCTTCCTGCTGGACACCGGCGCCAGCGCCGTGGCCGTGCCGGAAGCCCTGGCCCTGCGCCTGCAACTGCAGCGTGGCGCGCCCATCGACCTGGACACCGCCAACGGCCGCACCCGGGGCTGGCGCACGCGCCTGCAGCGCCTGGAGCTGGGCGACATCCTCTTGAAGGACGTGCCGGCGATCATCGCCCCGGGCATGGGCGGCAACGAGGTGCTGCTCGGCATGAGCGCCCTCAGACAACTCGAATTCTCCCAGCGCGACGGCACCCTGGTGCTGCGCCAGAACACTTCCCCGTGAGGCACGCATGAGCGAAACCCTCGATCTGAGCCTGGAAGGCGTGGAGCGCCGCTCCCTCGCCGAGTTCACCGAACAGGCCTACCTGAACTACTCCATGTACGTGATCATGGACCGCGCCCTGCCGCACATCGGCGACGGCCTGAAGCCGGTGCAGCGGCGCATCGTCTACGCCATGAGCGAACTGGGCCTGGACGCCGACTCCAAGCACAAGAAGTCGGCGCGCACCGTCGGCGACGTACTCGGCAAGTACCACCCCCACGGCGACTCGGCCTGCTATGAAGCCATGGTGCTGATGGCCCAGCCGTTCTCCTACCGCTACCCGCTGGTGGATGGCCAGGGCAACTGGGGTGCGCCGGACGATCCCAAGTCCTTCGCCGCCATGCGCTACACCGAGGCGCGCCTGTCGCGCTACGCCGAAACCCTGCTCTCCGAGCTGGGCCAGGGCACTGCCGACTGGGTGCCGAACTTCGACGGCACCATGCAGGAGCCGGCAGTGCTGCCGGCGCGGCTGCCGAACCTGCTGCTCAACGGCACCACCGGCATCGCCGTGGGCATGGCCACCGACGTGCCGCCGCACAACCTGCGCGAAGTGGCCGCGGCCTGCGTGCGCCTGCTCGACCAGCCGGACGCCGGCGTCGGCGAGCTGCTCGAGCACGTGCAGGGCCCGGACTTCCCCACCGAGGCGGAAATCATCACCCCGCGCGCCGACCTGCAGAAGATCTACGAGACCGGCCGCGGCTCGGTGCGCATGCGCGCCGTATACCGCGTCGAGGACGGCGACATCGTGGTCACCGCGCTGCCGCACCAGGTCTCCGGGGCCAAGGTGCTGGAGCAGATCGCCGCGCAGATGCAGGCCAAGAAGCTGCCGATGGTCGCCGACCTGCGCGACGAGTCGGACCACGAGAACCCCACCCGCATCGTCATCATCCCGCGCTCCAACCGCGTGGACGCCGACGAGCTGATGACCCACCTGTTCGCCACCACCGACCTGGAAAGCTCGTACCGGGTGAACCTCAACGTCATCGGCCTGGACGGCAAGCCGCAGGTCAAGGATCTGCGCCAGCTGCTCAGCGAATGGCTGACCTACCGCACCGACACCGTGCGCCGCCGCCTGCAGTTCCGCCTGGACAAGGTGGAGAAGCGCCTGCACCTGTTGGAAGGCCTGCTGATCGCCTTCCTCAACCTCGACGAGGTGATCCACATCATCCGCACCGAGGACCAGCCCAAGCCGGTGCTGATGGAGCGCTTCGCCCTCACCGACGTGCAGGCCGACTACATCCTCGACACCCGCCTGCGCCAGCTGGCGCGCCTGGAAGAGATGAAGATCCGCGGCGAGCAGGACGAGCTGGCCAAGGAGCGCGCCAAGCTGCTGGCGATCCTCGGTTCCAACGCCAAGCTGCGCAAGCTGGTGCGCGACGAGCTGATCGCCGACGCCGAGACCTATGGCGACGACCGCCGCTCGCCGATCGTCGAGCGCGCCGAGGCCAAGGCCCTCTCGGAAGCCGAGCTGATGCCCACCGAGCCGGTTACCGTGGTGCTCTCCGACAAGGGCTGGGTGCGTTGCGCCAAGGGCCACGACATCGACGCCGAAGGGCTCTCGTACAAGGCCGGCGACACCTTCAAGGCCGCCTCACCGGGGCGCTCGAACCAATACGCGGTGTTCATCGACTCCACCGGGCGCAGCTACTCGCTGGCGGCCCACAGCCTGCCGTCGGCGCGCGGCCAGGGCGAGCCGCTGACCGGCCGCCTGACGCCGCCGCCGGGCGCCAGCTTCGAGCGCGTGCTGCTGCCCGAGGACAGCGCCCTGTACGTGCTGGCCTCGGACGCCGGCTACGGCTTCGTGGTCAAGGGCGAGGACATGCAGGCCAAGAACAAGGCCGGCAAGGCCCTGCTCAGCCTGCCCAACGGCGCCCAGGTCATGGCCCCGCGGCCGGTGGCCGACGTCGAGCAGGACTGGCTGGCGGCGGTGACCACCGAGGGCCGCCTGCTGCTGTTCAAGGTCTCCGACCTGCCGCAACTGGCCAAGGGCAAGGGCAACAAGATCATCAGCGTGCCGGGCGAGCGGGTGGCCAGCCGCGAGGAATACCTGACCGACCTGGCAGTGCTGCCGCCGGGGGCGACCCTGGTGCTGCAGGCCGGCAAGCGCACCCTGTCGCTGCGCGGCGACGACCTGGAGCACTACAAGGGCGAGCGCGGGCGGCGCGGCAACAAGCTGCCGCGTGGCTTCCAGAGGGTCGATGCGCTGCTGGTCGAGTCACTGTCTCAGGACTGAAACGCTCTGCGATACACTCTGCCTCTGGAGCTATGGCGCCGGTTAAGGGATGATAGGTCCCTTTGACGCTGGCGCCATGGCTCCATTGTCGTTTTGGTTTGTGTTTTTTTGTAGCAAGTGACGCCGATCTTCGGCGAATTAACGGTGATTGCACGATGAGCGCCCTGCGCGTCCTCGCATGTCTTTCCCTCGTCGGCCTCCTCGGGCTGACGGGCTGTACGGTGAATCGGCCGACGCAACTGTACCAACTGGATGCCGGTGCGGCCCCGCTGCCGACCCGCGACAACGGTATCGCCGTACTCCTCGGTCCGGTGCAACTGGCCGACTACCTGCAACGTGAGTCCATGGTCCAGCGCCAGGCCGATGGCATCCTCAACCTGTCCACCGAGGCGCGCTGGGCCGGCAGCCTGGAAACCAACGTCAGCCAACTGCTGGTGCGCCAGCTGTCCAGTAGCCTGGACACCACCCGCCTGGCGCTGTTCCCGGAACAGCCGGGGTTCACCCCGCAGGTGCAGGTGATGCTGACCATCACCCGCCTGGATTCCGGCCCGAAGGAGCCGGCGGTGCTGGATGCGCGCTGGCGCCTGCTCGACCAGAAGGGCACGCTGCGCGACAGCCGCGTGTTCCACGAAGAGGAAAAGCACGACGGCAGCCTGCAGGACCAGGTCCGTGCGCAGAGCGAACTGCTGCGCCGCCTCGCCGGGCAACTGGCCCAGGACGTGCGCCCGGTGGCGGTGGCCACCGAGCAGCCGGCCGCTCCGCGCAAGCCGGCGGCGAGCACCGAGCAGGCCGCCAAGCCCAAGGAAGAAGGGCCGAAGATGCCGCTGGTGGTGCCCATCCACAACAACGTCGAAGTCTTCCGCTTCTGATCGGCTGCGGCCCGCGAGGGTTCTCCTCCGCGGGCCGTTTTCGTTGACGATTTCTTGACCGCGACGGTGCTAACAAGGCAGCGGTTCTGCCGGCACCGTTGATCGGAATCCCTTCGATCGGCCCCCGGCGGGGGTAAGCCCTTGCCCGTGTCCCTCTCCCTATTGCCCTCCAGGCTGGCCAGCCTGAGCCCGGCCGCCCGCGCCTGGCTGCTGGGCGCGCTCGCCCTGCTGCTGTTCTGTGCCCAGGCCAAGGGGCGGGCGATCATCGGCTTCGACTCGCGCTTCGTGCTGTTCGCCCAGGAAATGCTGCGCCACGGGCCGAGCCTGTTTCCCAGCACCTATGGCGAACCCTACCCGGACTATCCGGGCACCTCGACGCTGCTCATCTACCTGCTGTCGCTGCCGTTCGGCCACGTCGACAGCCTGGCCGCCTGGTTGCCCTCGGCGCTGGCCGCGGCGGCGGTGGTGGCCCTGGTGTACCGCCTGCTGGAGCCGATCTCGCAGCGTTGGGCGCTGCTCGCCGTGGCGCTGTTGCTGCTCACCGCGACCTTCGTCAGCGAGACCCGCGCGGTCTCGCTGGACCAGATGGTCGCGGCGCTGGCCCTGGGCGCCTTCTACCTCGCCCATCGCGACCGCGAGCGCCCGCTGCCGTCCCTACTGGCAAAGCTGGGGGCGCTGCTGCTGGGCGGTTTCCTGGTCCGTGGCCCGCTGGGCCTGGTGATTCCCGCCGCAACGGTCTGCGCCTGCTGGCTGGCGGCGCGGGAGTGGCGCCGGCTGCTGGTCTTCGGGCTGTTCGCCGCGGCCTTGCTGGTGTGCTGCTGCCTGGCCCTGCTGGGCGCCGCCGAGCTGAGCGGCGGCCCCGGTTTCGTCCGGGAGGTGCTGCAGATGCAGGTCATCGGTCGCATCGACGGCAGCGCCGGTGCCAGTTCGCCCTTCTATTACTTCCTCAGTGCGCCCGGCAATTACGCCCTGGCGTTCCCCCTGGCGCTGCCGGCGCTGTTGCTGCTGCCCGGCGCGTGCGGGCGGGGAGAGGCCGAGGGCGCGCGGATACTGCTTGGGGCCTGCGTCCTGGCGGCGTTGCTGGTGATGCTCGGCCTTTCTGTGCCGCAGGCGAAGAAGGCCCGCTACATCCTGGCGGCGGCGCCCTACATGGCGATAGTCGCCGCGTACCCGTTCCAGGTGGCTGGCAGTCGCCTGGCCTCGGCGTTGCGCTGGGTGATGCAGGGTGTCTGGTTGCTCCTGCCCGGGCTGTTGGCGCTGGCACTGGCATTTGCCTGGCGGCGTCTGGCCGGAGCCTTGCAGGGCTACCAGCTCGCCCTGTACGCCACCCTGGCGCTGTTGCTGCTCCTGCAGGGCTCGGCCCTGTGGGTGCTGCGCCACCCGCGGCTGCGGGCGCCGGGGCTGGCCGGCTGCGCCGTGCTGGCGCTATGGGCTGCCTATATCCTCGCCTTCGAGCCCATGGAACGAGCGCTGTACGGCACGCGCGCCTTCACCCTGGCCGCTGATGCCGCCATGGCCGCCAAACCGGCGCCGGTGGTCTTCGTTGGCCTGGGCAAGGACGCCAAGGCGATCAAGTACCTGGTCAACCTCGACCACGACCTGGCGCCGCGCTTCGTCGATCAGGACAGCCAACTGCAGGGCCTGCGCGGCCCGCTCTACCTGGTGATGTCGGCGGCGCGCTTGCGGGCCCTGCAGCCGTCGGCCCTGGCTGGCCTGAAGCCGCTGGTGGCTGCCGACTTCGACCATGAGCCCCATGTGCTGCTGTACCTGCCCTGAGGCTGCTCGATAGCTCAGGGAGAGACGGGGCCGGCCGCCCGATGGCGGCCGGCAGCGCGGTCAGGAGGTGCGAAGGGCGCGCATGCGGGTGAGCTGGCGTTCCAGCATCGACGGGTAGGGTTCCTTCAGCCATTCCACGCAACTGGCCTCGGCCGGGTTGGCGATGGCGCGGACGCGGGCGCGCTGGCGCACCTGCTCGTCCTCGGCGATGGCGCGCTCGATCAGCAGCAGGTTGCGGCTGTGCTGGCTGAGGTTCAGGGCGTTCTGCACGGCGCCTTCCTGCAGCAGCTCGGCCTGGGCCAGTTCCGCCAGCTCGTCGCCCTGGGTCAGGCCCAGTTGCAGCTGCAGGGTAATGCCGCTGTCCACCACCTCGATCTGCAGGGCGTGGCCGAGGGCGCGCATCAGCTCGCCGCAGCACAGGGCGTGGGTGAGGTAGTCGTCGTCGTCGCGGGCGTGGAAGAGAATCAGGCTGCCGCCGTCGCTGAGGGTGAACAGCTGGCCCTTGTACAGTCGTGCGGCCTGTTCCAGGCAGTCGCGGTAGCGCTCCAGCAGGTCCACCAGGCGGCTGCGCGGCAGGCGCCGCAGCTGTTCCTGGTTGCCCAGTTGCACGGCCAGCACGGCGCAGGGGTTGGGCAGCACCGGCTCTGGTTCTTCCTCGGGCACTTCGGCGATTTCGGCGGCTTCTTCGGAGAAGTCCTCGGCGAACGCCTCAGTGGCCACAGGCGTTTCGTCGTGCAGTTCGTCCTCGGCGAAGATGTTCTCGTCGAATTCGTGCTCGTCGCGCGGCAGGTCGAGGCGGGGTTCGCGTTCGTCCTCCGGCTCGCTGGCGATGTCGTCGGCGACGGGCTTGGCGGGCTTCTCCGCGGCTTTCGCCAGGGTCGGCGCGGCTGCCTTGGGCGCGGGCTTGCGCGGCGCGGGAGCGGGCTCGGGGGCCGGCGGCTTCTCCGGCACCAGGCGTGCCTGGAGCTGGCGGGCCAGGTCGCCGATCTCGTTCTGCAGGCCGGCGCCGGGGGCGGGGTCGTCCGGGTCGCGCAGCCACACGCGCAGCTGCAGCAGCGGCGTGGAGATGTGGCGGCCCAGGCGCAGGCTGAGGGTCAGGGTGAGCAGCAGCAGGATCAGGCTGATCAGGCCCATGCTCTGCAGGCTGACCATCATCGGCTGCTGGAACTGCTCCATGTCCAGGCTGATGCGCAGCTGGCCGGCCATGACCTCCTGGAAGGTGATCTGCGTCGAGTAGACGCCCTCGCTATCGCCCAGCAGGCCCTGCTTGGGCCGCGAGCCGGCCTCGGCCAGGGTGCGGCCGTCGGCGCTGTAGATGGCGGCGTGGGCCACCAGCGGGTTCTTGGTCAGGTTGCCCAGCAGCACGTTGAGGCTGAGGATG
>Ga0222426_101299_pt1 | contig 10310 bp, 10 predicted proteins | sample 2B50Ametagenome_FD_180087 | JGI IMG/M metagenome (GOLD analysis project Ga0222426, IMG submission 180087) | Enriched microbial communities from leaf-cutter ant dump, University of Wisconsin, Madison, United States - 2B50A (version 2) | ecosystem: Environmental > Terrestrial > Nest > Insects nest... | reverse complement strand
CGAGACGCTGACCGAGCAGGCCACCGCTGCCGCCGCCGGCAACTGAGCCTCGCGCTGCATGGAAAAGCCCCGCCTTGGCGGGGCTTTTCTTTTGCGCGCTCTTCGTAGGAGCGAGCTTGCTCGCGAACAAACGCGGTGCCATGCGGTTCGCGAGCAAGCTCGCTCCTACGAAAAACCGTGCGATAGCCGCAATCACCGGCGCCATTCCCCTGTAGGAGCGCGCCCTGCGCGCGAAATCGCGGGCAGGGCCCGCTCTTGCAATTCGTGACTTCACGGCAAATATCCTTTGCCGCTACCCGCGTTTTTCTCAGCAGTGCATCCCCGGATACTAAGCTCCAGTGCAACCCTTCCCCACAGGAGACTCCCATGAGCATTCCCGCCCTCGGCCTCGGCACCTTCCGCCTCAAGGACCAGGTGGTCATCGACTCGGTATCCACCGCCCTGGAGCTGGGCTACCGCGCCATCGACACCGCGCAGATCTACGGCAACGAGGCCGAGGTCGGCCAGGCCGTGGCGGCCAGCGGCGTGCCGCGCGGCGAGCTGTACCTGACCACCAAGATCTGGACCGAGAACCTCTCCCGCGACCGGCTGATCCCCAGCCTGGAAGAGAGCCTGGACAAGCTGAAGACCGACTACGTCGACCTCTGCCTGATCCACTGGCCCTCGCCGGGCGGCGCGGTGCCGGTCGCCGAATACATGGCGGCCCTGGCCGAGGCCAAGGCCCGTGGCCTGGCCCGCGAGATCGGCGTGTCCAACTTCACCCTGGCGCTGATGCAGCAGGCCATCGACGTGGTCGGCGCCGGCGAGATCGCCACCAACCAGGTGGAGCTGCACCCCTACCTGCAGAACCGCAAGGTCGCCGGGTTCGCCGAGCGCCACGGCATCCGCATCACTTCCTACATGACGCTGGGCTACGGCAAGGTGCTGGGCGACGCGGTGATCGGCGAGATCGCCCAGCGCCACGGCGCCACCCCGGCGCAGGTGGTGCTGGCCTGGGCCATGCAACTGGGCTACGCGGTGATCCCCTCCTCCACCAAGCGCGCCAACCTGGCGAGCAACCTCGCCGCCCGCGAGCTGCGCCTGAGCGACGCGGACATGGCCGCCATCGCCGCCCTGGAGCGCAACGAGCGCATCACCAGCCCGGCCAGCCTGGCCCCGGCCTGGGACTGAAGCCGGCGGCTTGCGCTGCGGCCACGGCGCGGGTAAATGTCGTGGCCGCCACTTTCGCCATGAACAGGAGAACACCATGGATCTCGGAATAGCTGGACGCTGGGCGCTGGTCTGCGCCGCCAGCAAGGGCCTGGGCAAGGGCTGCGCCAAGGCGCTGGCCGGCGAAGGCGTGAACCTGGTGATCAACGCCCGCGGCGCCGAGGCGCTGGAAGCCACCGCCGCGGAACTGCGCCAGCACGCGCCGGGCATCGAGGTGCGCTGCGTGCCCGGCGACGTGGGCCAGGCGGAGGTCCGCGCGGCCCTGCTGGCGGCCTGCCCGCAGGTGGACATCCTGATCAACAACGCCGGCGGCCCGCCACCCGGCGACTTCCGCAACTGGGGCCGCGAGCAATGGCTGAGCGCCCTGGAGCTGAACATGCTCACCCCCATCGAGCTGATCAAGGCCACGGTGGACGGCATGGCCGAGCGCGGCTTCGGCCGGGTGGTGAACATCACCTCCTCGGCGGTGAAGGCGCCGATCGACATCCTCGGCCTGTCCAACGGCGCGCGCAGCGGCCTCACCGGTTTCGTCGCCGGCCTGGCCCGCCAGAGCCGCCTGGCCTCGCGCAACGTCACGCTCAACGCGCTGCTGCCCGGCTCCTTCGACACCGACCGCCTGCGCAAGGGCCTGGGCGACGACCAGGGCAAGGTCGAGCAGTGGCTGCAGGCGATTCCTGCCGGGCGCTTTGGAACACCGGAGGAGTTCGGGGCGTTCTGTGCCTTTGTTTGCAGTGCCCATGCGGGGTATCTCACCGGGCAGAATCTGTTGCTGGATGGTGGGGCTTATCCGGGGACGTTTTGAGTGGCGGCTTTACTTGTAGGAGCGAGCTTGCTCGCGAACGGGGCTTCGCCGGCATTCTCGGTGCTTGGCCTGAAGAACGCCCTCTCCCTAACCCTCTCCCTGAAGGGAGAGGGGACCGTTCGGAGCGGTTGGGTTTTCCAGAGTCAGCCGGCAGCTCTGGAGTTGCCGGCCGACATCAAATCCTCTCTCGGCACGATCTAGCCCCCTCTCCCTTCAGGGAGAGGGCTGGGGAGAGGGAAAGGAGTCAACCCAACGCACCACGCCCACCGGGAAGTACCATTCGCGAGCAAGCTCGCTCCTACGAAAAGCTGCCTCCAGGGCCCCCGATGAAAGTCCAATCCGACGAACTCCGCACCTTCACCACCGTCATCGACAGCGGCTCCATCACCGCCGCCGCCGAGCAGCTGGGCCTCACCGCCTCGGCCGTCAGCCGCACCCTGGCGCGCCTGGAGGACAAGCTCGGCACCACCCTGCTCAACCGCACCACGCGGCGCATGAAGCTCACCGAGGAAGGCCAGTTCTTCCTCGATAGCGCGCGACACATCCTGGCGCAGATGGACGAGCTGGAAGAACGCCTGGCGCTGCGCCAACAACGGCCGGCCGGGCGCCTGCGGATCAACGCCGCCTCGCCCTTCATGCTGCACGCCGTGGTGCCGCACATCGACGCCTTCCGCGCGCAGTACCCGGACATCGAGCTGCAACTGAACACCAACGACCTGAACATCGACCTGCTGGAACAGAGCACCGACGTCGCCATCCGCATCGGCACCCTCAGCGATTCGACGCTGCACGCCCGGCCCCTGGGCAGCAGCCGGCTGAACTTGCTGGCCAGCCCGGCCTACCTGGAAAAGCACGGCGCGCCGCAGAGCGTGGAAGACCTGGCCCGGCACAGCCTGCTCGGCTTCACCCAGCCGGAAAGCCTGAACGTCTGGCCACTGCCCCATGCCGGCGGGGAAAGCCTGGCGATCACCCCCGACCTTTCCGCCTCCAGCGGCGAGACGCTGCGCCAGCTGGCCCTGGCCGGCCAGGGCATCGTCTGCCTGGCGGGTTTCATGACCTGCCACGACATCGCCGCCGGGCGCCTGGTCAAGGTGCTGCCGGAACTGGTGCGCGAGACGCGCCAGCCGATCAACGCGGTGTACTACCGCAACTCGCAGCTGGCCCTGCGCATCCAGTGCTTCCTGGACTTCATCCAGGAACGGCTGGCGACCACCCTCGGCGGCTGATCAGTCCGCCGCCACCACGCTCGCGGCGGGCTGCTTCGGCTGGCTGGTCAGGGTGGTGCCCACCGAGGCGAGCATGATCGCGGCGATGGCCAGCCACTGCAGCACGGTCAGCTGCTCGCCGAGGAACACCAGGCCGGACAGCGCGGCGAAAGCCGGCTCGATGCTCATCAGGGTGCCGAAGGTGCGCGCCGGCAGGCGTGTCAGGGCGATCATCTCCAGGGTGTAGGGCAAGGCGCTGGAGAGCACCGCCACGCCCAGCAGCGCCGGGATCAGCTGCAGGTCGAACAGCGCGGCGCCGGAATGCACCAGGCCCACGGGGAAGATGCATATCGCCGCGATGGTCACGCCCATGGCCGCCGTCTGGGTGCCGTGGTCGTTGCCGGCGCGCTGGCCGAACAGGATGTACATCGCCCAGCAGGCGCCCGCGCCCAGGGCCAGCGCGGCGCCCAGCGGGTCGACGCCATGGCCCAGCTCGCCGATGGGCAGCAGCAGCCAGAGGCCGCACACGGCGATGGCGATCCACAGGAAGTCGATGGGCTTGCGCGAGAAATACAGCGCCACCGCCAGCGGCCCGGTGAACTCCAGGGCCACGCCGACGCCCAGCGGAATCGTGCGCAGGGCCATGTAGAACATCAGGTTCATGCCGCCCAGGGTGATGCCGTAGGCCAGCAGCGGCCCCCAGGAACTGCGCGCGATGGGCTTGCGCCAGGGGCGCAGCACGGCGAGCAGGATGATCGCCGCGAACAGCAGGCGCATGGCCGTCACGCCCTGGGCGCCGAGCACCGGGAACAGGCTCTTGGCCAGGGCCGCCCCGCCCTGGATCGAAGCCATGGAGACGAGCAGCACGGCGACCGGGAAGAACAGCGTGGCGAAACGGGAACGCGGCATGGAGGCAGACCGAAAAGGTTGAAATGCAGCCAGGGACCTGGCGTATGCTTATGCGCAACATAATGCGCAAAATCGGTCGAATGAGCAATATATTGCCCACCCCCAACGAACGCCCCAGCGTGCTCGTCCACGTCGCCGACAACGTCAAGACCTTGCGCCGCGCCGCGGGCCTGAGCCAGGACGCCCTGGCCAAGGCCAGCGGCGTCAGCCGGCGCATGCTGGTCGGCATCGAAGGCGGCGACACCAACGTCAGCCTGGCCACCCTCGACCGCATCGCCGCGGCCCTCTCGGTGACCTTCGCCGACCTGGTGCGCGCCCCGCAGACCGGCGACCTCTCGCGGGTCGACGTGGTGGCCTGGGCCGGCCGCCAGGCCGGGAGCCGCGGCACCCTGCTGGCCAGCACCCCGGCCCGGGGCCAGGCCGAGCTGTGGCACTGGGCCCTGGCGCCGGGTGACAGCTATGACGCTGAGCCCGATGCAGAGGGGTGGTATGACATGGTTTACGTCATCGAGGGGCACCTGACGCTGGAGATCGGCGACCAGCGTTGGGAGGTGGCTTGCGGGGGGTTCCATGTGTTCAAGAGCAACCAGCGGTTTTCCTATCGGAACCTGGGGGATGGGTTGCTGCGCTTTGTGCGGAATGTGGTGAATTGAGGGGGCTTTCGTAGGAGCGAGCTTGCTCGCGAACGGCGCTCACTGGTGGTTATGGCGTATTGGGTTGGCTCCGCAACCCTCTCCCCAGCCCTCTCCCTGAAGGGAGAGGGGGCTAGTCCGTGCCGAGAGAGGATTTGATGTCAGCCGGCAACTCTGGAGTTGCCGGCTGACTCCGTAATAGCCGTTTCTGCCCAACGGTCCCCTCTCCCTTCAGGGAGAGGGTTAGGGAGAGGGCGCTCTCAACCCCAGCACCTGCAATCCCCAGCGAGCACCATTCGCGAGCAAGCTCGCTCCTACGAAAAGCCCCCACCCAGCAACGAAAAAGACCCGCCGAAGCGGGCCTTTCTCTCATGCCGGAAGCCTCAGAAACTCTGCGGCATCTCCCCCCGCGCCAGTCGGGCGTTGATGTCGGCCACCACCGCCGGCAGCTCCGCAATGGTGTCGATCAGGTAATGCGGGCGCGAGCCTTCGAACATCTGCCCGATCCGCCGGCGCTCCTGTTCCAGCTTGTCCTGCGGCAGCGCCTTGTACTGCTCGTAGGTCAGGCCCAGGGCGTTGCCCGAGCAGGTCAGCGCCACGGTCCACATGCCGGCGCGGCGGCCTTCGAGGATGCCCGGCCAGGTGTCGTCGACCTTCACGCAGGCGGCCACGTCGTCGATGCCCAGGGCGATCACGTTGGCCAGGGCCTGGGCCGGGTGCGGGCGGCCGTTGGGCACTTCGTCGGTGGCCACCACGTGGTCGGCCACGTAGCCGTTGCTGGCGGCCAGCTTGACCACCTTTTCCATCACCACCGCCGGGTAACCGGAGCAGGAGCCGATCTTCAGGCCCTGTTCGCGCAGCTTGGCGATGGCGTCGAGGGCGCCGGGGATCAGCGCGGAGTGCTCGGCGATCTTCTCGATCTGCAGCGGCATGAAGCGCTCGTAGATGGCGGTGACGTCGTCATCCGTCGGCGTGCGGCCGAACTTGGCCTTGTAGCGCTCGGCGATGGCCGGGATGTCGCACAGGGTGCGGATGTGGTCCCACTTGCCCATGCCCATGGGGCCGCGGGCCTCCTCCAGACTGACCTGCACGCCGAACTCGGCGAAGGCTTCGACGAAGATCTGCGTCGGCGCGAAGGAGCCGAAGTCGACCACGGTGCCGGCCCAGTCCAGTACCACGGCTTGCAGTTGCTTGGGTTGTTCGTAGTTCATCGCTTGCATCCTGTTGTCGGGCGCAGGCCGGACCTGCGCCGGGAAAGGGGTTCAGATCTCGAAGACTTCCATCTCGCGCAGCGTCTGGGCGATGGCCGCCACCGCTTCGCGCATGCCCTGGGCATCGACCTGGCCGATGCAGCCGACGCGGAAGGTTTCCACCTGGGTCAGCTTGCCCGGGTAGAGGATGTAGCCCTTCTCGCGCACCCGGTTGTAGAACTCGGTGAAGCTGTAGCGGGCATCACGCGGGGCGTGGAAGGTGACGATGATCGGCGCCTGGATCGCGGCAGGGAGGAAGCTGCGCAATCCCAGCCTCGCCATCTCGTCCAGCAGAGTCTGGCAGTTGTCCGCGTAACGATTGTGACGGGCCGCCAGGCCGCCCTCCTCCTCGTACTGGCTCAGCGCCTCGTGCAGTGCGGCGACCACGTGGGTGGGCGGGGTGAAGCGCCACTGGCCGGTCTTGGCCATGTAGGCCTGCTGGTCCTGCAGGTCTATGGCCAGGGAGTGGCAGTTGCCGGCGCTGGCCGCCAGCGACTCGTTGCGGGCGAAGACGAAGCCCATGCCGGGCACGCCTTCCAGGCACTTGCCGGAAGCGGCGATCAGCGCGTCGAAGGGCACCTTGCGGGCGTCGATGTCGAGGGCGCCGAAGGAGCTCATGGCGTCGATGATCAGGCGCTTGCCGTGGGCCTCGACGACCTTGGCGATGGCTTCCAGCGGGTTGAGGATGCCGGTGCTGGTCTCGCAGTGGATCAGCGCCACGTGGGTCACGGCCGGGTCGGCGGCGAGCAGGCGGTCGACGTCCTCGGCGGTGGTGGGCACGTCCTCTTCGGTCTCGAAGGTGCTGAACTGCCGGCCGACCACCTGGCAGATCTTCGCCAGGCGCTTGCCGTAGGCGCCGTTGATCAGCACCAGCACCTTGCCGTCGCGCGGCACCAGGGTGCCCACCGCGGCCTCGACGGAGAAGGTGCCGCTGCCCTGCAGCGGCACGCAGGTGTGGCTGCCTTCGCCATGGATGATGGCCAGCAGGCGGGAACAGACTTCGGCGGTCAGGGCGTTGAAATCGTTGTCCCAGGAGCCCCAGTCGACCAGCATGGCGCGGCGGGTCCGCGGGGAGGTGGTCAGGGGGCCGGGGGTCAACAGGATGGGCGCGCGCTCGGCAGTGCTCATGCTCGGTTCCTCTATCAGGGGAAAACCTGTGCGGGGTGAGGTTCTTGTCGCGGCCCGTCGACCGGGCCTGGACATACGTTGCCAAGCGACGAGTTATCGCTCAAATTGTTTGTCATGATCCCAGGCATAAGTCGGACCTATACCCTATGAACCTGTTCCAGCTCCGCGCCTTCGACGCCGTGGCCCGCGAAGGCAGCTTCACCCGCGCCGCCGAGCGCCTGTTTATCAGCCAGCCGGCGGTGACCGGGCACGTCAAGGCGCTGGAAGAGCACTACCAGGTCAACCTGTTCCGGCGCACCGCCCGCGCCGTGGAGCTGACCGAGGAGGGCCGCCGCCTGGCGGTCATCAGCCGCACGCTGTTCGCCCTGGAGGAAGAGGCCGAGACGCTGCTGGACGCCAACCGCAAGCTGCTCAGCGGGCGCATCGAGGTGGCGGCCGACGGCCCGCACCTGGTCATGCCCCTGCTCGCCCGCCTGCGCGCGCGCTACCCCGGCATCACCGTCAACCTGCGCCTGGGCAATGCCCAGGAGACGCTCAACGCGCTGCTCAGCGAGCACGTGGACGTGGCCGTGGTGACCGAGGTGGACGAACGGCCGGGGCTGTACCTGCGCGATTTGGTGGAATCTCACCTGTGCGCGCTGCTGCCGGCGGAACACGCCTGGTGCGGGCGCAGCGAGGGCATCCCGCTGGCGGAGCTGGACCAGCAGATCATGGTGCTGCGCGAGCCGGACTCCATCACCCGCCGCACCTTCGACCGCGCCTGCGGCGCCCTGCCGATACAGCCGCGGGTGCTGATGGAGCTGAGCAGCCGCGAGGCGGTCACCGAGGCGGTGGCGGCGGAACTGGGCATCGGCATCGTCTCCTCGCTGGAAGTCAGCCGCGACCCGCGGGTGCGCGCCGTGCCGCTGGTCGGCGAGGCGCTGGTGAACCGGCATTCCCTCGGCTGCCTGGAGCGCCGCCGCGGCTTGCGGGTGGTGAGTGCGTTCCTGGAGCTGGCGGAGGATGGCGGGGCCTGACCTGCCGTTGCCTACGACGGACAATCGCGGACGGAGTCCGCTCCTACACCTTCCGGCAACACCCCGTAGGATGGGTTGAGCGGAGCGATACCCATCACCGCAACCGCATGGGTTTCGCAAGCTCAACCCATCCTACGGTGCCGTGCCTATGCGGGATGTGTAGGAGCGGACTCCGTCCGCGATTGCCCCCAGGCGACGCCGGACTAGCCAGCCCCCTCCCCCAAATCCTCGCGCACCACATCGAGAAAGGTCGACACTATCCGCCGCGAACTCTGCTCGCGCAGGCACACCAACGTCTCGCTCATCCGCCTTTCACAATCGACTATCGGCAAAGCATGCACCCGGCTGTCGGCGCCGAACTCGGCAGCCGACACCACGCCCAGGCCGATCCCCGCCACCACTGCCTCGCGCGCGGCCTCGCGGCCTTCCACCTCGATGGCCGGGCGGATGCGCAGGCCGGCGCGGTGCATTTCCTCTTCCAGCGTCTGGCGCGTCACCGAGCCCTGCTCGCGCAGCACCAGCGGCGCGTCGTCCAGGTCCGCCAGGCGGATCGATTCGCGCCCGGCCCAGGGGTGGCCGCTGGCGACGAAGGCGACTATGGGGTCGCTGCGCAGTGTCACCGACAGCAGCCGCTCGTCCTCCACCGTGCGGCCCAGCAGCGCCAGGTCGGCCCGGTAGTTGAACAGCGACTGCAGCGATTCGTCGGTGTTGCCGCTCTCGATGCGCACGTGGATGCCCGGGTAGCGCTGGCAGAAGCGCGCCACCTGCGGCAGCAGGTGCACCGCGGCGTCCACCGCCAGGGTCAGGTTGCCGGTCTGCAGGGCGCTGGAGGCCGCCAGCAGCTCGTGGGCCTCGGCCTCGATGACGAACAGCCGCTGGGTCACCGCCAGCAGGCGCTCGCCCAGGTCGGTCAGGCGCACCGAGCGCTTGTTGCGGTGGAACAGCAGCACCCCGTAGCGCTCCTCCAGCTTGCGCACCTGGTCGGAAACCGCCGGCTGGGTGAGGAACAGGCGCTCGGCGGCGCGGGTGAAGCTGCCGGTCAGCGCCACGGCGTGGAAGGCCTTCAGTTGCGCGTGGGAAACCTGCATGGGCCTGGCTCCGTAGGGATCGGGAAGGTCGCCACTGTAGTCACCCGGCGCCGTGACTTACAAGTCAGACTTATTTTTAAAATTTGATAAATCGATTTTATTTATTTATCCGAACTTGTTTCCATGCGTTTCACCAAGGGCCCCGGCCCACGGCAACCTCACCCGCATCCGCCCTGACCCGTCACCTCCGGAAAGGTACGGCCCGCTCATATAACAACAACAAGTTTTTCCCTGACTGCCGGCACTCCAACAACAACGAGGTCAGATCAGATGAGCAACCCCACCGGCACCGCAGCCCACGCGGGCAAAGGTTCCATGCAGCGCTGGCGCGTGCAGATCTTCGCGATCACCTGGTTCGCGTACGCCGCCTTCTACTTCACCCGCAAGGCCTTCTCCGTGGCCAAGCTCGGCATCGCCGAGGACACGACCTTCGAACTGGACAAGGCCATGATGGCCGACATGGACGCCATCTACCTGGCCGCCTACGCCGTGGGCCAGTTCACCTGGGGTGTCTTCGCCGACCGCTTCGGCCCGCGCATCGTGGTGTTCGGCGGCCTGGCGATCTCCACCCTCGCCGCCCTGGTCATGGGTACCTTCGCCACCGTGCCGATCTTCGCCAGTTGCATGGTCATCCAGGGCCTGGCGCAGTCCACCGGCTGGTCCGGGCTGTGCAAGAACATGGGCAGCTTCTTCGCCCACGAGCGCGGCCGCATCCTCGGCCTGTGGAGCACCTGCTACGCCTTCGGCGGCCTGGTCGCCTCGCCCTTCGCCGGCTGGTGGGCCTACAGCGTGTTCGGCACCTGGCACGCGGCCTTCTACTCCTGCGCCGCGGTGGTCGGCGGCGTCGCCCTGCTGTTCCTGCTGCTGCAGCGCAACCGCCCGCAGGACGTCGGCCTGCCGCCGATCGAGGCGGACGAGCCGCAGGCCGTGCACTACGCCGGCTTCCATGAGCGGGGCAAGAACCCCGGCTTCTGGGAAACCCTCGGCGCCGTGCTGCGCAACCGCACAGTGATGACCCTCGGCCTGGCCTACTTCCTGCTCAAGCCGGCGCGCTACGCCATCCTGCTGTGG
>Ga0222426_101298_pt1 | contig 10316 bp, 6 predicted proteins | sample 2B50Ametagenome_FD_180087 | JGI IMG/M metagenome (GOLD analysis project Ga0222426, IMG submission 180087) | Enriched microbial communities from leaf-cutter ant dump, University of Wisconsin, Madison, United States - 2B50A (version 2) | ecosystem: Environmental > Terrestrial > Nest > Insects nest >... | reverse complement strand
CAGGTTCCCACTGGCGACGAAGCCGGCATACGCGATATAAAGACCGGCGCATCCCTGATGCCAAGCCCCGTTCCGATCGTTTCGGACCCGCCACGACCCATGAGCGCTACGCCAACGATCCTCACTCTGCCCGATGCCTCCGCACAGGCTCCCGCCCAACTGTACTCGTCCATCGAGCGGATCTTCGAGGCCAACGACGCCAACACCCTGGTGGAGATCTGCGAGCGGGCCCTGGAGCAGCTCGGCATCCGCGGCTGCCTGCGCTGGCTGGGTCACGACCAACCCCGGACGGCCTCGCTGATCGAACTGGCGGAAGACCCCCACGAGCTCCGTTCGCTGGTGCTCGAGTGGCACGGCGAACCACCGTCAGCCACGGCACGCGGGCCATTGGACTGGTTCGGTCGCATGATCAGCCTGCGACTGCAGCAACTGGGTGAAACCGCACGCCTGCACGAGGCAATCTCCAGCCTGAGCCTGGCCGAACGCGTGCAGCGTGCGCTTTACGCCATCGCCGAGCAGACCGGTGCCGAGCACGACACCCCGGGAATGATGCATTCCCTGCACTCCATCGTCGGCAGCCTGATGTACGCCGAGAACTTCTACATCGTGCTGTACGACGCCACCAGCGACACCGTGCGCTTCCCCTATTACGCCGACATCGCCGACACCGATCCGCCGAAACCGGACCAGGACATCCCGCTGCAAAACCTGCTGCATGGCCTGACCTGGAACCTGCTGCGCACCGGCCGCCCGCTGATGGGATCGATCGACGAGCTGCGCCAGCAACTGGGCAACCGCTTCGTGCTGCTGGGGCCGCGTTGCGAGCACTGGATCGGCGTGCCGCTGCTGCGCGCTGGACAGACCGTCGGCGGCATCGTGCTGCAAAGCTATCGCGACGACACCCGCTACTCGCACGCCGACCTGGATCTGCTGAACTACATGGCGCAGCACGTGCAGAGTGCACTGGAGCGGCGCGAGGCCCAGATCGAACTGGCACGCCGGGTAACCGACCGCACAGCCGCGCTGCGCGAGGCCAATCGCGTGCTGCGTCAACAAGTGATGCAAAGACAGCGCGGCGAACGCCTGCAGGCGTCGCTGTTCCGCATCGCCGAACTGGCCAATACCACCGACAGCCTGGAGAAATTCTACGCGTCGATGCATCAGGTGATCAGCGGGCTGCTGTATGCGCGCAACTGCTACATCGCCCTGCTGGACGAGGAAAGCGGAAAACTTTCCTTCCCCTACTCGGTGGACGACATCGACAGCGTGCGCCCCCCGCGTGCACACGGCCGCGGTGCCACCGAGTACGTGCTGCGGCATGCCAGGCCACTCCTGGCCAGGCCCAAGGACATCGACATGCTGGTCAAGGCCGGCGAGATCAAGCACTTCGGCTCCCCCGCGCTGTGCTGGCTCGGCGTTCCACTGATCTGGAACGGCAAGGCGATGGGCGTGCTGGCGTTGCAGAGCTACTCCCCCGGCTACAGCTACGACGAGCGCGACCAGGAGCTGCTCACCTTCGTCAGCTACCACATCGCCAATGCATTGCAGCGCCGACAGGCAGCCACCTCGCTCAAACAAGCCTACGCCGGCATGGAGCGCCGCGTCACCGAGCGCACCCGCGCACTGGCGTTGGCCAACCGCGACCTGCGCGAGCAGATCGCCGAACGCGAGCGGGTCGAGCGACGGCTGAAATACGAGACCCTGCACGACTCACTGACCGGCCTGCCCAATCGCACCCTGCTGCTGCAACGTCTGGAACAGGCGATGCAGCGCCATGCCGCCAACCCGGCCGAACGCTTCGCCGTGCTGTTCATCGACCTGGACCGTTTCAAGGTGATCAACGATTCGGTCGGCCACCTGGTCGGCGACGACCTGCTGTTCCAGGTGGGCGGCCGCATCCGCGCCTGCCTGAAAACCCGCGACGTGGTGGCCCGGCTCGGCGGCGACGAATTCGCGGTGCTGCTGGAAGGCATTCCCAACCCGGGCAATGCCACGCAGATCGCCGAGCGCATCATCAACGAGCTGCACGCGCCGTTCCGGCTGGGTACCAAGGAGATCTTCACCTCGGCCTCGATCGGCATTGCGCTGTCCGGTGCGCACTATCGCCAGCCGGAAGAGCTGCTGCGTGATGCCGACGCGGCGATGTACCACGCCAAGGATGGTGGTCGTCACCGCACCGCACTGTTCGATGACCGCCTGCGGCGCGAGGCGCTGTCGTTGCTGGACATGGAAAGCGACCTGCGCCACGCCCTCAGCCGCAACGAATTCGAGCCGTTCTACCAGCCCATCGTGGAACTGGCCAACGGCCGCGTCGCCGGCTACGAGGCGCTGTTGCGCTGGCACCACCCGCGCCGCGGCCTGTTGTCACCCAACGATTTCCTGCTGATCGCCGAGGAATGCGGCTGCGCCGAGGCGATCGACTGGCAGATCTTCGAGCATGTCTGCCAGCAGGCCAAGCAGCTGATCGGCACCGACGGTTTCATCAGCATCAATGTCTCCGGCCGGCACTTCCGATCAGCCGATCTCGACCAGCGCCTGCTCGCCCTGCTCGAGCGCCACGCGGTGCCGACCCGCTGCATCCGCATCGAGGTGACCGAACACGCGCTGCTGGAGAACCCCACCCAGGTCAAGCGGATGCTGCACAACCTGCGCCAACGCGGCGTGGGCATCGCGCTGGACGACTTCGGCACCGGCTACTCGTCGTTGAGCTACCTGCACCGCTATCCCTTCGAGACACTGAAGATCGACCGGTCCTTCACCGTCGAACTGCCACCCGATGACAGCGAAAGCCAGGGCCTGGCACTGGTCCGCGCGATCCAGGTGCTGGCCGACTCGCTGAAGATGCGGGTGATCGCCGAAGGCATCGAGGAAGAATCGCAGCGGCAGGCATTGCTGCGGGTCGGTTGCCGCTACGGACAGGGCTTCCTGTTCGCCACGCCGCAACCGGCCACCGCCTGGATCCGCGACGAGGCTACTGCGTAGTATCCGGCACCACCGGTGCCGCGCCCTCGCTCAGCAGATGGCCGGCATCGACCCGGTCGAAGTGGTAGCGCTGGGCACAGAACTCGCAGATCACCTCGATCTCGTCGTTGCGCGCCGCCAGCGCCGCCTCGACCTCCTCCGGCCCCAGCGAACGCAGCATCGCCGACACCCGCTCGCGGCTGCAGCTGCAACCGAAGGCCAGCTCGCGCGGGTCGAACAGGCGCACCGACTCCTCGTGGTAGAGCCGGAACAGCAACTGCTCCGGCGAACTGGAAAGCAGTTCTTCGGCACCCACGGTCGCGGTCAGGTGCAGCACGCGATTCCAGGCATCCTCGTCATGCGTGGCGGCATGGCCGCCCTCGTCCGGCACCTTCTGCAGCATCAGGCCCACCGCATGCTCGCCATCGGCGGCCAGCAGGATCCTTGCCGGCAACTGCTCGGACTGCACGAAGTAGTTTTCCAGCGAACCGGCCAGGCTGGCGTCCTGCAGCTCCACCAGGCCCTGGTAGCGCTGGCCGCGCTCGATGTTGCCGATGGTGATCGCCATCACCGCGCCCGGCAGCGTGTCCAGCGCCAGCGATGCCGGCAACGGATCGTCCCAGCGGGCCAGCCCGCGCAGGCGGCCCTGGTCGGTGCATTCGGCAAACAGCAACCGCAACGCACCGGCGCTTTTCAGCTCGATCGACAGCGCGCCGTCCAGTTTGATGTTGCCGGTCAGCAGCGCGCAGGCGGCCAGGGTTTCGCCCAGCATCGCGCGCAGTGCCTCGGGATAGTCGGCGCGTGCAGCCACCTCGCGCCAGCTCGGGCCCAGCCGCACCATGGTGCCGCGCACGCCGGCGCGCTCGAGCAGGAAGCGATGCAATACATCGTGGGAAGGCAGGGTGTCCAAGGCAGGCAGTCTCGTGATGGGGTCGATCGCCCCAGATGGGGACGCGGGAGGCGGGGAACAACGTCCTATACTGCCTGCATCGTCTTTCGCCTGCAGCCATGCCCCGTACGCGCCGCCGCTCCCTGCCCGCCCGCCTGACACGTTCGCTGGCGATCCTGTTGCTGGCCTGGCTGGCGCTGAGCTGGCTGGTCGTGCTGGTGCTGCGCTTCGTGCCGCCGTGGACCTCGGCGATGATGATGGAGCGCCAGTTGCACGCCTGGACCCGGCACGAGAAGAACTTCCACCTTCGCCAGCACTGGGTGCCCTGGCGCGAAATGTCGCCCTACGTGCCGCTGGCGATGGTCGCCGCCGAGGACCAGAAATTCCCTTACCACCACGGTTTCGACCTCGACTCGATCCAGCACGCGCTGGACGCCGCCGAGGACGGCAAGCGCCTGCGTGGTGCCAGCACGATCAGCCAGCAGGTGGCCAAGAACCTGTTCCTGTGGAATGGCCGCAGCTTCGTGCGCAAGGGGCTGGAAGCCTGGTTCACGGTGCTGATCGAGCTGACCTGGCCGAAGCAGCGCATCCTGGAGGTGTACGCCAACATCGCCGAGCTGGGCGACGGCATCTACGGCGTCGGCGCGGCCAGCGAGGCGTTCTTCCACGTCACGCCGGCACGGCTCGACCCGATGCGCGCCGCACGATTGGCCGCAGTACTGCCCAATCCGCGGCGCCTGCATGCCGATCGCCCCAGCGCCTACGTGCAATCCCGCGCACGCTGGATCCGGCAGCAGATGGACCAGCTCGGCGGCCCGGCCTATGTCGAGGGCAGGCCACCGCCGCGCCGGCACTGAACGCGCCGGGCCACGGCTACCCGTTTTCCGCCATCGAACTACCATGGGCACCGCCGCGCCAGCAGACCGGCATGGCAAGCTGCCCGTTCCAACCATCATCCCGCCACGCGCCCCGGGCAACGCGTGCGCCGGCGCAGGGGATTTCATGCCACAGCTGACCATCGTCGTCCCGCTCTACAACGAATCGGCCGTGCTGCGCACGTTCCACCAGCGCCTGGGCCAGGTGCTGGATGGCTTGCCGCTGTCCTGCCGCGTCCTGTACGTCGACGACGGCAGCCACGATGACAGCTGGTCGATCGTGGAATCATTGCTGGCCGAGGACCCGCGCACCGGCGCGCTGAAACTCTCGCGCAACTTCGGCAAGGAGGCCGCATTGACCGCCGGGCTGGATGCCGTGGACAGCGGCGCGGCAGTGGTGATCGACGCCGACCTGCAGGATCCGCCCGAGGTGATCCCGCAACTGGTCGAGCAATGGCAGGCCGGCCATGACGTGGTCTATGCCACGCGCAGCACGCGCCAGGGCGACAGCGGCCTGAAGCGCTTCACCGCCGCCGCGTTCTACCGCAGCATGGAAAAGCTGTCCGATACCGCGATCCCGCGCGACACCGGCGACTTCCGCCTGCTCTCGCGCCGCGCGCTGGACGCGCTGGGCCAGTTGCGCGAACGCCAGCGCTTCATGAAAGGCCTGTTCAGCTGGATCGGCTATCGCCAGGTCGCCGTGCACTACCAGCGTGAACCGCGCCAGGCCGGCAGCACCAAGTGGAACTACTGGCGGCTGGGCCAACTGGCGATCGAGGGCATCACCTCGTTCTCCACCGCGCCGTTGCGGCTGGCCACCTGGATCGGGCTGGCCTCCTCGGGGCTGGCCTTCGTCTACGGCCTGTGGGTATTCATCCATGCGCTGGTCTACGGCGACCCGGTACGCGGCTATCCCACCCTGATGCTGGTGATCCTGTTCCTCGGCGGCGTGCAACTGCTGGCGCTGGGCGTGATCGGCGAATACCTGGGCCGCAACTACGCCGAAAGCAAACAGCGCCCGCTGTACTTCGTCGAACAGCAACACCCACCCCGCGCCATCGACCAGAATCCGTAAGAACCCGCTCGCGGGCTTGCGCAGGGAATGGGGAGCAGGGAATAAAAGCAAAAGCACCGCCCACGCCCCCTGCGGCTCACATGCCCCCCCCCTCCACCGTAGGAGCCCGCTCGCGGGCGATGCTTTTGCTTTCATTCCCTGTTCCCTGTTCCCCATTCCCTGCGCAAGCCCGAGAGCATCGCCCGCGAGCGGGCTCCTACAGGGCGCGTTGTGGCGGGATGGGGCGGCGCCCGAGCTGCGTCGCAAGCACCCTCCTGCGACTCGCATGCCAACGCACCCCTCCACCGCAGGAGCCCGCTCGCGGGCGATGCTTTTGCTTTCATTCCCCGTTCCCTGCTCCCCATTCCCTGCACAAGCCCGAGAGCATCGCCCGCGAGCGGGCTCCTACAAGGGCGGGGCTGTTGGTGTCGTGTGCGGGATCCTGCTGGGGGCGTTCGGCGGGGTTTCACGGGTTCCGCACATCGTGGTGGCGGGGTGGCGCTAGACTCCGCGCAGAGCCCGCGTGGGCGGGCGGGAGGCCATCGACATGAACCAGGTCAGGCATCTGCTGGAACGCAAGGGTGACACGGTCTACAGCATCGCACCGGACGCTCCGGTGCTCGAGGCGATCCGGCACATGGCCGAACACCGCATCGGCGCATTGCTGGTGATGCGCGACGACAAGCTGGTCGGCGTGGTTTCCGAACGCGACTACGCGCGCAAGGTGATCCTGCAGGGGCGCTCCTCGGCGCAGACCTCGGTGGCCGACATCATGAGCGGTGCGCCGCTCACGGTGGCGCCCGATACCGACGTGCTGGACTGCATGCGCCTGTGCACCGACAGCCGCACCCGTCATCTGCCGGTGCTGCAGGACGGCCGCGTGGTCGGGGTGATCTCGGTCGGCGATCTGGTCAAGGCGGTGATCGATGCCCAGGCCGAGCAGATCGAGCATCTGGAGCGTTACATCACCAGCTGAGCGACCCGATCAACCCGGCTCGGGCAGTTTCTTGTCCGGCGTCGGGTGAGCGTGTTCATCCGGCGCCAGGTCCGGCGACCAGCCGGCACGACGGGCCACCACCGTGGCCAGCGCGGCGACGCCGGCGCCGGCCAAAGCCAGCGCGCTGACGCTCCAGCCCAGCAGGCGCAAGCCGCTCACTGCACTGGTCACCAGCACGTCGCCGAAGCGCCAGACCGCGGTCTCGACGAAGTTCTTGCCCTTGTAGCGCGTCTCGCGCGGCACCCGGGTGTACAACGCATCCACCGCCGGCTTGGTCATGCCGTAGGCGAAACCACGGGTGATCACCAGCATCACCCCCACCAGCAGCGGAATGCTGTGGCCGAAGAAGCTGACGCTGCCACCACCCAGCACCGCCACGCCGGCCAGCAGCGCGAAGTTGACCAGCGCCGGCACCACCAGCCCCCAACCGGCGCCACGACGCACCAGCAGCCACGGCGTCAGGGTCAGCTGCAGCACCGCGCCGAGCAGGTTGGTGGCCAGATCCAGGTCGTTGTAGAACGAGGTGCGCGCCACCGCGTCGGCAAGATTCGCCTTCACGTAGTCGGCCACCAGCGCATAGGCCAGGGTGCCGATGCCGTCACCGAACAGCATCAGCAAGGCCATGTAGCGCAGGAACGGACGCGACCACAGTTCCTTCAGCCCCGCCCACAGCGAGCCGCCGATGAGCTGCTCGCCACGATGCCCGGTGGCCTGGTCATGGTGGTCGGACAGGCGCAGCAGCAGGACCATCGACACCGCCAACGCCAAGGCGGAAACCACCAGCAACGGCGCCACGCCCAGCTGCAGCACCAGGAATTTGGTCAGCAGCGGACCGAACACCGCGCCGGCCATGCCGCCCAGCGCGATCAGCGAGAACACCTTGCGTGCCTGGCCGCTGGAGAAGATGTCCGCCATGAAGCTCCAGAACAGCGACACCACGAACAGGTTGAACACGCTGGCCCAGACGTAGAACACCAGCCCCAACGTGCGTGCGCCGATGCTTTCCTGGGCGAAGAAGGCCGGCACGAACAGCAGCAGGTTCACGATGAAGAAGCTGTAGCTCCAGCCCAGCAGGCGGCGGCGCCGGAAGCGCGCCACCAGCATGCCGAACACCGGCGTCAGCGCCAGCATCACCACGAACACCGCGATGTAGATCATCGGCAGCGAGGTCGAGCCCAGCGCGCCGACCAGCTGATCCCGCACCGGCCGGATGATGTAGTACGACGTCATCACGAAAAAGAACGCCAGCGCGGACAACATCGGCGCAGCGGCTTGTTCCACAACTTTCTGGCGGGGCGGCATCTCGGCTACGTCCGGCGGAGGGCGCGGCAAGCCTAGCATGGGCTTGCCATCGCAAGAGCCAGGGAGCAGCGGCTGGCGCGTCGGCCGTGGCCGGTCAACGGAAAGCCCCGTCCGTTGTGGATCACCACGAAGTGCAAGACAATCAAAGCGTCATCACCAGAAATGGCATGTTTCGTCATCCAGTTCCTTCCCCCGACGACATGTCCTTGCCCGGGAACCACGCCAGATCATCATGCAGTTTCACAAGATCCTCCTGCTCGCGGCGGGTGTGTTCGGACTGACCAGCCCTCTCGCTCACGCCACATCCGATACCGTCCCCACCGCCGCCAAGACACCGGTCACGCATCAAAGCCTGCCTGCGGCACGTGTCAAAAAAACCACCGTCGACTACAAGCGCTGGTTGAGCCGTGTCGCCGAGCGCGATGCCGTCGCCGGCCTCGCCACCGCCGTGGTGGTCGACGGCAAGGTGGTCTTCGAGGGCACCATCGGCTACGCCAACGCGAGGACGAAACAGCCGGTCACGCCCGAAACCGTGTTCCGGCTTGCCTCGCTTTCCAAGGCTTTCGCCACCGCCATCACCGGCCTGCTGGTCGACGATGGCAAGCTCGACTGGACCACCCGCCTGATCGACGTGCTGCCGTACTTCAAGCTCAAGGACATGGATTCGGCCTCGCGCGCCACGATCAGCGACATCCTCGGCCAGCGTCTCGGCCTGCCGCGCAACACCTACGACCACATGCTCGAGGGTGACACGCCCTACGAGGAACTGGTACGCAAACTGGATGAGGTCGACATGGTCTGCGGCGTCGGCCAGTGCTACGGCTACCAGAACGTCGCCTTCAGCATGATCGGCGACGTGGTGTATTCGCGTACCGGCGACTTCTTCTATCGTCTGGTCGACAAGCGCCTGTTCCATCCGCTCGGCATGGCCACCGCCAGCTACGGTCGCGCCGCGCTGGAATCGAGCAAGAGCTGGGCACGCCCGCACCATGCATCCAGTCGCGGCTGGGTGCCGTTCGAACCCAACGAAACCTATTACCGGGTCGCACCCGCCGCCGGCGTCAACGCCAGTCTGCGCGACATGGAGAAGTGGCTGATCGCGCAGATGGGCTACCGCCAGGACGTGTTGCCGGACGCCCTGCTGGACGTGCTGCATGCTCCCGGCATTTCCACACCGGTGGAACTGCGCTCCACGCCCTGGCGCCGCGCCCGCCTCAAGGATGCCCACTACGCGCTGGGCTGGCGCGTCTACGACTACGCCGGTGAAACGCTCATCTATCACGCCGGCGCGGTGGCCGGCTATCGGACCATGATCGGCTTCTTCCCGAAATACCACGCCGGCGTGGTGACCCTGTGGAACTCCGCCGGCCCCACTCCCAGCGGCCTGATGCCGATGGTGCTGGATGAACTGCTCGGCCTGCCGCATGTGGACTGGGCCGACATCGAAAGCCCGGCCAAACCGCGCGCCGCCAAACCCAAGCCGAAACCGAAAACCCCACCCCGCAAACGCCGGCACTGAACACCCCGAAGCCGCGCCCACGCAAGCCGCCCGAAACACACCGTAGGAGCCCGCTTGCGGGCGATGCTTTTGCGGCCGCTCGACGAGCGGGCTTCCTGGTATTCCGGAACCGAGAGCATCGCCCGCGAGCGGGCTCCTACAGCATCCATGCGAGCCGCACGAAACGAATCGCAGGAGCCCGCTCGCGGGCGATGCTTTTTTGTCCCCCTCGACGAGCGGGCTTCCCGGTATTCCGGAACCGAGAGCATCGCCCGCGAGCGGGCTCCTACAGCGCCCACGCAAGCCGCACGAAACGAATCGCAGGAGCCCGCTCGCGGGCGATGCTTTTGTGTCCCCCTCGACGAACGGGCTTCCCGGTATTCCGGAACCGAGAGCATCGCCCGCGAGCGGGCTCCTACAGCGCCCACGCAAGCCGCCCGAAACACACCGTAGGAGCCCGCTTGCGGGCGATGCTTTTGCGGCCGCTCGACGAGCGGGCTTCCTGGTACTCCGGAACCGAGAGCATCGCCCGCGAGCGGGCTCCTACAGCATCCATGCGAGCCGCACGAAACGAATCGCAGGAGCCCGCTTGCGGGCGATGCTTTTGCGGCCGCTCGACGAACGGGCTTCCCGGTATTCCGGAACCGAGAGCATCGCCCGCGAGCGGGCTCCTACAGCGCCCACGCAAGCCGCCCGAAACACACCGTAGGAGCCCGCTTGCGGGCGATGCTTTTGCGGCC
>Ga0222426_101297_pt1 | contig 10320 bp, 10 predicted proteins | sample 2B50Ametagenome_FD_180087 | JGI IMG/M metagenome (GOLD analysis project Ga0222426, IMG submission 180087) | Enriched microbial communities from leaf-cutter ant dump, University of Wisconsin, Madison, United States - 2B50A (version 2) | ecosystem: Environmental > Terrestrial > Nest > Insects nest... | reverse complement strand
CATAGCCCCCGCTGAAAACATGCGAGGGAAGGTTGGAACATGGGTCAATTCTCAATGGAAATATCAGGCCACGCCGGGTCAGTTCTCAGTGGCAATCAACACTTACGGCGTCCTGGCGGCGTAGTGGTGCTAGAAATAGCTCGCTGTTCACCATACTCGCCATCTTCGCGTCATAGCGGGCCAGTGACGCTGCCGCCTCCTCTAATGGGCCGAGCAATACTTCGTAGTCGAGAGACCCAGGAGGGAACGCCGCCGTATGGTAGTGAACGGCTTCCGATAGGTCGTAGGATTTGGTGATCATTGAGTCGGGCATTCTGTTATCAAACGCGATTGATGCTAACGTAATGGCATCAATGTCAATTGGCAACAGAATGAAGCTTGATTCTGTTGCCAACGTGGTTTGCTGATAATGCGCTGCTATCAATGGCGATTGATGTCGAGGTGGATGCCAATCCTGACGCCAACATCTAGGAGTCCGATGACTCAATGCACGATTCATATGCAAACGCCGTTTTAAGAAGTAACGGGGGGAGTGAGGTGTACCTTGCGCCGAAATTCCCAACGTCGTTTGGTGTAGCGCTCGATCAGATCGTCAAAGACCTCGTAGGCTTTGCCTTCATCGAACCCTTGTCCAACGAGCCGAGCGACAATCTCATCCTCGACCCGGAACAGGGTTTCCATCTGTCCTTTCGCGGCTGATCCGATGATGGACCAATGCAGAAGGGCGCGGGCAATATCGTCGCGTGATGGCTTGCGTTCCCGCTTTGCCTGATCCCGCAAGGCTTGCTGGCGTTCTCGTTGAGCGGTGTTCCGCTCTTTCTTACTCTGTTTCATGAGGCACCTCCTATTGGAGGGTGCCGCCAATCGCATGCAAGGAACCAGCCAGGCGGCCAAATGAATTGCCGCCTAGCGCTACCGTGGGGTTCAGGGCGTTACGAGGTTGATTTCGAGCTTGGCTCCAGTGGCCTCGGCATATCGGCGCAGGGTGGAGAGGGACGGGGAAACGCCACCGCCTTCCAGCCGGGCGATGGCCGATTGCGTCGTGCCGATGCGCTTCGCAAGCTCGGCCTGGGAGAGCTTCGCCTTCGTCCGGGCATGGACGAGGGTTTCGATAAGCCGGAATTCCGCGTCGGCCTTCTCGTATTCCTGCCGGAATTCCGGATTGCCCATCAGCTTCTTCTTGAGGTCTGCAATCTTCGTCATGACTTCACCTCTTTCATCCGCGCTCTCGCAATCTCAAGGGCGGCTTTCGGGGTCTTCTGCGACTTCTTCACGAAGACATGCAGGATGACCACGCGTCGTCCGGTGACGGTCACGTAAATGCCGCGTGCGATACCTTCGGAAGCCTAAGCTTGCCTTCCAGATGCTTGACGTGCGGTTCCCGCAACTGCTGCAGGCCAACGCTCTCGACCGCTTCCATGAGGCGGATGAGCCGGGCCTGAAGTCCGGGTGGCAGCGCCTCGATTTCTGAATCGACAATTTCGAGGGTTTCAACCGTCCATCGCATGAAGGCTATATAGCGAATATGCGATAACCACGCAATGGGCATGGTAGTATGAGGCGGAGCGCTGATTTGCGTCCTCGGGGTGCCCCGGGGGTGCCCCGAAATCGGAAAGCAGAATACAGCGAAAGCCGCTGATCGGTAAATTGCTGTATTATCATAGGAAATTTGGTGGAGCTAAGCGGGATCGAACCGCTGACCTCTTGCATGCCATGCAAGCGCTCTCCCAGCTGAGCTATAGCCCCATAAGGGTCCGGCAAGGCCGGTTTCCGGGAACCGAAGCGGCGTTGCCGTTCGGTGTGGCGGCTTATTACTTGCCGTCTTGGAAGATGGCAAGCCGAAAAATGAAATCCGGCCGATTTTTTTGAAACCGGCCGGATTATCAAGGTCTTAGGCTTCGTCTTCGTCGCCGGTGACGCCGATGAGGTCGCTCATGTCGTCGTTGTCGTCGTCTTCGTCCTGTTCCAGGAACGTATCGTCGTCGTCGCCGTCGATCTCCACGTCGTCGTCGCCGAGGTCCGGCAGGTCGTCGCCGCCGGATGCGTCCTCGTCGGCATCCTCCAGCGAGACGAGCTCGACTTCCGTGTTCTCCGTATCGACTTCGTTGACGTCCTCGTCCTCATCCTTCTCGAGCACGGCCGCCGCGGAGGTCTCCTCGAAGAAGGAGAGCGGATAGGACTTGCCCGTATAGGGGGAAACGATCGGATCGCGGTTCAGGTCGTAGAACTTCTTGCCCGTTTCCGGGTCGATGCGTTTGGTTCCGAGTTCCGGTTTTGCCACTGTCAAAGCCTCTCAGGTGCCGTCTTCTTCCGGCGGGGCCGGGGTTCCGGCGCGTTGAAGGGGAAATTGATTAGCCGGTCCCCTTAATCGTCTTGCGCAATCCTGTCAAAGCCTAACTTGAGGCGGTAACGGCAGGGCCCTTCGCGGCGATTGTTTTTCGCCGGGAGGATGACGCTTTAAATCGTTTGTGATAGCAAGCCGGCGATCTCCCCGGAGCGCCCGGCGGAGAGCTGCCATATAAGGAAGACGCCCATGTCGCACGGCGCAAGCAGCCGGCCCGCAACCGCCCGCAAATCCTCCGGCCTTTCCGGGACCGTCCGCATTCCCGGCGACAAGTCGATCTCCCACCGCTCCTTCATGTTCGGCGGCCTTGCGAGCGGTGAGACGCGGATTACGGGCCTGCTTGAGGGCGAGGACGTCATCAACACGGGCAAGGCCATGCAGGCCATGGGCGCGAAGATCCGCAAGGACGGCGACACCTGGATCATCGACGGCGTCGGCAACGGCGCGCTGCTCGCGCCCGAAGCCCCGCTCGATTTCGGCAATGCCGGCACCGGCTGCCGCCTGACGATGGGCCTCGTCGGCGTCTACGATTTCGATTCCACCTTCATCGGCGACGCTTCGCTGACCAAGCGCCCGATGGGCCGCGTGCTCAACCCCTTGCGCGAAATGGGCGTACAGGTGAAGTCCGCCGACGGCGACCGCCTGCCGGTGACGCTGCACGGGCCGAAGAGCCCGACGCCGATCACCTACCGCGTGCCGATGGCCTCCGCGCAGGTGAAGTCCGCCGTCCTCCTCGCCGGCCTCAACACGCCGGGCATCACCACGGTCATCGAGCCGGTGATGACGCGCGACCATACCGAAAAGATGCTGCAGGGCTTCGGCGCGAACCTGACGGTCGAGACGGATGCGGACGGCGTGCGCACGATCCGCCTCGAAGGCCGCGGCAAGCTCATCGGCCAGGTGATCGACGTGCCGGGCGATCCGTCCTCGACGGCTTTCCCGCTGGTCGCCGCGCTCCTCGTTCCGGGCTCGGACGTCACCATCCTCAACGTGCTGATGAACCCGACGCGCACCGGCCTCATCCTGACGCTCCAGGAAATGGGCGCGGATATCGAGGTCATGAACCCGCGCCTTGCCGGCGGCGAGGACGTGGCGGACCTGCGCGTGCGCTCCTCGTCCCTCAAGGGCGTCACGGTGCCGGAAGACCGCGCGCCGTCGATGATCGACGAGTATCCGGTTCTCGCCGTCGCCGCCGCCTTCGCGGAAGGCACGACGGTGATGAACGGCCTCGAGGAGCTGCGCGTCAAGGAAAGCGACCGCCTTGCGGCCGTCGCCACCGGCCTCAAGCTCAACGGCGTCGATTGCGATGAGGGCGAAGCCTCGCTCGTCGTGCGCGGCCGCCCGGACGGCAAGGGCCTCGGCAATGCGTCGGGCGCGGCTGTGGCCACCCATCTCGACCACCGCATCGCCATGAGCTTCCTCGTCATGGGCCTCGTCTCGGAAAACCCGGTGACGGTGGACGACGCGACGATGATCGCGACCAGCTTCCCGGAATTCATGGACCTCATGGCCGGGCTCGGCGCGAAGATCGAACTGCACGAGGCAAGCGCCCGATGACCTTCACGATCGCCATCGACGGACCCGCTGCTGCCGGCAAGGGCACGCTCTCGCGCCGCATCGCGGAAGTCTATGGCTTTCATCATCTCGATACGGGCCTGACCTACCGGGCGACGGCCAAGGCCCTTCTCGACCGCGGCCTGCCGCTCGACGACGAGGCGGTCGCCGCGGAGGTCGCCCGCAATCTCGATCTTGCCGGGCTCGACCGTTCCGTGCTGTCGGCCCACGGCATCGGCGAGGCGGCCTCGAAGATCGCGGTCATGCCCTCGGTGCGCCGGGCGCTGGTGGAGGCGCAGCGCGGTTTTGCCGCGCGCGAGCCGGGCACGGTGCTGGATGGGCGTGACATCGGCACGGTCGTCTGCCCGGATGCGCCGGTGAAGCTCTACGTCACGGCCTCGGCCGAGGTGCGCGCGAAGCGCCGCCACGACGAAATCATCGCCGGCGGCGGTATGGCCGATTTCGATACGATCCTCGACGATATCCGCCGCCGCGACGAGCGCGACATGGGCCGGGCGGACAGTCCGTTGAAGCCTGCGGACGATGCGCACTTGCTCGATACCTCGGAAATGAGTATAGAGGCGGCGTTTTCCGCGGCAAAGTCGTTCATCGACGCCGCGCTTAAGCGCTAGCAACGCCAGGAAAAGTGCGAAAGCGGTTTTCCGTCCGGAGTTGCGCAACATAAGAACGAAGCCTGTCCCCGCGCCGGATTTGCTGCCCACGAGGTAGCGGACATCGCCTCGTTCATCACCAACGCTAACCCCCGGCGCCCGTGCCCATAGGCACATCAGGAGTTTCAATGTCTCAAGCAAACCCCACGCGCGAAGATTTCGCAGCCCTTCTGCAGGAATCCTTCGCCGCCAACGATCTCGCCGAAGGCTATGTTGCCAAGGGCATCGTTACCGCGATCGAAAAGGACGTCGCCATCGTCGACGTCGGCCTCAAGGTTGAAGGTCGCGTTCCGCTGAAGGAATTCGGCGCCAAGTCCAAGGACGGCACGCTGAAGGTCGGCGACGAAGTCGAAGTCTACGTCGAGCGCATCGAAAACGCGCTTGGTGAAGCCGTTCTGTCGCGCGAAAAGGCTCGCCGCGAAGAAAGCTGGGCCAAGCTCGAAGTCAAGTTCGAAGCCGGCGAGCGCGTCGAAGGCGTCATCTTCAACCAGGTCAAGGGTGGCTTCACCGTCGATCTCGACGGCGCCGTCGCCTTCCTGCCGCGTTCGCAGGTCGACATCCGTCCGATCCGCGACGTCACGCCGCTCATGCACAACCCGCAGCCCTTCGAAATCCTCAAGATGGACAAGCGCCGCGGCAACATCGTCGTTTCGCGCCGCACGGTTCTCGAAGAATCGCGCGCCGAGCAGCGTTCTGAAATCGTCCAGAACCTCGAAGAAGGCCAGGTCGTCGACGGCGTCGTCAAGAACATCACCGATTACGGTGCGTTCGTCGACCTCGGCGGCATCGACGGCCTGCTGCACGTCACCGACATGGCCTGGCGCCGCGTCAACCATCCGTCGGAGATCCTGTCCATCGGCCAGCAGGTCAAGGTCCAGATCATCCGCATCAACCAGGAAACCCACCGCATCTCGCTCGGCATGAAGCAGCTCGAGTCGGATCCGTGGGATGGCATCGGCACGAAGTACCCGGTCGGCAAGAAGATCTCCGGCACCGTCACGAACATCACCGACTACGGTGCGTTCGTCGAACTGGAACCGGGCATCGAAGGCCTGATCCACATCTCCGAAATGTCCTGGACGAAGAAGAACGTACACCCCGGCAAGATCCTGTCCACGAGCCAGGAAGTCGATGTCGTCGTTCTCGAAGTCGACCCGACGAAGCGCCGCATCTCGCTCGGTCTCAAGCAGACCCTCGAGAACCCGTGGCAGGCCTTCGCGCACAGCCACCCGGCCGGCACGGAAGTCGAAGGCGAAGTCAAGAACAAGACCGAGTTCGGCCTGTTCATCGGCCTCGAAGGCGACGTGGACGGCATGGTGCACCTCTCCGACCTCGACTGGAACCGTCCGGGCGAGCAGGTTATCGAGGAGTACAACAAGGGCGACGTCGTCAAGGCAGTCGTTCTCGATGTGGACGTCGACAAGGAGCGCATCTCGCTCGGCATCAAGCAGCTCGGCCGCGATGCGGTCGGCGAAGCTGCAGCTTCGGGTGACCTGCGCAAGAACGCTGTCGTTTCGGCTGAAGTCATCGCGGTCAACGACGGCGGCATCGAAGTGAAGCTCGTCAACCACGAGGACATCACCGCGTTCATCCGTCGCGGCGACCTGTCGCGTGACCGTGACGAGCAGCGTCCGGAGCGTTTCTCGGTCGGCCAGACCGTCGACGCCCGCGTCCTGAACTTCTCGAAGAAGGATCGCAAGATCCAGCTTTCGATCAAGGCGCTGGAAATCGCCGAAGAGAAGGAAGCCGTCGCACAGTTCGGTTCGTCCGACTCGGGCGCTTCGCTCGGCGACATCCTCGGCGCGGCTCTGAAGAACCGCAACAACGCCGAGTAAGCCTTCGCTTATGAAATGAAGAAGCCCGCGGAGAGCCATCTCCGCGGGCTTTTTCTTTGGTGGTGTAAATCAGGTCCAGTAGTCGCCGAGCTTCTGGTAGAAGGCGAGGCCGGGCTCGATGAGGCCGACCATCTCCGCCGTCTTCTCGCGCCGGCGCGCCATGTCGGCGCTTTCCGGTTCCGCCTCGGCGGCGGCCTCCCGATCCGCTTCCTCGCCGGAGGCTTCGCCGTTTTCTCCGGCGTTGCCGTCCTCGCCGTCCTCCTCATCTTCGGACGCCTTTGCCGCATCCTTCCACTCGAGGTCTTCTTCGGCCGGCAGGTAGGGCACGAAGGCGAGCGGAACGCCTTCGCGCAGCGCAGCGGCCGGAATCATGCGGTCGGGCAGGGCGTCGGACACGGCAACGGGCTGTGCGGCCTCGCGGGCCTGCGCAGCGGGCAGGGGCTCGTTCGTCTCGGCAGGCGCCTGTGCGGCCGCCGGCTGCGCTTGGCCTGCTCTCGCCTTGCCCGCTTCGGGCGTGCCGTCCGGATCGGCGGCGCCTTCCGTCTGCTCGCCGACGATCGCGGCGATCTCCTGCTCGGTTGCCGCGTCGAAGGGCCGCTCCAGCAGGGCGCGCAGGAAGGTCGCCTCCTCCGGCGAGAGGTTCTCGACGAGATGGGCGACCGCCTGCATCAGGAGAGCCGGCGGCAGGTCGCGCGTCACGGCCTGCATGACGCTGCGGGCCAGCGCCTGCCCGGTGCCGTCCGCCCGGCCGGGCATGCCCTCCCGTTTTACGGCGGGTGTTTCCAGTTCCTCGGCGCTGCCGTTGTGGCGAAGGGCGGCGGCCGAGGCCTCCACCGGCTGATCGTCGGTCGCGGCAGCGGGAAGCGGCATCCGGGCTTCGCCCCGCGCCGCTTCGGCAGGCAGCCGCGTTGCCGCGGCCGGCGTCTCGTGATCCGCCGTGACGGCATTCGCCTGGCCGGAAAGGGGGCGCGACCTTGCGCCGCCGTCGGTATCGAAGAGGCGTTTCAGGGCGACCTGCAGGAGGCGTGCGTCGGTGACGACGGGGAGCGCCTGTGCCGGCTGCTGCTGGCCGTTGCGGCTGACGACGACGGCAATCTGCTGGGCGGTGAGGCCGAGCGGCTTCGTCTGGTTTGCGGCCGCGCCTGCGGGGCTTTCGCCGAGGCCGAGGCTTGCGGAAAGCAGCGTTGCGAGTTTCTGCGCTTCCGGCCCGTTGGGATTGCGCACGATCTCGACGAGGCTGCGCGTCGGCATCGCGGAAAGCACGGTGCCGACCAGCTTCTCGACGCCGGGGCGAAGGTCCGCCGGCAGCTTGGCGATGAGATCGGAGAGCTTCTGGCCGGCTTCGCCCTCGCGCCCCGGCATGGTCTTCAGCATCGCCAGCAGCGTCTCGACGAGGTCGCGGCCGGGATTGGCCTCGGCCATGGGCGGCATATGCTTGAGCATGGTTTCGAGGAGGCGAAGCAGCACTTCGGCGCGAAGGTTGGCAAGCGCGGCGGCGGTGGGCTGCGCCCGGGCGGCGGCATCGACCGCCGTGCCCGCCGATAGGGCGGGGGAGGGCTCCGATACCCCGGTCGTTGGTGCCACGCGTGGCAGCATGACTGCCTCCTGTTCGTCCCGGCCGATGCCCGTGTCGCAAGGCCTGCCAATGTTCCATCGTCTGTCGGATGGCGCATCATGCGCGACGCTGCGAGGTCATGAGCTTTCGGCCCGGCCTACCGGGCGATCATGCGGGCGGCGGCGGAAAGACCGGCGAACACTGGACCGCGACCCATGCCGGACGGGAGACCATGAGGCTCCCGGGCGGCGTCTTACGTTCACAAATGCCAGTTTATGGTTAACGAAATGCTAACGATGACCTGCGTGAACGGCCTGCCGATTTGCCGGCGGACGGGCCTTGCCCCTTATGCTCACCTCGCGTAAATCTTGCCGGCACTCTCGGCCGCGGGTCTCCGGCCGCGGCTGCGGCGGAGACCTAGCGATGAACCTGACGAACCTCATCCTCAATACAGACAGCTACAAGTTCAGCCACTACCTGCAATATCCGCCGGAAACGTGTGCCATCTCCTCCTATGTCGAGGCGCGCGGCCATTCCGATCATGCGGAAGTGGTGTTCTTCGGCCTCCAGATGTTCCTGAAGGAATATCTGTCGAAGCCGGTGACCATGGCGGATATCGACGAGGCGGAGGCCATCGTCACGGCGCACGGCCTGCCGTTCAACCGCGAAGGCTGGACGCATATCGTCAAAAAGCACGGCGGCTTCCTGCCGCTCCTCATCGAGGCGCTGCCGGAGGGAACGCTGGTGCGCCGCGGTGTGCCCGTCGTGCAGGTCGTCAACACCGATCCCGCCTGCTTCTGGCTGACCTCCTATATCGAGACGGCGCTGCTGCGCGCGATCTGGTATCCGAGCACCGTCGCCTCCAATTCGCGGAAGGTGAAGCAGATCATCCAGCCGATCCTGGAAAAGACCTGCGACGATCCGGCCGCCGTCCTGCCGTTCCGCCTGCATGATTTCGGCTCCCGCGGCACGACCAGCCTCGAGCAGGCCGGCATCGGCGGTGCGGCGCATCTCGTCAACTTCATGGGCACGGACACGGTGACGGGCGTGCTCTATGCCCGCCGCTACTACGGTGCCGAGATGGCGGGCTTTTCCGTCCCCGCCTCCGAGCACTCGACCATGACCTCCTGGGGACAGGAGCGCGAGGCGGAAGCCTACGCCAACATGATCGACAGGTTCGGCGGCAAGGGCCTCTACGCGGTGGTGTCGGACAGCTACGACATCAGCAACGCCGTGTCGGAAATCTGGGGCAAGCAGCTCAAGGACCGGGTGCAGGCGGCCGGCGGCACGCTCGTCGTCCGGCCCGACAGCGGCGATCCGGTGGAAACGCCGGTGCAGGTCGTGCGCCAGCTCGCCTATGCCTTCGGTACGCATCTCAACGCCAAGGGCTACAAGGTGCTGGACGACAGCGTGCGCGTCATCCAGGGCGACGGTATCTCGCCGGCCGATATCGGCCTCATCCTCGGCCGGCTGGAGGCCTTCGGGTTCTCGGCGGAGAACATCGCTTTCGGCATGGGCGCGGGGCTCCTCCAGCGCGTCAACCGCGACACTTATTCCTTCGCCATGAAGGCCAACGCCCGCCAGGATACGGCCGGCGCCTGGCACGACGTCTTCAAGCGCCCGGCGACGATGAACCTCAAGGCCTCCAAGGCCGGCCGGCAGGCGGTGGTGGAGAGCTATATCGGCCTTGAGGCCGTGCGCGCCGACCAGCTCGCCGGCCGCGCCAATTTCCTGCAGCCCGTCTGGCGCGACGGCCGGCTGCTTGTCGACTGGAGTTTCGAGGAAGTGCGCGCCCGGGCCGTCTGAGCGTTCCGATCACGTTATGTTTCAGGAGGAACGCCTCCCTGCCGTCTCCGTTGACCCTGCGCAAGGCGACTGAATGCCCTGCGCAAAAAACAGGAGAAACGATATGCCCAATCAGGGTGGAACCCACGAACAGCACGTCAAGGCGGGCCAGCAGAGCCACAAGAACGGCGACAACACGCGCCAGGCTTCGGGCAACAAGGACAACGACACGAATCGCGGCGGCAAGGGCAACTTCGCCGAGGACCGCGAACGGGCGTCCGAAGCGGGCCACAAGGGCGGCAAGCACTGACACCAATCCGCCGAACTCGAAGCTCGCCCCGAAAGGGGCGGGCTTTTTGCCGGGTACGGAATTGGTCCCGCCCTTGTGCGGAACGCCGGCCCGCGCCATCTTGGCTCCATGACCGGAGAAAGCAGATGACGGTTCGCCCGCCGCAGGCGCTCGCCCCCGCCTTCACGAAGGACACGGGCCTCAATATCCTCGAATACGAGCTGATGTCGGAGCGGGCCGATGCGCTCGGCCGGCACGGGCTGAAGGTGGAAAAGGCGCTCGCTCTG
>Ga0222426_101294_pt1 | contig 10352 bp, 22 predicted proteins | sample 2B50Ametagenome_FD_180087 | JGI IMG/M metagenome (GOLD analysis project Ga0222426, IMG submission 180087) | Enriched microbial communities from leaf-cutter ant dump, University of Wisconsin, Madison, United States - 2B50A (version 2) | ecosystem: Environmental > Terrestrial > Nest > Insects nest... | reverse complement strand
TGCCTTTTGTCCATAAAACTTTGGATATTCGAGTTTTAATAATTTCTTGGAGCATCCCCACGTTTTGCCCAAAACAGGACGGCGATACTTTTCAGAATCCGGAATCCCTATCAGGTCTTTTCTTTTATAATGCTTATACTTCTTTCGTAGCGGTGGCTTCGTCATATATTTACACAGGTAATTTTCCACATTTTTAATTTTGTTGCTTTTTTTATCCCTTTTCAGGCTATTCACATTAGCAGCGCCGTAACCGTATTTATACCCCAATTGTTCCAGATAATTGTTCCAAACCCTCCGGAGCATATCTTGGTTAAGAAAAACATCTGCAATCAAATGAAAATGGATGTTCCCGTTTTCTTGCGTTTCAGCACGCCATACATAATTTTCAATCTTTAACCCCTCTTCTTTTGTACGCTCCTTTGTCACCGGGTCTATCAAGTAATTTTTTACTTTTTTCAAGTGGTCAATAAAATCTACAAACGTTTCGATAATTTTTTTGTCTGAGTGTTTTTGAGATTCTGTAAGCGTGAGCGTAACAAAAGAAATTGAACGTTGCTTGAAACCACGTACAGACACAAACCCCGATAAAACTGACCTGACAAATACCGACGAGATTCTATATATTTTCTCCGTTGTTTGCTTGCTGGATATTCTACTAAATTCCTTACCCTTCTTTTCTTTGAATTCTCCCAGAAAGGTATCCGCCCAATTTTCCACGTTTTTGTACTCATTTATTTCGTCTATTTTTTTTAATTGATTCAATTCTTTGAAATCTTCCTTTTCACTTTCATACTGTATTAGATTTTCTTTACTTTTTTCGTTGTATCTTCTTTTCTGATAAGGGATTTCAGAATGGATGATACTTTTTCCTTTTATTATCGTTTGTGGAAGCCAAACCTTTGTTATCCTGTCTGAATCTGCCTTTTCATATCTTAAATTGTTCTCTATTTCTACATTAAAATATTCGTCTCTTATGATTTCAAATGGTGTTAACTCTCTGATTCTCATTTCTTTTTTCAATATTTTCGGTAGCTCCGATTGTTAGGATAAATACATACAATGTGCAGGGGGTAAAACAACGCCTACGGCGTTATTTCAGCCCTTTACAGCAATCGGAATAAAATATTTAATAATCGGTTAGAAATTCCCTTTTTAGGCGGTAAATCCATTACCATAATGCGCAAAAAACGAACGTGTTCCGGAAGCGTCAAATGATAATTAAGATTGATTTCTTTGAATCGAATCCAAAGCAAAAACAAAAAGTCAGACCAGTTCAAATAATTCATATCCGGAAATTTGTGTTGAACGTTGGCAAAACTGAATAATGAAACCCCATAAATGAAATAGATTCGCATTTATGAATAATCTGAAAAGCAAAAATTTCTTTGCCTATAACCAAACAAAGAACATCACCTTTTGAAGCAACTTTATCACTATGGAAAGAGTACGAAGAAAGAACTTTCCGCAACTCTATGACCGTTGAATTTGACTCTATTACTTGCATAGTATTCTTAGGTCATTAGGATTCAACGAAAAACAATATCTGCGGTAACAAGACCTGAAATTATCTTTCAGGTAATTCAGCATAGAAAAACACTTTTCAGCTATATTTTCATTCGTACGATAGTAGTAGGGGATAAGAAGAATGACGGAATCAATGAAATTATAAATGTCCCAGATATATTCAAAAGCATAAGCCTGAATACGTAAATTCAAAACAATTTTTGAACGGTTTTCGGTAACTTCCCTAAGAACATCATAATACGGGCGATTGTAACGCTTAATATTATTTTCATAATCCGGCAGGGAAAGAATCCGGAAATAGATTACATCAGCAAGAAAAAATACATCTTCAAAAAACTGATTAAAATGAACGCAGGAAACAAAAGCGTCTTTTTTATTGGTAAATTCTGCCTGATAAAAAATCCTTTTACCATCCCTGATAACCGGATTCTGGACGCAAACGATATGATACCGTTTTTCATTCTGAACCGCCCAAAATGGAGAATACGTGTCTTTAAATTGAGTTTTAAACATAGTAAAGTCTTTTTAGGACTTTACCACATTCAGACAAGAAATGCAATAAGAAAAACCTACAAAATTTACAAAGTTACACCCTACTCCAAAGCTGTTAACATCTGTATAACTATTTGATTTTCAGGATTGTTTTATTTAACAACTTATAAATTATAGGCAGAATACAGGATTCAGGATTCCTAAGATTTACAAATGGTTACAGTTGTAAATTTTCACTTCTTAACATAATTTTTACACTAAAACATTATAAGAGTGAATTGATACAAATATAAATAAAAATTTAATAACACAAAATTATAAAGATCATTTTCATCATTCTGAAGAAATTTTGTCATTCCAGAACAAACATTTTTATCCGGGATAAAAACTATTTCGGTTTATAAGGGATAAAATTTCCCTTATAAAATCTTCCTAAAAATCTTCCGGAACGTCGTGCATAAACATTCATATATTCCCAATCTTTGTACTTGTATGAAGAATTCAGCCAATTTTCAGCATCTTTTGGCGAATGTGTAAAACTCATTTTAACAAGAAATTCAGTTCCGGAAAATACCGAAACTGAATAATCATTATCGTTTTTAAATTCTACCATTATTATAAAGATAAAAAAAAATCCCTTACTTAAAATCTTCCGGCAAATCTTTCCGCAAACTTTCCGGAATCTCAATATCTGATTTTGAGCGCTTTTTAAGCCTTAATTTTTCACGGGCATAGTCCACACCCACAGAAATCAATTGAAGCGATAAAATCAAAATTACCTGAGAAATAACAGGAAAAAACTGTTCCATCACAGGAGTTGAAAACGTCAGAATTCCCGTAGAAGCCCACGAAAATTTAAACTTTTCAAAAACGTCTGAAATATGGTTAATTATCATTTTAATATCCTTTTGGTACAAAATCATCCTGACTCTCAGCCCCACCACCGGAATTACCGGAATTAGCAAAGCCCACACCTTTCGAAACAGCATACAACATTCGGTCTTCGTAACTTGCCTCATAAGTAGAAAGCGATGGCGAAGCCTCATTATTGATCTGCTTCACATTTCGAGAAACCGGAACTGGATTCAGCCCTCCCAAATAATTATTTTTAACTTCATCCGCAGATTTCACCGGAACAGTCCGCGGAGCGCTCCCATCATCTTTTTTACCAAAAAGCAAGTAAACCAAAATACCTGCACCGATTAAATTCACAATATTTTTCATTTTTATTTATTTTTTAGGATTAACAATTTCAATCGTTTCCGTCTTGCTCGTTAGCGGAAAACCAAACAAAGAAAGCAATAAAACCGCTCCAACAGTCACCAAAACGATATCGTAATTTTCTTTCACACGCTTACCAAAAGACACCGTTTTGGTATAGCCTTTTCTTGCTGAATTATAACCGGATTTTGCACGATTATAATAATTATTGTATTTCGACATAGATGTTATGATTTTGTAATTCATTTACAGTTTTTACATTCAGATTAATGAAGATAAACTGTACAACCTCCATCAATCTTTTATAGTCATTATTCTGGGGATAAATCTCTACGGCTTTACAGCTCGCATAGACACTTTCAGAAATATTAAAACCTTTTTTAATCAGAATCGCAGTTCCGAAAGCCTTTCGGATTTTATCTAATTCCTTTGCAAGTTTCAGCCAGTTTCCGTAGTAATCCGTAGGAATTTTATTTTGTCCGAAATATTCACTGTCTTTAAAATATTCCGAAACGTAATCCTTTCCATCCGGAATCACATCCCCTACTGTCAATTTAGGCGGACTTTTTTCCTTTTTCTGTATCAAAAAATACAGCAAAACACCCGCAAATATCTGTATCAGCGTATTTTTACGCATACTTTTTTGTATTGCATTCATTTATTGGCATTTATTTTGTTTAACACTTTTTAACATTTTATTTGCTCAAATAATTCATATAAATTACATTTGCAATAATCGAAGCGGATACCGCTAATAAAAAACTCTTAACACTCATTTTATGAAAAAATTATTACTTTTTAATTTAATGATACCTTTATTATCATTCTCACAAAATTTCACTCAGGTAAGTACTACAAAAACAATTAATAAAATTGTTAATAATGAATCAAAATTAATATTGGTAAACGATTATTCAAAAAGCTATTTATATACACTTTATGAAAAATCAATATATCAAAGAGATATTTGTTTATGGAGTAAAGAACAGGTTTGTAAAATACCCGAACATATATATATTGAAAAATCCCAATGCTTATTAAACAATTATCAATTTATGATTTCAAACTTTGTAAGACTTCAAAATGAACCCGACAAAGAACTTATTTTAAGCGATCCGGTTCTAATTACAACCGAAGCAAAAAATAAAATATCAACAATAGAATTATTCCCAAAATATTTTAACTCAAAAGATTATTATTACTAAAAACCTTTATTATGAAAAATTTTATCTTATCAGCTCTTATAGTCACTCCTACTCTATTTTTTGCGCAAACACTAAATTCAAAAGAAGCTCTAAAAGCATTCAAAGAATCCAACATTCGCAAAGAATTAGGTTTTAAAACCAAAGATTTTGATTATAAAAAATTGATTGAAAAATCAAAACAATACAACGTATCTCTAAACGATATGGTTATACTAAATTCGACCGACGACAACAACCTAATTGAACAAATAAAATCCGACTACCAAAGAAGAAAGAAAACTGATGCAGCATATTGTATATATTGCGCTGATATTCCTTACTACGATATAAATAAAAAAAATTTTGAAGAAAGAGACCCCGAAACTCCGTACAATTAATAAACCGGAAAAGGATTATCATAAAATACAGGTTTTTGAACCTTACCAGCCCTATAGTTTGCAAGCCAATTTTCGCACTCTTGAGGGCTTTTACTTATTCCCATAACCCAATGGGCACGCCAATAAGCACGTTTTAAAACACCCCATCTACTTTTATAAGCACCTACATTGCTAGGATTCCAAAATTGTTTCCACATTCCATCCTCTGTCAATAACCAATTAGCAAAATTTGCTTTCCCCTTTAATAATGCTTTTTTAGATTCATCTTGTCTATATTGACTATAGCCTTGAAAAAACAAATCACAAACGACATCAAAAAGATTTTGATCAATCTTAATTAAAAGTCCCCATTTTTGAAACAAATTTCTGGTTAATTTTACCTTGTCTCTTACGTGAATTTTATATTCTTTAAATAAGAAATCATCATCATATTTAATTCCCAAAATTGGTTTTTTTCCATTAGAAAAAGATGTAATACCAATCCCAACCGTTGGAACTCCTCTTGAATCAGCATAAGCCACTTGCTTATATCCCTCAACCCATTTATGAACCCCATACATTTGAGAAGAAACAGACATATCCATAAAACTACTACTACCACTCATAACACCAGTATTTTCATTATTACTAAAACCATTCATTATCCAATCCAACCCCATAAAAGCAAACAAAAAAGGAAACATATTTTTAATTTTTTATCGTTAAAATTTCACTTAAAAAAAAAGGCGCTCAGGTACTGATACCATCACGCCTTCCCCTTTTTAAAACACAATCTGAAAATTTATTTTTTCTCTTCGTTTACAGGCTTAAAATCTTGCTCACCGTCAATACTGTCAATCAGCTTAATCGCTACATTGCAGATTGCCTTTACAATCTTTTTATTAGCCCATAAATTTTTTAAAATTTCAATCACTTTCATAAGTTCCTACTTTTACCAGTTAGAAGATTTTTGACGCTTTTTCATTTTCGTCAGTTTCACCCAATGGGTATACCCGTCCTTTTGCGCCTCACTCGCTTCAACTTTGTAAAGCTGTCCTTTCATTTCAACAAATCCGTAGCCGAATCCATTACCTTTTTTATCCTTGCAACCAATCAAAACATATTCGTTTCCAAATCGGTCATTTTTAACATTTGCCATAACTATATGATTTTTTAATTATTTAAAAACCGTTTTTCTTTTCCGTTCCGGAATCATCAGATAGAGAGCAAGTGCCCCGATTCCGGCAGCTAATAGCGTCCCCGTAGTCAGCCATTGAAGCTTTTCATTTCCTTTTATTACTGGTTTGTCCAGTGTTTCGTTCAAATTCATTTTATTTATTTTTTTAAGATTAATTTATAAGCTAAAAATCCAATTCCACCCCACATCAAAAGAGACATAAGTCCGTCATTTTCTGGTGCATTTCCGGCACTCGCAGACCAAATCACTTTACCATCCCTGATAATAATACTACCGTCCACAAAATAACCGTTTACAACATCTTCGATAGAAATCCCCTCACTTTGCGCAAAGCCCTGTAAAAGACCTTTTGGCGTTTCAGGTAAATTCATAAATCTTTGGAACAAAGTATCATATGTTGTACCCGTTGGATTTGGATTAAAAGGAACTGTTCCTGTACTCCCCGTTCCAGTATTTCCATTTCCAGAACTTCCAGAACCCGGAGTAGGAATATCCGGCAATGTAGTCGTATTAGGATTTTTCAAAGCGGTAACAATAGTCTGAATTACCGTAATATTTCCCTCAACTACGTCATTGTACTGCTCTGTTTTCGTGTAATATTCATACAACGGAAGCACTGAATCCACCAAAGTTTTACAGACGTTTACCAATTCGGTAGCAAGTTGTTTCGAACACGCATTTTTATACTGCGTTATTGCTTTTTCAAACTTATACCGGATATAATTCACACCACCGAGCATACGGTTTACATTCACAATATCCGAAGGACTTGAAATCCTGTTATACTCAGTTCTGATATATCCCATTTGTTGTTCCAAAGCACCTTTATCAAAAGCCTGAGAACCCCAGCAACCAATGTTGAATATACCTCCGAAAAGTCCGGATATCAGACCACTCAAACCGCCTGTTCCTACATTGATAAGATTATCAAAAATACCGCTCCAAAAGTCACCGTCTTTATTTGCATAACCGCTAAAATCTACCACATCACCGTAGCTTACCTGCAATACATCCATAATTTTCTAATTTTAGATTTAAGCCTGTACAAGAAAAACTTCGTCTTCGGTATCTTCGTTAACGTATAGCTTAACTTTCTGATTTAAAGCCGTTTGAAGTACGGCAAGACCAATATTACCCAGATAATAATTTCCACTGAGATAACGCAGATAATCAAAAGTCATCTCAATCTTAGTGCGTTCTACGTTTCCGTCACAACAGCAATTACCTGTATTGGTCTTTACACTGTCATTTGCGACAATTCCGCCCGAACCGGAAAAAGAATTTTGTACAATAGCCTGCTTAGCCGAATCCGAAGAACTCACAAGAGTAGTCTTTGCAGCATTAACAACTGTTTCAAGCTTATAAACGGATGCATTTACAATTAAATACTGAAAATATTCCGTATCAACTTCAATATCTTCCGTTACCTTAACGGTTTTAATTGAGATAGGCACATTAGTAGTGGTAGTAACATAATTTTTGAAATAACGCATTCCATCCATATCAAACGGATTTCCACCACCTAAAACCGGAGTATACTCTATAAAAACTTTCAGATAAGAATCTTTTCCGAGAATAAGATTATCCTTAAGCGCAAACGGGATTGTTATACCACCCCCAATTTTATTTAATCCAAGGATAACTTTAGACAAAGATTCCAAAGAAACATCATAAAGCACAACATCAGGCTGATTTTTACGCACCATTTCAACACGAACAGAACTATTATTGACGAATTTACTAACTTCAAGAAAAGCCCCTTCAAGCATCGGGAAAATAGTAATTCCCGAGCAGGTATCCTTTATTTCAATTTCAATAACCCGATTATTGGTATCAACTTCTATTTTTTTCCCAATAGTAACAGGATAAACCGCATTCATATCATTTTGGTTCACATTATTCATATTTAAAAATTTTTATTTGTTAAAATTTCGATATGCAAATATTACATACAAAAAAAACCCGCTGGCGGATTTTGGCGGGTTTTGGCGGAAAATGGCGGATTTTGGCGGACTTTTCTTTATAATTCGCTGATTTCAAAGTATTTAAGAAAATGTTTGTATCTAACTATCTGAATATTAAATACTTTCTTTATATCAGATTTTAATCTCTCAGCGCTCCGGATACTCATATCAGATAATTGCGCCAAATCTTTCGTGCTTAACTTGTAATATGGTTTAAAATTCTCTTTCATTGCTTTTAGTATATCTATATGGTTTATGTACAGAAATCAATCCATCAATTTCCCTGGATAATTTTGTCATTCCCGATGAAACATTTTGTTCCAGGATAATTAAATCTTTCCGGTATTTTTCCAAACAGGTATACGATATTTCAGCCATTTTATAATTATTATACCATCCTTTCGAAAAATTCCTACACAGATAAATATACCTGCGACCGTCAAACAACCTCCCGATATAATTCGGAATCTCTATCTTTATCAAATGCTCGGAATTACGAACCCGACCACATTTATAACATTTATGCCTACTCATAATCAATCCCCATAACTTAAAATCTCTACCAAAGAATTTTGATTAGAATCCCAAAAATTAGATTTATATCTCCTACCAGAATAAGTAGATTGATAATGTATAGAACCGTCCCCAAACCTACCAATACAGACATACATTTGTTCTCTGCCTTTAAAAACAAAATAATCACCGTATTCAAGATACTTTAGCTTAACAACTTCAAGAACTTTAATAGTCATTTTACGTAAATTTCAATTTTACCGTACTTTCTAAACTTACACACCTTTTTATCCGTTCTCATTTTTTCGGCTTCTTTTAGGACCGTTTCTGCGTTTTTCTCTGTTATGTAATTTTTAATTTGTCCTGCGCCAATTAAAAAACGCTTGTCACTCCTTTGCATTTCAAATAATTGTAAATGCTCTTCTATTTTCGGGGAAAATACAAACCGAAAATTTTTGTTGAAAAATGTAATATTACCCATAAGTATATTTTTCAATAATTCCATCTGATTCAATTTGTTTTAAAACTTCTAAATCTTCCGACTGAACTAAACCATCATCTAACCAAATAATAAAAACTTGGTCATTCTTAATTTCTACGATTTGAAACGCTTCGTGAACCACATTATCAAAATAAACATCTCCTTTTTCCATATTTATAAATTTAAAAAATCCCAAATAACCCCCTCCTTTTATTTTGTCCGACAAACCGACCCAAATAAAACAGTTGACCAAGATTATCTTCTTTCATCCACACCTTAATTCTATAATAAGGTTGTATCTCAAAACCAATGTTATTTCCCTTTAGAAATTCTAAAGTCAAATCAAAATCATCCTTTTTAACTGTAATTGTTACCATTACTCGTTTCATAATATTTTATTTTAATTGTTAATATTTATTTTTAAATTGTTAGCGGTATTTCGTCGTACAACCATTGTAAACAAAGCAGATAATGGTCTTTCAACTGTCTCTGTAATTGATATGTTTGCTGTTTAAATATCTCCCGTACATTTCCGGTAAATATTTTTATGTATTCCGGAATGTTAATATTCCGGTATTCTTTCAATTTCGTTTTCAGCTTATAAAAAACCTCCTTTGCCTTTTGTCCATAAAACTTTGGATATTCGAGTTTTAATAATTTCTTGGAGCATCCCCACGTTTTGCCCAAAACAGGACGGCGATACTTTTCAGAATCCGGAATCCCTATCAGGTCTTTTCTTTTGAAATGCTTATACTTCTTTCGTAGCGGTGGTTTCGTCATATATTTACACAGGTAATTTTCCACATTTTTAATTTTGTTGCTTTTTTTATCCCTTTTCAAACTGTTTACATTCGCCGCACCGTAACCGTATTTGTAACCCAATTGTTCCAGATAGTTGTTCCAAACCCTCCTGAGCATATCCTGGTTAAGAAAAACGTCCGCAATCAAATGAAAATGTATGTTCCCGTTTTCCTGCGTTTCAGCCCTCCAAACATAATTTTCAATCTTCAACCCCTCTTCTTTTGTACGCTCCTTTGTCACAGGGTCTATCAGGTAATTTTTTACTTTTTTCAAGTGATCTATAAAATCTACAAACATTCCAATAATTCTTTTATCAGAATGCTTTTGCACCTCCGTAAGAGTAAGGGTAACAAAGGATATTGATCGTTGTTTAAAACCGCGTGCAGAGATAAACCCCGATAATATTGACCTGACAAATACAGACGAAATTCTATATATTTTCTCCGTCGTTTGCTTACTGGATACTCTATTAAATTCCTTACCCTTCTTTTCTTTGAATTCTCCCAGAAAGGTATCCGCCCAATTTTCCACGTTTTTGTACTCATTTATTTCGTCTATTTTTTTTAATTGATTCAATTCTTTGAAATCTTCCTTTTC
>Ga0222426_101293_pt1 | contig 10355 bp, 9 predicted proteins | sample 2B50Ametagenome_FD_180087 | JGI IMG/M metagenome (GOLD analysis project Ga0222426, IMG submission 180087) | Enriched microbial communities from leaf-cutter ant dump, University of Wisconsin, Madison, United States - 2B50A (version 2) | ecosystem: Environmental > Terrestrial > Nest > Insects nest >... | reverse complement strand
TCACCGCGGCGATGGCCACCGACAGCGCCAGGTCGCCGCGGGCGAGCCAGGTCATGACGTTGGAGGCGGTGCCGCTGGGGCAGCAGCCGACCAGGATCACGCCCACGGCGATCTCCGGCGGCAGGTGCAGCAACTGGCACAGCAGCCAGGCCACGCCGGGCATGATGACGAAGTGGGCGACTACGCCCAGGCACACGCGCCAGGGGTGGCGCGCCACTTCGGCGAAGTCTTCCAGCTTCAGCGTCAGGCCCATGCCGAACATGACGATGCCGAGCATCGGCACTATCGCCGGCGCCAGCAGGCGGAACCACTGTGGCGCGAGGAAGGCCAGCACGGCGAACAGCAGTACCCAGAGGGCGAAGGTGTTGCCGACGAAGCGGCTCAGCAAGGCGATGGCGCGCATGGACGGTGATCCCTGTCGTTATTGTCGGGCCGGCGCCATGTGGGGCGCCGACCTTCTGAAGAACCTGTTCACGATCTCGCGAGCTAGAGCAGAACAAGGCGCAACGACCAACGGGAGTAACAGCCGAAGGCTGGCCCGAAGGGCGAGCGCAGCGAGTCAAACAGGCGAGGGAGGCACCGGGCTCGCGTTCGAGTTTAGTCCGCTAAATGAGCATCACTCGCCTGTTTTCAACGCAGTTATGCCGACGCGCAGCAGATCGTGGGCTGGTTCTTAGACGCCCTGGGGGATTTCCTCGCCGCCCAGCGCCTCGAACAGCGCCGGCAGGAACTGGCCGAAGGTCAGCATCATCAGGATGAAGCTGGCGTCGAGCTGGCCGAGGGCGTCGTCGCCGCCGTCCTTCTCGGCCTGCTCCTGCAGCAGTTCCTCGAAGCGCAGGCGCTTGATCGCCAGCTTGTCGTCGAGCACGAAGCTGAGCTTGTCCGACCAGGCCAGCGCCAGCTGGGTGACCAGCTTGCCGGAGGACAGGTGCAGTTGGATCTCGTCGCTGGTCAGGTCCTGGCGCTTGCAGCGCACCACGCCGCCGTCCTCGTGGGTGTCGCGCAGTTCGCACTCGTCGAGCACGAAGAAGTCGCCGGCGGCTTCCTGGGTCTTCACCCAGTCGGTGAGGGTGGCGCTGGGCGCGACCTTGACGCTGAGCGGGCGCACCGGCAGCGAGCCGAGGGCCTCGCGCAGGGTGGAGAGCAGGTCCTCGGCCTTCTTCGCGCTGGCGGTATCGACCAGGATCAGGCCCAGCTCCGGGGCGATCGCCGCGAAGGTCGAGGAGCGGCGGATGAAGGCGCGCGGCAGCAGGCTCTGGACGATCTCGTCCTTGAGCTGGTCGCGTTCCTTCTTGTAGACCTTGCGCATCTGCGCGGTCTCGATCTCGTCCACCTTGTCCTTCAGCGCATCGCGCACCACGCTGCCGGGGAGGATGCGTTCCTCCTTGCGCGCGCTGATCAGGTAGAAGCCCTGGCTGACGTGGGCCAGGGGGGCGTCGGGGCCCTTGCCGAAGGGCGCGGTGAAGCCGTAGGTGGTCAGTTCCTGGCTGGCGCAGGGGCGCGCCGGCTTGCTGGCCAGGGCTTTCTCGAGGGCATCGGCATCGATCTGCAGATCCTGGGTGAGGCGGTAGACGAGCAGGTTACGGAACCACATGAGGGTCAAACTCCCGGAGACAAAGGACTGCATTATTCCCACAGCGGCGGTCCAGGCCAAGCCCATGGCGTTTCGCTGGCGTTTTCCTAAGCCTTTGGAACGGCAGAAAAAATTTTTCACGAGGGGGCTTGCCAGGGTGCGAATGCCTCCGTAGAATGCGCCCCACTTCGAGAGTGAAGGGTGATTAGCTCAGCTGGGAGAGCATCTGCCTTACAAGCAGAGGGTCGGCGGTTCGATCCCGTCATCACCCACCAAACTCGAGGTCCGACGCAGCGGTAGTTCAGTCGGTTAGAATACCGGCCTGTCACGCCGGGGGTCGCGGGTTCGAGTCCCGTCCGCTGCGCCATATTCCAAGCCCTCAGGCAGAAATGCCTGGGGGCTTTGTCTTTTCCGGTCCCGGGAAAGGCCCCCGTGCGACGCCGTTCGCAACGCTTATCCTGTTAATTTTTCTATAAGTTTGCCGTGGGAACTTATCCCCCGGCAGTGGTTCCTATTGCCCATAGCCATTGGCCGCGGCGCCCTGATAAGCTCGCGGTTTCATCGAAATGCCAGCATGGCAATCAGACAAGGAATCAGCATGAAACAACATCGGTTGGCGGCAGCGATCGCACTGGTCGGCCTGGTTCTCGCGGGCTGCGATCAGCAGGCTGCCAATGTGGAGCTCAAGACGTCGGCACAGAAGGCTTCCTACGGCATCGGCCTGAACATGGGCAAGAGCCTGGCCCAGGAAGGCATGAACGATCTGGACTCCAAGGCCGTCGCCCAGGGCATCGAAGATGCCATCGGCAAGAAGCCGCAGCGCGTCACCGATGAAGAGCTGACCCAGGCGTTCACCGACCTGCAGAAGCGTTCCGAGGAGCGCATGGCCAAGCTGAGCGAGGAAACCCTCAAGGCCGGCAAGAAGTTCCTCGAGGACAACGGCAAGCGCGAAGGCGTGGTCACCACCAAGTCCGGCCTGCAGTACGAAGTGGTGAAGAAGGCCGACGGCCCGCAGCCCAAGGCCACCGACGTGGTCACCGTGCACTACGAGGGCAAGCTGACCGACGGCACCGTGTTCGACAGCTCCATCCAGCGCGGCAGCCCCATCGACCTGCCGGTCAACGGCGTGATCCCGGGCTGGGTCGAAGCCCTGCAACTGATGCACGTGGGCGAGAAGATCAAGCTGTTCATCCCCAGCGAACTGGCCTACGGCTCGCAGAGCCCGAGCCCGACCATTCCGGCCAACTCGGTGCTGGTGTTCGACCTGGAACTGCTGGGCATCAAGGACGCCAACCAGGCCGGCGGCGAGCAGCCGCAAGCCCCGGCGCAGAACTGAGTACATTCGTACCAAGAGGACGCCCCGCTCGTGCGGGGCGTTCCTGTTTCTGCAGGAAGATGGCGCTGCCCCGCGGCTGACCAGCCGGTCGGAAAGGGCGTAGTCTGGTGCGGGATGTTACCCTTATGCACATATATGTCGCAGCCGTGGTTACGGCCGGTGCTTGACAGCGAAGGGTGATATCGAATAGCCGCAACTGTATGATTTTTATAAGGTTTCCCGAGCTGAACAAAAAATCGCCGATCTGTCTGTAGGCCGCTGGCGACGGGCTTTCCGGCGCGGAGACCGGATACTTTCAACAGAGTTATCCACAGGAAAGGTGGATAACCCAAACGTCCCCCGGCGACACCGCCGGGACGAGGTGCCCGATGAAGAAACCCGCCGGTTTCGACCGTTATCTGGCCCTGGCCGAACGCTTTCTCGCCCGGGGCCGGGTACCGGCGCTGCTGTTCGCCGTGGCGCGCAAGAGCGCGCGGCTGAAGCTGGTCAAGGCCGACCTGCGCCTGCTGCAGGAACTCGCCCTGGCCACCGTGCGCGGGCAGTATCGCCAGCTCAACCCCAGGGCGCTGCTGGCTGTGGTGGCGGCGCTGCTGTATTTCCTCTCGCCGCTGGACATGATCCCCGACTGGCTGCCCGGCGTGGGCCTGCTGGACGACCTGGCGGTGCTGGCCTGGGTGGTGCGCCACTGGCAGGCCGAGCTGGATGCCTTCAAGGTCTGGCGCGACGCGCAGAGCCGCGAGATACGCCAGTCCCTGGCGCTGTTGCCGGGGCCGGAGCGGCCGGCGCGCGGCTGAGGCTTCGTCCACCGAAGCGTGCGCGGCTTCGCGATGCCGTGTGCGCCGATGCGCCCGATGAGGCCGAGCGGCGTTTCATGGGCGATACTGTGAAAGGTCGGAGTGCCGGGCAGGCGCCAGTGGTTGCCGTCATTGCCCGTTGAAATGCCGGCATGCAAGGAGTGTTGTCGATGAATGTGCAAGTGATCACGCGAGACGGCGAAGCGGAGTACGCCGTGCTTCCCTGGGCCGACTACCAGGCGCTGCTGGCCGCTGCCGGCGTCCGCGCCGCCCCGCCACCGGCAACTGCCGTCACGGCCGCGGCGCCGACCGCTTCCTGGCGCGAGCTGCGCGAGGCGCGTGGCCTGTCCCTGGAGAGCGTGGCCCGCGAGGTGGGGATCAGCCCGTCCTACCTGGGGATGATCGAAAGCGGCGAACGCGAGGTCAGCGAAGCCATCGAGCACGGCCTGCGTCGCGCACTGGGAGCGAAGTCGGAGTCGGCATCTTGAGCGTGCATATCAGCCGCAAGCATTGGCAGGGCTTGCTGGACGAGCTGGAAGACGCGCGCCGCCAGCGCCACCTGCTGACCTACCGGGCACTGATCGAGCGCCTGCAACTGCCGACCCCGGCGATGACCACCCTGACCGCGGCCCTGGAACACCTGGCGCAGCTCGATGCCCGCGCCGGCCGGCCGCTGCGTAGTTCGCTGGTGATCAGCCAGGGCGCCAGCCGCCTGCCGCGCACCGGGTTCTTCGAGTGCGTGGAGCGCCTGGGGCGCTTCTCCGGCGCTTCTGACGGCCCGGCGGCGGCGGGCTGGCATGCCGCCGAGGTGGTGCGGGTGTTTGAATTCGACTATCCGGAAGAGCCGTGAGCCGCGAGTTCGTCTGGCGCCTGCGCGCCCGCCTGTCCTACGCCGTGGCGCGACGCCTGATGGGCTGGCCCTGGCTGGTCCGCCAGCCGCGCGCCTGGCAGTGGATGCAGGGGCAGTTCTCGCGCATGGCCAACCTCGGCGACGTGGCTGCGCAGAGCTTCTACGGCCACCTGCTGCTGTTCCGCGGCCAGGGTTTCGGCGCCCGCGAGGAGGGCCTGCGCCTGCTCGCCCTGGCGGCTGCCGGCGGTGATGCCAAGGCTGCCTACCAACTGGGCGTGCAGGCCCTGCAGGGCAGCGCGCAGCGGCAGCCGGACGGCGCCGCTGCGGCGCGCCACTGGGCCCAGGCCGCCGAGGCCGGTCATCCGCTGGCCGCGCGGCGCCTGGCCGAGCTCTATCGCGACGGGGCCGAAGGCCTCGCCGCCGATGCCGAGCAAGCCGAACGCTACCAGGCCGTGGCTGCGCGTCTCGGACTCTGAGCGGCTTCTATTCCAGCGTGATGACGTGCCGGCTGTAGCCCGGCACTTCCTTGGCGTGGCGCTTGGCCTCGGAGGCGATGCTCGCCAGTTGCGCCGCGTCCAGGCGCTCGCCGGCGCCGGGCTTGAGGTGCACTACGCCCACCGACAGCGACAGCAGCGGGAACTCCTGGCGCTGGCCGCGGCGGTTGTAGGCGACGAAGCAGCCGGCCTGCAGGTGCTCCTGGTTGTAGAAGCGCCGGCACTGGCCCTGGAAGTCCTCCAGCAGCTGGTTGAGGCGGTTGCGCCAGTCCCCGGATGTGAATACCAGCATGAAGTCGTCGCCGCCGATGTGGCCGACGAAGTCGCAGCCGGGGTCCACCCGGTCGCTCAGGCACTGCGCCAGGCACAGCAGCACCTCGTCGCCGCGGGCGTAGCCGTAGAGGTCGTTGAAGGGCTTGAAGCTGTCGATGTCGACGTAGCACACCGCCGCCTCGCGCTCCTGCTGCAGCAGGCGGCCCAGGCACTGCTGGATGGGCACGTTGCCCGGCAGCAGGGTCAGCGGGTTGGCGTAGCGCGCCTGGCGGATCTTCAGTTCGGTGATCAGCTTGAGCACGTCGATCACCCGGCCCAGGCCGAGGTAGCGGCCGCCCTGGGTGATGATGAAGTCTTCCTCGATGCGCTGCCGCGCGCGGCTGGTGAGCAGGCGGCTGACCTGCTGCAGCGACTGGCTGCGCTCCACCGCGAGGAAGTCCTCGTTCATCAGCCGGCTGATCGGCTTGCGTGCGTACAGCTCGGTGCCGAAGGGTTTGAGCAGGGCATCGGAGAGCGCATGGCGGTGGACGATGCCCACCGGCTGCTGGTGCTCGTCGAGCACCGCCAGGGCGTTCAGGTTGGCCTGGGCGCGGAATGCTTCGAGCACCTCGGCGATCGGTGTATCGCGGCCCACCGCCGGCTGTTCCAGCAACAGCGGGCGCAGGTCGGCCTGTTCCTCGCCGTGCAGGGCGTCCGTGCGGTCGAGGTCCGGCAGCAGCCCGCGGACCTCGCGCACCGGCTGTTCCTGCGGGCGGCCGATCAGGTAGCCCTGGACCAGGTCGACGCCCATCTCCGAGAGCACCGCCAGTTCCTCCGGCAATTCGATCCCCTCGGCTATCACCTGGGCGCGGGAGGCGTGGGCCATCTTCAGGATGGAGCCAACGAACTCGCGCTTGACGCCGTCCTGGTGGATGCCGTCGATGAAGTGGCGGTCGATCTTCACGTAGTCCGGGCGCAGCTCCGACCACAGGCGCAGGCTGGAGTAGCCGGCGCCTAGGTCGTCCAGGGCGATGCAGAAGCCCATGGCGCGGTAGTGGTGCAGCGCGGTGTCGAGCAGGCCGAAGTCCTCGATGGGCGCCTGCTCGGTCAGCTCGATGACCACGTCGCCCGGCGCTATGCCGAGGGTCTGCAGCAACTGCAGGGTACGGCCGGGCTGGTGGTTGGGGTCCAGCAGTGACTCGGGGGCGACGTTGAGGAACAGCTTGCCGCCCAGCCCCAGCTCGTGGAAGCGCTGGCAGGCGCGGCGCCGGCAGAGCACGTCCAGCTCGCTCAGGCGGCCGGCGTGGCGCGCGGTGCTGAACAGCGTGAGGGGGGAGTGCAGCGGGCTGTTGGAGGGGCCGCGGGTGAGGGCCTCGTAGCCTACCAGGCGCCGCTCGGAGAGCGACACTATGGGTTGGAACAGACAATGCAGGTCGCCGTGAGCGATGATCTGGGCCAGCGCGCTCAACTGCTCGGTGACGGTCATGACGGTTCTCTGTGGGGTGAAAAGACGAAGGGCCGGTCTCCCGGCCCTTGCGCATTTCACTACTGAGTCATGACTGTTTCGTGACGACTCCGCTCTTTCAGTGCTTGGCCACCGCAGAGCTGAGCGTCAGGTAGTCCAGCAGGATGTGCCCGGACTCGGTGAGGTAGGCGTCGTCCTGCGGCTTGGTCTTGTCGTCGTCCGGCAGGGCGTTGTCATCCTCCTGCTTGAGTTCCTTCAGCGGCTCCTGGCCCTTGGATTTGCGCAGTGCGTTCTCCATGGCCAACTGGCGGCCCTCGATGCTGCTCTGCTGGGCGCGGCGCTTGGCCTCGTTCAGGCTGACGGTCTTCTCCTTCATCAGCTCCTGGGCCAGGGCCAGGCGCTGGCGGGCGTAGACGAAGTCGGCATTGTTCGCGGTGCGCGCGTCGTGCTGGGTCTTCAACTGGTCGAGGAACGGCTTGAAGGGGTCGCTCTGCGCCGACAGCACCGGGCGGATGGTGTCCCAGGGCATGGAGTCGGGCAGGGCGCTCTCGCCGATTTCCTTGTCGTCGACGATGGACGGGTAGCTGATGTCCGGGATCACGCCCTGGTGCTGGGTGCTCTGCCCGGAGACGCGGTAGAACTTGGCCAGGGTCAGCTTCAGCTCGCCGTGGTTGAGCGGCTGGATGGTCTGCACGGTGCCCTTGCCGAAGGTCTGGCCGCCGACGATGAGCGCGCGGTGGTAGTCCTGCATGGCGCCGGCGAAGATTTCCGAGGCCGAGGCGGACAGGCGGTTGACCAGCACGGTCATCGGCCCGGTGTAGAAGGCCTGGCCCTCGTCATCGTTGAGCACGTCGACGCGGCCGTCGCTGTTGCGCACCAGCACGGTCGGGCCCTGGTCGATGAACAGGCCGGTCAGCTCGGTGGCTTCCTGCAGGGAGCCGCCGCCGTTGTTGCGCAGGTCGATGACGATGCCGTCGACCTTGTCCTTCTGCAGTTCGCCGATGAGCTTCTTCACGTCGCGCGTGGTGCTCTTGTAGTTCGGGTCGCCGGCGCGGTAGGCCTTGAAGTCCAGGTAGAAGGCCGGCACGTCGATCACGCCGAGCTTGTAGTTGCGGCCGTCGTGGTCGAGGGTGATTTCCGACTTCTTCGCCGCCTGGTCTTCGAGCTTCACCGCCTCGCGGGTAATGGTGACGATCTTGCTGGTCTGGTCGTTCGGCGCGTTGGTCGACGGAATCACTTCCAGGCGGACCTGCGAGCCCTTCGGCCCGCGGATCAGCTTGACCACCTCGTCTAGGCGCCAGCCGACCACGTCGACCATCTCGCCCTTGCCCTGGGCGACGCCGATGATCTTGTCCGAGGTGGCGATCTGCTTGCTCTTCTCCGCCGGGCCCGCCGGCACCAGGCGCACAACCTTGACGTAGTCGTTGTCGCTCTGCAGCACCGCGCCGATGCCCTCCAGGGAGAGGCTCATGTTGATGTCGAAGTTTTCCGCGCTGTCCGGCGACAGGTACTGGGTGTGCGGGTCGTAGGTCTGCGCGAAGGCGTTGATGTAGGCCTGGAAGATGTCTTCGCTGCGCGTCTGCTCCAGGCGCATCAGCTGGTTCTTGTAGCGCTTGGTCAGTTGTTCCTGGATGGCCTTGTCGTCCTTGCCGGCGATCTTCAGGCGCAGGACTTCGTCCTTGACCTTCTTGCGCCAGAGGTCGTCGAGCTCGGCGCTGTTCTTCGCCCACGCGGCGTTCTCGCGGTCGATGGTCAGGCTCTCGTCGACCTTGAAGTCGATCTTGTCGACGCCCTTGCCGAGCATCGCCAGGGCGAAGTCCAGGCGCTCCTTGAGGCGGTCCAGGTGACGCTTGTAGATGGTGAAGCCGGGGTCCAGCTCGCCGCTCTTGAGGAAGTCGTCGAACTGGGTGCGCCAGGGCGCGAACTGGGCGATGTCGCCGGCGGTGAAGTACATCCGCGACGGGTCCAGGGCCTTGATGTAGGCGTCGTAGATCTTCGCCGAACGGTCGTCGTTGAGCGGCGGCTTGCTGTAGTGATGGCGCTTGAGCAGCTCGACGATGTTGAGGCTGGCGATCACCTGGTCACGGTCCGGCTGCAGGCCGTCCCAGGAGTTCTGGCCGGCGGAGGGCGCGGCGAACGAGGACAGGGCGCTGGCGCCGAGGACCAACAGCAGGGCGGTGCGGGGCAGAAATCGCTTCATGCTTAATCGACTGGGTGCGGAGTTATGACGCATATTAGGCCGTATCTGGCGTCGCCGGGTTCCAAGCTTGTCGAGATTGGGCTCTGGCGCGACGAGCGAAGAGAAAGGCCCGACCGACGTGGTGCGGGCCGTGCAAGCACTATGGAGGTAGCGTGAACGCATTGCAAGGTATCGAAGGGCGGGTGGAGTGGGCCGAGCGCGCCGCGCCGACCTGCGGGGCTGGGCAGGTGCGCATCCGCGTGGCCGCCGCCGGACTCAACCGCGCCGACCTGCTGCAGCGCGCCGGGCTCTACCCGCCGCCGCCGGGGGCCAGCGACGTGCTCGGCCTGGAATGCGCCGGGGTGATCAGCGAGGTGGGCGCCGGCGCCACCTGGCAGGTGGGCGACCGCGTCTGCGCGCTGCTGGCCGGCGGCGGCATGGCCGAGGAAGTGGTGGTCGACGCCCGCCACGTGCTGCCGGTGCCCAACGGCCTGTCGCTGGCCGAAGCGGCGGGGTTGCCGGAGGTGTACGCCACGGCCTGGCTCAACCTGTTCCAGCTGGCTGGCCTGCAGCCGGGCGAGAAGGTGCTGCTGCACGCCGGCGCCAGTGGCGTGGGCTCGGCCGCCATCCAGTTGTGCAAGGCCTTCGGCAGCCCCTGCTGGGTCAGCGTCGGCTCCGCCGACCGGCTGGCCTACTGCGAGGCCCTCGGCGCCGAGGGCGGCGTGCTGCGCGGTGAGGGACTGGAATCGCTGCGCGACTTCGCGCCCTTCGACGTGATCCTCGACCCGGTGGGCGCCAACTACGCGGCGCTCAACCTGCAGGTGCTGCGCCAGGACGGCCGCTGGGTGGTCATCGGCCTGATGGGCGGACGCAAGGCCGAACTGGACCTGGCGCTGCTGCTGGGCAAGCGCATCCAGCTGACCGGCTCGACGCTGCGCAGCCGCGACGCCGACTTCAAGGCGCAATTGATCGCCGAGCTGGGCACCCGCGTCTGGCCGCTGTTCGCCAGCGGCCAGCTGCAGCCGCGGCTGGAACGCCAGTTCGCCGCCAAGGATGCCGAGCAGGCCTTCGAGGCCCTGGCCAGCAACCAGGTGCAGGGTAAGGTGGTGCTGCTGGTCGACGAGAGCCTGGCCTGACGCGCGGTTCCGCACGGTGTTTGTCCTGAATCTGTAGGAGCGGATTCATCCGCGATCCGGCCGACGGGCCGGCTCCGGCATATCGCGGACGGAGTCCGCTCCTACGACCGTGCTTTCCTGGAGGTGTAGGAGCACCTGTCTTGCGCCGAGGTGCTCTTCGTAGGATGGGTTGAGCTTGTGTTCTGCCGGGAGACATGGGTAACAGGTGTCGGGAGACATAGGTAACGCATTTAGGATCACGGAATTGCCGTATCGGGAGATCGAGCGATGCCGTGG
>Ga0222426_101288_pt1 | contig 10394 bp, 4 predicted proteins | sample 2B50Ametagenome_FD_180087 | JGI IMG/M metagenome (GOLD analysis project Ga0222426, IMG submission 180087) | Enriched microbial communities from leaf-cutter ant dump, University of Wisconsin, Madison, United States - 2B50A (version 2) | ecosystem: Environmental > Terrestrial > Nest > Insects nest >... | reverse complement strand
AGAGTCGGACTCAAAATTGATACGCATTGATTTCAAGCCCTTGCGATGAGCCTGACGGTGCGCCGGATGGATGCGACGAGCAGCCACGCATCGGAAGACGCAATGGTGGCCTCCCAATCCTTGGCGAGGCGGCGGCAACGGCCGAGCCAGGCAAAGGTGCGTTCGACAACCCACCTGCGCGCGATGACGACAAAGCCTTTTGCGCCGTCGGGGCGCTTGACGATTTCGATGGTCGGTCCGTTCATGTCGTGCAGGGCCGTTTCCAACTTCTCACCGGCATAACCGCCATCGGCAAACAGGTGGGCAAGTGTGGGGTAGCTTTCTTTCGCGTCGGCGACCACGCGCGGTGCGCCGTCCCTATCCTGGACATCGGCGGTGTGGGTAACCGCACCGAGCAGATTGCCCTCGGTATCGGTGAGGATATGGCGTTTGCGACCCTTGATCTTCTTACCCGCGTCGAAGCCGCGCGGCCCACCGGCTTCGGTCGTCTTGACGCTCTGGCTTCTTTGGTTGCCGCCCGTGATGCAAGAAGTTTTTTGATCCTATTGGTGCGTGATCGAGTGCGGTCTTCTTTCAGGCCTCGATGTGCGGCGCTTTCAGAAGCCGCGGGCCGGTATGTAGATCAGCGGATCAGGTCCAAATCTGTCGATCGTGCTCGGAGGCACGTAGCCAGAGGCTGGTTTTCCCGATCCAGATCTGTTCGATCGTTGCGCCCATTCAGGTCATCGACTTCTCACACTCCCTCGGCACCGGCTATGATAATCATAACATGTAGCTCATGCCGCCGCCGGATCCCTGTAGGCTTCATTCTTCGTCAGCATCGCCCAGATCTGCCGGGCCATCTTGTTGGCCAGTGCGATTGCGACCAGCATCTTCGGTTTCCTTGCCAACATCCGCTCTATCCAGCTCTCAGCCAATATCTTGCGACGTGCACGCCCCAATAGCCGCGTCATAGCACCGATGATCAGAAGCCGCCGGATATCGGCCTGTCCGGCTTTCGAGATTCGCCCAAGACGCTCCTTTCCACCGGATGAATGCTGTCGCGGAACGAGCCCCAGCCAAGCCGCAAAATCGCGCCCGCGCTTGAACTGCGTCACGTCGGGACTGAACGCCTCGACGGCCAGGGCCGTCAACGGACCCACGCCCGGCATGGTCTGCAAGCGCCGCGCCGTGTCTGACTGAGCGGCCAGATCCTTCAGCTTCTTATCCCGCGCTGTGATCCTTGCTGTCTTCTCTGCAATCTGCGCCAGAAGATCCCGGCATTCCTCGCGAATAATGACGGGTAGTTCGCAGGTCTCCTCTTCCACCAGCGCCTCTATGCGCTTCAGGTGGACCAGCCCCGCAGGAAAGATATATCCGTGTTCATAGAGGACAGCTCGCAGGGCATTCACGTCTTCGGTTCGTTGTCGAACCAGTCGATCCCGACCCCGAAACAGAGCGGCCCGGGCCTGCTGCTCGACAGTTTTGGGCGCAACGAAGCGCATCTCGGGCTGGCGTGCAGCGATGACGATCGCCTCGGCATCGGCTGCGTCATTCTTCTGGCGCTTGACGAACGGCCGAACATACTGCGGGGCGATCAGTTTGGGCTCGTGGCCAAGGCTTTCGATCTCACGAGCCCAGTAGCTCGCGCTGCTGCAGGCTTCGAAAATCACCAGGCTTGGCGCCTGCTTCTCCATGAAGGCACGAAACTGTTGGCGTGTCAGCTTCTTGCGAAACTGCACCTTGCCGTCCAACAAAGCTCCGTGGAGCTGGAAAACTCGCTTTGCCAGATCCACCCCAATCATCATATCCTTCATCTCGCCGTCCTCTCCGCTTCATGGCTCATAGACCACCATGCTGGCACATCGCGATGCCGTCTGGGGAGGGCGGCAACCATCCCATCTGTCGATCACCCCTGCCGTCGGCTCCGCCGCCCGACCAACCAGAAGGCGTGCCGACATGACCAGCGTTTCGTTGATGATATCGAGCATGCCGCTGTCGCGCAGCCGGTAGAAATAGTGCTGGACCGTGGTGAAAGGTGGGAAGTCCTTCGGCAGCATAGCCCATTGGCAGCCTGCCGTCGCAATATACTGGATCGCGTCCCATATCTCGCGCATCGGCCACTTGCGCGGTCGGCCGACCTTGCATGGCACGGGCATGAAGGGGGCGATCACCGCCCATTCCTCGTCTGTGCAGTCGCTTGCATAGCGCAGCCGTCTCCGATCATATTGCTCGCGAGTGATTTCGGTCCAGGCCATCCGATCCTCCGTAGTCTTCGCAAACCACACAGAATCATAACCCGCTGAAATCACTCACCATAATTTTCGGTTCGCCTCTGAGGTTGTGGACCGGCCGCGCCAATTCTTGCGGCTTTTAGGAAGGCGTTTTCTATGAACAGGTATCTTGCGGCGTTCGCAATGGCGCTGGCTTTGTCGTTACCTGCACAAGCACATGACAAGGGCGAATTAACGGGCCAATGGATCGACAATGAAAGCGGTGATTTCTTTCTCGATCTCGGGGCGATGACCTGGAGCGGGATCGACGACGGCTGCAAGATCAAGAAGGTCGTCAAACGATCCGCGATACGATGGCGACTAACGATGCGATGTACGGCTGACGACAGGAAGCCATGGACGCAATCGCTGGATGTGCGCAAGGATGGCGATATTCTTCGCGTGAAGGGCGATCGGTGGACCATTGAGATGGTTCCGTCCGACAATTTCCGCCAACCATACGCCGAGACGGCTCCTGCCAAGAACGCGGATCTGAACGACGAGATCTGGCAGGGTCAGAAAGGACCCGGCCTTGAAGACATAAAGGCATGGACGCGGCGGGCGAGTTGGGGGTGCTTCGACCGCAATACGGGTGACACCGTGAAATGCCCAATTGCCAAGACCGTTCATTCGGTCCGGCTTCTTCGTGCTGACGGCGCACAACCGTCGCATATTTTCTTCGTAGGTTATGGCTCTCCGGGTGAGGGTAACGCTCTTGAGTTTACCGCTGCGCTTTTTGAGCGCGGCTCCGATGGGCGATATGTGCACATAACCGATGTAGACGGCTACTGCGGCCAGGCGGAGAGCGCCGACTTCCGGAAGGATGCGCTCTATCTGACTTCGGCCACCCTTGCCGGAAACGATGCGCGGTGCTGCCCGTCAGGCCGAACCGTCTACAAGATCGACTACAAAACGGGCAAAGCAAGCTACTTTTCCGGAAACAAAGTCTGATCAGCTGGCATGCCTCTTCCGCCGCTTCTTACAAAATTGGCGGCACCGAAGCAGATGCACATAAAGTGTCCATCTGTACCCAAGGTTGAATATTCGGCTGTTTTCGGCTAGGCGGGGGGATCGGAGGCGGACAATTTTTGCGAGGGTTTCGGGATGGCGCGTCGGGTGATGGCGAGTGCCGGTCGGCGCGCGGTTGCAGCAGTTTCGGCTGCCGGCATTCTTTTGTCTTCGATAATCGGCCCGTTGTCGCCTGCCTATGGCCAGGTGATCACGGACCCGAAGGCGCCGATCCAGTTCCGTCCAGGTATTACGTCGTCGGGCAATGGAACGCCGACAGTCAACATCGTCAAGCCGTCGAAGGGCGGCGTCAGTCACAATCAGTTTCGCGAATATAATATCGACACGCGCGGGTTGATCCTGAACAATTCGGGGTTGGGTGGCACGTCGATCATTGGCGGGCAGGTCGCGAAGAATCCGAACCTTGCGCCGGGCGGCGAAGCTCGCATTATCCTGAACGAGGTGACGGGAACGAACCGCTCGCAATTGAACGGCGTGACCGAAGTATTCGGCAAAAAAGCCGATGTGATCGTCGCCAATCCGAACGGCATCGGCTGCGTGGGCTGCGGCTTCATCAATACGGGCACGGCGACGCTGTCGACCGGCGTTCCGATCGTCGATTACGAGGCTGGCAAGGTCGGGTTCGAGACGCACAAGGGCGACATCACGATCTCGGGCGCTGGTGTGTCGGCGCCAGCGGGGCAGTTGCCGGACCGTGTCAATCTGATCGGCCGTTCTCTTGATATTGGCGGCAAGGTCGATGCGAAGTCGCGGGTAAGCCTGACGGCGGGCGCGACCCGCATTGATCCGGCAAGCGGCGTGGCAAGCCGGCTGACGGACGCGGAGCCGGCTCAAGCTGGCCAGGGCATCGTCTCCAGTTCCGCCGGCGTCATCCGTGCGGCTTCGATCGATGTCCTGTCGTCCGATATCAATGCGGGCGTCGTGCTTGCCGGCAATCTCCAAGCGCTGGGCTCCTATGATAGCGCCGGCAAATTCGTGCCGGGCGATCTTTCGCTCGTCTCGGCTGGCGACCTCGATCTGGTCGCGGGCGAGGCTTCGGGCGAAGCGCGGGTTGCAGCGGGTGGTCGCTTCCAACTGGCGCGCGATCTGTCGGCGGCTGGCGAGATAGCGATTACGGCGCAAGATGTGTCGCTGCTGGACAGCGGCGGCGTTCATGCCGGGCGCGACCTGAAGATCGTTGCTCAGGCCGACATTGTGTCGGGCGCCGTGTTGAAGTCGGGCGGCGCGTTGAGCGCCAAGGCCGGCGGTGACGCGTCGCTCAGCGGCCTGATCGCGGGCCATGACGGGCTGGAACTCGAGGCCGGCGCAAAACTGTCGACGAACAAGGCGACACTGATTGCGCCGGAGATCGGCGTCGAAGCGCCAAGCGTCGATTTGACCTCGACCTGGGTGGTGCCCGGCAAGACAGCAACGATCGCCGGCGTCGACGTGACGCTCGGCCGCGATACCGCCTTCGATCCGAAAGGCAGCGTCGATGTCGCGGCCTCTGAGCGGCTGACGCTGGGCACGCTGATCGACGTTCAGGATTATCCCGCATTGTCGCTTGCTTTCTGTGACCTGGCGATATCCGAGACGGGCGTTTTCGTCAGCGACAATCATGCGATCGACGCTGGTACGATCGACAATGCCGGCAAGCTGGTGGCGCGGGGCGATATGGCGCTCAATGCGAACCGGATCTCGAACGCCGCGACTGGCGAGATCAAGGCGGAAGCGATCGAGATCAGGACCGCTGGCGGTCTCACCAACCTCGGCCAGATTCTGTCCAGCTCGACGCTGGCCGTATTGGCGGATGGCGCCGTGCGCAATGACGGCGTGATCGGAACCGATGGGGTTCTTAAGCTCGAAGCGCTGTCTTATGCGGCCAATTCGCCGTCGGCGGAACTGGCCGCGTCCCGAGTTTCGCTCGTGCTGGACAGCGATCTTATCAACAAGGGCACGATCATCAGCACGGGAGCGCTTGGCGTCGCGGCAGGGGGCCAATTGGCGAACAGCGGCGCGATCCGCGCCGGCGGCACGCTGGAGCTCACCGTCGGCGATTTGATCAACAGCGGCACTCACGCGGTGGTTGACGGGCGCGCGGCGGTGACGATCACGGCGGCGGGCTCGATCGACAATCTATTGGGCTCCATCTACGCCACCAACAGCCTTGATCTTGCCGCTGGCGGCGCATTGGGCAATTCGGGGCTGATCTATGGCGAAGCAGGTGCTTCACTGCGCGCCGCCGCCTTGAGCAACCATGCAACCGGCCGCCTGCATGCCGGTACGGTATTTGTCGACCTGAAGGGCGGGGATATCACCAATCTGGGTGAGATCGTCTCGAAGACAACGCTCGATGTGATCCATGCCGGGGACGTGCTCAATGACGGCATCGTTCAGGCGGGCGGAGCGCTAAGACTTGAGACCTTGTCCTATACGGCCAATTCGGCGGAAGCCGAGCTGGTTGCTGCCAAAGCCGATCTCATCCTGGACGGCGGGTTGAAGAATGCCGGTCTTATCGCGGCGGCGGAGAGGCTCGGCCTTGAGGTTGGTGGCGATGCCTCGACAGGAGCGACCAGCGAGATCGCGGCAAGGACTTTGGAAGCCAGGATTGTCGGTGATCTGACCAATCTTGGCAGCCTGGTGTCGGAACAGACGCTTGCCACGACGGTTGGCGGGCTGTTGACCAACCAGGGCGCCGTTCGCGCCGGTGGGGCGTTGGAGCTTAACATTGCCGAGCTGGTCAATAGCGGTGCTGGCGCAGTCATCGACGGCCGCGCGGCGGTGACGATCGCGTCCTCGGGGCGGGTCGAGAACCTGTCGGGCTCGATCTACGCCAGCGCCGATCTCGACATGTCGGCGGACGGGCAGCTGACCAATTCCGGACTGATCTACAGCGGCGCGGGCGCAAATCTGCTTGCGGCAGGTTTTGACAATAACCGTGCCGGTGGTGCGACCACTGCGGGCCAGCTTTACGCGGAAACGGTATTTGTCGACCTGAAGGGCGGCGATCTGACCAATCTGGGCCAGATCGTCTCGAAGGGCACGCTTGACGTGGTTCGGGCGGGTGACGTTGTCAATAACGGCATCGTGCAGGCAAGCGGGGCGCTCAGCCTTGCAGCGCTCTCCTACGCGGCCAATTCAGCCGAAGCCGAGCTTGTCGCGGCCCAGGCCGATCTCATTTTGCAAGGCGGTTTGACAAATGCCGGCCTGATTGCGACGGCTGAGCGCCTTGGCCTTGAGGTTGACGGCGATCTTTCCAATACGGCGAGCGGCGAGATCGCTGCAAAGGGGTTGGAAGCCAGGATTGCCGGCGACCTGACCAATTTGGGCCAGCTGGTGTCGGAACAGACGTTGCAGGCAACGGTCGGCGGGCTGTTGACCAACCAGGGAGCCATTCGTACCGGCGGGGCGCTCAATCTGACGGTTGCCGATCTGGTCAACAGCGGCGCTGCGGCCCTGATCGCCGGTAATGGCGGCGTGACGATCACTGCTTCAAAGGCGATCGATAATCGCTCCGGCCGCATTGCCGCCGGCGCTGATCTGACGCTGACGGCGGGGACGACTGTCGCCAATTCGGGGCTGATGGAAGCACAGGACCTGGCGATAACCGCCCGCACACTCGACAATCAGGCGTCCGGCAAACTCTATGCCGGTTCGGTGAGCCGGAACGCGTCAGGCGTGATCGCCACCGGCACGCTGGCGGTAAAACTCTCCGGCAACCTTTCCAATCTCGGCGAAATCGTCTCGGCCAACAGTCTCGATATCACGAGTGGCGGCAACGTTGCCAATGACGGCAGCATAGAGGCCGGGGGCACGCTTCGTCTTGAGGCTCGGGCTTATCAACCTGATTCCGCGGCAGCACGGCTTGCCGCCACCAATCTCGACCTGATCCTTGGCACGTCGCTGACCAACAGTGGCACCCTGTCGGTGGCAGGACGCCTGGGGCTCGACATAGACGGCGATCTTACCAACACGGCGACCGGGCGTATCGAAGCGGGTGCAATCGAGGCCGATATCGGTGGCAACCTTACCAATCTGGGTGCGATCGTCTCGGCCAACACGTTGCGGGCGGTCGTCGGCGGGCTGTTGACCAATGAAGGCTCGATCCGCTCCGGTACGGGCATGATCCTGCAAGCGGCGGGCCTGATCAATCGAGGCGAAGCGGCAAGAATCGAAACGGGCGGCGACCTTCTGATCAAGACCGCCGGCAATCTCGACAATTATCTCGGCCAGATCAGGGCAGTCGGCAATCTCGGCCTCGAGGCCGGCGGCGTGCTGACCAATGCGTCCGGCCGCATCGAATCCGGCCGCGATATGCAAATTGTCGCAGCAACACTGCTCAACACGGCGGTTGCCGGCACGGATGGCGGGGCCGAGGATTTTTACAAGCTTGGCGAACTGACGGTCGATTATTCCTACGATGAGGACGACCACGTCTTCTCCACCGATCACGAGACCTTCATCAACGCCGAACTGCATGAGTTCAGCGGCCAGATCGATCTTGACCGGCCTGGCGTCATCCGCGCCGGGCGCGACATGATGCTGACGACTGATACGCTCACCAATGAAAACGGGCGCATTCTTGCCGTCAACGACCTGTCGATCGAAACCCGGATTCTCACCAATGACGCGCAGACCTATACGGTCGATCACTTCGTCAACACATGGGGCCGTAAGTACAGTGACGATTGGGTGCCGTTCACGCCGCCCTCGGGTTCGAACGTGCCGTGGGGCGTCTACAAGTGGAACAATGACGCGATCAACCAGGAATACTACGCCTCGCTGATCAACCAGTTGCCGAAGAAGCAGGTGACAAAAACCCGACTGGTGTTTGCCGGCACGCGCCCCTCGTTCGGGACGACCTACCATGCAAATGGTCCGGACGGGCCGGGCTGGTACACGACCGAGACCTATCGGGTCGAAGAGATCCAGTTCGGCACACGTACCGAGACGCGGACACGTGAACGAGGCGGGGACACCGGCGGAACCGTTACCTACACGGTCGAGGTTCCCGATACGCATCCTCGCGAATGGTTCGACACGGCCGAAGGCAAGGCAGCCTTTCTCAATTCGCTCAATCTCCTGATCGCCAGGGGAGAGTCTCCTGTCAGCGTGGGCGGCTCGGACGATGTCAGCCAGTCGAAGGCCGAAGACATTGCCGACATCCGGCTGCTTGAGAATGTCGATGCTTCGCAATTGCTCGACCTCGCAAAACTCGGCATCGATCCGAACGATGTGCCTGACGTGATCGTCGTGACCAATCGCGACACCGATCCCCTGGGCGAAGGCGATTATCGCTTTGAGGGTCGAGAACGCGTCGGCGACGCGACGGTGGCGCGCGGCTCCGTCATCAAGGCCGGCAACACGCTCAGCCTGGACAGCGATCGGACCACCAATCGCGGCACGCTGGCCGGCAGCCTGGTGGCGATCGAGGGCGGCACGCTGGACAACGGCATCGGTGCGATCGGCGGCGTTGACGGCTCAGGCTTCGGTCAGGTCGACCGTGCGGGTCTCGGCACTGTGGCCGGCGGTTCGGGCTCCGGCTTGGGCGGCCTCGATCCGACGCGCGACGCCTTTACCGGCGCGGACGGTTCCAACCTCGGCCTTGCCGGCGGCAGTGGCGGCATTGTCGACTTCGTGATTGACGATGTGGCGGTTCCGCCGCTCGATCTTGGGCAACTCGACACGCGCAATCTAGTCAGCCTCGATCCGAACGATTTTGGGAATCTGCAAAAGTTCACCGGATCGCTGGAGGCGGCCCGGTTGCTCGCCGGCGCTCATCTGATCGACGGCGCAAAGCTCTCCTTCTATGCCGATCCGGTTGCCGAGGCGAAAGCGCTGGCGGATGCGGCGCTGCGCCAGGCGGGGTCGCATCTTGTGATCGATCCCAATCTGTCGGCCGAGGAACAGCGCGAGCAGCTCTATCGGAACGCCGCCGAGTTCGCTGAACTGACTGGCGCCAAATATGGCGTGGCGCTGACCGAAGCGCAGCGCGCCGCACTGACCAAACCGATCGTCTGGCACGAAACCCGCATCGTCGACGGCAAGCCTGTGCTGGTGCCGAGGCTCTACCTGCCGTCCTCCGACGAACTGCTGCGCGGCGCGCGGGGGCCCGGGCTCATCGCGGCCGACGATCTGATCCTCGATTTGGGCGACCGCCTCAACAATACCGGCGCGATCGCGATCAAGGGACTGGCCTCGATCTCCGCCTCCTCGATCATCAACCAGCGCCTGGCCGATCTCGACATGCGCGACCGCGCTTTTGCCGGCGGACGCGGCGACACCGGCCTGATTACTGCTGGCACGCTGTTGATGGTAACAGACGCCGATCTTGCCAATCGCGGCGGCACGATCAGCTCTGCCGGCACGCTCGACCTGAGGATCGGCGGCGATCTCGTCAATGAAACGCAGCGCTATACCCGCGCCGTCGATAGCTTTGACCTGTGTCTTGGCAATGCCTGCGGGGCCGATGCCGTCGACTACAACGTCGCGCGCATCACCGCAGGTCGCGACCTGACGATCGTGGCTGGCCGCGACATCATCAATAAAGGCGGCGAGCTCGGCGCCGTCACCGACATGCTTCTTGCGGCAGGCCGCAACGTCGAGTTTGAGACGCTGAAGGATTCTTATCTCACCAAGGATTACCACCAGCGCGGCTTCCTGTCCGGCAAGGATATCGTCGAACACTCGATCGTCACCGCTGACGCCACCGCGCAATCTCTGGTCGGCGATGTCTCGATCTTCGCCGGCTATGGCGTGTGCGACGGCGGCAACCTCTGCGCCAAGGGCAAGGCGCCGGGCGATGCCATCCTCAACGGCGCGCTGATCAGCGCCTATGGCAATACCACCATCAACGCCACCGGCGAGATCGCCATGGGCGCGGTTTCCGAGGAGGTGCAAAACACCTTCAAGGAATGGGGCTTCAAGGGCCTCGGCTGGGGTTCGGTCAAGCAGAAGTGGAACGACATCGATACGTCCGTTACACGCATCTCCGGCAATGATGTGCTGCTTACTGCCAAGGGGCCGATCACCGGCACCGGCGTTCAGATATCGGCGGTCAACGATCTTCTGATGAAGACCGACGATACCATCAAGCTGGAGGCCGCGCAGGACGCGCTCTACTTCACCGAGAAA
>Ga0222426_101278_pt1 | contig 10492 bp, 6 predicted proteins | sample 2B50Ametagenome_FD_180087 | JGI IMG/M metagenome (GOLD analysis project Ga0222426, IMG submission 180087) | Enriched microbial communities from leaf-cutter ant dump, University of Wisconsin, Madison, United States - 2B50A (version 2) | ecosystem: Environmental > Terrestrial > Nest > Insects nest >... | reverse complement strand
TGGCGTCGATGCCGATGCGCTGGGCGATCTGCCGCAGCAGGCCGCCTTCGCCCAGGTAGCTGTTCAGCCGCTCGAAGCGCTCCAGGGCCTCGGCCTCGGTGCTGCCGATCACCGTGGACAGGCCGGGCATGATCTTCAGGTGCTCGGGGTTGCGCCCCCACTGGCGGGCGCGCTGCTTCATCTCGCGGTAGAAGGCCTGGCCGTCGGCGAGGGTGGTCTGGGTGGTGAAGATGGCGTCGGCGAAGCGCGAGCCCAGGGCCTTGCCGCCCTCCGAGGAGCCGGCCTGGAACAGCACCGGGCGGCCCTGGGGCGAGCGCGGCACGTTGAGCGGGCCCTTGACCGAAAAGTAGCGGCCGACGTGGTCGATGGCGTGCACCCGGGCCGGGTCGGCGAAGCGCCCGGAGGCGGCGTCGCCGAGGATGGCGCCGTCTTCCCAGCTGTCCCACAGCTTGAGGGTGACGTCGACGAACTCCTCGGCGCGGGCGTAGCGGTCCACGTGCAGCGGCGCGCCGGCCAGGCCGAAGTTCTGCGCGGCGGCGTCGCCGGCGTTGGTCACCACGTTCCAGGCCGCGCGGCCGCCGCTGATATGGTCGACCGAGGCGATGCGCCGGGCCAGGTTGAAGGGTTCGTTGTAGGAGCTGGAGGCGGTGGAGATCACGCCGATGCGCTGGGTGGCCAGGGCCACCGCGGTGAGCAGCACGGTGGGCTCCAGGCGCCCGGCCGGCTGGCGGCCGACGTCGCCGGCCAGGGCCGGGCCGTCGGCGAGGAAGATGGCGTCCAGGGTGCCGCGCTCGGAGATGCGCGCGATGTTCTGGTAATAGCCCACGTCCAGGTAGGCGGTGGGCGGCGCCTCGCCGGTGCGCCAGGCCGCGGCGTGGGCGCCGAAGCCGAGGATGTTCATGCCGATGCTCATTTGCCGCTGTGCGTTGCTCATGCCGGGGTCTCCTCGGTGCTAGGGGCTTGCTGTTGCGCGGCCCTGGCGGCGGCGAAACGCTCGCTCCAGGCCTCGCTGGGAAGGGTGCCGTTGAGGTGGTAGTCGCCCAGGTAGGCCTCGCGCAGGATCGCCGGGTTGTGCGAGGCCAGGGTGCGGGCGTTGCGCCAGTGCCGGTCGAGCCGGCGGCCGCTGCTGGTGGCCGAGGCGCCGCCGACCTCGAAGAGCAGGGTGGCGGCCTCCAGCACCTGGGGCAGGACGATCTGCTGCGCCTGGTAGGCGTGGATGTCGGCCTCGGCGTACAGCTCGCGGCTGGCTTGGCCTGCGCGGTGCGCCTGCCAGGTGCGTTCGAGGGTGGCAGAGACGGCTTCCACCAGCGCCTCGGCGGAGAACGCCAGGCTGCCCAGGCGGCCCACCACGCGCTGCACCAGCGGGTCCTGGCGCGGCTCGGAGCGGCCGGGGATGCCGAAGGCGCGGGTGCGGCCCTGGACGAAGGCGACGGCGTCGCGCAGCACCGCCCGGGCGATGCCGGCCAGGGTGGCCAGGTGCACCTGCTGGTAGAAGGCGGTGATGTAGCTGTCGCTGCGCCCTTCGCCGAGCTTGAAGCGGCGGAACAGTTGGTGTTCCTCGACGCGGACCTTGTCGAAGCGGGTGGTGCCGCTGCCGGTCAGGCGCTGGCCGAAGCCGTCCCAGTCGTCCAGGCGGGTGACGCCGGGCGCGTCGGTGGCCACGGCCACGGCGACGTGCTCGTCGCCGTCGCTGGCCGACACGGCGATCCAGTCGGCGTAGAGGGTGCCGGTGCAGTAGTACTTCTCGCCGTCGAGCAGCCAGTGGTCGTCCTCGCGGGTGAGGGTGACGCTGTTGCCGGTGACTTCGCTGCGCTCGGCCATGGCCGCGCCGAACAGCTCGCCGCCGACGATGCGCGGGAACCAGTGCTGGCGGCTGGCTTCGTCGTCGTCGTTGAGGCGGCCTTCGACGAAGCCGAAGTGCGCGCGGAAGATCTGCGGCAGGTTGGAGTCGGCCTCGCCGAGGCGGCGGACCAGGCGGAACAGCTGCGGCAGGCTGGCGCCCAGGCCGCCGTAGGCCAGGGGAATGCGCAGCGCGCCGAAGCCGGCCGCGCGCAGCCAGGCCACCGGTTCGTAGGCCAGCTCGCGCTGCTGCTCGCGCTCGATGGCGCCGGCGGCGATGCGCTGGAACACCGCTTCGAAGCGTTGCAGCAGGGCGTTGTCGTCGGGGTGCGCCGGCGCACTCGCGGCGGCGGGAAGGTCGTCGGGGAAGATCATCGCGGTGTCCTCGGGGCGGGCGATGGAAGAGGGCGGCGCCTCGTGGGCGTCGAACAGTTGGCGCAGCTGGGCCAGGGCGATGCTCGCGGTCATGCTCATGCCTCGCTCACCCGCGGGTCGACCAGGGCGTTGAGCAGGTCCACGGCCAGGTTCACCAGCACGTAGATCGCCGCCGCCAGCAGGGTGATGCCGAGCACCACGGGCACGTCCTTGTCGTTCACCGCGTTGAGCATCAGGCGGCCGATGCCCTGGCGGGCGAACAGGTTCTCGGTGATCACCGCGCCGCCCAGCAGCGCGGCGAAGACGAAGCCGGACAGGGTGATCAGCGGCGTCAGCGCATGACGCAGGGCGTGGCCCAGGCGCACGCCGGCCTCGGACAGGCCGCGGGCGCGGGCCATGGCGATGAAGGGCTGTTCGAGGATTTCCTCCAGCTCCTGGCGCAGCACCTGGGCCAGCACCGCGGCCACTGGCAGGGCCAGGGTGAGGATCGGCAGCACCAGGCTCTTCCAGCCGCGCGAGCCGGTGGGCGGCAGCCAGTGCAGCTGGAAGGAGAACACCAGCAGCAGGAGGATGCCGAGCACGAAGCTGGGCATGGACGACAGCAGCAGCTCGCCGCCGGAGGCCAGGCCGCGGGCCCAGGGCGCGCGGTTGGCGGTCAGCACCGCCGCGCTCACCGCCAGCAGCACCGCGGCCAGCGCCGCCCACAGGGCCAACTGGGCGGTGGCGCCGACCTGCCCGGCGATGGCCTGGGCCACCGGGATGCGCAGGCGGTACGACTCGCCCAGGTCGCCCTGGACCAGGCGCCCCAGGTAGTGGGCGTATTGCACCGCCAGCGGCTGGTCCAGGCCGTAGTCGCGGCGCACCTGGGCGATGGCCTCGGCGGTGGGCATGGCGTCCGGTCCACCGAGGATGGCCAGGGCCGGGTCGCCGCCGCTGACGTTGAGGGCGACGAAGGTCAGGCTGGCGGCGCCCCAGAGCACCGCCAGGCCGCCGAGGAAACGCCAGAGGACGCGGCGCAGGGCATTCATGGTTGCGGCTCCCGGTCCAGCCAGACGCTGGTGAAGAAGGGCACGTTGTGCGAGCTGTCGAACACCACGCCCTTGACGTCGCGGCGGTAGGCGATGGTCAGCTGGCTTTCGTACACCGGCACCGCCGGCACCACTTCGGTGAGGCGCTGCTGGGCGGCGCTGTACAGGCGCTGCTGCTCGGCCGCGTCGGTGCTGCGGCGGGCGCGGGCGAGCAGGTCGTCGAGCCGGGCGTCGCGCAGGCGCGCGCTGTTCTGCCCGATCAGCTTCGGCGTGGCGATGGAGTTGCTGTGGTAGAGGATGTACAGCCCGTCCGGGGTGTTGGTGTGCCAGTAGCCGCCGACCAGCGCCTGGTAGTCGCCGGCGTAGCGCAGGTCGTTGACTTGGGCCTGGGGCAGCACGCGCAGGCCCAGGTCGATGCCGATCTTCTTCGCGTCGGCCTGCATGGCCACCGCCACGTTGGCCGGCAGCGCCGGGCTGTCGATCATCAGCAGGGTGGCGGCCAGGCGCTTGCCGTCGCGGCTGCGGTAGCCCTCGGCGTCGCGCGCGGTCCAGCCGGCCTCGTCGAGCAGGGCGTTGGCCGCGGCCACGTCGTAGCCCAGGGCGTTGCGCCAGGCCGGGTCGTAGAAGCGGGTGTTGGCGGCGAGGAAGTCGGCCTTGACCTGGAACTCGCCGAAGCCGCTGATCCAGGCCAGGCCCTCGCGGTCGATGGCGCGGGCCAGGGCCTTGCGCACGCGCACGTCGTCGAAGGGGAAGCGCTCGACGTTGAAGGTCAGGCTGCGCACCGGGTTGCCCTTGCGGATGCGGCTGCGCAGCACCAGTTGCGGGTCCTTGCGGATGGCCTGGGCGTTCTGCGTCGGCGCGTCCAGGGTGAAGTCGTACTGCCCGGAGACCAGCGAGCTGTAGCGGATCAGCGCCTCGGGCACGAAGCTCAGCTCCAGGCGCTCCAGGTAGGCCGGGCCCTGGTGGCGCAGCACCGGCGGCGCCCAGTGGTAGCCGGCGCGGCGCACGAAGCTGGCGCCCTGGTCGCGGGTGTAGCTTTCCAGCACGAAGGGCCCGGAGCCCACCGGGTGGGCGGCGATGGATTTCGGGTCTTCGAGGATCTGCTTCGGCGAGATCATGCCCAGCCAGGATTGCGCCAGCACGTCGAGGAAGGGCGAGTAGGGCTCGCGCAGGGTGGCCTGGAAGGTGTACTCGTCGAGCACCTTGCCCGACTGGTAGGGCGCGATGTAGGCCGCGGCCAGCGGCGACTTGGTGGCCGGGTCGCGCATGTGTTCGAGGTTGACGCGCACGGCCTCGGCGTTGAACTTGCTGCCGTCGCTGAAGCTGACGTCGTCGCGCAGGTGGAAGGTGTAGGTCAGGCCGTCCGCGGAAATCTCCCAGGATCTGGCCAGCCAGGGCGAGACCTTGCCCTGTTCGTCCTGGTACACCAGGCAGTCGTAGAGGATGCGCCCCAGCCACTGCACGTTGCCGTGGGACAGGGCGTGGATGTCGAAGGAATAGGTGTCCAGCGCCGCGCTGACGCGCAGGGTGCCGCCGGGCTTGCCGGGGGCCTGCTCATGGAAGTCCTCGGCGGGGTAGCTGAGCTGGCCGTCCTTGAGGGTGCTGGTGTCGAGGGCGGCGCCGCCGGCGCCGGGCCCATCGTCGGCGGCCGGCGAGCAGCCGGCCAGCACGGCGGCCAGCAGGGCGCCGGCCGCCAGGGGCAGGAGTCTGTCGATCATGCCGGCCTCCGCGGGAGGGCCGGTGGGGTGTGCGGTGTCGATGGCATCTACGATGTCCCTGTTGCCAGGCGGGCGGCGGATCGCGCCGCCCGCGTCAGTGCGCGCCGCCCCGGTCGGGTGGCGCGGCCGGTCAGTAGCGCAGTTCGAGGCCGACGTAGGCGCCGATGCCGTCGCCCGGGTAGAGGGCGGCGACGTCCTTGCCCTTGGCGTCGTACTGCGGCGCCACGGCGGTCACGTACTTCTCGTTGGCGAGGTTCTTGAGGTCGAGGGAGACCTTCCAGTCCTTCTTCGGCGCCTCGTAGCCGACCCCCGCGCCGAAGATGGTGTAGGAGGGCGCGTAGAAGCTGTTGGCGTAGTCCACCGCGGTGCGCGAGGCGGAGGTCAGGTTGACGCCGCCATAGAAACCGCTGGGGTGCTGGTATTGCAGCTCGCCCTGGTAGACGTGCTTGGGAATGCCCGGCAGTTGGTTGTCGCCGAAGGTGTCGTCGTGGCGGTAGTAGAAGTCGTTGTAGGTGTACGCCTGGCGCCAGCTGATCTTCTCGCCGACGCTGTTTTCCCAGAGCAGGGTGTTCAACCCGGCCTCGACGCCCTGGTGGATGGTCGGGCTCTCGGCGTTGAAGGCCGAGGTGACCGCGGCGGTGGTGGCCGTGGCGGGAATGATCTGCACGTTCAGCAGCTCGTCGCGGATCCACGAGCGGTACAGCGCCAGGCTGCCGTCGAAGATGCCGTGGGAGCCCTTGATGCCGACCTCCAGGGTGTTGGCCTTCTGTTCCACCAGCGGCTTGACGAAGGGCGTGGCGGCCGACGAGTTGGAGTACTGCCAGGACGCCGGCGGGTCGATGGAGCGGCTGAAGTTGCCGAACAGCTGCAGGTCCGGCGTCAGCTGGTAGCGCAGGCCGATGCGCGGCGCGGCGCTCCAGTTCTCGTAGGTGTCCTTGCTCGGGTAGCCGCTGGTGTTGCTGGTGTTCACGTACTTGATGTCGGTGCTGCGGCGCACGTTGATGAAGGACAGGCCGGTGGTCAGCCAGAGGTCCTCGGTCAGCTCCAGGTCGTTGCCGAAGGAGAAGACGTGGTCGAAGGACGAACCGTAGTCCACCACCTTCACCGGCTGCTTGTTGGCCCGCGTCGAGTCGACTCCGCCCTTGATGTGCTCGGTGGAGGTGAAGGCCGCGCTGGAGCGGCTCTCGTGGCCGAACCACTGGTCGCTGCGCGCGTAGTTGAGGACGAAGCTCAGGTCGTGCCAGTCCCAGTAGCTGGGGTTGGTCGGGCTGTCCGGGCTGTTGTTGTGCGGGTAGTCGTAGTAGACCAGGCCGACGTCCAGCCTGGAGTCGTCGTCGAAGGTGTAGGTGGTCTTGCTGCCGACCCAGGTGCTGCCCGGCCGGCGGCTGCCGGCGCCGCTGCTGGCGGCGGTGGGGCTGGCCTTGTCCGGGTCGTGCTTGAGCTGCTTGAGGGTGATGGCGCTGGGGTCGTTGTGGTACTCGTCGCGGTAGCGCACCAGCAGGCGCGTCTCCAGCTTCGGGTTGAAGCGGTAGCCCAGGTTGAGCACCACGCCCTGGCTCTTCGACAGGCTGTAGTCGCGGTAGCCGTCGTTGCGGTAGTTGTCGACGTTGGCGTAGTAGTCGAAGCCGCCGACCACGCCGCCGGCGCTGAGCACTTCCTTCTGGTAGCCGTAGCTGCCGGCCTCCACCCGCAGGCGGGTGCCGGGCGCGGTGTAGCCGGTCTGGTTGACGAAGTTCACCGCGCCGCCGAGGGTCAGCGCGCCGTACTGGAAGGCGTTGGCGCCGCGCAGGATCTCGGTGTAGTTCACCCCCGAGCCGTTGAGGAACTCGTAGGGCGTACCGCCCGGGCCGGTCAGCGGCAGGCCGTCGAAGAGGAACTTGATGCCCTCGCGGAAGTAGCCCGGCGAGGTGTTGGCGCCCGAGCCGCGGATGGAAATCTTCGCCGCGTCGTTGCCGCCGGTGGACTGCACGAACACGCCGGGCTGGTAGGCCAGGGTGTCCTGCAGGTTGGCGGTACGGCCCTTGGAAAGCTGCTCGCTGTCCACCACGCTGACGCCGCCGGGCACGTCGGCGAGCTGGCTGCGCGCCGCTTCCACCGGGGTTTCCTTCTGTGCCTGCACCACTACTGTCTGCAGGCGGGTACCGCTGTTTTCCTTATTGCTGTCGCTGGCATCGCTGCCTGCGGTTTCGGCCATTGCCTGGGTCCCCACCAGCAATACCGCCGAACCGAAACTTGCCGACCAGAATGTTGCCCGGCGAATAGCCACGGCAAGTTTCCCCCACTCACCCCCAGAATAATTAACCACCAACTTCGAATCCTCATGGAATAGATAAAGTAATTGGCTTTCTATTCGTATAGTCATGCTCAATCTGTACTTGAGCAGGACTCGTGCCAAGTGGTTAAGTCCTTTTAAATCAAGGTGTTGGTGGTTTTTATGGGTTTTTGTCTGCTTGCGTTGGATCAACAGGTGCTGATGTTCTGTTGGTTTGTGCGCAGTGTTTGGGTTATATGCAAATAACGGGGTGTTGGGTGGCGGGAAGTTGTATTGCGGGGGCGGGGGAAGTTGTGGTGGTTTTTGTAGGAGCGAGCTTGCTCGCGAACAGGGTCAGCCGGTGAGACTGGTGTGGGAGGCTGACTCTGTACCCTCTCCCCAGCCCTCTCCCTGAAGGGAGAGGGGGCCGTTCGGTGTGCTCTGGTGGTCTGGCTTAAGCCGGAAGTTGCAGGAGTGTGCTGATGCCGCGATTGGCAGAGGACAGTCCCCTCTCCCTTCAGGGAGAGGGTTAGGGAGAGGGTGCTCTTCAGGACAGACACCACCTCCGACCGGCTGAACCCCGTTCGCGAGCAAGTTCGCTCCTACAACAGCAGCGTCCGCCCCGCAAATCCCCTCAAACCGCCAACCCCCATAACCAGCGCTCTTCGAACGGCGGCGCCAGGTCGACGCTGGCCGGCGCCAGCTGCGCCACCTTCGGGCGGCCCTCGGCCGGCAGTTGCGGCACCGAGGCCAGCAGGCGCTGGGTGTAGGGATGCTGCGGGTTCCGCAGCACCGCCTCGGTGGGGCCGGCCTCGACCACCTTGCCCTGCAGCATCACCAGCACTTCGTCGCTGAGGTGGCGGATCACCCCCAGGTCGTGGGAGATGAACAGGTAGGCCAGGCCCAGTTCGTCCTGCAGGTCGGCCAGCAGGTCGAGCACCTGGGCCTGCACCGAGACGTCCAGCGCCGACACCGGTTCGTCGCAGATGATCACCTTCGGCTGGCTGGCCAGGGCGCGGGCGATGGCCACGCGCTGCCGCTGCCCGCCGGAAAGCTGCAGCGGGCGGCGTTGCGCCAGTTCCGCCGGCAGGCGCACCTGGCGCAGCAGTTCGCTGATGCGCGCCGGGCGCCGCGCGGCGTCCAGGTCGCCGGCCTGGAGGGCGTCGTCGAGCACCTGGCCGACGCTCCAGCGCGGGTCGAAGGAACTCAGCGGGTCCTGGTAGATCACGCTGATGTCGCGCCGCCGCGGGCGCCGTTCGCGTTCGGCGATGCGTTGCGCGGCGGCGGCATTCCAGGGCTGGCCGGCGAACGCCACGCTGCCGGCGTCCGGCTCCAGCAGGCCGAGGGCGATGCGCGCGGCGGTGCTCTTGCCCGAGCCGGATTCGCCGACGATGCCCAGGGTGCACCCGGCGTGCAGGCGGAAGCTGACGTCGTCGAGCACCTGCCGCCATTGCTGGTCGGGGCCGCGGTAGCGCTTGCCGAGGCCGCGGGCTTCCAGCAGCACCTGCGGCTGTGCGACTTCCGCGCGGCGAACCGCGGGAGCCGCGCCGGGCGTCAGCCGGGTGCCGCGCGGGCGGTTGGCGGGGATCGCCTCCAGCAGGCTGCGGGTGTAGGGGTGGCGCGGCGCGTGGAGGATCTGCTCGATCGGCCCCTGTTCCACCACCTCGCCGTGGCGCAGCACCAGCACCTCGTCGGCGAGCTGGGCGACCACCGCCAGGTCGTGGCTGATCAGCAGCAGCGAGTCGCCGCGCGCCTTCACCTGCTGCAGCACGCCGAGAATCTGCGCCTGCACGGTGGCATCCAGCGCCGTGGTCGGCTCGTCGGCGATCACCAGGCCCGGGTCCAGGGCCAGGGCGCTGGCGATCAATGCGCGCTGGCGCAGGCCGCCGGAGAGCTGCTCGGAGCGCTGCCGGGCGCGCAAGGCCGGCTCCGGCACGCCGACCTTCTCCAGCAATTCCAGCACCCGCTGCCGGCGGCTGTGGCGGTCGCCCCAGCGGTGGGTGCTCAGCACTTCGAGGATTTCCTGGCCCACCGGGCGCAGCGGGTCCAGGGATACCAGGGCGTCCTGCAGCACGAAGCCGATCTCGCGGCCGCGCAGTTCGCGCCAGCGCCGCTCGTCCAGGGCCAGCAGGTCGCGCCCGGCGTATTCCAGGCGCCGCGCCTGCACCCGCGCGCCGGCGCCGGCCAGGCCCACCAGGCTGCGCGCCAGCACGCTCTTGCCCGAGCCGGATTCGCCCACCAGCGCCAGGGCGCGGCCCGGCGGCAGGGTGAAGGACAGGCGGTCGAGCACGCGGTGCTCGCCGAAATGCACGGACAGGTCTTCGACTATCAGCGGTTGGCGCGGCATCAGCGGCGGCCCTCCAGGCGTTGTTGCAGGTAGCGCCCGGCGACCGTGGTCGACAGGGTGGTGAGGACGATGAACAGCCCGGGGAAGAAGGTCAGCCACCAGGCGTTGACGATGAAGTCGCGGCCCATGGAGAGCATGGTCCCCCATTCCGGCGCCGGCGGCCGCGCGCCCAGGCCGAGGAAGCTCAGCGCCGAGGCCCAGACGATGGCGTGGCCGACGCCCATGGTCAGGGTGACGATCAGCGGGCGCATGGCGTTGGGCAGTATCTGCCGGGCGATGGTGCGCCAGGGGCCGTGGCCCAGGGCGCGGGCGGCCTCGATGTAGCCGGCGTGGCGCACCGCCAGCACCTGGCCGCGGACCATGCGCGCGTAGCCCGGCGCGCTGCCGATGCCGGTGGCGATGATCAGCGGGCCGATGCCGCTGCCGAAGATGGCGACGAAGAGCAGCGCGAGGATCAGGCTGGGGAAGGCGAACAGCACTTCCAGCAGCCAGCCGATGCCGCGGTCCATGGCGCCGCCGGCCAGGCCCGCGGCGAGCCCCAGGCCGATGGCGATGCTCATCGCCAGGGCGGTGGCGGCCAGGCCGATGGTCAGCGACTGGCGCGCGCCGTAGATGACCCGCGCGTAGATGTCGCGGCCGGACTGGTCGGTGCCGAACCAGTGGGCCCAGCCCGGCGCGCTGAACGCCTCGCGCGGCTGGATGGCCAGCGGGTCGCCGTGGGCGAATAGCTGCGGGAACAGCGCGGCGGCCACCAGCGCGGCGAGGAAGGTCGTCGCCAGCAACGCCGGCCAGGGCAGCGCGCGGGCCTGCCGGCGCGGCGCCAGGGGCAGTTCGAGTGTGGGGGCGAGTTCGCTCATGCCGCGCTCCTTTGCAGGCGGGGGTCGACCAGTTCGTAGAGCAGGTCGACCAGGATGTTGGCCAGCACATAGCCGGC
>Ga0222426_101274_pt1 | contig 10505 bp, 7 predicted proteins | sample 2B50Ametagenome_FD_180087 | JGI IMG/M metagenome (GOLD analysis project Ga0222426, IMG submission 180087) | Enriched microbial communities from leaf-cutter ant dump, University of Wisconsin, Madison, United States - 2B50A (version 2) | ecosystem: Environmental > Terrestrial > Nest > Insects nest >... | reverse complement strand
GTTGCGCCAGCAGGTCGGGCAGGGGCGTGTCGTTGGCCAGCAACTGGCCTTGGCGCCAGGCGCCGATCTGTTCGGCGGGAACCTTCTCCTGGCGCGCCTGCCCACCCGGAAGCTCGACCCGCAGCCGGTCACCGGGGCCCAACTGGCGCGGCGGCAGGTCCAGCGGCGGCTGGACGCGTACCGAGCCGCGCGCCACCGCCACTTCCCAGGCTTTGCCCTCGGCGCGGACGTCGAAGGCGGTGCCGGTCACCGTCACCTCGCCATCGCCGGCCTCGACGCTGAAGGGCCGCGCGGCATCGTGGGCGACGTCGAAGAAGGCCTCTCCCTGCACCAGACGGACCTGCCGCCGGTCGCCGCTGAACGCCAGTTCCAGGCGGCTGCCGGCGGCCAGGGAGACCTGGCTGCCGTCGGGCAGGCGCAGTTCGCGGTTGGCGCGGGCGCTGAAGCGGTCGGGATCGTCCGGCTGCAGGGCCCAGGCGAGCACGCCCAGCAGCAGCGAGGCGGCCAGCGCCAATGGCCAGCGCCTACGCTGTCGAGGCCGTGGAGCCGCAGGCGCGGCCTCGGGCGCTGGCCTCGGCGTCTGCGCGCTTCCGGCAGGCATGCCGCTGAGCTGCCAGGCCCGCCCGACCTGGCGCAGCGCCTGGGCGTGGCGCGGGTCGGCCTCGGCCCAGGCGCGGCAGGCCCGGCGCAGTTCCATCGAATCCGGCGCGTCGCGCAGGCGCATCAGCCAGTCCATGGCCTGCTGCCAGACCGGATCGTCGTCCAGGGGTGTGTCTCGCTCGTCGGTCTCGCTCACGCGGTCCTGCTCATCCATGGGGGCGGAGGGGGACATTGTCGGGCGCTTGCGCCCGCGGCGCCAGGCTTCATTGTCCATCGTCGGTCAGGCTCCGCGCGCAGTGGCCAAGGGCCTGGCGCACCAGGTTGTGGACCATCCCCACGGAAAGCTCCAACTGGTCGGCGATGGCCTGCAGGGTCAGCCCCTCCAGGCGGTACAGCTCGAAGACGCGCCGCGTGCGCTCGGGCAGTTCGTCGAGCGCGCGGTGCACGCGCTGCAGCTCCTCGCGCTGCAGGGCGATCTGCTCCGGCGAGGGACGCGGGTCGCTGAGGAAGTCGAAGAAATCGTCGTCCGCCGCCTGCCGTTCCCCATGCAGCGGACGACGCACGAAGTCCAGCGCCAGGTTGCGCACGATGCGGTACAGGTAGGCGCTGGGCTGATGCAGTTGGGCGACGCTCAGTTCGGCGCTGGCGAAGCGCAGCCAGGCTTCCTGGACGACGTCTTCGGCGTGTGCCCTGCAACCGACGATGGGCGTGGCGTAGGTGACCAGCGCGGTACGGTGGGTAAGGAACAACTGCAGCTTGTGTTGGCCTGGGTCTGTCACGGTGCCGGGGAGTCTGAGGTCGCGGGGGAGGAGGCTTAATCGAACATGGGAATCATTATCATCTCAGTAAACGGCGGCAAGCGCCAGATAGGCCGGGGCGCGATCGACAGGCCGGTACCTGGACTCGGCTAAAGATTCTCGGGAACGAGCAGCCCCTTCCTGCGGTAGTGCTCGATGTCGATGCCAAAGGCGCCGCTGGGGTGGACCAGGTAGAGGTAATAGGGTTTTCCCTGGTCGTCCTTCGGGTTCGTGGCCAGGTCGATGACCCGTTCCCGGCAGGGTTGCTTGTCGGCGTCCAGCACTCTCAGCAGCTTGGGCTTGAGCTTGTTGCCGGGCGGGCAGCCGATGATGATGCCGATTTCGCCATTGCTCAGCTCGGCGATCTCGCCCGGCGGGTAGATGCCGATGAGCTTGACGAAGTGCGCGACCATCTCTTCGTCGAAGTGCGTGCCGGCTGCATCAAATATTATCCGCAGCGCTTCCAGGCTGGAGCGCCCCTTGCTGTAGACCCTGTCGCTGGTGATGGCGTCATAGGCGTCGACTATCGCTACCAGCTTCGCCACTTGTGGGATTTTGTCGTGCCGCAGGCCCCGGGGATAGCCGCTGCCGTCCAGGCGTTCATGGTGGCAGTAGGCGGCATCGACGGCCGCCGGCGGGACGTCGCTGGTGCTCATGAGCAGCTTGCGGCCGCTGTCGGCGTGGGTCTGCATGATCAGGTATTCGTCCGCCGACAGCCTGCCGTTCTTGGTCAGTATCGGTAGCGGAACCTTGATCTTCCCGAGGTCGTGGAGCATGCCGCACATGCCGATATCGACCAGTTCCCGTGGCAGCATGTCGAGCCTGCGGCCCAGGGAAATCGCATAGATGGCCGTTCTCAGCGAGTGCTCGGCGGTGTAGTCGTCCTTGTTCCTGATCTGGGTGAGCCAGAGCATTGCCGCGGGGTTGCGCAGAATACTGTCGACGCACTTCTCGATGGTGCGCTTGACCCCGGGGATGTCCAGGGCCTGGCCGAGACGCACCGCGTCCAGCAGGCCCCGGGAAACCTCCAGCGCTTCGCCCCAGGTCTGCTGCGCCTGCTCTATCTCCTGCCGGAAATCCACCTTGCCAATGAGTGGCACAAGCTCCGCGTGGGTATCCCCGGGGACGCCGTCGGGCAGGGACCGGGCCTCGACCCAGGCATGCTTGGCTACCTGCCTGATCCGCTCCAGTTCCTTGAGGGTCCTGATCTGGAAGCCACGGAACAGAAACGGGGTGTTCTCCCAGGACTCGTCGAGTTCCAGCACATACATCCCGACGGTCAATTCGCAAACATCGATCCTTACCCTGTCTTTGCCACGCAATCGTTGTTTTCTCTGTGCAGTTTTCTTTACGAATAATGTCAATATGACATCATTTTTATCGATTTCATTGATCTGCATCAGTGGAATGGTTTTCTTGTTTTCTGTTTATGCGGGGCGCTTCAAGGATTTTTTCTGACTCTTGCGGCAGGGGTAGAGGCCGGTGTTCGATAAAGCTGCATGTCGGTTTGCTTCCAGAAACGTCGACATCTAGATGGATGCAGCAACCTCTACGATCAGGCTGCGCAGCCAGGTCAGCCCAGGGTCGTGCTGCTGGTACTTGTTCCACTGCATGGCGATGGTCAGGCGTGGGGCGGTCCAGGGCAACGGCAGGATCTTGAGGGGCAGGTAGGTGACCCAGCGCTCCGCCAGCAGGCGGTGCATCGTGGCCAGCCGTTCGGTGCCTATCAGGTAGGACGGCACGCTGTTGAAGGTGTTCGTGATCACGTCGAAGCGGCGCTCGATGTCGAACTTGTGCAGGAACCACTCGTCCACGGTGGGAACCCGCTTTTCGCCCCAGCGCACCAGCACGTGCTTCATCTGCTTGTACTGCTCGAAGCTCAGGGTCGCCTCGGTCAGCGGGTTGTCGCGGCACATCACGCAGACGAATTCATCCTGGAACAGGGCTTGCGACGGGTGTTCGGTGGTGATCTGCAGGTCCGGCAGGAGCAGCAGGTCGATCTCGCCACGCTCGATCTGTTCGGTGGGCGCGTTGTGCGGCGGGAACATCTCTATCGAGCACAGGGGCGCGGAGTGGTTGATCCGCCGGCTCACCTCCGGCATCAGCACGGTACCGACGTAGTCGGAGACGATGAGGCTGAATTTCCGGCTGGATTCCGCAGGTTTGAACAATGCGCGGTTTTCCAGGGTGGCACGCATCTGGATCAGCAACTCGCGGATCGGCAGCGCCAGGCCGTCACCCACCGGCGTGCGCACCATCCGGCGCCCGATCTGCACCAGCAGGTCGTCCTGGAAGTAGTCGCGCAGGCGGGCGAGGGCGGCGCTGGTGGCCGGCTGGCTGAGGTGCAGGCGCTCGCCCGCACGGGTGATGTTCTGTTCGGTGAGCAGGACGTCGAGGACGACCAGCAGGTTGAGGTCCAGACCGTAGAAACGCATCGGATTCGCTCTTGTCGGCACGTCGGATGCCTGCCGATGGCGGGCGCCGAGATGATTGTTGTTGTTTTACCCGGCTGGGGAGCGGGGCTTTTTACAATCCATCGCAGTTATGGTTTGTATGTCAATTAAAAATTTCCCGAATGGTTCAGGGTTGCGTAATTTCGTCACTGCCCCGTCGCAGAACCGACAGGGGAAGACGCCAGGCCGATTGCCGCGGCGTACAGAACAAGAACGAAAACCGGAGATGACCATGCGCTGCCACGCCTCAGGTACGTCCGGGCAGGACCTTGCCCCTTGCGCTTCGCTGCCGGCCAGTTCTGGCCCGGCATTCACCGACTCCTTCCTGAATCCGCCCGGGCCTCCCGAATGCGCGCGACCGCGCCGGGACGCCGCCTGGGCATGACCCCCGCGTACCCGTCGATCTGACGCCTCGTCCGGGCGCAGCGCGGGCACAGGTTCCATTACCCGACTCACCTGGTGCCGGCCGAAAGGCCCGGCGAGGTCCGGCTGCGCCGTCGATGGCGGCTGCACGGCCGGCGCCAGCAGTCCAGCACGGAGGTATCGCATGATGGGTGGACACAATCCTCTCAAGGGATGGCAAGTGGAGCGGCAAGCCATCCAGTTCATCGGGCATGACTTGCAACGTCCGGAGTGCATAGTCGCGCAGCCCGACGGCACGCTCTGGGCCGCCGATGCCCGCGGAGGCGTGATGCGCATCGGCGCCGACGGCAGCCAGGCGCTGCTGGCGCCGCAGCAGGCGGCGGTTGCCGAGGTGTCCTTCGAGCAGCGCTACGTGCAGTCCCAGGGCGCCTCGCTGCCCAACGGCCTGGCGCTGACCGCCGAGGGCGACTTCATCATCTGCAACTGGGGCCTGGATCGCATCGAGCGCCTGGACCGCCAGGGCCACCTGCAGGTACTGCACGACCACCTGCACGGTCGCCCGCTGGGCAAGACCAACTTCCCCCTGCTCGATTCCAGGGGGCGCATCTGGTTCACCGTGACCACGACCATGCAGCCATGGACCGACTCGATAAATTCCGGTGTGCTCGATGGCTACATCGGGGTGATCGACGAGAAGGGCATCCGCATCGTCGCCGAGGGTTTCGGCGGCACCAACGAGATTCGTTTCGACGACAACGAGCAATGGCTCTACGTGGTCGAGAGCAACGTGCGGCGCATCTCGCGCTTGCGCCTGCGTCCCGACGGCTCCCTGGGCGAGCGGGAAATCTATGGGCCCAGCGAACTGGAGGGCTTCCCCGACGGCTTCGCCTTCGACAGCTACGGCAACCTCTGGGTGACGCTGGTGATGAGCGACAAGCTGATCGCCATCACGCCCGACGGCGAGGTGCTGACGCTGCTCGACGACGGCGATCCGCAGGCCACCGCGCGGCTCAACCGGCACTACGCCGACAAGACCCTGACCCCCGAGATCATGGCCGCGGCCCGCGGCACCCTCGCGCCCTGGATGGCCAGCCTGACCTTTGGCGGTCCCGACCTGAAGACGGTTTACCTGGGCAGCCTGCAAGGCACCCGCATCCCCTGGTTCCGCGCCCCGGTGGCCGGCCAGGCGCTGATTCACTGGCGCTAGGCGCAGCCCCCGGGGCGCCGAGCGCCGACATTGTCCCAAAACAAGAATAAGGATCAGACGATGAAACCCACGCGACACATGAAGTCCCAGTCCCGGCTGTGCCCGGGCGTGCGCGGCCAGACCCTGGCCCTGGCGGTGATCGCCGCCTTCGGCAGCGCCTCCAGCGAAGCCTTCATGCTCGACACCGAGAACCCGGACCTGAAGGTGCTCTGGGATACCACGGCCAAGTACTCCACTGCGTTCCGCGTCAAGGGCCAGGATTCGCGCCTGACTCGCGAGCCCCAGGCGAACTGGCCCAACACCGACGACGGCGACCGCAACTTCGACAAGGGGCTGATCTCCAATCGCCTGGACGTGCTCACCGAATTCGACCTGACCTACCAGCAGCGCTACGGCTTCCGCGTGAGCGGCGCCGGCTGGTACGACACCGAGTACCACGGCCATAACGACAACGACTCGCCGGCCACCGCCAACGCCATCTCGGTGGACCATGACGAGTTCACCTCCGGCACGCGCAAGTTGCACGGCGGCAACGCGGAGGTGCTAGACGCCTTCGTGTTCGGCCGTTTCGACCTGGGCTCCATGCCGCTGACCGGCCGCCTCGGACGGCATACCACCTTGTGGGGCGAAAGCCTGTTCTTCGGCGGCAACGGCATCGCCAACGCCCAGGCGCCGATCGATGTGGTGAAGGCGCAGTCGGTACCCAACACGCAGTTCAAGGAACTGATGCGCCCGGTCAACCAGCTGTCCGGCCAGTTGCAGCTCACCCCGGACGTCGCCATTGGCGCCTATTACCAGCTGGAGTGGGAGAAGAGTCTGTTGCCGGGCGCCGGCAGCTATTTCTCCGGTGTCGACTTCCTCAGCAACGGTGCGGAACGAATGCTGCTGGCCAGCGACGGCAGCAGCTACTTCCGCCGCATCAGCGATATCAAGGCCAAGGACTCGGGGCAGGGCGGCGTGCAACTGCGCTTCCGTGTCGGCGAGGTGGACTATGGCCTGTACGCGGTGCGCTACAACGAGAAGACCCCGCAGATCTACATCCTGCCGGGCGTCGGCGCCGGCGCTACCGACTCGGGCTACCGCGCCGGCAGCTATCGCTGGGTCTACCCGGAAGACGTCCGCTCCTTCGGCGCCAGCGCTTCGCGTACCTTCGGCGAGGTGAACGTCGCCGGGGAGATTTCCATCCGCCGCAACACCCCGCTCAGCAGCGATGCCCAGGTGGATTCCACCGGTACCGCCGATGGCGACGGCAATGTCCTCTACGCGGTGGGCAACTCGGTGCACGCACAGGTCAACTGGATGGCCAGCCTGGGGCCCAACTTCATCTCCAACGAGGCCGACCTGCTGGGCGAGATCGCCTGGAACCGCCTGAGCAGCGTGACCAAGAACCGCAGCGCGCTGAACCCCAATGCCGACCGCGACGCCACCAACATCCGCATGGTCTACGAGCCGAAATACCGCCAGGTCTACCCGGGCCTCGACCTTTCGGTGCCGATGGGGGTGGGCTACGGCCTGGACGGCAACTCGGCGGTGGTGGGCTCGTTCCTCGGCGAGCATGTCGGCGACCTCAACGTGGGGCTGAACGCCACCTACCTGGACGTCTGGCGCTTCGGTGTTTCCTACACCCACTACTTCGGCCCCGTGGACAACGCCATCGATGCCGATGGCCACGGTTCCTACAAGCAAAACCTGGCGGACCGCGATTTCGTCGCGGTGACCCTGCGTCGCACCTTCTGATCCTGCTGGAGAACTGACATGAACGCCCACTCCCTGCCGCTGCGCACGGCCATCCTAGGCGCACTGCTGACCTTCGGTTCCCTGGCGCTGGCCGCCGTCTCGCCCCAGGAGGCCGAGCGCCTGAACAAGGACCTGACTCCCCTGGGAGGAGAGAAGGCCGGCAATGCCGACGGCAGCATCCCGGCCTGGACCGGCGGCTACACCCAGCCGATTCCCGGTTTCGTCAACGGCGGCCGCCGCCCCGATCCCTTCGCCAGCGAGAAACCGCTGCTGAGCATCAATGCGGGCAACATGAGCCAGTACGCCGACAAGCTCTCCGAAGGCGTCAAGGCGATGATGCAGAAGTACCCGGACAGCTTCCGCATCGACGTCTACCCGAGCCACCGCACCGCCGCGGCCCCTCAGTGGGTGTATGACAACACCCTGAAGAACGCCTCCAGCGCCAGGCTCGACAACGGCAAGCTGGAAGGTGCCTATGGCGGCATTCCTTTCCCGATCCCGCAAAGTGCCGAGGAGATCATGTGGAACCACTTGCTGCGCTGGCGTGGTTCGTCCTGGCACGTCGACGTGCGCGGCGTGCAGACCACCGCCAACGGCAACCACGTGCCCAGCGTGCTGGCCTCGGGGTCGTTCGAGATGCCGTACTACCTCAAGGAAGGCTCGCCGGAACAGCTGAAGAGCCGCTACGGCAACAACTACTGGATGATCCGCATGCTCAACTATGGACCGCCGATCCGTGCCGGCGAGGCCATCACCGGGCACGAGAACCTTGATCCGGACAGCACCCAGTCGTGGGTCTACCTGACCGGCCAGCGCCGCGTGCGCAAGCTGCCCAACGCCTGCTGCGACACACCGACGCCGGCCAGCGCGGGCATCTCCATGTTCGACCAGACCGACGTCTTCACCGGCCGCCTGGACCGCTTCAACTGGAAGATCGTCGGCAAGAAGGAGATGTACATCCCCTACAACACCAACCGCCTGTTGCAGCGCACTTCCAAGGAAGTGCTGCTGGACCACCACATCAACCCGCAGGACATGCGCTTCGAACTGCACCGCGTCTGGGTGGTCGAGGCCACGGTCGCCCCCGGCAAGCGCCACCTGGCGCCCAAGCGGCGCTACTACGTCGACGAGGACACCTGGATCGCCGTGCTGGCCGACCACTGGGACGCCAATGGCCAGCTCTGGCAGATGGGCTTCGCCGATCCGATAGTGATGCCCGATATTCCCGCCACCGCGTCGCCGCAGAGCTTCGGGTTCTACGACCTGATCTCCGGCAGCTGGTACTTCGACGGCATGCTCAACGACTCCAAGGAGCAGTACAAGATCGTGCCGACCTATCCGGAAACCACCTTCACCCCGGAAGCGATGGCCGGCGAAGGGGTTCGTTGAGTACCTGAGGTCCCGCCCCCGCGAGGGGGCCGGGAACGGTCGCCAGCGGCCGTTCCCTCCCGATTCAGCAAGGAGTTGAAGATGAGCAATACCCCCTACGACATCGTCGCCATGGGCGCCGGGCACAACGGCCTGGTGGCTGCGGCCTACCTGGCCAAGGCGGGCAAGAAGGTCCTGGTGCTGGAGCGCAAGGGCTATCCCGGCGGCGGCGTCACCACGCGCCAGCTCAATACCCCCGGCTATTGGCACGACGAGCATTCCAGCGTGCACATCATGATCCAGGGCAACCCGATGCTGCGCCAGGATGAACTGGGCCTGCTCAGCCAGCACGGGCTGAAGTACCACTACTCGCCGGTGCCGCACGCCACCATCTTCCCGGACCAGTCGGCGCTGTTCACCTACAGGGACGTCGACAAGACCTGCGAATGCTTCGCCAAGGTCTCGCCGAAGGATGCCGAGACCTATCGCAACTTCGTGAAGCTCAGCCAGAACATCCTGCAGATGTTCATGCCCGGCCTGTACGCGCCGCCGCCGCCGCTGGGCGAACTGGTGGCGATGCTCGACCGCAGCGATGAAGGCCGCTTGATGCTGGACTACATGAATCGCGACTGCCTGGACCTGGTCAACCAGCTCTACGAGAGCGACAAGATCAAGATCCACCTGCTGCGCCTGGTCAGCGAGAACCTGCAGGCGCCCAACGAACTGGGCACCGGCATGGGCGTGCTGCTGATGCCCGGGATCATCCACACCTACGGCGTTTCACAACCCATCGGCGGCAGCGGCAAGCTGACCGAGTCGCTGGTGCGCTGCATCGAGTCCCACGGCGGCGAGGTGCGCTGCAACGCCGAGGTGGCGCAGATCCTCACCAGCGGCGGCCGCGCCAGCGGCGTGCGCCTGAGCAGCGGCGAGACCATCCAGGCCCGTGACGCGGTGATCGGCGCCATCCACCCCCACGTCGTGCGCAAGTTCGTCGAGGGTGTGCCCGAGCCGGTGCTGGCGCGGGCGGAACGCGCGACCCTGGCGCCGTTCTCGATCATGGTCAGCCACTACGACCTGAAGGAGAACTGCAAGTACCACGCGGGCGAGGAGGTGGGGTACGCCACCATGCTGGAGTTCATGGCCACCGACTCGCTGGACGAGATGCTGGCCGATTTCGACGAACTCAAGCGCGGCTACATCAGCCAGCGCCGCCTGTGCGCCGGCGGTGATGAAAGCATCGGCGACAAGACCCGCGTCCCCGCCGGGGCCGGCATGTTCCATGGCATCACCTTCGCGCCCTACAAGGTCAACGACCCGCGCTGGAAGGACCGCCACTGGGACGACTTCAAGGAAGAGATCGGCGACCTGTCGCTGGAGCACTACCGCAAGTTCGTGAGCAACCTGACCGGCGACAACATCATCGCCCGCAGCATCGTCAGCCCGGTCGACCTGGAGCGCTCCAGCCCCAACAGCATGATGCGCGGCGACCTGCATGGCGTGGCGCCTTACTTCTATCAGAGCGCCGGCCACCGTCCGACGCCGGACCTCGGCCAGTTCACCGTGCCCGGCGTGGAGCGGCTGTACCTCGCCGGTCCGTTCCAGCATCCCGGCGGCGGTGTCTACGGCGCCGGCCGGGCCACCGCGATCAAGATGTTCGAGCAACTGGGCATGGACTTCGGCGCGGTCTCCTCCGGCGTGCGCGAGGACCTGCCGCCACCGGCCGGCCAGGCCGCAGCCGCCCGCGAGGGCATGGTGCTGCGCGGGCCGGCGGACGAGGAGCTGATGCACGTCGAGTCGATCCGCCGGGTCGGCGACGAGCTGGTGATCAAGGGCAAGAGCTTCGGCACCTTGCCCATGGAGGCACGGCTGGACGGCGCCGCCACGCGGGCCGGCCTGAAGATGCTGAGCCTCAAGGACATGGCGTTTCTCGCCAGCCTGCCGTTCCGCAAAGCCAAGCAGTCCTGAGCGATCCGGGACAGG
>Ga0222426_101272_pt1 | contig 10516 bp, 7 predicted proteins | sample 2B50Ametagenome_FD_180087 | JGI IMG/M metagenome (GOLD analysis project Ga0222426, IMG submission 180087) | Enriched microbial communities from leaf-cutter ant dump, University of Wisconsin, Madison, United States - 2B50A (version 2) | ecosystem: Environmental > Terrestrial > Nest > Insects nest >... | reverse complement strand
TTCGGTGACCACGTGGACGGTGCAGCCCGCCTCAAGGTCGCCGGCCTCGATGGCGCGGGCGTGGGTGTTCAGGCCGGGATAGAGGGGCAGTAGCGACGGGTGGATGTTCAGCATCCGCCCCGCCCATTTCTGCACCAGCCAGGGGGTCAGCAAACGCATGTAGCCGGCCAGGGCGATGACCTCGACCTCATGTTCGATCAGCAGGGCGTCGATGGCGCGCTCATGCGCCTCACGGTCCTTGCCGAACGCCTTGTGCTCGACCGTCAGGGCTTCGACCCCGGCGGCCCGCGCCTTGTCCAGCCCTGCCACGTCCGCGACGTTGGACACGACGACCACGACCTCATAGGGCGCGTCAGCCGTCTGACCGGCGGCGATCAGCGAGGCCATGTTCGACCCGGAGCCGGAGATCAGCACCGCCACGCGCGTCTTGGGCTTGCGGTTTTCAGTCATGGAACGGCTCAGGCGACGGATCGGGAGGTGGCGAGGGATGCGACCGCTGTCGCGTCTTGGCAAGCCCATGTCGCTGATCAAGGCGTTATAAAGTCCGTTGCCGGACGGCCCCGCTTGGCGTTAGCGTCCCGCCGCCGGAATGTCCGGCGCGTGAGGGGGAGTTTCATAATGCGTCATCTGCTTTCGGCTGTCTGTGCGGCGGCGATCCTGGCTGTGCCGATGGTTTCCATGGCTCAGGAGGCCTCCGGCGGCGGTTCCGGCCCGGTCCGCTCGGTTTCAGACCGCCTGCGCAACGCCAACGCCGAGCAGGTCGAACGCAACTGGGCGCGCGCCACGCCGGAAGAGAAGGAGGTGACGACCAGCCATTCGATCACCGCTCACGGCCGGACCATGCGCTACAAGGCCACGGCCGGCACCCTGACGATCCGAGACGACGCGGGCATGCCGACGGCCAGCCTGTTCTACGTCGCATACACCCTGGACGGTCAGCCGGTCGGGCGACGTCCGGTGACCTATCTCTACAACGGCGGGCCGGGTTCGCCGACGGTCTGGCTGCATATGGGCGCCTTCGGCCCGGTGCGGGTGCTGACGGATGATCCGGTGGTCGAGCGCCCGGCGCCGTTCAATGTCGGTCCCAACGACATGACCCTTCTGGACAAGACCGACCTGGTCTTCATCGACATGGTCGGCGCGGGGTACTCGCGGCCTCTGGCCGAGACGCCGGGTTCAACCTTCTGGGGCGTGGATCAGGACGCCGACGCATTCACCCGCGCCATCATGCGCTACACGAGCAAGTTCAACCGCTGGTCCAGCCCCAAGTACGTGCTGGGCGAAAGCTACGGCACGCTACGCACGGGGGCGGTGGCGCATCAGCTGGAAAGCCGGGGGATGTCGCTGAACGGCGTCATCCTGCTGTCGTCGATCATGAATTACGGCGTGCGCCAGCCGGGCTATGCCCAGAACTTCATCACCCTGCTGCCGACCTATGCGGCGACGGCCTGGTATCACAACAAGGTGCCGAACCGCCCGGCCACGGTGGAAGCCCACGTCCAGCGGGCGCGTGAGTTCGCCATGGGCCCCTATGCGGCGGCCCTGGCCAAGGGCCACATGATCTCGGACGCCGAGCGCGTCCAGATCGCCCAGCAGATGAGCGAACTGATCGGTCTGTCGCCGACCTTCATCGCCAACGCCAACCTGCGGGTCGAGCTGTCGCCGTTCCGCAAGGAACTGCTGCGGGATCGTCGCGAGACCATCGGCCGTCTGGACACCCGCTATCTGGGCATGGACGCCGACGCCGTGGGCGGTTCGCCTGAGGAAGACCCGTCCAGCAGCGCCATCACCGGGGCCTATTTCGGCGTCTTCAACGATTACATCGCCAATACGCTGAACTTCCGCACCGACATGGACTATCGCCAGTCGGCGCGTGGCCTGCCGGGCTTCAACTGGAACTGGAGCCACCGTCCGCCGGTGGGCGGGCCGCAGACCACGCCGAACACGGCCGTTGATCTGGCCACGACCATGCGCCGCAACCCGCACCTGAAGGTGCTGGCGCTGAACGGCTATTACGACGCCGCCACGCCCTTCTTCTCGACTGAGTTTGATCTGGCCCAGATGATGCTGGAGCCGCACCTGCGGGACAATCTGGAGTTCACCTACTATGAGGGCGGGCACATGATGTACACGAGCCGCAAGGCGCTCGAGGAACTGCACGTCGATCTGGCCAGGTTCTACGACGAGACCCAGAACGGCGGGGTTCGCTGATCTGAACTCAGGCTCATCGCCAAAGAAAAAGGCCCCGGTCGCGAGACCGGGGCCTTTGTCGTTTCAGGCGCTGGAAGCTCAGGCGGCTTCCAGTTGTCCGCAGATGAAGGCTTCCTCGCCCGCGTTCAGCAGGGCGGCCAAGACCGGCTCGGCGTTTTCCGGCGAGACGATCAGGATGAAGCCGACGCCGCAGTTGAAGGTGCGGCGCAGTTCGTGGTCGGAGATGCCGCCGACCTGACCCAGCCATTCGAAGACGGGGGGCAGGGCCCAGGCGTTCCAGTCGAACGCGGCCTGCAGGCCCTCCGCGATGCAGCGCGGCGGGTTTTCGATCAGGCCGCCGCCCGTGATGTGGGCGGCGCCCTTGACCAGACCAGCCTTCATCAGCGGCAGCACCGGCTTCACATAGATGCGGGTCGGCTCCATCAGGGCCTGGGCCAGGGTGCAGTCCTTGGCGAAGGGGGCGTCGTCGCCCCAGGCCAGGCCGGACTTCTCGACCACCTTGCGGATCAGCGAATAGCCGTTGGAGTGTGGACCCGAAGAGGCCAGGCCGATGATGATGTCGCCGGCCTTCTGCTGGTCCAGATAGGGCAGGACCTGACCGCGCTCGACCGCGCCGACCGAGAAGCCAGCCAGATCATAGTCGCCGCCCGAATACATGCCCGGCATTTCGGCCGTTTCGCCGCCCACCAGGGCGCTGCCCGACTGACGGCAGCCCTCTGCGATGCCGGCGACGACGCGACGCGCGGCGTCCACGTCCAGCTTGCCCGTGGCGTAGTAGTCCAGGAACATCAGGGGCTCGGCGCCCTGCGCCAGCAGATCGTTGACGCACATGGCGACTAGATCGACGCCCACGCCGTCATGACGGCCGGTCTCGATGGCGATCTTCAACTTGGTGCCGACGCCATCGGTCGTGGTGACGATCAGCGGGTCTTCAAAACCGGCGGCCTTCAGATCGAACAGGGCGCCGAATCCGCCCAGCGAAGCTTCGGCGCCGGGGCGGCGAGTCGACTTGGCCAGAGGCTTGATCGCATCGACCAACATTTCTCCGGCGTCGATGTCCACGCCTGCATCGGCGTAGGTGAGGCCGTTTTTCAGGGCTTCGGGGGTGTCGCTCATCGGTCACGGCTCGATATCGGGGGCGAAAATCTGTCGCGGCGCTCTTGCCACAACGGCGTCGCGCGGGGCTATAGCATCGGAATGACGCCAATCACCACCAATGACGCGCTAATCGACTTCTGCGAACGCCTGGCCAAGGCCCCGTTCATCACGGTCGACACCGAATTCATGCGCGAGACGACCTACTGGCCCAAGCTGTGCCTGATTCAGGCCGCTTCGCCGACGGACGCTGCGATCATCGATCCGATGGCCGAGGATCTGGACCTTGAGCCCTTCCTCGCCCTGCTGCGCGACGAATCGATCATCAAGGTCTTCCACGCCGCCCGTCAGGACGTTGAGATCTTCAACCGTCTGGGCGCCATGCCCAAGCCGATGTTCGACACCCAGGTCGCCGCCATGGCCGCCGGTTTCGGCGATCAGGTCAGCTATGAGCAGCTCGTCCGCCAGATGCTGCGCCAGGAACTGGACAAGGGCAGCCGCTTCACCGACTGGGCGCGTCGCCCGCTGTCGGATGCGCAACTGACCTATGCCATTGGCGACGTGACCCATCTGGCCGCCCTCTATCCCAAGCTGCGTGATCGGCTGCAGAAGGAAGGTCGTCTCGACTGGGTCATGTCGGAAATGGGCGCCCTGACCGACCCGGCCCTCTACGACACCACGCCCGAGAATGCGTGGAAGCGTCTGAAGCCCAAGAAGTTCAGCGCCAAGTATCTGGCCGCCTTCGTCGCCGTCGCCGTCTGGCGCGAGCGTGCGGCGCAGGAACGCGACCAGCCGCGCGGCCGTATCCTCAAGGACGAGGGCATCGACGAGATCGCCGTGCAGGCGCCAACCGATCCCGAGGCCTTCAACCGTCTGCGTTCGGTGCCCAAGGGCTTTGGCGGCTCGCGTCTGGGTCTGGAGCTGGCCGCCGAGCTGAAGCGCGTCCTGGCCGACCCCGAAGCCCATGCGCCCAAGCTGGAACGCCCGGCTCACAGCCAGCCGGCCCCGCCTTCGGTGGTGGAGCTGCTGAAGGTGCTGCTGAAGGCCAAGAGCGACAACGCCGGCGTGGCCACCAAGCTGATCGCCAATGTCGCCGATCTGGAAAAGATCGCCAACGACGACAACGCCGACGTCGAGGCCATGAAGGGCTGGCGTCGTCAGCTGTTCGGCGACGACGCGCTGAAGCTCAAGAAGGGCGAGATCGCCCTGGTGCTGAACGGTTCGCGCGTCGAAGTGGTCGAAATCGAAGGCTAGTCGGGATCAAGCCGGCGGAGACGCCGGCTCCCACAGCTCGATCGGATTGCCCTCGGGGTCGTGGATGCGGGCGAAACGTCCGATCTCGGGGGTAGCGTCCCACTCGGCCTTGGTGATGACCTCGATTCCGGCCGCTTTAAGCGAGGCGATCAGGTCGTCCAGGCCTTCGACCCGCAGGTTCAGCATCCAGCGGTGATCGGCGGCGAAATAATCGCTGTCTTCCTTGAACGGGGCGAAGACGGTCGGCCCCGCCTGCTGGTTCCAGATCCAGACGTTTTCCGGCGCCCCGACTCCGAGGTGGGTCAGATACCAGTCGGCCAGGGCCTTGGTGTCCTTGGAGCGGAAGAAGAAACCGCCGATTCCGGTCACGGGCATGGGATCGTTCCTCTAGATTTTCAGCGTCAGGTTCATGGCCTCGGCCAGGGCCTTGGCGCGGCGACGGGTCTGTTCGCCCAGCAGCATGTCGGCGTAGCCCTCGGCCGCAGTAATGCGCAGCGCGCCCTTCTCGACGGTGGCGGCGGCGTTGGCCAGCAGTTGCGGCGAGCGGCCTGACAGGTCGCACGCCAGCCGCATGGCCAGGCCCAGGGCGCGGGCGCGCTTCTGGCCGGATGCCGGCAGCAGGCGGTTCACGGCGTCGGGCGCGGGCGTCCTGGCCTCGCCGCCATAGCGGGCGTTCATGGCCACGGCCAGGAAGGCGCGCTCGGCGTGAGTCTGGCCCGGAATGGGCGAACGCAGCACCTGATCAAAGACCAGATCGACCCGGTGGTCGGGATGCAGCCGCGCGCCGAGATCGGCCAACCGACAGACCGAGGCGGTCAGCAGGGCGTCGCGCTCCTCGCCAAAGGCTTCGGGCATGGCCGAGACGACCGGTTGCAGCCAGCCGTCCAGAGCACGGGGCAGGGCCGGGTCCACGCCCTGACGACCGCCCCATGCCGAACAGCCGGCCAGCAGGGGGTCGACCGCCGCCATCTCGGGCGACAGTCCGGCGTAGAGCAGGCCCTCGCGCACGCCCCAGGCGGAGAAGGTCACGGTTTTCAGCCCCAGAGCCTCGATCAGTCCGTCCAGCACCAGGGCGGCGTAGGGCAGGGTCTCGGCCCGGCGCTTGGATACGCCCGGCAGCTTTTCCAACGAGGCCCTGGACTGGCGCGCCACCAGTCGGGCCAGGTCGCGCGCGTCGGCGGCGCTCATGGCGTATTCGTGGACGATCCGGAGCGGATGGTTGGTCTGGGCCATGTGCATCTGGGCCAGACTGCGCCAGGCTCCGCCGACGGCGTGCAGGTCGGTCGTGGCGTAGGCGTCGGCGACGGGCGCCAACCGCTTGGCGATGCGCGAGCGCAGACGATCCACGTCGAATCCCTTGGGATCCACCAGTGAGAAGGGCCCCAGCGGCAGGGTGACGCCCTTGTCCAGCGGGCGATTGCGACCGCCATTGCCGATGCGGGTCAATTCCAGGCTGGCGCCGCCCATGTCGGCGGCCACGCCGTGCGAACCCGGCGCGCCGGCCAGGACGCCGAGCGCTGAATAGCGGGCTTCCTCCTCGCCGCTGAGAACGCGGACATGCAGGCCCGTCTCGGCGGCGACGCGGGCGCAGAAGTCGGCGCCGTCTTCGGCCTCGCGTACGGCGGCGGTGGCGGCGATGATGGTCTGGTCCGGCTGGACGCCCTCAATGACGGCGGCGAAGCGGCGCAGGGCCGTCATGGCCAAGACGACGCCCGGAACCGATAGGCGCTTCGTCGCGGCCAGATCACGGCCCAGACCGGCCAGGACCTTCTCGTTGAACATGGTCCAGACAGCCCGGCCTTCCAGCCGATACAGCACCAGACGCACAGAGTTGGAGCCGATGTCGATGACGGCGATCTGGCGCGACGGATATTCGGCCTCGACGCCCATCAGCGGCGTTTCCGGGCCTTGAGCCCCGCGTAGGACAGGGCGCCGGGCAGGGTCTTCACCTTGCGGCCGCGGCCCGACAGGCTGGGATTGGTCATGAAATACTTGTGGGCCGAGAAGGGACGTTCAGGACCGGAGGGCGTGACGCGGTGATAGGTTCCGTCGGCGGCCAGGGTCCAGCTCTGGGCGTCGTCCTTCAGGTTGGCGACCATGATCTGATCCAGCACCTGATCGTGGACGGTGGCGTTCAGGATCGGCGTCATCAGCTCGACGCGACGATCCAGATTGCGCGGCATCCAGTCGGCGGACGAGATGTAGAGCTTGGCCTTGTTGCTGGGCAGGTCGTGACCGTTGGCGAAGGCGACGATGCGGCTGTGCTCCAGGAAGCGGCCGACGATCGACTTGACCCGGATGTTCTCGGACAGGCCCGGCACGCCGGGACGCAGGCAGCAGATGCCGCGAATGACCAGTTCGATACGCACGCCCCACTGACTGGCGCGATACAGGGCGTCGATGATCTCGGGATCGACCAGGGCGTTCATCTTGGCCCAGATGGCGGCGGGCTTGCCCTTGGCGGCGGCCGACATCTCCTTGCCGATCATTTCCAGCAGGCTGGTCTTCATGTTCAAGGGCGAGACGACCAGGGCCTCAAGCTCATCGGGCTCGGCGTAGCCGGTGATGTAGTTGAACACCCGCGTCGCATCCTGACCCAGAACCGTGTTGCAGGTGAACAGGCTGAGGTCGGTGTAAATCTTGGCCGTCGTCGGGTGATAATTGCCGGTGCCGAAGTGGCAATAGGTGCGCAAGGCCTCGCCTTCGCGCCGCACCACGACGCTCAGTTTGGCATGGGTCTTGTACTCCACGAAGCCGAAGACGACGTGGACCCCGGCCCGTTCCATCTGCCGCGCCCAGCGCAGGTTGGCCTCCTCGTCGAAGCGCGCCTTCAACTCGATCAGGGCGGTGACGTTCTTGCCGTTCTCGGCCGCCTCGATCAGGGCGGCGACGATGGGGCTGTCTTTCGACGTCCGATACAGGGTCTGCTTGATGGCGATGACATTGGGATCGCGCGCCGCCTGTCGCAGGAACTGCACCACCACGTCGAAGCTTTCGAACGGGTGGTGGATCAGCATGTCCTTTTCGCGAACCGCCGCGAAGATGTCGCCGCCGTTGTCGCGGACGCGCTCAGGGTATCGCGGCTCATAGCCCTTGAACTTCAGGTCCGGGTGGCCGCCCGGGATCAGTTCGGCCAGCTGCGCAAGCCCCAGCATCCCCTCGACCAGAACTACGTCCTGCGGCTGGGCGTGCAGTTCGGCGATGATGAAGTCGCGCAGGTCCTCGGGCATGGAGGCCTGGATCTTGATGCGGACGACCGAGCCCATGCGGCGCTGCTTCAGCGCCTCCTCGAACTCCATGACCAGGTCCTCGGCCTCTTCCTCGATCTCGATGTCCGAGTCGCGGATCAGGCGGAACAGGCCCTTTTCCAGGATTTCGCACCCCGGGAAGAGGTGGTCGATGAAGAGCAGCAGCAGGTTTTCCAGCGAGACGAAGCGCTTGCGGCCCGGCGCCGAGCGGCCGTCGGTGGCCAGGGCCCAGAAGCGCCGAACCTGGGTCGGGACCGGCACCAGGGCGTAGAGGACGCGGTTGTCGCTGTTGCGGCGCAGCTTCAGCGCCAGCGAGAAGCCCAGGTTGGGCAGGAAGGGGAAGGGATGGGCCGGGTCGATCGCCATCGGCGTCAGGACGGCGAACAACTGGCTGAGGAACTCGGGCTCGAGCCGCTCGCGTTCGGTGCGGGTGATCTTTGCGGCCTCGACAACCTCGATGCCGGCGGCGGCCATTTCCTTGCGCAGGACCCGCCAGCGGCGTTGCTGCTCGGCCATCAGACCCCCGGCGGCGGCGTTGACCTGTTCCAGCTGTTCCGCAGGCGTCAGGCCGTCGGGCGAGACGACGCGAACACGCTCGCGCACCTGCCCCTTCAGGCCCGCCACGCGGGTCATGAAGAACTCATCCAGGTTGTTGGCCGAGATGGACAGGAAACGAACCCGCTCCAGTAGCGGATGACCCTCGTTGGCGGCTTCTTCCAGCACGCGCCCGTTGAAGGCCAGCCACGACAGTTCGCGGTTGATGAAGCGATCGGGCGAGGTCATCAGCGCCTCGGACAGCTCCAGCTGCGGGGCGCGAGAGGAGGGGACTTCCTCGCCGGTGGTGTCGACAGCGATGGGCGCGATTTCAGTCATTTGACTGTTGTCGCGCGGGCCTGTGACAGCTGCAACCGCGATCTGATGCAATCAGTCAGACAGTTCGTCGCTGTCGCCCAGGACCTGGCGGGCCAGGACGCGGGTGACCGGACGGTGATGGGCGTCCAGCTGATCGACGATGCGTTCGACCGCGTCGGCGGAGCGGTCGATACGTCGCGCCAGATAGTCGATGACCTCGTCGCCTGGGGTAATGTTGCGGGTGGCGAAGGCGCGCCTCAGCATGGCGCCCAGCACGACGTCGTCGGGCGCTTCGATGCCCACCGTGCGGATGGCGTTCAGTCGCGAGCTCAGGTCGGGCAGGTCGCAGGCCCAGGCTGCGGGCGGGTCGCGCGACACCAGCAACAGGGCGCCGCCGCCGGACTGGGTCAGGTTGATCAGGTGGAACAGGCTCTCGTCGTCGGCGTCCTGGGCGCGATCCAGCAGGACGAACTGGCCTTCCAGCTCCAGGGGATCGACCAGGGCGGCCTCGGCCCCGTGCAGGGCGACAGCGCCGGTGCGTTCGACCCAGGCGGCGGCCAGGTGGCTCTTGCCGCTGCCGGGCGGGCCGAAGATCGACAGGATCGAACCGGCCATTTCGGGCCAGGTCGACAGAACCGAAGTCGCCGTCGAATTGGATTCGGATACGACGAAATCGGCCGCGCGTTGCGACGCCTCCTGCCGCAGGGGCAGGCGCAGTTGCTGGGTGTCGGAACCGAGTGCGGCCATGAACTGACCATAGCAGAGGCCGTCCAGCGTGCTGTGGGCAGGTTTTCGGCGACGGTGGACAACCGCGCGGCGCTGTGGATTTAGCCGCCAGCCTTGACTTTCCGGGGCGATGATGGGCCTTTCGCCCCTCCTAATTCACGCTGTTCTACAGCCGTTTTCAGACGATATCCGATCATGCACGCCTATCGCACCCATACCTGCGGCGCCCTCCGTTCGACGGATGCGGGCGCGAATGTTCGTCTGTCGGGCTGGGTTCACCGCAAGCGCGACCACGGCGGCCTGCTGTTCATCGATCTGCGCGACCACTACGGCCTGACGCAACTGGTGCTGCACCCCGAGACGCCGGGCTTCGAGGCCGTCGAGCGCCTGCGCGCTGAAAGCGTCATCAAGATCGACGGCGAAGTGGTCAGCCGCTCGGCCGAAACCACCAACGCCAACCTGCCCACCGGCGAGATCGAAGTGCGCGTCCTGTCGGTCGAGGTTCTGTCCGAAGCCGCTGAACTGCCGCTGCCGGTCTTCGGCGAGCCGGAATATCCGGAAGAGATTCGCCTCAAGAACCGCTTCCTCGACCTGCGTCGCGAGACCCTGCACAAGAACATCGTCCTGCGCTCCAAGGTGATCCACTCGATCCGCCAGCGCATGGTCGAGCAGGGCTTCCTCGAGTACCAGACCCCGATCCTGACGGCGTCGTCGCCCGAAGGCGCGCGCGACTTCCTGGTGCCGTCGCGCATGCACCCGGGCAAGTTCTACGCCCTGCCGCAGGCCCCGCAGCAGTTCAAGCAGCTGCTGATGGTCTCGGGCTTCGACCGCTACTTCCAGATCGCGCCCTGCTTCCGCGACGAAGACCTGCGCGCCGACCGTTCGCTGGAATTCTACCAGCTCGACGTGGAAATGAGCTTCGTGACGCAGGAAGACGTCTTCCAGGCGATCGAGCCGCTGATGAACGGCGTGTTCAACGAGTTCGGCGAGGGCAAGCCGGTGTCGCCCATCGACGGGACCCACACCTTCACCAACGACTTCGGCCAGACCTTCGAGCACAAGGGCTTTGAGCGTCTGACCTACGCCCAGTCGATGAAGTGGTACGGTTCGGACAAGCCGGACCTGCGCAA
>Ga0222426_101269_pt1 | contig 10535 bp, 5 predicted proteins | sample 2B50Ametagenome_FD_180087 | JGI IMG/M metagenome (GOLD analysis project Ga0222426, IMG submission 180087) | Enriched microbial communities from leaf-cutter ant dump, University of Wisconsin, Madison, United States - 2B50A (version 2) | ecosystem: Environmental > Terrestrial > Nest > Insects nest >... | reverse complement strand
GTAGACCACCCCCGGCGCCACCCGCTCGCTGACCTTGGCGCGCAGCACCGTCTGCCCGGCGCGGCTGCCCACGCCGACCCAGTCGCCGTCGGCGATGCCGCGGCTCTCGGCGTCGCTGGGGTGGATCTCCAGGCGGTCCTCGGGGTGCCAGGCGACGTTGCCGGTGCGCCGCGTCTGGGCGCCGACGTTGTACTGGCTGAGGATGCGCCCGGTGGTCAGCAGCAGCGGGTAGCGGTTGTTGACCTTCTCGTCGGTGGGCACGTAGCCGGTGAGCATGAAGCGCCCCTTGCCGCGCACGAACTGGTCGATGTGCATGGTCGGGGTGCCGTCTGGCGCGGCGTCGTTGCACGGCCACTGCAGGCTGCCGTGGCGGTCCAGCTCGGCGTAGCTGACGCGGGCGAAGGTGGGCGTCAGGCGGGCGATCTCGTCCATGATCTCGGACGGGTGCCGGTAGTGCATCGGGTAGCCCAGGGCGTTGGACAGCGCCATGGTCGCTTCCCAGTCGGCCTTGCCGCCCAGCGGCTCCATCACCTTGCGCACCCGCGAGATGCGCCGCTCGGCGTTGGTGAAGGTACCGTCCTTTTCGAGGAAGGAGCTGCCCGGCAGGAACACGTGGGCGAACTTGGCCGTCTCGTTGAGGAAGATGTCCTGCACCACCACGCATTCCATGGCCGACAGGGCAGCGGTGACGTGCTGGGTGTTGGGGTCGCTCTGGGCGATGTCCTCGCCCTGGCAGTACAGCGCCTTGAAGCTGCCGTCCAGGGCCGCCTCGAACATGTTGGGAATGCGCAGGCCCGGCTCGGGCAGCAGGCTCACGCCCCAGGCCTGCTCGAACTGGCTGCGCACGTCGGCGTTGGAGATGTGCCGGTAGCCGGGCAGCTCGTGGGGGAAGGAGCCCATGTCGCAGGAGCCCTGGACGTTGTTCTGCCCACGCAGCGGGTTCACCCCCACGCCCTCGCGGCCGACGTTGCCGGTGGCCATGGCGAGGTTGGCGATGCCCATCACCGCGGTGCTGCCCTGGCTGTGCTCGGTGACGCCCAGGCCGTAGTAGATGGCCGCGTTGCCGCCGGTGGCGTAGAGCCGCGCGGCGGCGCGGATCAGTTCGGCGGGCACGCCGCACACCGGGCCGAGCACTTCGGGGGCGTTCTGCGGCTGGCTGACGAAGTCGCGCCAGTGGGCGAAGTCCGCCGCCTCGCAGCGCTGCTCGACGAAGCGCTGGTCGACCAGGCCCTCGGTGACGATGACGTGGGCCAGGGCGTTGAGCATGGCCACGTTGGTGCCCGGGCGCAGCTGCAGGTGCAGCTCGGCGCGGGCGTGGGGCGAATCCACCAGGTCGATGCGCCGCGGGTCGATGACGATCAGCCGCGCGCCCTGGCGCAGGCGGCGCTTGAGCTGGGAGCCGAACACCGGGTGGGCGTCGGTGGGGTTGGCGCCCATCACCAGGATGACGTCGGCCTGCATCACCGAGTCGAAGCTCTGGGTGCCGGCGGATTCGCCGAGGGTCTGCTTCAGGCCGTAGCCGGTGGGCGAGTGGCAGACGCGGGCGCAGGTGTCGACGTTGTTGTTGCCGAAGGCGGCGCGCACCAGCTTCTGCACCAGGTAGGTCTCTTCGTTGGTGCAGCGGCTGGAGGTGATGCCGCCGATGGAGTCGCGCCCGTACTTGAGCTGGATGCGGCGCAGTTCGCCGGCCGCGTGGTTCAGCGCCTCTTCCCAGCTGACTTCCTGCCAGGGGTCGCTGATGCGCTGGCGGATCATCGGCTTGGTGATGCGTTCGGGGTGGGTGGCGTAGCCCCAGGCGAAGCGGCCCTTGACGCAGGCGTGGCCGTGGTTGGCCTGGCCGTTGCGGTCCGGGACCATGCGCACCAGCTGCTCGCCCTTGAGTTCGGCGCGGAACGAGCAGCCCACGCCGCAGTAGGCGCAGGTGGTGACCACGCTGCGCTCCGGCTGGCCCAGCTGCACCACGCTCTTCTCCATCAGCGTGGCGGTCGGGCAGGCCTGCACGCAGGCGCCGCAGGACACGCACTCGGAGTCGAGGAAGTCGTCACCGCCGGCCGCCGCCACCCGCGAGTCGAAGCCGCGGCCGTCGATGGTCAGGGCGAAGGTGCCCTGGATTTCCTCGCAGGCGCGCACGCAGCGGTTGCAGACGATGCACTTGCTCGGGTCGTAGTCGAAGTAGGGGTTGGAGACGTCCTTGGCCTCGCTCAGGTGGTTGGCCCCGGCGTAGCCGTAGCGCACCTCGCGCAGGCCCACCTGGCCAGCCACGGTCTGCAGCTCGCAGTTGCCGTTGGCCGGGCAGGTCAGGCAGTCCAGCGGGTGGTCGGAGATGTACAGCTCCATGACGTTGCGCCGCAGCGTCGCCAGCTTCGGCGTCTGCGTGCGCACCACCATGCCCTCGGCCACCGGCGTGGTGCAGGAGGCGGGGTAGCCGCGCATGCCGTCGATTTCCACCAGGCACATGCGGCAGGAGCCGAAGGCTTCCAGGCTGTCGGTGGCGCAGAGCTTGGGAATGCTGGTGCCCAGCAGCGCGGCGGCGCGCATCACCGAGGTGCCGGCGGGCACGCTGATCTCGCGGCCGTCGATGCTCAGGCTGACCTGCGCCTCGCTGTCGCGGGGCGGGGTGCCGAGGTCGACGATGTCGGTGGAGGGATCGAAGAGGTTGATCACTGGTCGGCCTCCGTATGCGCCAGACCGAAGTCGGCGGGGAAGTGCTTGAGGGCGCTGGTCACCGGGTAGGAAGTCATTCCGCCCAGGGCGCAGAGCGAGCCGTATTGCATGGTGTCGCAGAGGTCCACGAGCAGCCGCGCCTGTTCCTCGCGCGCACCGAGGTCGGTGGCGTCGATCAGCCGGTCCACCACCTCCACGCCGCGGGTGGAGCCGAGCCGGCAGGGCGTGCACTTGCCGCAGGATTCCTCGGCGCAGAACTGCAGGGCGAAGCGGGCCATGCGCGCCATGTTCAGGCTGTCGTCGGCCACCACCACGCCGCCGTGGCCGAGCATGGCGCCCATGGCGGCGAAGGCCTCGTAGTCCAGCGGGGTGTCGAACTGCGCCGGCGGCACCCAGGCGCCCAGCGGGCCGCCCACCTGCGCCGCCTTCAGCGGGCGGCCGCTGGCGGTGCCACCGCCGTAGCCTTCCACCAGCTCGCGCAGGCTCAGGCCGAAGGCGCGTTCCACCAGGCCGCCGTGGCGCACGTTGCCGGCCAGCTGGAAGGGCATGGTGCCCAGCGAGCGGCCCATGCCGAAGTCGCGGTAGAACTGTGCGCCACGGGCCAGGATCACCGGCACCGAGGCCAGGGTGAGCACGTTGTGCACCAGCGTCGGCTGGCCGAACAGGCCCTGCAGGGCCGGCAGCGGCGGCTTGGCGCGGACCACGCCGCGCTTGCCCTCAAGTGAGTCGAGCAGGGCGGTTTCCTCGCCGCAGATGTAGGCGCCGGCGCCCACCCGCACCTGCAGGTCGAAGGCGCGGCCGCTGCCCAGCACGTCGGCGCCCAGGTAGCCGGCCTCGCGGGCGATGGCCAGGGCCTGCTCCAGGGTGTCGATGGCGTCCGGGTATTCCGAGCGCACGTAGATGTAGCCCAGGCTGGCGCCCACGGCGAGGCCGGCGATGGCCATGCCCTCGACCAGCAGGAAGGGGTCGCCCTCCATCAGCATGCGGTCGGCGAAGGTGCCGGAGTCGCCTTCGTCGGCGTTGCACACCACGTATTTCGGCGTGGCCGGGGCCTCGCGCACGGTGCGCCACTTGATACCGGCGGGGAAGGCTGCGCCGCCGCGGCCGCGCAGGCCGGAGTCGAGCACCGCGGCGACCACCTCGGCGCCGTCCAGGGCGATGGCCCGCGCCAGGCCCTCGAAGCCGCCGTGGGCGCGGTAGTCCTCCAGGGACAGCGGCCGGGTGATGCCGGCGCGGGCGAACAGCAGGCGCTGCTGGCTCTTCAGGTAGGGGATGTCTTCCACCGGCCCCAGGGCCAGCGGGTGAGGGGTGGCATCGGTGGCCAGGGCATCGAGCAAGGCGGGCACGTCCTGCTCGCTGAGCGGGCCGAAGCCCAGGCGGCGGCCGTCGGCGTCTTCCACTTCCAGCAGCGGTTCCAGCCAGTAGAGGCCGCGGGAGCTGGTGCGGCGCAGTTCCAGCGGCAGTTGCCGCCGCTCGGCCTCGCGGGCCAGGGCGGCGGCCACCTGTTCCGCGCCCACGGCGCGGGCGACGGAGTCGCGGGGGAGGAAGAGCTTCAGCATGCGCCATCCTCCAGGCAGCCGTTGACCAGCTCGCGCAGGCGCTCGGCGGTGAGTCGCGCGTGCAGCCGGCCGTCCAGCTCCAGGGCCGGCGAGCAGGCGCAGGCGCCCAGGCAGTACACCGGGCGCAGGCTGATGTTGCCGTCGGCGCTGGTGCCGTGGTCGTCCAGCGCCAGCTGCTCGCGCAGCTGCGCGGCCAGGCGCTCGGCGCCCATGCTCTGGCAGGACTCGGCGCGGCACAGGCGCAGGGTGTGGCGCGCCGGCGGCGCGGTGCGGAAGTCGTGGTAGAAGCTGATCACCCCGCGCACCTCGGCCTGGCTGAGGTTGAGGGCATGGGCGATTTCCGCGACGGCGAGGTCGGGAACGTACCCGCAGCCGTCCTGGATGGCGTGGAGGATCGGCAGCAGGGCGCCGGGGGCGTCCTTCTCGCGTGCCAGCACGTCGTGGATCAGGGGCAGGTGAAGCGTCTCATCAGGCATACAGCGTACCTCGGCATCGCGGACCGGCCTGCCTTGGCGGCAAACCTCCGGTGTCTTCGGCTGCGGCGTACCGTCCACGTCACGGCTGCGTGGTTCACCCGGTCGCCATCCCTGCCGCCGGCCGGGTGTCTTGACGCACCGGTCCGGGGGCATCCTGCAAGCTTGCCATCCTGCTCGCCCGGGGTTTGCACCCAAGCGACCCGGCGCATCCTGAAACCGACCTGCGCCCTGGACCGGCGTCTTCCCTATTAGCGGGTTTAGCTGCTGCGCCGGCGCGGCGCCAGGGGTTGCCGATCGGCGGAAGAGCCGGGGCAACAGCGAATCAACAGTTGTTGCTCAGATAACAACAAGCCGCCCGCTTCAGGCCGCGCAAACCGGCCCGGCGGCCGCTGGAATGGTTATTGCTCGGCCTTGCGTGCAGTTCAATTTCGCCGGCCGGGCCCATGGCGGCCGCGGCCGAAGGTTCATTGCCGGGGCGGCGCCCGCCTGAAGGCCGCCCCGACCGACGAGGGATCCCGTGTGAGCGCCAACCAGCAAAGCCGCATCCTCAACCCCTTGCAGATCGCCCGCCAGCTGGCCGCCGGTTTTGCCGAGAACGCCGCCGAACGCGACGAGCGCGGCGGCACGCCCAAGGCCGAGCGCGACGCCATCCGCCACAGCGGCCTGCTGGCCCTGAGCATTCCCGGCGCCTTCGGCGGCCATGGCGCGGACTGGTCGCTGACCCTGGAGGTGGTCCGCGAGTTCGCCCGGGCCGACAGTTCGGTGGCCCACGTGTTCGGCTTCCATCACCTGATGCTGGCCACCGTGCGCCTGTTCTCGCGCCCGGAGCAGTGGCAGCCGTGGTTCGAGCTGACCGCGCGCAAGAACTGGTTCTGGGGCAATGCCCTGAACCCGCTGGACACCCGCACCCAGGTGAAGTGGTTCGACGGCTGGTGCGAGTTCTCCGGCAAGAAGAGCTTCTGTTCCGGCGCCAACGACTCGGAGATGCTGATCGCCTCGGCGGTGGACGAAAGCGCCGGCGGCAAGTTGCTGATCGCCGCCCTGCCCAGCGGCCGCAGCGGCATCGGCGTGCACGACGACTGGGACAACATGGGCCAGCGGCAGACCGACAGCGGCAGCGTGACCTTCGAGCGGGTGCGCGTGGAGCGCTCCGAGCTGCTGCTGGACCCGGGCCCGCTGAGCACGCCTTTCGCCTGCCTGCGCCCGCTGCTGGCGCAGCTGATCTTCGCCCACATGTTCCTCGGTATCGCCGAAGGCGCCTTCGAGGAATTCCGCGGCTACACCCTCAAGGAGGCGCGGCCGTGGTTCCGCTCCAGCGCCGAAAGCATCAGCGAGGACCCGTACGTGCTGCGCCACTATGGCGACTTCTGGGTCGGCCTGGAGGGCGTGCGCCTGCTGGTGGAGCGCGCCGCCGCGCAGTTCGACGCGGCCTGGAGCAAGGAGCAGCGCCTGGGCGCCGAGGAGCGCGCGGAGCTGGCCATCGCCATCGGCACCGCCAAGGTCGCCGCCACCCGCGTGGGCCTGGAACTCTGTAGCCGCCTGTTCGAAGTCACCGGCGCCCGCGCCACCCACGCCGCGCTGCGGCTGGACCGGCACTGGCGCAACCTGCGCACCCAGAGCCTGCACGACCCCCTCGATTACCGCGTCCAGGAGCTCGGCGCCTGGGCGCTCAACCGGCAGCGACCTTCGCCCACGTTCTACTCGTAAGGAAGCCCATGCAACTGCTGACCCTCCCACCCAACCCGACACTGGCCACCTCGATCCGGGCAACCGCACAGGTCTTCGAAGACCCGAAATCGCAGGCGCTTCTCTCCCATTTGCAACAGGTCGCCCCCAGCGAGGCCAGCGTCCTGATCATCGGCGAGACCGGCACGGGGAAGGAGCTGGTCGCACGTCACATCCATAACCTCAGCGGGCGCCGCGACCGGCCCTTCGTCGCGGTGAACTGCGGGGCTTTCTCCGAATCCCTGGTGGAGGCCGAGCTGTTCGGCCACGAGAAGGGCGCCTTCACCGGCGCCCTGGGCGCCAAGCCCGGCTGGTTCGAGGCGGCCAACGGCGGCACCCTGTTCCTCGACGAGATCGGCGACCTGCCGATGCCTATCCAGGTCAAGCTGCTGCGCGTGCTGCAGGAGCGCGAAGTGGTGCGCCTGGGCTCGCGCAGGGGCATCCCGATCGACGTGCGGGTGCTGGCGGCCACCAACGTGCAATTGGAGAAGGCGATCAACGCCGGGCATTTCCGCGAGGACCTGTACTACCGCCTCAACGTCGTCACCCTGCAGCTGCCCGCGCTGCGCGAACGGCGCGGCGACATCCTGCCGCTGGTGCGGCACTTCATCGGCACCTACGGACGCAAGCTCGGCTTCGAGGCGGTCGACCTGAGCGATGCGGCGGCGCGCAAGCTGGCGGAGTACGACTGGCCGGGCAACATCCGCGAGCTGGAGAACGTCATCCACCACACCCTGCTGGTCTGCCAGGGCGGCCGCATCGAGGCCGACGACCTGCGCCTGCCGGGGCTGCGCCCGGAACGCCTGGAGGGCGCGACCGGCGCCGACGAGCCGCTGGAAGCGCAGCTGGAACGCGCCTTCCTGCGCCTGTTCCGCGAGCGCGGCGGCGACGTGCACGGCCAGGTGGAAAGCCTGCTGGTGCGCGAGGCCTACCAGTTCTGCCATGCCAACCAGGTGCACACCTCCGACCTGCTGGGGCTCAGCCGCAACATCGTCAGGGCCCGGCTGATCGCCGCCGGCGAACTGGTGGTGAACAAGCGCCGCACGTCGGCGCCGTTGGCCAGCCGTATCGTGCGGCTGTCGATCTGAACTGGGCGGAGGAGGACGGGCGAGCACAGCTTTTCGTAGGAGCGAGCTTGCTCGCGAACGGGGCTCCCTAGGGCTTCGGTGCCAGCCAAGAGCACCCTCTCCCCAGCCCTCTCCCTGAAGGGAGAGGGGGTTTGTCTGTGCCAGCGGAAAGCATGGCTTCAGCCGGAAACCACCGGCGTGTCCGGCTAACTCCAGACTACCCAGCTCTGCCGAACGGTCCCCTCTCCCTTCAGGGAGAGGGTTAGGGAGAGGGGCGGAGTCAACCCGATACGCCGGCAACCGGGAAACGCCGTTCGCGAGCAAGCTCGCTCCTACGAAGAGCACTTCGGCGCGGCTGGGGGGACAGTCATTCCTGCGCCCTCCGGCAAACACACGCTCCCGTAGGAGCGGACTCCGTCCGCGATCCATGGCGCCGGCCCTGCCGGCGCAATCGCGGATAAATCCGCTCCTACAGGTAAACGTGCACCCCGTAGGATGGGGATTGCTTCGTGCGATACCCATCCCACGAAGCTACTCATACGGGCGGGCACGGTTTTTCGTAGGAGCGAGCTTGCTCGCGAACGAGGCCTCCTGGGGCTTCGGTGCCAGCCAAGAGCGCCCTCTCCCCAGCCCTCTCCCTGAAGGGAGAGGGGGCTTGTCTGTGCCAGCGGAAAGCATGGCTTCAGCCGGAAACCACCGGCGTGTCCGGCTAACTCCAGACTACCCAGCTCTGCCGAACAGTCCCCTCTCCCTTCAGGGAGAGGGTTAGGGAGAGGGGCGGAGTCAGCCCGATGCACCGGCACAACCGGGAAGCGCCATTCGCGAGCAAGCTCGCTCCTACGAAGGGCACTTCGGCGCGGCTGGCGTCCTGTCATGCCCCGCGCGGGCGGCGGCCGGGGACGAAGTGGGTCGGGTCGTTGTAGCCCGGCGTGGAGGCGTGGCCGGGGGTGACCAGGGCGTCGACGAAGGCTTCGTCCTCGGCGTCCAGGCGCACGTCCAGCGCCTTCAGGTAGTCCTGCCATTGCTCCTCGGTACGCGGGCCGACGATGGCCGCGCTGACCAGGGCGTTGTTCAGCACCCAGGCGATGGCGAACTGCACCACGCCGACGCCGCGGGCCTCGGCGTGGGCCTTCAGCTTCTGCGCGATCTCCAGGGACTCGGAGCGCCATTCGGTCTCCAGGATGCGCTTGTCCTGGCGCCCGGCGCGGCTGTCGGCGGCCGGCTCCACGCCCGGCAGGTACTTGCCGCTGAGCACGCCGCGGGCCAGTGGGCTGTAGGGCACCACGCCCAGGCCGTGGAATTCGGCGGCGGTGAACTGCTCGGTCTCGGCCTGGCGGTTCACCAGGTTGTACAGCGGCTGGCTGGCGATGGGCCTTGGCACGCCCAGGCGCTCGGCCACGTGGGCCACCTCGGCGATGCGCCAGCCGCGGTAGTTGGACAGCCCCCAGTGGCGCACCTTGCCCTGGGCGATGGCGTCGCCGATGGCCGCGACCGTTTCCTCCAGCGGCGTCTGCGGGTCCTCGCGGTGCAGGTAGTAGAGGTCCAGGTAGTCGGTGCCCAGGCGCTTGAGGCTGGCGTCCAGGGCCGCGGCGATGTGCTTGCGGCCCAGGCCGCGGCGGTTCGGCCAGGCGTCCGCCGGGCCCATGCCGACCTTGGAGGCCAGCACCCAGTCGTCGCGGCGCGCGGCGATGGCCTGGCCGACGATCTCTTCCGAGCGCCCGTCGTTGTAGACGTTCGCGGTATCGATGAAGTTGATCCCGCGTTCCAGCGCCTGGTCGATGATGCGCCGCGAGGCGGCGGCGTCGGTCTGGCCGCCGAACATCATGCTGCCCAGCGCCAGGGGGGAGACCTGCAGGCCGGAGCGGCCCAGGGTTCGGTAGTTCATGTCGCTCTCCGGTTGGGAAATTCAGACCGCCTCGGCCTCTTCCTGGAACAGCCCGTCGGACTGCCGGCTCCACAGGCGGTAGTACTGGCCGCGCTTCTTCAGCAGCTCCTGGTGGCTGCCGTCCTCGACCACGCAGCCCTTGTCGAAGACGATGATGCGGTCAAGGTGCGCCACCGTCGACAGGCGGTGGGCCACCACGATCACGGTCTTGCCCTGCATGATGCTGTCCAGCTGGTCCTGGATGAAGCGCTCGGTGATGGAATCCAGGCTGGAAGTGGCCTCGTCCATCACCAGGATGGGCGCGTTCTTCAGCAGCACCCGGGCGATGGCGATGCGCTGCCGCTGGCCGCCGGACAGCTTGACGCCGCGCTCGCCCACCAGGGAATCGTAGCCGTGCTCCATGCGTTCGATGAAGGCGCTGGCGCCGGCGCCGTGGATGGCCGCGGCCAGTTCCTCGGCGCTGGCCTCCAGGCGCCCGTAGTGGATGTTCTCGCGGATGCTGCGGTGGAACAGCCCCGGCTCCTGGGGGATCAGGCCGATCTGCCGGTGCAGCGAGTGCTGCGTCACCTCGCGGATGTCCTGGCCGTCGATCAGCACCTGGCCGCCGTCGACGTCGTACAGGCGCAGCAGCAGGTTGAGCAGGGTGGACTTGCCGGAGCCGGAGAAGCCCACCAGGCCGACGCGCTGGCCGGCCGGGATGCGCAGGTCGAGCTGCTCGAAGATCGGCTGGCCGGGGTGGTAGCCGAAGCGCACGCCGCGGAACTCGACGTTGCCCTGGCGCACTTCCAGGCGGCGGGCGTCGGGGCGGTCGACCACCTCGTGGGGGCGGATCAGGGTGCGCACGCCGTTGGCGATGTTGCCGGTGGCCTCGAACAGCTCCAGGAAGCGCCGCGACAGGCTGGCCACGTCGTTGATGATCAGCAGCGCCATGCTGGTGGCCATGACGAAGGCGGCGATGCTGATGGCGCCGCTGCGCCACAGCCACAGGGTGAGCAGCAGCATGCCGATCTTCAGGGCCATGCCGCAGCTGTTCTGGAACCAGCGGATCTTCTCCATGTAGCCCAGCGAGCGGCCGGCCGCCGCCAGTTCGCGGTCCAGGTAGCCGGACAGGTAGTCCAGCTCGTGGGAATGCCGGGCGAACAGGCGCACGTTGCTCAGG
>Ga0222426_101248_pt1:7500-10728 | contig 10728 bp, 4 predicted proteins | sample 2B50Ametagenome_FD_180087 | JGI IMG/M metagenome (GOLD analysis project Ga0222426, IMG submission 180087) | Enriched microbial communities from leaf-cutter ant dump, University of Wisconsin, Madison, United States - 2B50A (version 2) | ecosystem: Environmental > Terrestrial > Nest >... | reverse complement strand
GGCAAGTATATCTGCAGCGGCCACTATGATCGCGGCACAGCCACTTGCACGAACAGCAAGATCATCGCCGCGACCACGGTTGAGCGACGCGTTCTGGCCGGCGTGAAGACGCACCTGGTCTCGCCCGAAGCGATCGCCATGGCGGTCACCGGCTATCACGAGGCCGCCGAGAAACACCGGCGCATGATTGAGCGTGAACGCGCGCCCATGGAGAAGGAACTGGCCGACATCGGCAGGCAGCTGGAAAGGGCCCAGATCATGTTCATGAAGGGCCTGGTCAACTTCGAGACACTGGAAGTTCGGACCGCGCCGCTGGAAGCGCGCCGGCAGGAGCTGACCGCCCTGATTTCTGTAGCCGCACCCCAGACCGTGCAGATGCACCCCGGCGTCGCCGAGGCCTACCAGCGACTGGCCGACGATCTGCAGCAAGCCCTGGAAGGCGACGTCGGCGAAGATCTGCGAACGGAAGTGCGCAAGCTGATCGACCGCGTGGACTTCATTCCGCTGCAAGGCTTGGGCAAGTTCGACCTGCGGGTCCACGGCAGCCTGGCCGTCCTGCTGGGCCTGGGCGGCACGCAGAAAGCAGAAAACCCCACGGCCAGGGGCCATGGGGTTTCTGTAGGTCAGAATCTCACGTCCGTTAGTCGCGGCGATCCGGCGCGCCTGCAGCCAGAGCGCGAACGGGCGGAGATGGATCGCAAACGGAAGCGCCAGACGGGGTTGCGTCGCTGTTTTGGGCGTTGACGGCAGAAAGCCCCGCCGAGTGTGTCAGCGGGGCTTTGAGATGTTTGGGTGCGGGAGCAGGATTTGAACCTGCGACCTTCAGGTTATGAGCCTGACGAGCTACCGGGCTGCTCCATCCCGCGGCAAGGCGGAGAGTGAGGGAAGAATGGGGTTCGAAGACTGTCCTCAAGGAGCCCGAAGGTCGATAGGACAAGAAGACTGTTTTATGTGGTTGGTAGACCCCGCGGCGACCTACTCTCCCGCGCCTTGAGACGAAGTACCATTGGCTCTGGAGGGCTTAACGACCGAGTTCGGAATGGGATCGGGTGTGGAACCTCCGACATAGCCACGGGGTCAACCAAACACATAAGACAGAAGAAGACATCGTCGCGTATTGTTATCGGCAAGTAGAACCGAATGAGTTTTGCTGAGAAACGATCAAGCCGATCGGATTATTAGTACCAGTAAGCTTCACACGTCACCGCGCTTCCACACCTGGCCTATCAACGTGGTAGTCTTCCACGATCCTCAGCGAAGCCTTGTTTTGAGGTTAGTTTCCCGCTTAGATGCTTTCAGCGGTTATCTATTCCATACTTAGCTACCCTGCTGCACGGCTGGCGCCATGACAGGTCCACCAGAGGTATGTCCATCCCGGTCCTCTCGTACTAGGGACAGATCCTCTCAAGCTTCGAACACCCACGGCAGATAGGGACCAAACTGTCTCACGACGTTCTGAACCCAGCTCACGTACCACTTTAAATGGCGAACAGCCATACCCTTGGGACCTGCTCCAGCCCCAGGATGTGATGAGCCGACATCGAGGTGCCAAACTTTGCCGTCGATATGGACTCTTGGGCAAAATCAGCCTGTTATCCCTAGAGTACCTTTTATCCGTTGAGCGATGGCCCTTCCACTCGGGACCACCGGATCACTATGGCCGACTTTCGTCTCTGCTCGACTTGTCAGTCTCGCAGTCAGGCGAGCTTATGCCATTGCACTCGACGAGCGATTTCCGACCGCTCTGAGCTCACCATCGCGCGCCTCCGTTACACTTTGGGAGGCGACCGCCCCAGTCAAACTACCCACCACGCCATGTCCCGGGACCGGATAACGGCCCTCGGTTAGACGTCAACGACAGTAAGGGTGGTATTTCAAGGATGGCTCCACCAGAGCTGGCGCCCCGGTTTCATAGCCTCCCACCTATCCTACACATACGGTCGCTAACGCCAAGGCGAAGCTATAGTAAAGGTTCATAGGGTCTTTCCGTCTGACCGCGGGAACCCCGCATCTTCACGGGGAATTCAATTTCACTGAGCCTGTGCTGGAGACAGTGGGGAAGTCGTTACGCCATTCGTGCAGGTCGGAACTTACCCGACAAGGAATTTCGCTACCTTAGGACCGTTATAGTTACGGCCGCCGTTTACCTGGGCTTCAGTTCGGAGCTTTCACTCCTCCCTTTAACCTTCAGGCACCGGGCAGGCGTCAGACCCTATACGTCGCATTGCTGCTTCGCAGAGCCCTGTGTTTTTGCTAAACAGTCGCTACCCCCTGGCTTGTGCCACTCATTCCTGCTTGCGCAAGGTGAGTCACGCTTATTCCGAAGTTACGCGTGCAATTTGCCGAGTTCCTTCAGCACAGTTCTCTCAAGCGCCTTGGTATGCTCTACCTGACCACCTGTGTCGGTTTCGGGTACGGTCTCTGCTGGAGTTATTTCCAGGGACAACGCCCCTGCAAGGACAATCCAATAAGCCCTTACAAGTTATGCCATCCGTCACTTCCAGCTGGTGCAGGAATATTTACCTGCTTCCCATCGACTACGCTTTTCAGCCTCGCCTTAGGGGCCGACTAACCCTGCGCAGATTAGCTTTACGCAGGAACCCTTGGTCTTTCGGCGACAGAGTTTCTCACTCTGTTTGTCGTTACTCATGTCAGCATTCTCACTTCCGATACCTCCAGCCAACCTCACGGTTGACCTTCACAGGCTTACGGAACGCTCCGCTACCGCTTGCAGTAAACTGCAAACCCATATCTTCGGCGCATGGCTTTAGCCCCGTTACATTTTCCGCGCAGGATCGCTTGATCAGTGAGCTGTTACGCTTTCTTTAAAGGATGGCTGCTTCTAAGCCAACCTCCTGATTGTCAAAGCAATCCCACATCGTTTCCCACTTAGCCATGACTTGGGGGCCTTAGATGATGGTTAGGGTTGTTTCCCTTTTCACGACGGACGTTAGCACCCGCCGTGTGTCTGCCCGATAGTACTCCTGGGTATTCGGAGTTTGGTTAGTATTGGTACCGCTCGCGCAGCCCGCAACCATCCAGTGCTCTACCCCCCAGGGTATTCGTCGGACGCTCTACCTAAATAGATTTCGCGGAGAACCAGCTATGTCCAGGTTTGATTGGCCTTTCACCCCTATCCACAAGTCATCCGAGAATTTTTCAACATTCACCGGTTCGGTCCTCCAGTTAGTGTTACCTAACCTTCAACCTGCTCATGGATAGATCACC
>Ga0222426_101248_pt1:0-5000 | contig 10728 bp, 4 predicted proteins | sample 2B50Ametagenome_FD_180087 | JGI IMG/M metagenome (GOLD analysis project Ga0222426, IMG submission 180087) | Enriched microbial communities from leaf-cutter ant dump, University of Wisconsin, Madison, United States - 2B50A (version 2) | ecosystem: Environmental > Terrestrial > Nest > Insects... | reverse complement strand
CTCTCAGACCAGCTACTGATCGTCGCCTTGGTGAGCCATTACCTCACCAACTAGCTAATCAGACGCGGGCCGCTCTAAAGGCGATAAATCTTTCCCCCTAAGGGCACATTCGGCATTACCACCCGTTTCCAGGAGCTATTCCGAACCTAAAGGCACGTTCCCACGTGTTACTCACCCGTCCGCCACTAACCCCGAAGGGTCCGTTCGACTTGCATGTGTTAGGCCTGCCGCCAGCGTTCGCTCTGAGCCAGGATCAAACTCTCAGGTTGAGTTGACTTATCTGACCTAAGCTTAAGACGACTAAATCGTCTTGGCGTTAGTTCTACGTATTATTGACGAGATCCCACGTCACCGATCCGAAGATCAGTTACATGGTATGTCTTTTCAAAAAGACCGCAGATTGTCAGTGTCGACTAAAGTTCCGAAGAACTTCGCCAGGACACCGCCGCCTGCGTTTCTCTTTCCAGATCAACGATTTCAAAGACCCAAACCGGCGAAACCGGCCAAACCGTTTAACGCCCGTTCGCGGCGGAGGCGGTGTTTAGCGCCCCTGATTTTCCGTGTCAACCAGTTCTTTTTAAAGAACTTTCTCAACACTTCCCGGAACCCGAGAGCCCCAGAGGAGGCGGCCTTCTAAGGAAACCAATCCTCCAAGTCAACCAGGCGATCCGATCTTTCTCGCCCTATCAGGCCGAAGCCTTGAGGGCCGCAAAAGATCGACAACGGCAACCTGAAAGCTGCTCGTCGAGCTGATCGGATGATTTGACCGAAGCGCGAAGACTAACTGAAGCCTGCCATGCATGCAAGTCGCTTTTCGGCGCCTGCCTCCATCACACGCCGGAGGGCCTGGTTTCCCGGGCCCGCCGCCAACTCGTCTTCGAGCGAGGCGGCGGTATAGGGAAGCCGCCGCGACTCCACAAGCACGAAATCAACCTGGGCCGTAACAAGCTCGGCGCGCCGTTGTTTCCATCTAAGTTCCTCGGCGCCGTCATTCGCGAACAGCCAGGGCCGCCATGAATTCTCGCGCCGCGGCCCCAACGGCTTCCGCCGTCCGGCCCGGCCTGTACAGGGCCGAGCCGACGCCGAACCCAGAGGCGCCCGCCGCCCGCCAGCTCGCCATATCGGCAGGACCGACCCCGCCGACGGCGTAGACCGCGGCCGCTCGCGGCAGGACGGCCCGCACGGCCCGCATCCCCGTGGGACCAGCCAGTTCCGCCGGAAACAGCTTCAGCACGTCCGCGCCCGCGTCCAGCGCCATGAAGGCCTCGGTCGGCGTGAAGAAACCGGGCATGGAAAACAGCTCCGCCGCCTTGCTCGCCTTGATGACCTCGGCGTTGGCGTTAGGAGAGATCACCAGCTGCCCCCCGGCGTCAGCGAGCGCCTTGACGGCGGAGACATCCAGAACCGTCCCCGCGCCGACAAAGGCGCGTCCATCCAGCGCGTCGCGCAGTCTGCGGATGCTGACCAGGGGGTCGGGCGAATTCAACGGCACCTCAAGGCAGGTGAGCCCCTCCGCGACAAGGGCTTCGCCGATGTCGACAGCCTCATCCGGCGTCAGGCCGCGCAGAATGGCGACCAGAGGCGTGGCCGACAGGGCGGAAGAAATGGCTGCGTTCATGGGATGGCCCTCCAGATACGGCTTAGACCGGCCGCCGTCGCGGCTTCCGCCGACGCCAGGCTGACGGACGAGAAGCCGGCCAGACCCAGGGCACGACGATAACGTTCCGCGAGATGAGTCTCTCCGACAATCACGACCGACCGAAGTCGGTGATCGCGACCGGCGGCGACCTCGGCCCCGATCAACAGACCCGACAGGTAGTCGGCCGCGGCCTCGGCGGCCAGGGCGCCGGACAGGTGGCGAACACGAACCGAAAACAGATTCGCCGTCACCGCCGGGTCGGACAGGGCCTGAACCACGCCCTGATCGAATGCGGCCTCGTCCTGGCCCGGATCGCCCATGCCACGCCCGAGAAGGGTGGCGCTGCGGACGGCGGCGAAGAGTTCGCCGGTCAGGAAGGTGCGAAAGACGGCGATCACGCCGTCTTCAACCTCGATCCACTTGCTGTGGGTGCCGGGCGCGACCAGCAGGCCGCCCTTCCCCGCGCCGAACAGACCCAGGGCCTGGGTCTCCTCGCCCCGCATGACGTCATCAAGTTCCGGCAGGCGCAGGGCCACGCCCGGCACGATGCCGATCCGACGCCCCGCCTCCGGCCAGACAATATGCCGCGCCAGATCCTCGATCCGGGCAGGACAGGGCCGATACCCCGCATCCGCCCAACCATGCCGCGCCCCGGCCATGCCGCAGATCAAGACGGGCGCGGCCTCCAGCCAGTCGCCGGCGACCTCGGCCAGGACCTGAGGAAAGTCCGCGCTCGTCAGGGTCCCGGCGCCGCGCGCATCGACGCGACGATCCTGCACGCGCCCCTCGGCGTCGATCCGCATTACTCGCAGGCGGGTGGTGCCCCAGTCGACGCCGATCAGGGCGGTCACGGCGCCGGACACACCGTGTCGCCTTCATTGGAACCGAGGCGAATATCCTCGACCGTCACGCCGAACGTCGATGAAGTCCGCAGGCCCCAGGGCTGATCGACGGCGGCGACGTCGGCCCCGTGCTCGGCCAGACAGGACAGCCGGACCTTCAAGGTGCGCCACTCGCCCAGGGGCGCGGCGTTGAAGATGGCGCTGACGTCCACGCGCCCGGCGCCGAGCGTCAACAGGACCGGGGCTTGCGGACGGCTGTCGATGCGGTAGCGGAAGGCGATCGCCATCTCGCCGTTCGACTGTCGCGTCAGATCGACCGGGCTGGCGGAAATGACGGCATGTCCGCCTGCGCCGGCGAAGGTCAGGGCCCGGGCCGATTCCTGCCCCGCGCCGTCCGTCGAACGGACGCTGACGCCGCCGCGCGGACTGGCCCCGACGCTCTCGCCGCCGAGCCGGAACTCGCCGCCGTCGTCGCGCAGCATCAGCGACCAGGGCGCCACGAAGCGTCCATCGACGAAGTAGCGGTCCAGACTGCTGGCCGATCCGACCACGCCGCTGTCCTCGGACAGGTCGCCGACATGGCCGGGCCGCCCATAGGACAGACCGTGGCCATAGGCGAACTGCGGATCATAACCCGGCTGGCCGACATTCAGCGGCTCGCCCGTCGCATCCTTCGGCCAACTGAAGGAAAGGGTCCCGCTGAAATCATGACGCGCCTTGCCCGCCGCGTCGCCGATCAGGACGTCGGCCACGCCGCCGCCTTCGGTCCCCGGCAGCCAGGCCGCCACGAAGGCGTCGGACGCATTGATCTCGGGATTGGTCCACATCGGCCGCCCCGACAGGAAGACCGAAACCGTCGGCACCCCCGCCGCCTTCAACCGCTTCAAGGTCTCCAGCGGCTCCGTCGGCAGGAAGTCCAGGGTGTCCACATCGCCCTGGAACTCGGCATAGGGGGTCTCGCCGAAGACGACGATGGCCACGTCCGGCTTCTGGGCGAAGGCGCCGTCCACGCTGAGCACGGCCTGACCGCCCGCCGCCTTCACCGCCTCTTCGACGCCGCTCCAGATCGACTGGCCGTTGGGAAAGTCGGCGTTGCTGTTGCCCGTGCCCTGCCAGGTCAGGGTCCAGCCGCCCGAGGCCTGGCCGATGTCATCGGCCTGACCGGCGACCAGAACCCGCGCCCCGGCCCGGATCGGCAGGACCGCGTTTTCATTCTTCAGCAGGACCAGAGACTTGCGGACCGCTTCGCGCGCCAGGGCGCGATGGGCGGGCGAGCCCAGTTCGTTCAGCCGCCCTTCGACCGGACGCTCGTCGTTGAACAGGCCCGTCTTGACCTTGACCCGCAGAATACGACGCACCGCCTCGTCCAGCCGCGCCATCGGAATTTCGCCCGAACGCGCCTGGGCCAGGGTGTTTTCGTAGAGCGGCTTCCAGCTGTCAGGCGCCATCAGCATGTCGATCCCGGCGTTGATCGCCAGGGCGCAGCTCTCGTTCGAGCAGCCCGGCAACTGGCCGTGGGCGTTCCAGTCCGACACCACGAAGCCGTCGAACCCCAGCGGGCCGCGCAACACGTCGTTGAGAATGGTCTCGTTGCCGCTGTGCTTGACCCCGTTCCAGCTGGAGAAGCTGGCCATGATCGACAGAACCCCGGCGTCGATGGCCTGGGGGTAGCCGGACAGGTGCGTGTCGATCAGCTCGCGCTCGGTCCCGGCGAAGTCGCCCTGGTCCTTGCCGCCCGTGGTGCCGCCGTCAGCCAGAAAGTGCTTGGCGGAACCGGCGATATGGCCCGCCGTCAGCGGATGATCGGCCGACAGGGCGCCTTGCAGGCCCAGGGTCATCGGCCCGGCGTAGCTCTGGGCCACCTCCGGATTCTCGGCATAGCCCTCATAGGCCCGGCCCCAGCGGTCGTCGCGCGGCACGGCCAGGGTCGGGCCGAAGGTCCAGTCGGCGCCGGTGACGGCGACTTCCAGCGCGGTCGCCTGACCGATGCGGCGGATCAGATCGGGATCACGCGCGGCGCCCAGGCCGATATTGTGCGGAAAGATGGTGGCGCCGACAATGTTGTTGTGACCATGCACGGCGTCGATGCCGTAGATCATCGGAATCTTCGCGCCCGGCCGCTCGGCCACGGCGTGGCGGAAGGCTTGGGCCAGCTCCACCCATGCCTGGGCCGAAGCCCGCTCGTCGCCGCCCGGCGAGGAATTGCCGCCGGCCAGGATCGACCCGAGGGGATAGCGCAACAGGTCTTCCGGCTTGATCGAGGCGATGTCCGCCTGAATGGTCTGGCCGACCTTCTCCTCCAGGGTCATCCGGCTCATCAGCTCGGTGACGAAGGCCTCGGTCGCGGCGTCGGACATGGCGGCGGGGGATGCGGCGCGAGGCCACAGGCCGGGATGGGCGCGGGAGGCTTCGGTGACGATCGTCGCCTCGGCCGACACATGGTTCACCGGCGCGGCGCGCGGCGTCTGGGCCGTGGCGGCGCAGGCGCCGGACGACAGGGCCATGGACAGGGCCAGAAC
>Ga0222426_101245_pt1 | contig 10741 bp, 3 predicted proteins | sample 2B50Ametagenome_FD_180087 | JGI IMG/M metagenome (GOLD analysis project Ga0222426, IMG submission 180087) | Enriched microbial communities from leaf-cutter ant dump, University of Wisconsin, Madison, United States - 2B50A (version 2) | ecosystem: Environmental > Terrestrial > Nest > Insects nest >... | reverse complement strand
GCCGCCGCCAGCAGCAACGCCGCCATACCGCTGGTCGCCACCCTCAGCGCCGCGACCCGCGACCGCGACCAGGCGTCCGCCGTGGCCAGAGTCATCAGGGCGTTTTGCGGGGTGTCATAGACGCTGTAGGCCACGCGAAACGCCAGCAAGGTCACGAGCACCCATCCCGTCCGGGCGCTGCCCGACACCAGCGGCGCCATGAACAGGCCCAGCAAGGCCAAGCTCACGAAAACGCAACCCCATACCTGCAGCATGGCGGCGGAGCGCGTGCACGACAGCTGCTTCCGCATCGTCCGGCCAATGATCACATCGGTTGCACCGCTGAGCAGCAGACTGCCTGCAAGAACCGCCCCCATGACCATGGGCGGCAGCCCCGCCACCTCTGTCAGGAAGAAGGCCAGTAACAAGGTTCCGCAATTCCAGAACAGACTCTTGCCGAAATGCGCCGCGCAATAGGCCAGTGTTAGTCCACGATCTTGACCGAGGGAGCGTGCACCCATCGACATGACTGCCTCACCTAGCCACCCGGATCCGGGCGCCTTTACAGACACCCAGTCTATTCCAGGCACGTGATGGGCGCGTGACGCCACAGCCGGCCCCGCTTGACTCCCCCGGGGGCGTGGGGCGCATATAGAACAAATGAGGAACATTTGTTCGCAATCTGACGCGCTGGCGACGCTGAAGACCCGACTGAAAGCACTGGATCGGTACGGCGGTCGTCGTGTCGAACCAACTGCGCACGACAGGAATGACGACGCCTTTGCGCCCGTGACCACGGGCGTTCTGCACGACCTCTACGCGGCGGCCCCGGCCGACGCGGTGGCGGTCAACGCTTTCGGGCTGGCGATGGCGATAAGGGCGGCGTCCGGACGCCCCGTCGTCTGGGGCCTGCATGAAATGATGGGACAAGAGGCGGGTCAGCCACATGGGCCGGGTCTGCATGAGATGGGCCTGTCGCCGTGCGACCTGCTGCTGGTGCGGACGCGCGACGTGCAGACCCTGTTGGCCGTCGGCGAAGAAGCCCTGCGCAGTCCCGCTGTGGGCGCTGTGTTGTTGAGCGCCTGGGGCGAGGCCAAGGCCTTCAGCCTGACGGCCAGCCGGCGACTGGCCCTGGCGGCCGAGACGGGCGGCGCGACCCTGTTCCTGGCGCGGGCGGGCGCCCTGCCCTGCCCCAGCGCGGCCGAAACCCGCTGGTCGGTGGCGTCCTGGGCTTCGGAACCTCTGGAAGGCGGAGCGCCGGGGCGGCCGTCTTTTTCGGCGACCCTGCTGCGGCGGCGCGGCGGCGGGGCGACCGGGACCTGGATCATGGAGTGGGATCGTGAACAGCGAGCCTTCCGCCCGCCCGCGCCGCTATCTGGCGGTCTGGTTCCCCTGGCTGCCCAGCGACCGGCTGCGGCGCCAGGAGCAACGGGACGACGCGCCGCCTGAGGATGCGCCGCCGCTCGTCCTGGCCGAGAAGATCAAGGGCGCGTTACGGCTGGCCGCTGTCGATCCGGCGGCGGCGCGGGCGGGACTGACCCCCGGCCTGGCCCTGGCCGACGCGCGGGCGCGGACCCCCGCCCTGCGCGTCGTCGCCCATCGACCGGACCTCGACGACGCCCTGCTGACGCGGGTGCTGGAGGATTTCGGCCGCTTCACCCCCATGATCGCGCTGGACCCGCCGCACGGTCTGATGCTGGACGTGACCGGCTGCGCCCACCTGTTCGGCGGAGAGACCGGCCTGATGCAGACGGTTCAGTCGCGGGCCGAACGCGCCGATCTCAAAATCCGATGCGCCCTGGCCGGCACGCCCCAGGTCGCTCGCGCCCTGGCTCGCTTCGGCCCCGGCGGCCGGCTCGAGCCCGGCCAGGATCGCGCCGCCGCGCGCCGCCTGCCGGTCGCCGCCCTGGAGCTTTCGGACAAGGAGGACGAGGCCCTGCGTCGCCTGGGCCTGAAGCGGCTGGGCGATCTGGACGACCGGCCTCGCGCGCCCCTGGCCGCCCGTTTCGGCGCCGACTTTTCGACCCGACTGGCGCGGGTTCTGGGTGACGAGGACGTGCGCATCACCCCGCATCGTCCGCCCGCGCCCGTGGTTGTCGACCGCGTCTTTTTTGAGCCGATTTCCGCGCCCGAGGACGTGGAGCGGGTCCTGTCCGACCTGCTGGTCGAGACCATGGACAGGCTGGATCAGACCGGTCTGGGCGGCCGCGCCTTCGAGGCCAGCTTCTATCGGGTGGACGGCGAGACGCGCCGCATCGTCGTCCGCACCGGCCGTCCGACCCGCGACGCCCCCGCGACCCTGCGGCTGTTCCGCGAGCGGATGGCGGCCCTGGCCGCCCCGCTGGACCCCGGCTTCGGCTTCGACCAGATGCGAATGTCCGTGCCCTGCACCCAGGTCCTGGCGCCGACCCAGCAGGGGCTGGAACGCGAGACGCCCGGCGAGGAGGCCTTCAGCTGTCTGGTGGATCGGCTGACCGCGCGCCTGGGACCGGAGGCCGTGCTGCGCTTCGAACCCTTCGCCTCGCACATTCCCGAACGCGCGGCGCGACTGGTCACGGCCGCCGGCCGTCATGGCGATGAGACCTGGCCCGACCTTGATCCCGACGATCCGCCCTTGCGCCCTCTGCAGATGTTCGACCCGCCCCAGCCGGTCGAAACCCTGGCCGAGGTCCCCGACGGCTATCCGCTGAAGTTCCGCTGGCGCCGCGTCCTGCACGAGGTGACGCGTGCCGAAGGGCCCGAGCGGATCAGCGGCGAATGGTGGCGCGCGCCGAACCAGCGCACCCGCGACTATTACCGGGTCGAGGACCGGGACGGCCGTCGCTTCTGGCTGTTCCGCCAGGGTCTCTATGGCGAGACGCTCGAGCCGCGCTGGTTCATCCACGGCCTGTTCGCATGAGGAGGCTCGACCCTTGCGGCGACTACGCCGAACTGGCGACGGCCAGCAACTTCTCCTTCCTGCGCGGGGCCTCGCATCCCAAGGACCTGGTGCTGACCGCGCTCCTGCGCGGTCATGCCGGACTGGGGCTGGCCGACCGCAACACCGTGGCGGGCGTGGTGCGGGCCTGGAGCGCGCTGAAGGAGATTCGCGTCGAGGGCCTGGCCCCGCCGGACAGGATGCGCGACGGCGGCAGTCCCGGCGAGATCGCCTTCATCGAGGACCCGCTGAACGATCCGGCCCTGTCCGAAGAGGTGAAGCGCCGTGCGGCGGACTTCCGCCTGCTGACCGGGGCGCGGCTGGTCTTCAACGACGGGACGCCGGACGTCATCGCCTATCCGGAAACGCGGGCGGGCTGGGGCCGGCTGACGCGCCTGCTGACCCTAGGCAACCGCCGCGCCAGGAAGGGCCAATGCGAGATCGGCCTGCGCGACCTGCTGGCCGATCCGGAGGACTTGCTGCTGATCCTCGTCCCGCCGGACCGGCTGACGGGGCTGGAAGAGGTGCTAGCCCGCATGAACGCGGCAGCGCCGGGCGCGGTCTGGCTGGGCGCCGCCCTGCACAGGCGCGGCGACGACAGGCGCCGGCTGGCCCGGCTCAAGGCCATGGCGGAGCGGGTGGAGGTTCCCCTGCTGGCGCTCAACGACGTCCTCTACGCCGCCCCCGATGACCGCGACCTGCAGGACGTCCTGACCTGCATCCGCGAAGGCGCGACCATCGAGACCGCCGGCCGTCGGCTGGAGGCCAACGCCGAGCGCTGGCTGAAGCCCGCCCTCGAAATGACGCGCCTGTTCCGCGACGCGCCCGAGGCCGTGGCCGAGACCGTGGCCTTCCTGTCGCGGATCACGTTCGATCTGAGCGATCTCAAATACGAATACCCCGAGGAGCCTGTGCCGCCGGACGAAACGCCTCAGGGTTGGTTGGAGGAACTGGTGCGCCGCCGCACCCTGGTCCGCTATCCCGACGGCGCGCCGCCCAAGGTCACGGCCCTGCTTGAGAAAGAACTGGCCTTCATCGCCGAGCGCAGCCTGGCCCCCTATTTCCTGACCATCCACGACATCGTCCGCACGGCCGAGGACAAGGGCATCCTGTGCCAGGGACGCGGTTCTGCCGCCAACTCGGCGGTCTGCTATGTCCTGGGGATCACCAGCGTCGATCCGGCCTGCCACGACCTGTTGTTCGAGCGGTTCCTGTCCTCCAGCCGCGACGAGCCGCCCGACATCGACGTGGACTTCGAACACGAGCGGCGCGAGGAGATCATCCAGTACGTCTATGACCGCTATGGCCGGCATCGCGCCGGCATCGCCGCCACCGTCATCCGTTATCGTCCCCGCAGCGCCATCCGCGAGGTCGGCAAGGTCCTGGGCCTGACCGAGGACGTCACCGCGCGCCTGGCCTCGACCCAGTGGGGCAGTTGGGGATCGGAGATCAGCGGCCGCCAGATCGAACAGGCCGGTCTGGACGCCGCCAATCCCATGGTCGATCGCGCCGTGCGCATGGCGACGCGCTTGCTCGGCTTTCCGCGCCACCTGTCCCAGCACGTCGGCGGCTTCGTCCTGACCCAGGGACGGCTGGACGAGACCGTCCCCATCGGCAACGCCGCCATGCCGGACCGCACCTTCATCGAATGGGACAAGGACGACATCGACGCCCTAGGCCTGATGAAGGTCGACGTCCTGGCCCTGGGCATGCTGACCTGCATCCGTAAGGCACTCGACCTGATGAAGGCTCATTCGGGCGTCGAACACGACCTCGCCTCCGTCCCGCCGGAGGAACCCGAGGTCTACGACATGTTGTGCCGGGGGCAGTCCATCGGCGTCTTCCAGGTCGAGAGCCGCGCCCAGATCAACATGCTGCCGCGTCTGAAACCGCGAGAGTTCTACGATCTGGTGATCCAGGTCGCCATCGTGCGTCCCGGTCCGATCCAGGGGGACATGGTCCATCCCTACCTGCGCCGTCGCAACGGCGTGGAGAAGGTTCACTATCCCCCGCCCGGCCGCCTCTACGGTCCGCCTGACGAACTGGAGCAGGTGTTGGACCGAACCCTGGGCGTCCCCCTGTTCCAGGAACAGGCCATGAAGGTCGCCATGGTCGCCGCCCGGTTCTCCGACGCCGAGGCCAACGGCCTTCGCAAGGCCATGGGCACGTTCCGCGGCGACGGCACCTTGCACACCTATGAAGACCGCATGGTCGGACGGATGATCGCGCGCGGCTATGATCCAGATTTCGCGCGGCGCTGCTTCGAACAGATCAAGGGCTTCGGCTCCTACGGCTTCCCCGAAAGCCACGCCGCCAGTTTCGCCCGACTGGTCTATGTCTCTTCCTGGATCAAGCACCGCCACCCGGCGGCCTTCGCCTGCGCTCTGCTGAACAGCCAACCCATGGGCTTCTACGCCCCCGCCCAGATCGTGCGCGAGGCGCAGGAGGTCGGCGGGGTCGAGGTGCGCCCCATCGACGTCTCGCACAGCGACTGGGACAACAGTCTGGAGGGGCCGACAAGCGCGCCCGTCCTGCGTCTGGGCCTGCGCCAGATCGACGGCTTCAGGGAGGATTGGGCGAATGCCCTGTCGTCGGCGCGGGCCGAGGCGCCCTTCGCCGACATCGAGACCCTGGCCCGTCGCGCCGAACTGCCCGCCGCCGCCATGCGCAAGCTGGCCGACGCCGACGCCTTCCGTTCCCTCGGCCAGGACCGGCGCGAGGCCCTATGGGCGGTGCGGCGATTGCCCGACGACGATCCCCTGCCCCTGTTCGCCACCGCAGCGGCGCGCGAGCGCGGCGCCCGCGAACTGGGCGCGGAGCCTGACGCCCATCTGCCCCTGATGCCGCTGGGCGAACATGTCGCCGCCGACTACCAGACCGCGCGCCTGTCGCTGAAGGCCCACCCCATGGCCATCCTGCGCCCCGTCTTCGCCGCCGAGCGGGTGCTGACCTGCGCCGCCACCGAGGCCAAACGCGGCGACTCCCTGGTGCAGGTCGCCGGCGTGGTCCTGGTGCGTCAGCGGCCGGGCAAGGGCAACGCCGTCTTCGTCACCCTGGAGGACGAAACCGGCATCACCAACGTCGTCCTCTGGGCGCGGATGCTGGATCAGTACCGACGCGAGATCATGGGCGCCCGCCTGATGCAGATCGAAGGCCTGGTCGAGAAAAGCCCCGAAGGCGTCGTCCACGTCGTCGCCCGCCGCGTCATCGACCGCAGCGCCGAACTGTCCCGCCTGTCAGAGGATCATCACACCGAGATCGAGTTGGCCCGCGCCGACATCATCGCCCACCCGCAACCGCCGCGCCACCCGCCGCACCGGCACCCCCGCGACGTGCGCATCCTGCCGGGGTCGCGGGATTTCCACTGAGCGCCATGTGTGGACGGCTCCCCTTTGGCAAGGGTTGATCTGACGTTCTGGTGAGCCTGGTCGGTGCGGCCATGTGTTCGACCTGTTGGTGCGGTACGCATGACCGCTGGCCATAATGCCTTCCGCGAAGACGGGTCCCGACCAAAAGCACGCGCTCGAGGCGCTCTGGCGCAAGTGGGTTTTCCCGCCTTCCGGTATCGACCGGCTGTCGCATTACATCCTGTCCGCCCTTCCCAAGTTCGTCGGCCTCGGCGCTGAGCCTCGACCTGTCTCTAAGCCGCCAGCGGCTCCCTGTAGCGCTCGCCCGAGGTCATGATCGCCCAGACCATTCGCGCGGTCTTGTTGGCGAGGGCGACGGCTGCGACCTTCGGCGTTCGCCTTGCGAGCATTTGGACCAGCCACGGCCGGCGCGTGCCGTTCCGAACGGCGTAGCGCACGACAGCCAGAGCGCCGACGACGAGCATCTGTCGCAGGTAGCGATCGCCCTGCTTGGTGATCCCGCCGAGCCGCTCCTTGCCGCCGCTGGAGTTCTGCTTCGGGACGAGGCCGATCCAGGCCGCGAGATTGCGACCGGTCTTGAAGGCGCTTGGATCGGCGATCGTGCCAACCAGAGCGCTCGCCAGCAGCGGGCCCACGCCGGGAATCTCCATCAGTCGGCGCCCGATCTCGGTCGATCGGGCGTTGGTCCGGATCAGTCGGTCGGTCTGCGTCGCGACACCCTGAACGCCTATGTCGAGGCGCTTCACAAGACCTATCCCAACGGCTGGAGCGCCTATCAGGCGCTGGGGATCGCCCTGAAGGACAAGGATCTGTTCGCGCCCCGACTGGACTGGCCCGCGTCGAAAACGCATGATTCCGCCGCCCTGTCGGGCCTTGAAGCCGCCGCCGCCGAAGTCGGCCAGGTCTTCACGGCGGTGGAACGTCGCCCCGCCCTGGACCTGGTCGACATCAGCGAATGGAGCACGGGAAGGCAGGACGAACTGCTCGCCGCCGCACGCGCCCTTCATACCTCGAGCCAGGTGCTCGGCGACGCCCTTGACGCCGTCCGGACCGGCCTGGCCCTGGTGCCCGTCGATTTGCCGATCGAGGACGAGATCAACGGGCTGAAGGGCCTCAGCATCGCCTTGAAGGACAGCCGCCAACGCGACCTGTCCATCGCCTTCCATCCGGACTACGCTCGCACAGCTGAAGATCTGGACAAGCTAAGGAGCGCCATCGCCGCCTATCGTCTCCAGGAAGGCGAGATCAAGGCCGGCTTCAGCCAGACCGCCGTTCGCGATCTCAACCTTGACGTCCTGGACCGTCAGTGGCGCGAGGCCACGGCCTCCATCTGGCCCATGTCGGCGCTCGGACGTCGCAAGATCACACGCCTTCTGCAGGGCTATGCCGACCAGGGCGTGGTGCAGCCCGACCATGATCTGTCTCGCCTGCGAGCCATGAAGACCCGACTGGCGGAGATCGACGCCAGTCCGCTCAAGGGTCGCCCCCTGCCATTCCAAGGCCTGGAGACCGACATCGACGCCGCCGCTTCGCTGATGCAGGGCGCCAGCGCCCTGCGCAGCGCCCTTCGGCTGCCCGGGCGCAGCGAGGCCGATATCGCCGCCCTGAGCACGCGGATCGCCGCCAACCTGCGCGACGACGGGCAGCAGACGCACGTCATCGCGTCTGGCGACCGCCTGCTGGCGGCTATTGAAGGTTTCACTGCGGCGCGAGACCGGTTCTCGGCCAGCGCCGGCGTCCCGATCCAACTCGAAGCGGCACCACAAGGTCTTGCGGCGCTCGCCGCCCGACTTGATGAACTCATCGAGGCCAAACACCTTCTTCGCGACTGGTCCACCTGGCGTCAGGCGCGTAACCGCGCGGTTGGCCTGGGCCTCGGCGCGGTGGTCGAGGTGCTGGAGAGCGGCGACCTGGAGCCCGACCAGACACAGTCCGCCTTCCGGCTCGCCTACGCTCGGTGGTGGCTCCCGAACGTGCTGGACTCCGACGTCGTGCTCAGGGATTTCCGGCGCTTCCAGCATGAGAACATGATCAGCGAATTCCGCGAGATCGACGATCTCGTGCGCAAGCACGCCGCCCAGCGCGTCATCAGCGCCCTCGCCCGCGACCTACCGCCGGTCCAGAGCGTCGCGCGCAACTCCGAACTGGGCCTGCTGCGCCACCAGATGGAGCTGCAACGCCCCAGCCAGTCCATACGCGACATGATCAGCCGGATGCCGAACAACTTCGGCAAGCTCGCGCCCTGCATGCTGATGTCGCCCCTGTCCATCGCCCAATATTTCCCACCGAACCAGTCGCTGTTCGACGTGGTGATCTTCGACGAAGCGTCGCAGATCACCACCTGGGACGCGGTCGGCGCGATCGCTCGCGCCCGTCAGACCATCATCGTAGGCGATCCCAAGCAACTGCCGCCCACCAACTTCTTCGGCCGCAACGAAGAGGAGGACGACGTCGAGGACCACGAGAAGGATCTCGAAAGCATCCTCGACGAGGCCAAGGCTTCGGGTATACCGGTCCGCGATCTGAGGTGGCACTATCGCAGCCGCAGCGAGTCCCTCATCGCCTTCTCCAACCACCACTATTACCAGAATCGGCTGGTGACCTTCCCGTCGCCCCAGGTCGATGACCGCGCCGTCAAGCTCCGCAAGGTTCCCAACGGCGTCTATGATCGCGGCAAGACCCGCACGAACCGGATCGAGGCCCAGGCCGTCGTCGATGATGCCGTGCAACGCATGCGCGGCTGGCTGGCCTTGCCCGAGCAGAGCCGCCCGACCCTCGGCGTCATCACATTCAACGCCCAGCAGCAGGCCCTGATCCTGGACCTGCTGGATGCGGCGCGCCGCGACGAACCCGAACTGGAATGGTTCTTCGCCGAGGAGCGTGTGGAGGCGACCATCGTCAAGAACCTCGAGAACGTCCAGGGCGACGAGCGCGACGTCATCCTGTTCTCCATCACCTTCTGGAAGGACGCCGCCGGAAAGCTGACGATGGACTTCGGCGCCCTGAACCGGGACGGGGGCGAGAAGCGTCTGAACGTGGCGGTGACCCGCGCCCGCCAGGAGCTGGTGGTCTTCTCGGGCTTCACTGCGGACCAGATCGACCCGACACGCACCAAGGCGCTCGCCGTCCATCACCTCAAGACCTTCCTCGACTTCGCCGAACGGGGCAGCGTCGCTCTGGCTGCCCAGGACAGCGGGTCGATGGGCGGGTTCGACTCGCCCTTCGAGGAGGCCGTGGCCGCCCAGCTGGAGCGACGCGGCTGGCAGGTCGTGCCGCAGGTCGGCATGTCGGGCTTCAGGATCGACCTGGGCATCCGCCACCCCGATCTTCCCGGCGCCTACCTGGCCGGGGTCGAATGCGACGGCGCGACCTATCACAGCGCCGCGACCGCCCGCGACCGGGACAAGGTGCGCGAACAGGTTCTACGAGGCCTAGGATGGAACATCCTGCGCGTCTGGTCCACCGACTGGTGGTATGACGCCGACGGTTGCGCCGAACGCCTGCACGAGGCCCTCGACCGGCTTCTCGAAGACTGCCGCGGCAGCCGGGCGGTCAACGAGCAGGTCACGGCCCACTGGGACATGGGCCATGAGGTCGAAGACGTGGTGGAGATCCGCGACGAGGACGCCGCATCCTTGGACGACGATCTCTCGCCACCGCCCGGCGTGGAGACGACCGAGCTGGTGTCTGGCGAGAGGGCGGACTCCCTCGCCGCCCCGGCAGCGTCCCGGCCCGACGCCGCGTCTTCCGGTCTCTACCGCCTGACGGACCTGGGTCACTTCCCCATAGATCCGGACGCCTTCTACGAGTTCGGTTATCGCAGCACGCTTCAGGCCATGATCGACCACGTCGTGCAGACCGAGGCGCCGCTGCGCACTGACATCCTGTGTCAGCGCATCGCCCGCGCTCACGGCTGGCTGCGCACGGGCGGCCGGATCCGCGAGCGTATCGAGATTCATCTGCGCAGCTTCGACCGCACCATCGAATCCAGCGGCGAGTTCCTCTGGCCGTCCGCAGCCGTCAGGGATTTCCTGCCTTATCGCCGGCCGGCGGGCGAGGACGCCCGTCGCGCCATTCCCGACATTCCTCTGGCCGAACTGGCCCAGGTCGTCAGGGATCATACGGGCCTCTTCGACGAGCCGGACCCGGCGAGAGAACTTGCGCGCCTGCTGGGCGTCGAGCGCCTGGCCGCCGGATCTCGCGCCCGTCTGGAAGAGGCTCTGGTCCGCAGTCAAACCCCTGCGCCGATTGAGGGCTGACATCGTGTTTCGCTTCATCCACTCCAGCGACCTTCATCTCGGCAAGCGTTTCGGCGGCTTCACGGGCGATCTGCCGGGTCGTCTCCGGGAAGCCCGCCATGGCGTTCTGGGACGGCTCGCTGTCCATGCCCACGAACAGGAGGCCAGCGCCGTCATGCTGGCCGGCGACACCTTCGACACCGAGACCCCGGCGTCGGATGTGCGACGGCAGGCCCTGA
>Ga0222426_101243_pt1 | contig 10761 bp, 7 predicted proteins | sample 2B50Ametagenome_FD_180087 | JGI IMG/M metagenome (GOLD analysis project Ga0222426, IMG submission 180087) | Enriched microbial communities from leaf-cutter ant dump, University of Wisconsin, Madison, United States - 2B50A (version 2) | ecosystem: Environmental > Terrestrial > Nest > Insects nest >... | reverse complement strand
GGTTGAACAGGCGCTGGCGCTCGGCGAAGCTCACCGCCGGGTCCGGGTTGGGGTCGAGGAAGATGTGCAGGTGGTTGAAGGCGGCCACCAGCTGCAGCTTGTCGGACATCAGCAGGCCGTTGCCGAACACGTCGCCAGCCATGTCGCCGATGCCGATGACGGTGACGCTGTCCTTCTGCACGTCGATGCCGCGCTCGCGGAAGTGCCGCTGCACCGAGACCCAGGCGCCGCGGGCGGTGATGCCCATGCCCTTGTGGTCGTAGCCGGCCGAGCCGCCGGAGGCGAAGGCGTCGCCCAGCCAGAAGCCGTACTCGGCGGCGATGCCGTTGGCGATGTCGGAGAAGGTCGCGGTGCCCTTGTCGGCGGCCACCACCAGGTAGGGGTCGTCCTCGTCGTGGCGCACCACGTTGGCCGGCGGCACCACCTCGCCTTCCTTGAGGTTGTCGGTGATGTCCAGCAGGCCGGAGATGAAGATGCGGTAGCAGGCGATGGCCTCGGCCTGGATCTCGTCACGGCTGCCGCCCACCGGCAGGCGCCGCGGGATGAAGCCGCCCTTGGCGCCGACCGGGACGATCACCGCGTTCTTCACCTGCTGGGCCTTGACCAGGCCGAGCACTTCGGTGCGGTAGTCCTCCTCGCGGTCGGACCAGCGCAGGCCGCCGCGGGCGACCTTGCCACCGCGCAGGTGCACGCCCTCGACGCGCGGGCAGTAGACGAAGATTTCGTACTTGGGCACCGGCTTGGGCAGCTCGGGGATCGCCTTGGGGTTGAACTTGAAGCTGAAGTAGCTCTTGTTCTGGCCGGCGGCGTCGGGCTGGTAGAAGTTGGTGCGCAGGGTGGCCTTGATCAGGTCCAGGTAGCGCCGCAGGATGCGGTCCTCGTTGAGCACCTGGACGTCGTCCAGGGCGCTGAGGATGGCCTGTTCGAGCTTCTGCTGCTTGTCTTCCAGGTCCTCGGCGGTGAGCTTGCGGGCCAGGTAGAAGCGCGTCTTGAACAGCCGCACCAGTTCGCGGGCGATGTCCACGTGGGCGTTCAGCGCGCTGGCGATGTAGCCCAGGTCGAAGCCCAGGCGGATCTGCTTGAGGTAGCGGGCATAGGCGCGCAGCAGGGCGACGTCGCGCCACGGCAGGCTGGCGGTCAGCACCAGGCGGTTGAAGGCGTCGTTCTCGGCGTCGCCGTTGACGATGTGGATGAAGGCGTCCTGGAGGATTTCGTTGAGCTGCTGGATGTCCACGTCCAGGCCTTCGGCGTAGGTGAAGGCGAAGTCGTGGATCCAGTACTCGCGGCCGTTGGCGTGGCGCAGGCGGTAGGGGAACTCGCCGAGCACGCGCAGGCCGAGGTTCTCCAGGATCGGCAGCACGTCGGACAGCGCCAGCGGCGCGTCGGCGTGGTACAGCTTGCAGTGCAGTTGCTGCTCGCTCTGCGCCAGCGGCTGGTAGAAGCTCATCACCAGCGGGCGGGCATCGGACAGGCTGAGCAGGTGCTGCAGGTCGACCACCGCGAAGTGCGGGGCGAAGCGCTCGCGGTAGCCGGCCGGGAAGCCCTTGGGGAAGTCCTCGAGGATGTTGGTGCCCTGCCCTTCGCCGAAGTTCTCCACCACCAGCGCGGCGTAGTCGTCCTGCCAGGAACGGCAGGCCTGGATGGCCTCTTCCTCGAGCAGCTTGGTGTCGATGTCGATGCGCGTCTTCGGGTCCACCCGCAGGATGAACTGCACGCGGGCCAGGGTCGATTCGGAGAAGAAGGTCCAGAACTCACAGTCGCTGGCCTTCAGGCGCTCGCGCAGGACTTGCTCGATCTTGATCCGCGTCTCGGTGGAATAGATGTCGCGCGGCACGTAGGCCAGGCAGTAGGCGAAGCGGCCGTACGGGTCCTTGCGCAGGAACAGGCGGATCTTGTTGCGCTCCTGGATCTGCACGATGGCCATGGCGGTGCTGTACAGCTCGTCCACCGGCGTCTGGAACAGGTCGTCGCGCGGCAGCACTTCCAGCACCTGGGCCAGCTCCTTGCCCAGGTGGCCGTTGGCGTCGAAGCCGGAGCGGCGCTCGACCTCGGCGACCTTGCCGCGGATCGACGGGATGTGGCTGACGCTCTCGTTGTACACCGAGGAGGTGAACAGGCCCATGAAGCGGAATTCGCGCAGTACCTTGCCCTTGGCGTCGATCTCGCGGATGGACACGTAGTCCGGGTAGGCCGGGCGGTGCACGCGGCTGGGGTGCGAGGCCTTGGCGAAGGACAGCAGCAGCGGCTCGCGCAGGTAGGCCACCGCGTAGTCCTCGATGTGCAGGTCTTCCTTGCTCAGGCCGGTGCGCAGCAGCTTGGTCACGCCGAGGAAGGACTTCTCGTCGTAGTTCACCCGGCCGCCGTCGCCCTCGTCGACCACGGTGAATTCCTCGTAGCCGAGGAAGGTGAAGTGGTTGTCCAGCAGCCATTCGAGGAAGGCGCGGACCTCGGCGGTCTCCTCGGCGCGGGCCTTGGCCTTCGACTTGCCGAGCCAGGCCAGCAGTTCCTCGGCCTTGCCGCGCATGGCCGGGAAGTCGGCCACCGCCAGGCGCACCTCGCCCAGCACTTCCAGCAGGGTCTTCTCCAGGGTGCGCAGCTCGCCGACGTGGGAGGCGCGGTCGATCTCCAGGTACATCAGCGACTCATGGCGCACGTCCTTGCCCTGGCTGTTCTTCGGCAGCACTTCCAGCAGCTCGCCCTTGGCGTTGCGGCGCACGCTGACCACGGTGGTCTGCAGGGTGTGGATGCTGTAGCCGCGGCGGTTCAGCTCCATGCGCACCGAGTCGACCAGGAACGGCTGGTCCGGGTGCAGCACCTGCACGGCGGTGTGCGTGGACTGCCAGCCGTGCTTCTCGTAGTCGGGGTTGTACACGCGCACTTCCGGCTCGGCCGGGTCGAAGCGCTCCAGCAGGCGCCAGGAGGACAGGGTGCAGCCGACCAGGTCGGACAGGCGGCGCTGGGTCAATTCGTCGAGGGAGATGAGGCTGAAGAACTGTTCGGCGAACAGGGCTACTTGTGGCAGCACCTTTTCGCCGACGTGCTGCGCCAGGGCCGATTGCAGTTGCTGCTGGAAATCGGCTTTGCTGGCCGCGGTGAAGAACGCCATGGTCAATGCTCCGCTTGGCTTGTCATTGGGTGAAGCAAGGGCTTTCTCGAGCTGCGAATCGCCCCGGGAGTGGCGCCGAGCCACCGTCTTCCGATGAAGTTCAGCAGATGCTGGGCATTAATCCAGGCAGGGGAAGCATCCAGGTAGGCGGCCGGACCGCCCGGTCACGATTCACTTGCGGAGCTTAACGAGACGGCGCGGCAATGGGATTACCAAGCCGCGACATATTCGTTCATGCAGGGGTAACGGGGCGTGCCGGCCGCTGGCCGGCACGCCCGTCGCGGCGGGCTCAGCGCTCCCAGTCGGGCTTCTGCAGGCGCAGGCCGTGGAGGCCGTCGTAGGCCGCGCGCTGCGGCGGCTGCCAGCCTTCGAGCAGGGCCGGCTCGACGCGGTAGATCTCCACGCCCAGCGGGCGGCAGACGCTCAACGGGTCCTGCGCCTCGGGGCCCCACATGGGCAGCGACAGGTCGCCGCCCGGGCAGGTGGACAGCGCGCAGAGCACGTCGATCTCGGCGAAGAACTCCAGGTAGTCGCCCTGCTTCGCCGGGCAGGCCTTCATGAAGTACATGTCGTCGTGGTTCAGGCCGGTGCACTGGAAGATGTTCAGCACGTCGTGCACGTCGAACTCGGTGAGGCCGTGGGGCAGCACCGCGCGGGTCAGGTTCGAGTGGCAATGGTGGTGGAAGTCCTCGCCGGTGAGCATCTTGTTGACGTAGGGGTCGCAGCGCGTGCCCAGCAGGTCGTGCACGCGCCCGCCGTGCTCGTCGATGCCGTAGGCGGCCAGGCTGTCGTCGGTGATGGTCAGCAGCGGGCGGAGGAACGGCAGGTTCGACCACAGGCGGTCGTAAGTGCTGACGTGGGCGCCCTGCAGCTGGCGGGTGCGCGCGGCCCACATGCGCTCGCGCGGGTCGTTGGCGTTCCACACGTTGAAGTCGCCGACCTGCGGGCCCACCGGGGTGGTGACGCGGAACAGGTGCCCGGCCGGCACCTTCCAGGCGCGGCCGGTGCGGATCGGCACCTCGAACTGCTCGATCAGGCTGCGCGCGCCCTTGTCCTCGCGCAGGCGGTCGTAGAACGCCTTGTCCACCTGCAGGGCGGAACCCTTGTTGGCCTGGTAGGCGGCGGGATAGTCCTTGTACATGTTCGGTGTCTCCTGGTTCAGAGGGAGTGGGGCGTGCTGAGCAGGTCCAGCAGCGCGTTTTCGGAATCCTCGAGGTAGCTGGCCATGGCCTCCGCCGCCTCGTGCTTGCGACCGGCGCCGAGCAGGTCGTGGATGTGCCGGTCGCGGTCGATCCAGGGGCGCTGGAAGTTCTCCTCATTGGGCGCGAGGGAGAACACCAGGCGCATCTGCGCCGCGACGTTGGCGAAGAACTCGTCGAACAGCGGGCTGCGCATCAGCCCGACGATGTGCTGGTGGAAGTGCAGGCTGTGGGTGCCGAAGGCCTGCCAGTCCTCGCGGTCCTGGGCCAGCTCGGCGGCCTCTATGGCCTCCAGCATGCGGTCGGACTGGTACTCGCGCAGCGGCTTGCTGGCGAGGATCGCCTGCAGCTCCAGGGTGCGCCGCACCAGGAAGATGTCGCGCACCTCGGCCAGGCCCAGGCGGCGCACCATCACGCCCTTGTTGCGCACGTAGGTGGCCAGGCCCTCGCGGCCGAGCTGGTGCAGGGCCTCGCGGATGGTGTTGCGCGAGGCGTTGTAGCCCTTCACCAGCTCGCTCTCGACCAGCGCCATGCCCGGCAGCAGGCGCCCGCCGATGATGTCCTCGCGCAGTTCGTTGGCGACCTGGGCCGACAGCGACAGGCCGCCGGCATCTTTGTTTTTCATCTGCGGCCCTCCTCAGGCCAGTTGGACGCCCTTGAGGAACCGCCCCATGCGCTCGCTGCGCTGCTCCAGCAGCTCGCGCGGCGGCCCGGCCTGGACGATGCGCCCGGCCTCCATGAACACCACGCGGTCGGACAGGCGGAAGGCGAAGTTCATTTCGTGGGTGACGATGACCATGGTCATGCCCTCCTTGGCCAGCTCCTCGATCACCGCCAGCACGTCGCCGACCAGCTCCGGGTCCAGTGCCGAGGTCGGCTCGTCGAACAGCATCACCGCCGGGCGCATGGCCAGCGCGCGGGCGATGGCCACGCGCTGCTGCTGGCCGCCGGAGAGCTGGTGCGGGTACTTGCCGGCGTGTTCGAGCATGCCCACCTTGTTCAGCAGCGCCAGGCTCAGCTGGCGCAGCTCGGCGGCGTCGGCGTGACCATGGTGGTGCGGGGCGAGCATGACGTTCTCCAGCACCGTCTTGTGCGGGAACAGGTTGAAGCCCTGGAACACCATGCCGACCTGGACGATGCCCTGCATGTGCACCTTGTTGCCCAGCGGCCCGCCCGGCTCGCGCGCGCCGCGCAGGAACGGCTTGCCGCAGAGAGTCACCTCGCCCTGGTCGAGCGCTTCCAGGCCGTTGAGGGTGCGGATCAGGGTGGTCTTGCCCGAACCCGAGGGGCCGATGATCGACACCACCTCGCCCCAGCGCACGTCGAGGTCGATGCCCTTGAGCACCTCCAACTGGCCGTAGTGCTTGCGCGCCCCACGCACCTGCAGGGCGAAGGCGCCCTGCCCGGCGCTGGCCTCGCTGCGCCGCGAAACCACCGCCGGCAGCTCGCCGACCGGCACCGGGCGCGGCTGCCGGCGGGTGACGTCGAGATGGTTCTCCAGGCGCCGCAGCAAGTAGCTGAACACGGTGACGATGAACACATAGTAGAAGGCCACCGCCAGCATGGTCTCCATCACCAGGAAGTTCTGCGTGTAGAGCTGCTGGCCGACCAACAGGATTTCGCTGAGGGAAATCACCGAGACCAGCGAGGTCAGCTTGACGATGGTGATGTACTCGTTGGCCAGGGTCGGCAACGCCACGCGCAGCGCCTGGGGAATCACGATCAGCCACTGCACGCCGCGGTAGCCGATGCCCAGCGCCTTGCCGGCCTCCAGCTGGCCCTTGGCGATCGCCAGCAGGCCGCCGCGATGGATTTCCGCGATATAGGCCGTCTCGCTCAGGACCATGGCGATCAGCCCAGCGCCGTAGGGGTTGGAGAGCAGCGCGCTGGTGCCGGGGAAGACCTGCGGCAGGTTGTAGACGAAGATCAGCAGCACCAGCAGCGGCAGGCTGCGGAAGAACCAGATATACAGCGCCGCCGCGTCGCGCAGGTAGCGCCGCGACGATTGCCGGGCCAGGGCCACCAGGAAGCCGAGGACGATGCCCAGCAGCCAGGTTTCCAGGCTCAGCTCCACCACGGTGCCCACCGCGCGCCAGAAATCGGCGTTCCACAGCAGGCCCAGGGCATAGTGCCAATCGAAATGCATGTTCTTGCTCCGTATTGCTCGGCCGGTCGTCGGTTCAGTTGCCCAGCGCCTGGGCGACGTCCGCCGCGCTCGGTTCGGCGAGGTTGTAGCGCGCCAGCAGGGCCTGGTATTCGCCGTCCTGCTTCATGGCCTCGAAGCCCTGGCGCAGGCCGTCGAGCAGTTCGCCGTTGCCCTTGCGCACGGCCAGGCCGATGACCACCGGGTAGATCAGCTCGCGGGAGGCGATCTGCAGGCGGCCCTGCAGCTTCTCGGCGGTGATCTTGGCCACCGCGGCGTTCTCGAACTGCACGTCCACCGCCTTGGCCAGCAGCGCCTGGGCGGCCTCGGGCGAGGTGGGGAACTCGCGCGACTGGATCGCCGGCTTGCCCTGTGCCTCGCAGTAGTCGCGCGAGACCTCCAGCAGCTTGGGAATCCACGAGCCGCCCTTGATCGAGGCCACGCGCTTGCCGCACAGGTCCTCGGCGCGCTGCGGGCGGAAGTCGTCGTCGCTGCGCACCATCAGCGAGGCGCCGCTCTTCAGGTAGGGCAGGAAGTCCACCTGGCGGGCGCGCTCGGGGGTGACGTAGAGCGCCGAGGCGACCACGTCGAAGCGCCGCGCGTTGACGCCCATCACCAGGTTGGCGAAGCGGGTGTCGCGGAACTCCGGCTGCAGCTGCAACTGCTTGCTCAGCGCCCTCATGAACTCCGGGTCGAAGCCGGCGGGCTGGCTCTGCTCGAGGTAGGCGTAGGGTGGGTAGGTGAGGTCCGAGCCGATGCTCAAGCGGCCCTCCTCCAGGGTGCCGGTTACCGCCGCCATGGCCGGTGCGGCCAGCGCCAGTACGCCGGGCAACGCCAGTGCCGCCAGCCAGCCCGCCTTGCCTGCAAATCGCTGTTTCATGGTGAAGCCCTCGCATGGTGATTGTTCAACAATCTTTTCATTGCTAGTAATCAAACTTGATGCCAACTCATGAAAACAACGTCTGAAAACAGCGCCCGGATGCAAAAAATCCGTTTTCCCGGAAGAAATACCACCGCCCCTGGGCACCGTTACAGGGCAGGCGTTACCAAATGAAGCAGAGTGGTAGCAAAGTGCTGCGGGGCACCCTTCGACGGGCAGCAGCAGGCCCGGCGCCAGGGGGCTGGGGGCTATGGCGCGGTCGGTAACACCCAGGAGGCGGCGCCGATTCGGTGCAAAGCTGCGCCCGGGGCTGGCGGATCAGCGGGCCGGCAACTCCGCATCGGCCAGCGATGGCAGCACGAAGCAGGCCGAGCCGGCCCGCGCCGCGTAGTCGGCCAGCGCCGCCCGGCTCATCTCCAGCACCTGCTGCACCAGCTCCAGACCGCTGCCGCCGCGCCAGGAAGCCAGCAGCGGCAGGTCCGGCGGCGGTGGCTCGACGCGCAGCTCGGCCAGCTCGCCAAGCGCCAGCTCCCGGGCCACCAGCGCCGGCGGCAAGGCGCCTATGCCGAAGCCATCGCGCACCAGGCGGGTCATGGCCGCCACCGAGTTGATGCAGCTCAGGCGCGGCAGGCTGACGCCGCGGGCCTGCAGCATGGTGAGCAGGTCCAGGTGCGGCCGCGAGTGCTTGGAGAAGGTCACCACGCGCTCGCCGGCCAGCTCCTCCAGGCCGGCGTAGGGGCGCTCGTACGGCGAGCCGCTCGCCGCCACCCAGCGCAGCGGATAGCTGCCCAGCTCCAGGTTGAGCACCGACTCGTGGCGGATCGGGTCGGTCTGGAAGACCAGGTCGAGGTAGCCCTTGCGCAGCTGCTCGGCCAGGTTGATGGCGGTGTCGGCCATCAGCTCCACCTCGACCTCCGGGAAGCGCTCCGTCACCCGCGCCACCAGCGGGCTGAGCCAGGTATGGACGACCGTGTCCATGGCGCCGATGCGCACCCGGCCCTGGCCGACGCGGCCGGCGTCGATGGCCTGGCGCAGCGCCTGCGCGGTATCGAGCATGCGCTCGGCGTATTCGAGCACCTGCTGGCCCTCGGGCGTCAGGCTCACCCCGCGCGAGTCGCGGACGAACAGCTTCACCCCCAGCTCGCCTTCGAGCACGGCGATGCGGCTGGAGACGGAGGCCTGGGTGCTGAACAGCTTCTCGGCGGTCAGGCGGAAGCTCTTCAGGCGGGCGACCCAGACGAAGGTTTCGAGGAATTTCAGGTTCATGGCCAGTACCGCGCAGCGATGGGCAAGCATACCCTCGGCCACAGGCATTGGAAAAACCTGTCACCCGCGACCGCATTTATTAGTTGGACGCGTGCCGACATGCCTCGAAGAATTCCCTCATCACCGCGATACCGAGGACGACCATGCACCTTCCCCTGCTCAACTGCGACATCGGCGAAAGCTTCGGCGCCTGGAAAATGGGCCTGGACGCCGAGGTCATGCCGCACATCGACTGCGCCAACATCGCCTGCGGCTACCACGCCGGCGACCCCGGCAGCATGCGCCGCACCGTGGCCCTGGCGCGGGAGCACGACGTGCGCATCGGCGCCCACCCCGGCTACCCCGACCTGCTCGGCTTCGGCCGCCGCTCGCTGGAATGCAGCGCGCAGGAGATCGAGGACATGCTGCACTACCAGATCGGCGCCCTCGACGGCATCTGCCGCGCCCAGGGCGCGCGGGTGAGCTACGTCAAGCCGCACGGCGCGCTGTACAACGACATGATGCGCAAGCCCGAGCAACTGCGCGCGGTGATGCGCGCGGTCGCGGCCTACGACCGCGGGCTGCCGCTGATGCTGCTGTCCACCCGCGACAACCAGGGCGCCCTGGCCATGGCCGCCGAGTTCGGCCTGCGCCTGTGGTTCGAGACCTTCTCCGACCGTGCCTACACCCCCGAAGGCCACCTGGTCTCGCGCCAGTTGCCCGGCGCGGTGCACCACGACAGCCGCCAGGTGATCGCCCAGGCGCTGACCCTGGCCCGCGGCGAGGCGCTCGGCGCCAGCGACGGCAGCGCGCTGCGCCTGCGCGCCGACAGCATCTGCGTGCACGGCGACAACCCCGGCTCGGTGGAGGCCGTGCGCCAGCTGCGCGCCGCCCTGGACGCCCTGGTGCCGGCATGAAAGCGCGCCTGGAAGTGGTCGCCCTGGACAGCTACATGCTGCGCCTGTTCGACACCATCGACGAAGCCAACATGCCCTGGCTGCTGGCCGCCGCGCAGCGCCTGCGCGCGGTCTTCGGCGACGAGCTGCTGGAGCTGGTGCCTTCCTATACCACCCTGATGCTGCGCTTCGACCCACTGCGGCTGGAGCCGCTGGCGATCCGCGAGCGCCTGTTCGCCGCCCTCGACGGCCTGCAGCCGCTGGCCGGCGAGAACAGCCGCGAGCAGGTCCTGCCGGTGTGGTACGACCCCAGCGTCGGCCCCGACCTGGCGCGCCTGGCGCGGCACAGCGGGCTGGGCGAGGCCGAGGTGATCCGCCGCCACAGCGGCCGCGCCTACCAGGTGTTCGCCCTCGGCTTCGCCCCGGGCTTCGCCTTCATGGGCCTGGTCGAGCCGGCCCTGGCCACCCCGCGTCTGGCCACCCCGCGGCAGCGCGTCGCCGCCGGCAGCGTCGGCATCGCCGAGCGCCAGACCGCCGCCTACCCACTGGCCTCCCCCGGCGGCTGGAACCTGCTGGGGCGTACCCCGGCGCGCCTGTTCGACCGCGGGCGCGACGGCTACAGCCTACTGCAACCCGGCGACCGGGTGCGCTTCGAGGCCATCGACCACGCCGAATTCATCCGCCTGGGCGGCGACGACACGCCCATGCCCGCCGAGGAGGGCCAGGCATGAAAATCCTCCACGTGGAAAAGAGCACCCCGCTGGCCCAGTTGCAGGACGGCGGCCGCTTCGGCGTGCGCTACCTGGGCGTGACCCAGGGCGGCGCCCTGGACTGGGAAGCCCAGGCCTGGGCCAACTGGCTGCTGGGCAACCGCCTGGACGCGGCGGTGCTGGAGATTCCCCTGGGCGGCGTGACCCTGCGCGCCCATGCCGACGTGCGCCTGGCCCTGGCCGGCGCCGACCTGGCGGCGGAAATCGACGGCCAGCCGCTGGCGCCCTGGCAGGCCTTCGAACTGCGCAGCGGGCAACGCCTGGCCTTCATCCAGCCGCGCAGCGGTGCCCGTGCCTACCTGGCGGCGCCCGGCGGCTTCCTCGGCGAAGCGGTGCTGGGCAGTTGCGCCACCGTCGTCCGCGAAGGGCTCGGCGGCCTCGATGGCCAGGGCAAGCCGCTGATGGCCGGCGACGAACTGCGCGCCGCCGGCGGAGCGCCCCCGCAACGCCATATGCAGGCCCGGCAGCAGCCGCGCTACGACGGCCCGGCGGAGCTGGAACTGGTGCTCGGCGCCCAGGCCG
>Ga0222426_101238_pt1 | contig 10818 bp, 8 predicted proteins | sample 2B50Ametagenome_FD_180087 | JGI IMG/M metagenome (GOLD analysis project Ga0222426, IMG submission 180087) | Enriched microbial communities from leaf-cutter ant dump, University of Wisconsin, Madison, United States - 2B50A (version 2) | ecosystem: Environmental > Terrestrial > Nest > Insects nest >... | reverse complement strand
TGGGTTATTCCCCTTCGGGCCAGCGCAAGCGCTGTTCGCGATGGAGCCGCGTCCCGCGTTCGCGGGAATGACGGGGGTGGGAGGATGGCGCCTGACCGACGCATCGCTCAGGACAGCCCCCTCTCCCTTCAGGGAGAGGGTTGGGGAGAGGGAGCGGAGTCACCCTAAAACATCAATGCATCCGGGAAACACCATTCGCGAGCAAGCTCGCTCCTACAGGAAAGACACCATGCCTCCCTGGACTGTAGGAGCGGACCTTGTCCGCGATTAACTCAGGTTTCGAAATAGAAACGCTGGAACCGCTCCGCCAGTTGCCCGGTGAGTTGCGCCGCCTGCATATGGTTGGGATGAGGGCGATAGTCCCGGGCCGCCTGGAGCGAGTCGAAGCTGACGATCATGGCGAAGTCGAAGCTGCCGTCCGAGCCGACGCTGCCCTGGTCGGCGCGGGGGCCGAAGCGGACTTCGCTGACGCCGGGGATCTGCCGCAGGCTTTCGCAGGCGGCGGTCAGTTGGGCGATGTGTTCCAGGTTGCCCGGCTCTTTCAGCCAGGACACGACTACGCAATGCACGCTCATGGGCAGCACTCCTCTGTTGGTTGCGGGTTGATGCAGTTGCGCAGCGGCGCGCCCTGCAGGGCGTCGAGCAGGTTGTCGAAGGCCTCGAGGGTCATGCGCTTGTGCGTCTCGCGGGTGGAGGCGCCGTTGTGCGGCGACAGCACCAGGTTGGGCAGGCCGAGCAGCGCCGGGTTCACCGCCGGCTCGCCTTCGGTGACGTCCAGCCCGGCTGCCGCCAGCCGGCCTTCGCGCAGGGCCGTGGCCAGGGCTGTTTCATCCACCAGGCCGCCGCGGGCGGTGTTGATCAGGATGGCTTCGGGCTTCATCCGCGCCAGCTGCGGCGCGCCGATGATGTGGTGGGTGGCGGCGCTGTAGGGCAGTTGCAGGATGAGCGCGTCGCTCTGCTCCAGCAGGCTGTCGAAGTCCAGGTAGCGCACGCCGAGCCGGACTTCTTCCTCCACCGGCAGGCGCCGCCGGTTGCAGTAGGTGACGTCCATGTCGAAGCCGCGGGCGCGCTTGGCCACTTCCATGCCGATGCTGCCCAGGCCGAGGATGCCCAGCTGCTTGTGGTGCACGTCCTGGCCGAACAGCGGCGAGGAGTCGGCGCGCCAGCCGCCGCCGCGGACGAAGGCGTCGGCCTCGACGATGCGCCGGGCCGCGGCCAGCAGCAGGCCGAAGGCGAGGTCGGCGGTGGCCGCGGCGACCGCCTTGGGCGTGTTGCAGACGCGGATGCCGCGGGCCGTGCAGGCGGCCACGTCGATGTGGTCGAAGCCGGCGCTGACGGTGCTCAGCACCTTCAGGCGCGGGCAACGCTCCAGCAGGGCGGCGTCGATGCGGTCGGCGGGCAGCACCAGGGCGTAGTCGGCCCCGCTCAGCAGCTCGCCCAGGTTATCCGGGAGGCCGCGTTCGGGCATGCGGAGCTCGGCCCTTTCGCGCAGGCTTCCCAACAGCGCATCGGGTACCTGGCGCGACAGGGCGATGCAGGGAATGCTGTTCATCGCTGGCTCCTCAGTCGCGATAGCTGGTGTCGATGCGGTTGAGCTTGCGCAGCAGCGCCGGCCAGACGAAGTCGCCGCCCTGGCCGCCGGTCTGCTTGTCGACCACCTCGGCCACGCCGTCGATGATCTGCGGGTCGACGCTGATCAGCTTGCCGCCGGCCTGCGCCGCCAACTGGATCTGGCAGGTGGTCTCGAAGGTGTACATGTTGAGGAAGGCGTCGGCGACGCTGCGGCCGACGGTGAGCAGGCCGTGGTTGCGCAGCATGAAGAACAGCTTGTTGCCCAGGTCCGCCTGCAGGCGCGGCTTCTCGTCGTCGCGCAGGGCCACGCCTTCGTAGTCGTGGTAGGCCAGCGAGGAAAGCACGAAGGTGGACTGCTGGCTGATTGGCAGCACGCCGCCTTCCTGGGCGCTGACGGCGACGCCGGCGCGGGTGTGGGTGTGCAGCACGCACTGGATGTCGTGGCGCGCGGCATGGATGGCGCTATGGATGACGAAGCCGGCGCGGTTGGCGTCGTAGGGGCTGTCGATCACCTTGTTGCCGTCCTGGTCGATCTTCACCAGGTTGGAGGCGGTGATCTCGTCGAACAGCAGCCCGTAGGGGTTGATCAGGAAGTGATGCTCGGGGCCGGGGACGCGGGCGCTGATGTGGGTGAAGACCAGGTCGGTCCAGCCGAACAGGGCGACCAGCCGGTAGCACGCGGCGAGGTTGACGCGCAGTTGCCATTCTTCGTCGCTCACCTGGTCGCGGACATGGGGGAGGGCGAGTTCGTGGGCCATGGGGCATTCCTTCTTGTAGGTGTTGTGGTGGAGCGCCCGAGGCTAAGGCGTGGCGGGGGCCGGCGACTGTCCTGAATTTGACGTCCGTCACGCCGGCGCCCGCTCCGCCGTCGCGGCCGTTTGGGGGAGGCCGCCGATGCGCCTTGTGCTGGTTCGCCCGTCGGCCGAATAATGGCGGCAACGTCCCGGATTCCATGGAGCCTTCAGGCGTGACCTTCCCCTCGATGTTGTCGGAGTCGCACCTCGCCGTGCTGCTGGCCAGCCCCTGGTTCGGCGGCCTGCCGGAGCAGGTTCGCGACGACATGCTGGCCCGCGCCGGCGTGCGCGCGCTGAACACCGGCCAGCAGCTGTTCCGCTGCGGCGAGCCGCCGGATGGCCTGTACATCGTGCTGCAGGGCATCATCCGCCTGAGCAACACCACCCGCGATGGCCAGGAGGCGGTGCTGAACTTCTACGAGCCGGGCACCTGGCTGGGCGAGGTGTCGATGCTCGACCACAGCAACCGCCTGCACGACGCCCATGCCCACGTGCCCTCCCAGGTGCTGCATATCAGCCCGCTGGCGCTGGGCGAGCTGTGCGATCGGCACCCGGCGCTGGTGCGCATGCTGCTGGACCTGGAGGTGTCGCGCCTGCGCGCCATGCTGGTGGCCTTCTCCGCGTTTTCCACGCAGTCGCTGGAGCAGCGCCTGGCCGGGCGCCTGCTGGGGCTGAGCGAATCCTTCGGGGCGAAGGAGGCCGAAGGGGTGAGCCTGGACCTGCGGCTGTCCCAGGAGTCCATGGCGCAGCTCATCGGCGCCACCCGCCAGCGCGTCAACCAGGTGCTCAAGCAGTGGGAGCAGCAGGGCCTGATCCGCCAGCGCTACGGCCAGCTCCTGCTGCTGCGCCCGGACGCCCTGCAGACGCTGGCCCAGGAGCGGCCGGACCGCTAGCCCAGCGAACCTAGGTGCCTGCCGGCGGCTGGCCCGCGGCCTGCAGTTCGGCGCGCCGGTCGTGGGCGCGCTCGATCAGGTAGGCGCGGATCTGCTCCACCTGCTCCGGCGCCAGCCGCCCGGCGAGCGGCGGCATGCCCCGGCCGGCCCGCGCGCCGGCGACGATGCTCTGGAAGTCCTCGTGCGTCTGCGCCGTCATGTAGCGCAGGTCGGGGATCACGTTCGCGCTGAAGGCGCCCAGGCCGTGGCACACCCCGCAGTGCTGGCGGAACAGCTGGTCGCCGGCCGCCACCGTGGCCGCGTCGGCGCTCAGCGGCGGCGGCTCGGGCAGTACGATGGCGCGCCGCCGGACCGCGGGCATGGGCGCGCTGCCGCCGAGCCTGAAGGTGAACACCCGGGCGTCGGGCACGCCGCGGGTGCGCTCGGACAGGGCGCCGAAGGTGATCGGGTAGGCGCCGCCCCAGCCGCTGCTGAAGGTCACGTACTGCTCGCCGTCCACGCTGTAGGTGATGGGCGCGGCCACCACGCCGCTGCTCACCTCGCGCTGCCACAGCAGCTTGCCACTGTCGGCCGCGTAGGCCAGTAGGCGGCCGTCGTGGGTGCCCTGGAACACCAGGTTGCCGGCGGTGGCCAGGGTGCCGCCGTTGGCGATCTGCGCGTAGGGCACCGACCAGACCTCTTTCTGCCGAAGCGGGTCCCAGGCCTGCAGCTTGCCGGTGTAGATCTGCGCGAATTCGTCGATGCTCTTGCTGTCCCGGGGCATCGGCGGGATTTCCATCCCGGTGTTCCACTGGCCCTTGGCGGGCGTATCCAGCTTCGCCTTCGGGTGGTGGATGTCGGCCGTCGATTGCGTGGGGATGTAGACCAGGCCGGTCTTCGGGCTGTAGCTCATCGGGTGCCAGTTGTGCCCGCCCTGGGAGCCGGGGAACACCAGCCTGGCCTCGCCCTTGCTCCAGTAGTCGGCCGCCTCCGGGTCGATGAGCGGCCGGCCGCTGTCCAGGTCCACGCCCTTGGCCCAGTTGACCTTGGGGGCGTACTGGGCGGCCGAGAGCAGCTTGCCCGTGGCCGCGTCCAGCACGTAGAAGAAGCCGTTCTTCGGCGCCTGCATCACCACCTTGCGCGGCTTGCCGTCGATGGCCAGGGTGGCGACGATGATGTGCTGCGTGGCGGTGTAGTCCCAGGCGTCGCCCGGCGTGGTCTGGTAGTGCCAGACGTACTGCCCGGTGTCGGGGCGGACCGCGACAATGGAGGAGAGGAACAGGTTGTCGCCCTTGCCCTGCGAGCGCTGGCCGTAGTTCCAGAAGGCGCCGTTGCCGACGCCGAGGTAGAGCAGGTCGAGTTCGGCGTCGTAGGCCATCGAGTCCCACACGGTGCCGCCGCCGCCCTGTTTCCAGTACTGGTCGCCGAACCAGGTCTTGCGGATCATGCCGATGGTGTCGCTCTCGTCGCCCTTTGCCGGGTCGCCCGGCACGGTGAAGAAGCGCCAGGCCTGCTTGCCGGTCTCGGCGTCGTAGGCGGTGACGTAGCCGCGCACGCCGAACTCGCTGCCGCCGTTGCCGATCACCACCTTGCCCTTGATGATGCGCGGGGCGCCGGTGATGGTGTAGTTGCGCGCGTGGTCGAGCACGGTGTCCACCGACCACAGGCGCTGCCCGCTGCGCGCGTCCAGCGCTTCCAGCCGGCCGTCGTACACGCCCACGTAGACCTTGCCGTTCCACACCGCCACGCCGCGGTTGGCTGCGTCGCAGCAGCCCGAGCCCTGGATGCCGCGGTAGACCCCGGGGTCGTACTTCCACAGCAGTTCGCCGGTGCGCGCGTCCAGCGCGTGGACGATGCTGTAGGCGCTGGTGGTGTACATCACGCCGTCCACCACCAGGGGCGTGGCCTCGACCACGCGGTCCAGCCCGAAGCCGTAGTTCCAGGCCAGGCCGAGCTGCCCCACGTTCCCCTCGTTGACCTGCTCCAGCGGCGAATAGCGCTGTTCGCCGTAGGTGCGGCCGGTGCTCATCCAGTTGCCGGGCTCGCTGTCGGCGGCGTTCAGGCGCTGGGCGTCGACCGCCGCCGGGCCGCCGGCCCAGGCCAGCGGAGCCGCGAGCAGCAGCGCCGCCCCGGTATTCCAAGGTGCTTTCATGGTTCGTTCCCTCATGGCGCCGCCAGCGGCGGCTCGTTTCGGGCGAGGCTCGATGTGCAGGACGGTGCCCCGGCGGCAGGCCGCCGCCGGGGCTGGCCGTCAGGCGTGACGCGCAGTGCCGGTCACGGTTCGAGCCCCAGCGCAGCCGCCACCTGCGGGTAGGCCACCGTGTCGATCAGCTGGCGCGTGGCGGCGCCGTAGGGCGGCGTGATCAGCTCGAAGCTGCCGCCGGCGCGGCGCTCGTAGAAGCCGCGCGGGTTGGAGAACTCGCGGAAGCCTTCCTCGCCGTGGTGCCGGCCCATGCCGCTGGCGCCCACCCCGCCGAAGCCCATGGCGGCCAGCGCGCCCTGCATCACGGCGATGTTGAAGCACACGCCGCCCGAGCGGGTGCGCGTGGCGATCGCCTGGCGCAGCGCCGGGTCGTCGCTGAAGAGGTAGATGCCCAGCGGCGTGTCGCCCTGGTTGATGCGCGTGACGAGGTCGTCGGTGTCCTTGTAGGTCTGGATCGGCAGGATCGGACCGAAGATTTCCTCGCGCACCACCTGGGCGTCGTCGCGCGGGTTGACCACGATGTGGAAGGGCATGTCGCGGGCGCCGGCATCCATCTCGCGGCCGATGCGGATCACCTGCTCGCTCTTGCCCTGGGCGTCCTCCAGCAGGCGTTGCAGGCGCTCGACGTGGCGCTGGTTGATGATGCCGCTGGCGCTGCTGGCGCCGTTGTCGTGGCCGAAGCTGTGCTGCATCACTTCGCTCAGGGCCTTCACGAAGTCCTGCAGGCCGTCCTCGGGCACCAGCAGGTGGTCGACGGTGATGCACAGCTGGCCGCGCTTGATGGCCTTGATGCCGGCGATGGCCGCCAGCGTCTGCGCGTCGCCGAGCTTGTCGCGGCCGACGATGGTGGGGTTGCGCCCGCCCAGTTCGAGGGTGACCGGCACCAGGTTCTCGGCGCAGCGCTTCATGATCTCGCGGCCCACCGCCGTGCCGCCGGTGAACAGCAGGTGGTCCCAGGGCAGCGTGGCGCAGTGCCGGGCCAGCTCCAGGTCGCCGTTGACCACCGCGACCTCGTCCTCGGCGAAGTAGGCCGCGAACATTTCCTGCAGCAGGGCGCCGCTGTGGGGCGTCAGGTCCGAGGGCTTGAGGATCACCCGGTTGCCGGCGCCGAGCATGTCGATGAGCGGGCCGACGCCGACGTCGAAGGGGAAGTTCCACGCCGCCATGTTGCACACCACGCCCTTGGGGCTGTACTGCACGTAGGCCCGCGACTCGCCCTGGGTGGCCGGGTCGACCGGCTTGGCGATGGGCTTCATCCACTGCTGGACGTGGGCGCAGTCGAAGCGCACGCGCTCGACCATCGGCAGGATTTCGGTGAGGTCCGCCGCCGCGCCCGGATGGCTGCCGAAGTCTGCCGCCAGCGCTTCGTGGATTCGGGCGCGGTAGCTGTACAGCATCGGCACGATGCGCGACATGCGCTCGATGCGCGTCTCGGCGCTGGGGAACATGTCCTGGGCGAAAGCCGCCTTCTGCAACGCGAACAGGCGCTCCAGGCGCTGGATGGGGGTTTGCGTGGTCATGCAAGGTCTCCGCTGGGTAACCGCGCGTCCCGTCCCGGATGGAGCGGGCCGTGCGGGAGGGCGCTGGCCCCCGGCCAGGGGCACGGGGGCAGCAAGATGCTCGGGCCGACGGCGTCGATGTCGGTGTGGCCGCAGAAGGCCATGCTCAGGCTCAGTTCGTTGTGGATGATCTCCAGCGCGCGGCTCACGCCGGCCTCGCCGAGGGCCCCCAGGCCGTAGACGAAGGCGCGCCCCAGCAGGCAGCCGCGCGCGCCCAGGGCGCGGGCGCGGAGCACGTCCTGGCCGCTGCGGATGCCGCCGTCCATCCAGACTTCGGTCTGCGCGCCGACCGCCTCGACTATCGGCGGCAGCGCGCGGATGCTCGACTGGGTGCCGTCGAGCTGGCGCCCGCCGTGGTTGCTGACCACGATGGCGTCGGCGCCGCGGGCCACGGCGTTGCGCGCGTCGTCCACGTCCTGGATGCCCTTGAGCAGCAGCGGGCCGTCCCACCAGCGGCGGATTTCGGCGACGTCGGCCCAGTTCAGCGACGGGTCCAGCTCGCCGCCGCGCCAGCGCGCCATGTCGGCCATGCTGTCGATGCCGGGCGCGTGGCCGACCACGTTGCCGAACGCCCGTCGCGGCGTGCCGGCCATGCCCAGCGCCCAGCGCGGGTGCCTGGCCACGTCGAGCAACTGGCGCAGGCTCATGCGCGAGGGGTCGGTCAGGCCGTTCTTCAGGTCCTTGTGGCGCCGGCCCACCAGCGACAGGTCGAGGGTCAGCACCAGCGCCGTGCAGCCGGCCGCCCTGGCGCGCTCGACCAAGCGCCGGGCGAAGACGCGGTCGCGCATCACGTAGAGCTGGAACCAGAAGCCGGGGCCGGCGTGTTCGGCCACGTCCTCGATGGAGCAGATGCTCATGGTGGACAGCGTGAAGGGCACGCCGAAGGTCCGCGCCGCGCGCGCCGCGAGGATTTCGCCGTCGGCGCGCTGCAGGCCCAGCGCGCCCACCGGGGCGAGCGCCAGCGGCATGGCCAGGCGCTGGTCGAGCAGCGTGGCGGCGGTGCTGCGCCGGTCGATGTCGATGGCCACGCGCTGGCGCAGCAGCAATTGCTGCAGGTCGGCCTGGTTGGCGCGGTAGGTGCTCTCGGTCCACGAGCCCGCGTCGGCGTAGTCGTAGAACATCCGCGGCACGCGGCGCCGGGCCAGGGCGCGCAGGTCCTCGATGCAGGTGATGCAGGTCATGCCGCGCCGCCGTCGAGCAGCTTGCCCGGGTTGAGGATGCCGGCGGGGTCCAGCGCGCGCTTGATCGCGCCCATCAGCGCGCGTTCCTGCGGGCTGCGGCTGATCGACAGCCAGGGTTTCTTCTCCAGCCCGATGCCGTGTTCGGCCGACACCGCGCCGCCGCGCGCTTGCAGTTCCGCGTAGACCAGCGCCTCGATGCGCGGCTTGAGCCGTTCGAGGTCGGCGTGGGGCAGGGTGACGACCACGTGCAGGTTGCCGTCGCCCAGGTGGCCGAACACGTAGAGCCAGTGCGCCTGGGTCTGCGCGAGCAAGAGTTGCTGCACCTGGCGCACGTAGCCGTCCATCTCGGCGATCGGCAGGGAGATGTCGAAGCCCAGCGGCATGCCGTGCTGCAGCACCTGTTCCACGTCGTCGCGCAGGGCCCAGAAGGCTTGCGCGTCGGCGTCGGAGCGGGCGAGCACCGCGTCGCTCAGCAGCCCTTGCTCCAGCGCCGCTTCGAGCGCGGCCTCGAAGCGCTGGCCATCGGCTTCGCGCTGGCTGCCCTGGGCCTCGAGCAGCACGTAGAAGGGGTGCTCCTGGCCCAGCGGCGGCAGGCTCCTGGCCGGTGGCGTGGTCACCAGGCGGTAGAAGGACTGCCACATCACCTCGAAGGACGACAGCGAGCCGCCCAGCGCGCGGTCCATGTGGCGCAGCAGCCCGGCCACGGCGTCGAAGCCCGGCGCCGCCAGCAGCGCGGTGTGGCTGGCCAGCGGCTGCTCGCGCAGGCGCAGCACCAGGCGGGTGATCACCCCCAGGGTGCCTTCGCTGCCGATGAACAGCTGCTTGAGGTCGTAGCCGGTGTTGTTCTTGATCAGCGGGTGCAGGGACGACACCACGGTGCCGTCGGCCAGCACGGCCTCCAGCCCCAGCACCATGTCGCGGGTCATGCCGTAGCGCAGCACGCGGGTGCCGCCGGCGTTGGTGGCGGCGGTGCCGCCCAGGGTGGCGCTGCCGCGCGCGCCCAGGTCCAGCGGGTAGACCAGGCCCTGGGCCTCCACGGCTTCCTGCAGGGCCTGCAGGGTGACGCCGGCCTGCACGGTGGCGGTGCGCTGTTGCGGGTCGATGGCCTCGATGGCGCGCATGCGCTCCAGCGACAGGATGATCTCGCCGGGCCCGGCATCGGCGCCGCGCACCAGGCCGGTCAGGCCGCCCTGGGGTACTACCGGCAACTGCCGTTGGTGGCACCAGCGCAGCACGGCGGCGACTTCCCCGGTGCTGGCCGGGCGCACCAGCGCCCGCGCCCGCAGATGGTCGGCGCGGAAGGCGCCGGCCGAACGGCTGGCGAGGTCGGCCGCGCAGAGCACGCCGTTGTCGCCGACGATGGCGCGCAGCGCCTCGACTATGGGGTCCATATGCGATCGTCTCCTAGCGGGGAGCGGCGGGCGCTCGGGCGGTGTCGTGCAGCGAGGCCTTGAGCTGCGCGCGTTCCTTTTCCACCTGCTCGACGTGGCGCTGGCGCACGTGGCCATAGCCGCGGATCTTCTCCGGCAGCGCGGCCAGGGCGACGGCGGTGTCGAGGTTGCCGGCGTCGAGGCTGGCGATCAGGCCGTCGACCTCGCGCTCGTACTCGGCCAGCAGGCGCAATGCGAGCCGGCGTTCGGCGCTGTTGCGGAAGGGGTCGAGGAGGGTGCCGCGCAGGCCCTTGCAGTGCTTGAGCAGGCCGAAGGCCTTCAGCAGCCAGGGCCCGACTTCCTGCTTGTACGGCTTGCCGTGCTGGTCCAGGCCGCCGAAGGGCCAGGCGCCGACGTTGAAGTGGACCTTGTAGTCGCCCTCGAACACGGCATCGAGTTCTTGCCTGAAGGTGGCGGAAGCGTAGAGGCGGGCAACCTCGAACGCGTCCTTGATCGCCAGCAGCTTGAAGTAGTAGCGCGCCACCGCCGTGCTGAAGCGCTCGCCCAGGTTCAGCCCGCGCTCGGCCGCCATGGCGCGGTCCACCAGGGCCTTGTAGCGCCGGGCATAGGCCTTGTTCTGGTATTCGGCCAGGTAGGCCATGGAGCGCTGGACGATGGCGTCGAGGGACATGTCGATGCGCGGCGCGGGCACGACCGGCTTGCCGGCGCAGGCGGCCTGTTCCACCGCCTGCAGATCGACCGCCGCGCGGCGGCCCCAGAGGAAGCTCGCCTTGTTGAAATCGACCTGCACGGCGTTGAGTTCCAGCGCGCGCATGATGGCCGCGTGGGACAGCGGCACGCTGCCCAGCTGCCAGGCCGCGCCGAGCATGAACATGTTGGCGGCGATGCTGTCGCCCATCAGCTGCGCGGCGATGCGCAGGCCCTCCATGGCCAGCAGCTGGCCGTCGCCGCAGCGCTGGCGGATGCGTTCGACCAGCGCGCCGGCATCCATCTTCCAGTCGGGGTTGCGCGCGAAGTCGCTGGTGGGCACCAGGTCGCTCGCCACTATCACCCGGGTGCGGCCGGGGCGCACGCGCGTCAGCGCCTCGTCGCCAGCGGTCACCACCAGATCGCAGCCCACTATGGTGTCGGCTTCGGCCGTGGCTATGCGCGTGGCATGCAGGCGCTGCGCATCGGCGGCGATGCGCACGTGGGACATCACGGCGCCGTATTTCTGCGCAAGGCCCGTGACGTCCAGCACCGAGAC
>Ga0222426_101235_pt1 | contig 10864 bp, 11 predicted proteins | sample 2B50Ametagenome_FD_180087 | JGI IMG/M metagenome (GOLD analysis project Ga0222426, IMG submission 180087) | Enriched microbial communities from leaf-cutter ant dump, University of Wisconsin, Madison, United States - 2B50A (version 2) | ecosystem: Environmental > Terrestrial > Nest > Insects nest... | reverse complement strand
CGGGGGTTTTGCTTTGGCGCACGGAAAAGCCGGGGGCGATGGGAGCAGATACCCGCGCCATTCCATTCCCCTTGTAGGAGCGCGCCCTGCGCGCGATATCGCGGGCAGGGCCCGCTCCTACAGGGGGGTTCGGACCCCGGCGAAACCCATGCGGCCATGGCGATGGGTTTCGCTGCGCTCAACGCCATCCTACGAGGGTGTGTCTCCTACGCCCGTGGGAGCAAGTGTCTACAGGCTGTGCCGAGGTACTCTTCGTAGGAGCGAGCTTGCTCGCGAATGAGCCCCGTGGCGGAGTCTGTTCGCGAGCAAGAACTAGGCGTCCCCCTCGCTCCTACGAAAAGACATGTTCGCCGGCAATGTAGGAGCGGACTTTGTCCGCGATTCGCACCCATGGGGCGGTCCTGCCCCGGCCCTAGTTCAGCTCTACCTTCTCCCCCTTTGCACTCAACTGCTCGAACGCCTGGTCCAGGCGCTGGCGGAGTTGTTCGGCATCGGGCGTGCGACGGGAGACGATGAGTTTCAACGGTAGACGGTAGAGGGTGTCGTAGGCCAGCGGCGGCAGGCCGGCGGCGTTGCGGGCTTCTTCCACTGGGGCCTGGTAGTCCAGCAGGTAGTCGCCTCGTTCGCGCAGAAGCATCTGCAGCGCCGCGCTGTGGGTACTGGTGCGGTGGACCTCCAGGTTGAGCCGCGGGTCGTCCAGCAACTGGGTGGCGGGCCGCCAGTAGCTGTAGCCGCTGATCAGGATCACCCGGCTGCCGGCCAGGCCCTGGGGCAGGCGCGGGGCGGGATGGGACGCCAGGCGATAGAGGTTGAGGGTGACTTGGCCGAGCACGTGCTCGCACTCCAGGGTGCTTTCGGCCAGCTCGGGCTTGCCGGGGGCCCCGGCCCACAGTTGTACGCTGCCATCGCGCAGGCCCTGGTAGAGGCGGGCACTGGGCAGGGCCCGGAGTTCGGCGCGGTAGCCTGCCTGGCGCAGCAGCTTGCGGATCAGCTCGGCACCTTCGCCCTGGGTGCTGCCGTCATCGTCGGTATAGATGTACGGCGGGAACTCGTAATAGCCGACCGCCAGCGACTGGGGGCCACCGGCTGGGCCTGGCAGGGCATGGGCCAGCGACGCCGGAAGCAGCGATGAGGCCAATGGGAACAGGAGTTTCTTGAGCATTGCTGCGCCGCACCTTTATCGTTCTTGTGTTGGTGTCTGCATTGAGCATGAGTCGCCAACCGGGGCTTGTCCAGTCCGCGGCCGGCAAAGCGGCGGCGACATTCAAGGGCTGCGACCAGCGGCACAAGGGGCAGCCGGAGCGTGACCGCCACGGGGCTATGCTTGAGGGGCAACCGGCCGCACCCGCGCCTGGCCGAGGGCTCTGCACATGCCACGCAAGGTCTTCTCCAGCAAGGTCTACCTGCACAAGACGGTCCTGGTGACCGGCGGCTGCTCGGGCATCGGCCGTGCGCTGGTCTTGCGCTTCGCCCAGGCTGGCGCCAGGCCGGTGATCCTCGACCTGGACCAGGCCGCGCTCGACAGCCTGGTGCAGCACCTGCAGCAGCACCTCAACGTCGAGGCCCTGGGGCTGCGCTGCGACATCACCGAGCCCGCCGCGGTGGAGCAGGCCGTGGCCGTCGCCATCGAACGCTTCGGCGGCATCGACGTGCTGATCAACAACGCCGGCATCACCCACCGCAGCCTGTTCGCCGAGACCGACCTGAAGGTGTTCCAGCGGGTGATGGCGGTGAATTTCTACGGCGCCCTGCATTGCACCCGGGCGGCCTTGCCCAGCCTGATCGCCCGCCAGGGGCAGATCGTCGTGCTCAGTTCGCTGACCGGCTTCGCCCCCTTGCTCTATCGCAGCGCCTACAACGCCAGCAAGCATGCCCTGCATGGCCTGTTCGACACCCTGCGCATGGAACTGGAGGGCACCGGCGTCTCGGTGACCCTCGCCTGCCCCGGCTTCACCGCCACCGACCTGCGCAAGAACGCCCTGGTCGGCGATGGCTCGGTTATCCGCCAGCCGGCCGTGGTCCTGGGTAGCGAAGTGGCCTCCCCGCGCGACGTGGCCGAGGCGATCTACCAGGGCGCCCTGCAGCGCAAGCGCCTGCTGGTGCTGTCCAACGTCAACTGGCGCGCGCGCATCCTGGCCCGCTACTGCCCCTGGTTGTTCGAGCGCCTGCTGGTGCCGCGTATGTCCGGGCTGAAGCCGAGCCGGCGCTGAGCCGGGCCCGTCAGTGGGTGTGCGGCACGGCCTTGCCCAGGTCCCAGAAGGTGGCCTCGATCTTGTGCCCGTCCGGGTCGCGGACGAAGCAGCCGTAGTAGGGCTCGCCATAGTGCGGGCGAGGGCCCGGAGCGCCATCGTCGTGACCGCCGGCGGCCAGAGCGGCGGCGTGGAAGGCATCCACCGCTTCGCGGCTGTCGGCGATGAAGCCTATGTGGGTACCGTTGCCGACGCTGGCGGGGGCTCCGTCCAGCGGCGTCTGCACCCAGAACTCCGGGAACTCGCGGCCATAGGCCACGGCGCCGGGGTGTTCCATCACCCGGCGGCAGCCGAGCGTGGCCAGCACCGCGTCATAGAAGGCGCGGGCGCGGTCGTAGTCATTGGTGCCGATGGACACGTGGGAGATGCAGCTCGGCGGGCTGTTGTCGTCGCTCATGGCAGGTTCCTGGCGCGGTCGGGAGAGACAAGGTTAGCCGCCCGCGCCGGAGCCTGCCTCAGGCTTCCTCGCGCTCCGGGCCGAGGATGTAGATGCGGTAGGCGGCGACGGTCAGCAGCAGCTGGAAGAAGCCGCTGAGGGCGCTAAGCGCCAGGCTGTAGCCGAGGGCGTTCTCGCTCAGTTGCTCGATCCAGCCCTGCAGGGCCCAGGTGGGGGCGAGGATCACCAGCACGGTGCTGAGCAGCAGGAAGAAGTGCCCGCCGGTGAGGCGGAAGCTCTCGCGCATGGCATCGATCGGGCGCAGGCCGCGCTTGACCAGCAGCACCTCGGCGAAGGCCAGCTTGATCATCACGTAGATGCCCGGCAGCACCATCAGCGACAGGCCGATGACGATCAGCAGCGAACTCAGCGCCGAGAGCAGGGCGAAGGCCGGCCACAGGCGCAGCGCCGCGCGCCACAGCTCGCCGACGCCGCGCTGGCGGCCCTCGCCGAAGTCGACCAGGTAGAGCAGCAGGCTGGCGGTGTAGATGGGGTAGAAGATCAACCCGGCGGCCATGCCCCAGGGCGCGAACTGCTGGGAATTGGCGGCCATGCTCAGCTGTTGCTGGGTGAGCGTCTCCAGGACGATCCAGGGCAGGCAGAGCGGCAGCAGCGTGCCGATGTGGCGGCTGAAGAAGTACCAGGTATCGCGCAGGATGGAGATGGGATTCATCGGCTCGTCTAGGGGACCAGGTGGCAATCGACTCTAACCCAAGCCCGGCGGCGCAGGCCAGAGCCCCCGCCAGCGCGGATGAAGAAGTTTTCATCGACCGGAACTTGTTTTTTCTCCGGCCGATCCAATCTAGTGATGCGTTCCCTCCCCCGGTGCTCACTCGAGGCCCCAGATGAATTCCGAAGAGCAAACCCTGATCGATGGCCTGTTCACCCGCCTGCAGGAAGCCGAGCGGCAAACCGCGCCGCGCGACGCCCAGGCCGAGGCGCAGATCAACCAGCACCTCGTGCGCCAGCCGGCCGCGCCCTACTACATGGCGCAGGCGATGCTGATCCAGGAGGCGGCGATCAAGCGCCTGGACCAGCGCGTCAAGGAACTCGAAGCCCAGGTCGCCAGCCTGCAGCAGAACCGCCCCAGCAGCGGCGGCTTCCTCGCCGGCCTGTTCGGCGGCGGCCAGCGCGAAGCGGCGGCGCAGCCCCAGCAAACGCAACAGCGCCCGGACGGCTGGGGCCAGACGCGCTTCTCCCAGCCCGGCGCCAATGCCAGCTACGCCAGCAACCCCAACGACTTCCGCCCCGCCGCGCCCCAGGCCGCTCCCGCCCAGGGCGGCGGCTTCCTGCGTGGCGCCCTGCAGACGGCGGCAGGCGTGGCCGGCGGGGTGATGGTGGCGGACCTGCTGACCAACATGTTCCACCACTCGCAGCCGCAGGAAATCGTCGAGGTGATCCAGGAAGAGGTTCCGGCCGAGCGTTTCGACCCGCAATCCTCCGGGCTGGACGACTCCAGCCAGTCCTCCCTCGATGGTGATCGCTACGCCGACAACGGTTTCACCGACACCGGCTACGACGATGGCGGTTTCGCCGACGACTCCAGCTTCTTCGACGACGACGGCGACATGTTCAGCTGATCGATAGCCCCGCGCCGACGACGCGGGGCTGGCGGTGCGGCGGTGGGCTGCGATAATGCGCGTCCACCGCCTGATCCGGAGCCGCCGTTGAAAACCCTCGCCCTGTTCGCCGATGTGCAGAACCTCTACTACACGGTTCGCCAGGCCTACGGCTGCCATTTCAACTACGCCGCCCTGTGGAGCGAGTTGAGCCGCGAAGGCCGCATAGTCGAGGCCTACGCCTACGCCATCGACCGTGGCGACCCGCGCCAGCAGCAGTTCCAGCAGATCCTCCGCAACCTCGGTTTCGAGGTGAAGCTCAAGCCCTACATCCAGCGCAGCGACGGCTCGGCCAAGGGCGACTGGGACGTGGGCATCACCATCGACGTGCTCGACGCCGTGGCGCGGGTGGACGAGATAGTGCTGTGCTCCGGAGACGGCGACTTCGACCTGCTGCTGCAACGCGTCCGCGCCCAGGGCAAGACCGCCGCCGCCTATGGCGTGCCGGGCCTGACCGCGCAGGCGCTGATCCGCTCGGCGACGCGCTACGTGCCCATCGAGGGCGAGCTGCTGCTGCGCCACTAGCGGCTACAATGCCGGCCATTCCCCCTTCCGTTGCGTGAGTGCTCCATGACCTTCGCCGCCCTCGGCCTGATCGAACCCCTGCTGCGCGCCCTCGACGGCCTCGGCTACCAGAACCCGACCCCCGTGCAGGCCCAGGCCATCCCCGCCGTGCTCAAGGGTCGCGACCTGCTGGCCGCGGCGCAGACCGGCACCGGCAAGACCGCCGGCTTCGCCCTGCCGCTGCTGCAGAAGTTGCTGCAGGAGGGCCCGCAGGTGGCCGCCAACTCGGTGCGCGCCCTGGTGCTGGTGCCCACCCGCGAGCTGGCCGAGCAGGTGCACGACAGCTTCCGCGCCTATGGCCAGCACGTGCCGCTGCGCACGGCGGTGGCCTATGGTGGGGTGAGCATCAACCCGCAGATGATGAAGCTGCGCAAGGGCGTCGACGTGCTGGTGGCCACCCCCGGGCGGCTGCTCGACCTGTACCGGCAGAACGCCCTGAAATTCACCCAGCTGCAGGTGCTGGTGCTGGACGAGGCCGACCGCATGCTCGACCTGGGCTTCGCCCGCGAGCTGGAAGAAGTGTTCGCCGCGCTGCCGAAGCGGCGCCAGACATTGCTGTTCTCCGCCACCTTCTCCGAGGCGATCCGCCAGATGGCCGGCGGCCTGCTGCGCGACCCGCTGTCCATCGAGGTGGCGCCGCGCAACACCGCGGCGAAGACGGTGAAGCAGCAACTGATCACCGTGGACAAGAAGCGCAAGGCCGAGCTGTTCCTGCACCTGCTGCAGGCCCGCCGCTGGCGCCAGGCCCTGGTGTTCGCCAAGACGCGCAAGGGCGTCGACGAGCTGGTCGGCGTGCTCCAGGCCGAAGGCATCGCCGCCGACTCCATCCACGGCGACAAGCCGCAGCCGGCGCGCCTGCGCGCACTGCAGCGGTTCAAGGACGGCGAGGTGGACTTCCTGGTGGCCACCGACGTCGCCGCCCGCGGCCTGGACATCGACCAGATGCCGCTGGTGGTCAACTTCGACCTGCCGATCGTCGCCGAGGACTACGTGCACCGCATCGGCCGCACCGGCCGCGCCGGCGCCAGCGGCCAGGCCCTGTCGCTGGTGTGCGCCGACGAAGTGCAGCAGTTGGCGGCCATCGAGACGCTGATCGGCCAGACCCTGCCGCGCAGCGAGGAAGAGGGCTTCGAGCCGGACCACCGGGTCCCGCAGACCGCGCCCGGCGGGCAGGTGCTGAAGAAGCCGAAGAAACCCAAGCAGCCCAAGGTGCCTGCGGCCAAGCCGGGCAATATCCACCTGGGCGACCTGCTGGCCGACAAGCCGCAGGTGAAGGCGGTGCGCAAGGCGCCGGGCTTCGCCAAGGCGCCGTCCGGCAAGGGCAAGCCGAAGGGCCGCTGAGGGCGAGCACGGGGCAGGGCGCCTCGCGTTGGTGCGCCGGCCCCTCGGCCTTGCCGCTGCGGGCCACGGCTGGCGGGCTTTCAGGATACTGGCGCAAAACCTGCATTTCCGTGCGCAATTCTGAACGCCTATAGTGTGTGCACTGCGCACACAACAAGAACGACAGCCCTATGCGCCACAAGGAACTCAAAGCCTGGACCGCCGGGCTCGCTCAGCTGCTCCCGCTCGCCCCCGGACGCCCGCGCCTGCTCGGCCTCAGCCAGTGGCTGCAACAGGCCTGCCCGGTGGACCACTTCGTGCTCTTCGTCTACGAGGGCAACCACCGCCCGTTGGACCTGTTCGACACCTTCCCGGCGGACGTGCGCCACGTCTACGTGCAGGACTACCAGGTCGGCCCCTACCTGCTCGACCCCTTCTACCTCGCCTGCACCCGCAACCAGGCGCCGGGCCTGTGGCGCCTGCGCCAGTTCGCCCCGGACCACTTCTACCTGGGCGAGTACTACCAGACCTACTACCAGCAGACCGGCCTGACCGAGGAGATCGCCTTCTTCGTCGACCTGGCCGGCGGCGCCAAGGCGGTGCTGTCGCTGATGCGCAAGACTTCGAGCCCGGCCTACAGCCGTGACGAGATGCAATTACTGGACTGCGCCCGCCCGGCGGTGGAGCAGGTGGTGCGCGAGGCCTGGGAACTGCGCCGCGCCCAGCCGCGCCCGGCGCAGGACCTGGACTACAAGATCCGCGAGGCCTTCGACCAGTTCGGCGCGCAGCTGCTCACCGCGCGCGAGCAGGAGATCGTCCAGCTGCTGCTGCGCGGCCACTCCAGCGCCTCGGTGGCCGAGCAACTGGACATCAGCCCGGGCACGGTGAAGATCCACCGCAAGAACATCTACGCCAAGCTCGGCATCGGCAGCCAGTCGGAGCTGCTCGGCCTGTTCATCCGCGAGCTGGCCGGGCAGGACGACGCCGGCGACCTGCGCGCCACGGGCTGACCGCCGGCGCCATGCCCATGTAGGAGCGCGCCCTGCGCGCGAAATCGCGGGCAGGGCCCGCTCCTACAGGTTCATCGCTATCCGCCGTTGCCCATGGTCGCGCGGCCTGAGGCAAGGGCGTCTTTTCGTAGGAGCGAGCTTGCTCGCGAACATCTCCGTGCCGATGCGGTAGGCCGTGCGCCCGGCATCTATCCCCCGAGGGATATATACACCCCGAAAGCCCCATTGCTAGCGTGGATGCCAACAAGAACAGCCACCGAAGGGGCGTGCGGCGATGGATTCCAGCCAGGCTTTCGACATCGAGTTCCGCAACGTGGTCAAGCGCTACGGCAGCGTGCCGGCGGTCAACGGCCTGAACTTCAGGGTCCGCCGCGGCGCCTTCCACTCCTTCCTCGGCAGCTCCGGCTGCGGCAAGACCACCACCCTGCGCATGATCGCCGGCTTCGAGCAGCCCAGCGAAGGCGAGGTGCTGCTGGCCGGCCAGGCGGTGGCCGGGGTGCCGGCGCACCGGCGCCCGGTGAACATGGTGTTCCAGCACTACGCGCTGTTCCCGCACCTGAGCGTGGCCGAGAACATCGCCTACGGCCTGCGCTACCGCACCCCGCGCCCGGACCGCGCCGCGCAACGGCGCATGGCCGACGAGGCGCTGGAGATGGTGCGCCTGTCCGGCTTCGGCGCGCGCAAGCCCCACGAGCTGTCCGGCGGCCAGCAGCAGCGCGTGGCCCTGGCCCGCGCCCTGGTCAACAAGCCCACCGTGTTGCTGCTCGACGAACCGCTGGCCGCGCTGGACCGCAAGCTGCGCAAGGAAATGCAGTCCGAGCTGCTGCGCCTGCAACGCGAGGTCGGCATCACCTTCGTGCTGGTCACCCACGACCAGGAAGAGGCGCTGTCGATGAGCGACAGCATCAGCATCATGAAGGACGGCCTGATCATCCAGACCGCCACCCCCGAAGCCCTCTACGAGACCCCGGCGAGCCGCTACGTGGCCGACTTCATCGGCGAATCCAACCTGTTCGGCGGCACCGTGCGCCGCATCGACGGCGGCCGCGTGGTGCTCGCCACCGCCGCCGGCCTGGAGCTGAGCAGCCCGCAGACGCCCACCGGCCCGGCCCTGGCGGCGCAGAGCGAAGGCTGCATCGCGGTGCGCCCGGAGCTGGTCGGCATCGCCGCCGCCGGCGCCGAGCTGGCCCGCGAGGTGCGCCTGGGCGGCAGCGTGGAAGACCGCATCTACCTGGGCAACCTCACCGAATACCGGGTGCGCACCGAGGCCTTCGGCATCGTCTGCGTGCGCGTGCCGCGCCAGGGCGCCGAGGCTGGCGAAGCCTTCGAGCACGGCGCGCGGGTGCAGGTCGGCTGGAACCAGGCCAGCGGCCTGGCCATGGGCCTCTGAGCAGTGCGGCCGCGCCCTGCGTGGCCTTCGAAGAACCAACCATAACGACAGCAGACAGGCGGGGAGTGACGATGGACAAGAAGACTTTCATCAAAACCATGCGCAGCTGGGAAAACGGCTCCATCACCCGCCGCGAGTTCCTCGGCCGCACCGGCCTGGGCCTGGCGGCGGCGGTGGTGGCGGCGAACACCCCGGGCCTGCTGCTGGGCAAGGCCTACGCCGGCGAGAGCGGCAACCTCGGCGACCGTGTGACCCTGGCCACCTGGCCGAACTACCACAGCCAGGAGAACTTCGACGCCTTCGCCAAGGCCACCGGCGCGCGGGTGCAGATGAACGTGTTCGGCTCCAACGAGGAGATGCTCGCCAAGCTGCAGGCCGGCGGCAGCGGCTGGGACGTCTTCGTGCCGACCAACTACACCATCAGCACCTACGTGAAGCTGGGGCTGATCGAGCCGCTGGACCTCTCGCGCATCCCCAATTTCGACGCCCAGGCCTTCGAGCAGCGCTTCATGGCCCAGGGCACGGTGGACGGCAAGGTCTACGCGGTGCCGAAGAACTGGGGCACCACCGGCATCGTCTACGACGCCAGCCGGATCAAGGACAACCTCGATTCGTGGAAACAGTTCTGGGACCTGACGCTGACCAGCGCCTCGGGCCGCACCATCGTCCACGACTACCAGCTCACCGCCATCGGCAACGCCCTGAAGTACTACGGCTACAGCTTCAACTCGGTGGACGAGAAGGAGCTGGCCGAGGCCGAGAAGCTGCTGATCAAGGCCAAGCCGCACCTGTTCGCCATCAACTCCGACATCCAGCCCTCGCTGCGCAACGGCGATGCCTGGATGGCCATGGCCTGGACCGGCGACGCCTCGCAGCTGCACCGCGACAACCCGGACATGACCTTCGTGCTGGGCAAGGAAGGCGGCGAGATCTGGAGCGACTTCTTCGCCATCCCCAAGGGCGCCGAGCACCGCGACGCCGCCTACGCCTTCATCAACTACCTGCTCGACCCGCAGCACAACAAGCTGGAGGTCCTGGCCCACGGCTACCCCAGCGGCGACAAGCGGGTGGATGCGCTGCTGCCCAAGGAGATGCTCGACGACCCGATCATGTACCCGGCGGCCGAGCGCCTCTCGCCCCTGGAGTTCGGCGCCGCGGCGACCCTCACCAGCCCGGCGCGGGCCGAGCTGATGGCGCGCTTCAAGGCCGCCTGAGGACGGCCCTTCGTAGGAGCGAGCTTGCTCGCGAACCGCTTCGGCATGGCGATGTTCGCGAGCAAGCTCGCTCCTGCAGGGGAGGGCCCATGCAACTCAATGCGTAGGGAATCGAACATGAACATCGCTGTCAGCGCCCCCCTGCAGGCCGCTGCGACGCCGGCGGCCGCTCCGGCGAGGAGCCTCGGCCGCCGCGTCACGCTGCTCCTGCTGCTGCCTTCCACCCTGTGGTTCCTGCTGCTGCTGTTGATGCCGCTGGTGATCATCCTGGTCTTCAGCTTCGGCGAGCGCAGCGCGGTGGGCGGCTACGGCGGCGGGCTGACGCTGGACAACTACCTCAACCTCGGCTCGCGCGCCCAGGCCTTCTGGAACACCCTGACCCTGGCCCCGCTGGGCACCCTGGCCTGCCTGCTGGCGGCCTACCCGCTGGCGTACTTCCTGGCGGTGAAGGTGCGGCGCAACAAGTCGCTGCTGCTGACCCTGGTGATAGTGCCGTTCTGGACCAGCTTCCTGATCCGCACCTACGCCTGGATCTTCATCCTCAGCGGCCGCGGCATCCCGGCGCTGCTGGAGAGCCTGGGGATCGCCGACGTGCGCCTGATCAACACGCCCTGGGCGGTGCTGATCGGCATCGTCTACGGCTACCTGCCGCTGATGGTGTTCCCCATCTACGTGAGCCTGGAGAAGCTCGACAAGCGCCTGCTGGAAGCCTCCGGCGACCTCGGCGCCAGCGCCTTCGAGACCTTCCGCCGGGTCACCCTGCCGCTGTCGGCGCCGGGCGTCATCACCGGGGTGATGCTGGTGTTCATCCTGCTCATGGGCGAGTTCCTGATCCCCGCCATCCTCGGCGGCGGCAAGGTGTTCTTCGTCGGCAACGCCCTGGTCGACCTGTTCCTGCAATCGCGCAACTGGCCGTTCGGCAGCGCGGTGGCCATGACCCTGGTGGCGATGATGCTGGCGATCATCGGCCTGTACCTGAAACTCGCGGCGCGCTATGGCGGCCCGCGCAACGACGGGGTGCTCTGACATGTGGCTGCGCGGCTATTCGACCTCGCTGTACCT
>Ga0222426_101231_pt1 | contig 10900 bp, 12 predicted proteins | sample 2B50Ametagenome_FD_180087 | JGI IMG/M metagenome (GOLD analysis project Ga0222426, IMG submission 180087) | Enriched microbial communities from leaf-cutter ant dump, University of Wisconsin, Madison, United States - 2B50A (version 2) | ecosystem: Environmental > Terrestrial > Nest > Insects nest... | reverse complement strand
GTTCGCGAGCAAGCTCGCTCCTACAGGTGAGACCTATCCACGGCTTCGCTCTTGCCTGCCGCCTCAGTGCGGCATGTTGCGACCGTAGAAGATCTCCAGCATCTCGTGGCGGACGCGCTCTTCCACCTGCTTGCGCTGCTCCGGCGAGAGGTTGCTCGTGGCGTCGCCGAACAGGTAGTTGTCCAGGTCGAACTGCTTGAGCAGCATCTTGGTGTGGAACAGGTTCTCCTGGTACACGTTCACGTCGGTCATCTGGTAGGCCTCGTACGTGTCGTCGGAGAGGTAGTTCTGGATCGAGTTGATCTCGTGGTCGATGAAGTGCTTCTTGCCCTCCACGTCGCGGGTGAAGCCGCGCACGCGGTAGTCCACGGTGACGATGTCCGAGTCGAACTGGTGGATCAGGTAGTTGAGCGCCTTCAGCGGCGAGATCACCCCGCAGGTGGAGACGTCGATGTCCACCCGGAAGGTCGCGATGCCTTCCACCGGATGGATCTCCGGGTAGGTGTGCACGGTGATATGGCTCTTGTCCAGGTGCGCCAGGATGGTTTCCGGTAGCGGCCCGGGGGATTCCTCGATCTGGCTGTCGGTCGGGGTGACCGGCTGCTCGGAGATCAGGATGGTAACGCTGGCGCCTTGGGGGTCGTAGTCCTGACGGGCGATGTTCAGGATGTTGGCGCCGATGATGTCGACAACATCGGTTAGGATCTGCGTCAGGCGCTCGGCATCGTACTCTTCGTCGATGTACTGCACGTACGCCTGCTGGTCTTCCGGCGTCTCGGCGTAGCAGATGTCATAGATGTTGAAGCTCAAGGTCTTCGTCAGGTTGTTGAACCCGTGGAGCTTGAGTTTGCTTTTCACCGTGGGGGAACTCTCTTCAATGCGGCTCTGCCGCGTGGTTGAGCATGCCCGTCAGATGCTTACGGCGCACCTGCGTAGGACGGTTTACACCTCTTCGCGTTGGCGATTGTGGTTGCTTGGTTTGGGGCCTGGCCCCGAAAAAAGGTGGCGCATTATGCAGAGGTCGGGCGACCTCTGCCAGCCTTTACGCCACCGCCATGACGATCCCGTGACGAGAGGATGTCAGCCGAGCTCGACGATCTCGTAGTCGTGGGTGATCTCCACGCCCGCGCGGCCGAGCATGATCGAGGCCGAGCAGTACTTCTCCGCCGACAGCTCGACGGCGCGCTTGACCTGGGCTTCCTTCAGGCCACGGCCCTTGACCACGAAGTGCACGTGGATCCTGGTGAACACCTTCGGGTCCTCGCCGGCGCGATCGGCCTCGAGGAAGGCCTCGCAGCTCTCCACCGGCTGGCGGCCCTTCTTCAGGATGCTGACCACGTCGAAGTTGGTGCAGCCGCCCAGGCCGAGCAGCAGCATCTCCATCGGGCGCACGCCCAGGTTGCGGCCACCGGCATCGGGCGGACCGTCCATCACCACCACATGACCGCTGCCGGATTCACCGAGGAACATGGCCTCGCCGGCCCACTGGATTCTCGCTTTCATGCAAAGGCTTCCGCCGGAAAAAAGGGGGCGACAGCTTATCACAAGGCCTGGAATGCCCGGCGATGTTGACCAGGTCTCAATTCGAGCCCTGACACCTTAACGTTCTATTATGCTGGCGTCATTTTACTGGCACACTCACGAGGTTAAATTGACAGCCCGACCAGCTTTTGATTGTCGGCGCCAGAACGTCTGTTTAAGCTCTTGCCATTAAAAAAGACCGCCAGCCATCGAGCTGCGGCACCGATGCTCGGGGGAGAGCGTCGTAACGTCACGGTAAGCCAGCCAGGGACGACACATAACAACTCGACAAAAGCGCCTGTCGTGCACAGGGCCATTCTTATAATTTCGGGACTCGGGCATGGTAGCTATTACCCTTACACCCAAACACAAAAACCTCGACAAGTTGCTCGCACACTGTCACCGCCGCCGCTACACCCCAAAGAGCACCATCATCTACGCTGGGGATCGTTGCGAAAGCCTGTTCTTCATCATCAAAGGCTCGGTCACCGTCCTGATCGAGGACGACGACGGTCGGGAAATGATCATCGGCTACCTCAACAGCGGCGATTTCTTCGGCGAGATGGGGCTGTTCGAGAAGGACGGCAGCGCCGCCCAGGAACGCAGCGCCTGGGTTCGCGCCAAGGGTGAATGCGAGGTCGCCGAGATCAGCTACACCAAGTTCCGCGAACTCTGCCTGCAGGATCCGGAGATCCTCCTCACCCTCGGCAGCCAGATGGCCGAGCGCCTGCGCAAGACCACGCGCAAGGTCGGCGACCTGGCCTTCCTCGACGTCACCGGGCGCGTCGCCCGCACCCTGTTGGACCTGTGCCAGCAGCCGGATGCCATGACCCACCCCGACGGCATGCAGATCAAGATCACCCGCCAGGAAATCGGCCGTATCGTCGGCTGCTCCCGGGAGATGGTCGGCCGCGTGCTGAAGAGCCTGGAGGAGCAGGGCCTGGTGCACGTGAAGGGCAAGACCATGGTGGTATTCGGCACCCGCTGAAGCCCGGACTTCAAGGTGTAATGCCATTCACTTGAGAAAGAACGCCGTTTCCCTGCATGGGGAACGGCGTTCTCACCAGCTATTCCTACGGGATGGGAAATAGCTTCGCTTGTGAATCGCCCCCCATTCACGCGGAACGTAGGGCGGATAACCGTTCGCGGTTATCCGCCATTGGCTATGCCCCCGGGACGCCCGGCGTGGCCGGTCATCCAATCGCGGACAAAGTCCGCTCCTACGCCCGTGCTTCCCTGGAACCGTAGGAGCGGACTCCGTCCGCGATTCGGCGGATAACGCCGTAGGCGTTATCCGCCCTACGTTCCGCGTTCGCGGGAATTTCGCCGCTCGCTCCGCATAGCCCCCTCGCCCTTCAGGGAGAGGGGTCGAAAGCCAAGGCTGAACACCTTTGCCGATCCCACGCACCACCCAAGTAACCAGCACTACGACAATGCCAGCCTTCCTGATTGTGCGCCCCCAGAATCAGTCCGGATCAGCCCCCAATACCGCCGCACGACGCTCAGGGAAGAACAGCCGCTTGAGCTCTACCCCCGGATCGTCGGCACGCATGAACGCCTCGCCAACCAGGAACGCATATACCTCGTTGACCTCCATCAGCTCGATGTCGGCACGGTTGAGAATGCCGCTCTCGGTCACCACCAGGCGATCGCGCGGAATCTCCGGCAGCAGGTCGAGGGTGGTATCCAGGCTCACCTCGAAGGTGTGCAGGTTGCGGTTGTTGATGCCGATCAGCGGGGTATCCAGGGTCTTCAGCGCACGCTCCAGCTCATCGCCGTCGTGCACCTCGACCAGTACGTCGAGCCTCTGTTCCTTGGCCACCGCGGCCAGTTCGGCCATGCGCGCGTCGTCCAGCGCGGAGACGATCAGCAGGATGCAGTCGGCGCCAATGGCGCGGGCCTCGACCACCTGGTAGGGGTCGATCATGAAGTCCTTGCGGATCACCGGCAGCGCGCAGGCGGCGCGGGCTTCCTGCAGGTAGGCGTCGGCGCCCATGAAGTAGTCGATGTCGGTCAGCACTGACAGGCAGGTGGCCCCGCCTTCCTGGTAGCTGCGGGCGATGTCCGCGGGCGAGAAGTTCTCGCGCAGGATGCCCTTGCTCGGCGAGGCCTTCTTCACCTCGGCGATCACCGCCGGCTGCTTGCGCTGGGCCTGTGCCAGCAGCGCCGCGGCGAAGCCGCGCGGGGCGTCGGCGGCACGGGCGCGCTGCTCCAGCTCGGCGAAGGAGACATGCGCGCGGCGCTCGGCGACTTCCTCGGCCTTGCGGGCCAGAATCTTCTGCAGAACCGTGGGCACAGTCACTGTGCATTCTCCTCTCGGTAAACGGCGGTAAAGGCGGCCAATTCGTCCATTTTTTCCCGGGCCAGGCCGGTGTGCAGGGCATCGTGGGCCAGGTGCATGCCCTCGTGCAGCGTGCTGGCGAGGTCGGCGGCGTAGAGCGCGGCGCCGGCGTTGAGCACGATCAGCTCGGCGGCCTTCTGCCCGGCCTCGGTCTTGCGCCGGCCGAGGGCATCGCGGATCAGCTCCAGGGACTGCTGCGGGCTGTCGACGGTGAGGCCGATCAGCGTCTGGCTGCGGATGCCGAAGTCTTCCGGCTTCACTTCGTACTCGCGCACTTCGCCGTCCTTGAGTTCGGCGACGTGGGTGGCGGCGGCCAGGCTGAACTCGTCCAGGCCGTCGCGCGAATGCACCACCAGCACGTGCTCGCTGCCCAGGCGCTTGAGCACCTCGGCCAGCGGCCGGCACAGCGCCTGGTTGAACACGCCGACCACCTGGTGGCGCACGCCCGCCGGATTGGTCAGCGGGCCGAGCATGTTGAACAGGGTGCGCAGGCCCAGCTCACGCCGCGGGCCCGCGGCGTAGCGCATGGCCTTGTGGTGGACCTGGGCGAACATGAAACCCACGCCGACGCTCTCGATGCAGCGGGCCACCTGCTCGGACTTCAGGTCCAGGTAGATGCCGGCGGCTTCCAGCAGGTCGGCGCTGCCGCTCTTGCCGGACACGGCGCGGTTGCCGTGCTTGGCCACCTTGCCCCCGGCGGCGGCGACCACGAAGGCCGACGCCGAGGACACGTTGAAGATGTTGGCGCCGTCGCCGCCGGTGCCGACCACGTCGACCACGCGATCCAGGCTCTGCAGCTTCACACCGTCGGCCAGCTCGCGCATGACCGAGACCGCGCCGACGATCTCGTCGATGGTCTCGCTCTTCATGCGCATGCCCATGAGGAAGGCGCCGATCTGCGCGTCGGTGCACTGCCCGGTCATGATCTCGCGCATGACCGCCTGCATTTCCTCGGTGGAAAGGTCGAGCTGGTTGACCACGCGGTCGAGGGCTTCCCTGATGTTCATGCGCGCACCCCGCCCTGCTGCTTGAGGAAGTTGGCCAGCATCTCGTGGCCCTGCTCGGAAAGTATGGACTCGGGGTGGAACTGCACGCCCTCGACGTTCAGCGTCTTGTGGCGCAGGCCCATGATCTCGTCCACGGAGCCGTCGTCATGGGCGGTCCAGGCGGTGATCTCCAGGCACTCGGGCAGGGTTTCGCGCTTGACCACCAGGGAGTGGTAGCGCGTCTGCGTCAGCGGGTTGTTCAGGCCGGCGAACACGCCCTGGTCGGTGTGGAACACCGGGCTGGTCTTGCCGTGCATGACCTGGCGCGCGCGCACCACGTCGCCGCCGAAGGCCTGGCCGATGGACTGGTGCCCCAGGCAAACGCCCAGCAGCGGCAGCTTGCCGGAGAAACGCTGGATCACCTCCAGCGACACACCCGCCTCGTTGGGGGTGCAGGGCCCGGGGGAGAGCACGATGCGCTCGGGGTTCAGCGCGGCGATCTGCTCGACGCTCAGCTCGTCGTTGCGAATGACGTGGATGTCGGCCTTCAACTCGGCGAAGTACTGCACCAGGTTGTAGGTGAAGGAGTCGTAGTTATCGATCATCAGCAGCATTTTTGCTGTAACCTCTTGATTCTTAAAGATTTCGCCGCAATCCGTCTTGCTTGATACCCGCTTATGTACCCGCTATTTTTTTGGCTGGGCTTGGCGGTGCAGGACGGCGAGGAAGGCCCGGCAATGGCCGGGAAAGAAATGTCAGGCGCGCCAGCGCCAACGGGCGAAAGCCTTGATCAGGGAGGTGATGATGCTGCGGAGGTGGATCACTGTAGCCGTCTCTCTTGCAATGACCGGAACAGTAGCCCACCACCTATGCACGGTGCAATATCACTGCATCGTGTAAATCAACCTACTGGCACGCCTGCAGCGCGGCAACCAGCAGCAACTCGTAGCCGATACGCTGCCGGCGTTCAGCAAGCAGCGCTCTCACTTTGACCTCTAGGCCGTCCTCTTTCTTCAGGGAGTCGGTCGCCCAAGCCGGCACCGCCACGTCCGGGGCGCGACAGGGAACCGCTATGGGCACCTCGACGCGAACCGTCCTCGGCTCCGGCGGAACCTGCCCGGCACAGCCGGCCAGCACAAGGAGTGTCAGCACCAGCCCGCTCCTACGGACCAGGCCGCGCCACACGGCGCCTCGCAATCCCCTCCGCCTGGGTTCGCTCCTACGCTGCCTCATAGCCCAAGCTCCTTGTCGATGAGTTCGGCGGCCACCTGCACCGGATCGCCGGCGACGCGCTCCTGCTGCAGGCGCTGCGCGGCGGCAAAGTGCTGGCCGGCCTGCTGCTGGCCGGCGGCCACGGCCTGCGCCGCCTTCGCCTGGCGCTGCTCGGCCTGATCGGCCAAGCCAGCAATGGCCGCGTTCTGCTGGCCCACCAGCGCCTCCAGGTTGCCCCTGGCGGCGCGGCAGGCGGCCAGGTCCTGGGCGGCCTGGTCTAGCTGAGGTCGGTAGTGCCCGGCGGCTAGCCAGCTGCCCAGGCTGGCGCCGGCGCCGACCAGCAACAGCGCGGCCAGCACCAGGACCGCAGGCTTCGCGAGAAGGCCGCTCATGCTGCAGCCCCCGCGGCCTTCAGGTAGTTCGCCGGCCATTCCGCCTGACGAGGCTTCCCGGGGCGCCAGACGCGCGCGTAGAGGGCCCACCCCCCGGCGGTATCGCTGAGCGCCGGCAGCGGCATCGGATCGGTCCAGAGCAGCAGGCGGGCCAGCGCCGCGGCCAGGATGTCGTCGTGCTCGAGCGCGGCCCATACGGCCTGGTCGGTCGGCTCAACGCCGCGCTGGGCACAAATGCCAGCGGCGAGCTTGGCCGAGGCCTCATGCCGGAGCACGCCATGCACGCCGCCGGCGCGCTCCATCTGCCACAAGCCCCGCGCGGGCCCGTTGCCGAGCTGGCGGCGGTATTCGAAATGCGACTCCTGCAGGCCAATGCCCAGCAGCATCACCATGGCCTGGGGACTGTTCATCCGCGCAGGCAGCAGCGACAGCGCTGGCTCGATGATCGAGCGGCGCACCTGGTTCAGTTCCATGCGGTTCTCCAGAAATGAAAAAGCCCGCCAGATGGCGGGCTTGATTGATGGTCGCGGCATCTACTCAATGCAGATCAACGGCCAGTTGAAGGGCGTGCTGACGTTCGGCTGGCCGTTGCCGGCCTCCTGCGTCGACACGTAGACGAAGGATCGATCGGCGCTGATGAAGCCGATACCGGCCTTGGACACGTTGGTTGTGATCGCCTGCTGCATGCGGAAGTGGCTCACCATGAAGTAGCCGTTGGGGAATGCCAGCGCAGCCCTCCAGGTCTGCACCGTCCATTGGCTCAGGTAGCCGCCGTTGTAGGCGTACTTGCTGAACTGCTGAACCCCGCCGAGGAACTTCACGATGGGCCTGTTGCTATCGAACAGAATGTTTCCCGCGGCGTCCCGTACCAGCATCCCCCAATCGCCCGCCCTCGGCGCCATGACGGCCGCAGCCTTCCAGACTCCGCCCAGCGCTACGCCAGTCATGTCCTGGTAGGTGAACTGCTCGATCGTAAACCCCGTCCAGTTCCCCGCGCTGCCGAGGTGCTGGATGTTCCAGAGGTACTGGGCGCCGTTCGGCTTCACGAAGATGAATGGCGGCACCGGCGAGTTGATCGGCGACGGGTATGTCACGGTGGTGCTGCCCGATGTCGCCGGGTAGGTTCCGAAGGAAACGATGTGCATGCACGGGTGAGTGTCGTCGATGATCACCTGCCCGTCATCGCCTTGGAACAACGCGCCGAAGCTCATGCGAACTGCACTCCATAGAGGGTGTAAGGGCCGCCCCCACTGGGGATTCCCAGCGGGAAGGTGACCACGTTCCCGGAGATGCTGTAGTGCGGGAGCGCCACCCCGGAGCCACCTCCGCCATCAAGCCATATCACCCCCTTTGCCGGATCGAGCCCGCTTACCGTCACGGTCGCGCCGTTGCCCAATACCGGCAGCACCTGACGGAAGATCATCCGTACCGAGTAGGCCGAGCTATCGAAGATCACCTGGCCGGCGCTGTCGCGCACCTGAAGTCCATAGCTCATGCTGCAAGGTTCCCCAGTTGCACACGCAAGACACCGGAGCCGTCATAGATCTTGAGGGCCTCGGCCGTCTGCTGCATGCGACCACCACTGCCTGCGCTGTTCAGCAGGAACGAGCCGGTCTTGTCCAGCTTCCACAGCGGGTCACCGTTACTGCCCACCGCGGTGGACTGGATGACGTTGCCGATCATGGCGTTGGTGATCCAGCCAGTGCCGATCAGCGCCTGATTGATGAACACCTGCCCGCCCTGGACAACGAAGGGCGACGTGATGGCGTCGTTGGCCATGTTGATGACCGCGAACCGATCCGCGTTGACCAGGAACTGCGACTGCAGGCCGGCAGGGCCGTTCTCGACGCCCAGACCGAAGCCGGCAACGACGTACTTCCCGCCCGAGGAGACCTCCAGCTTCACCGACCAGCTGGCGCTCACCCTGCCCTCCAGGTCGACCACAGCCTGAGACGTCTCCTGCACCGCGGCCGTCGTCTCGCCCAACTGGACAGCCACGGTCTCGCGCTGGATGGCCTCGGCCAGGTCCGCATCGGCACGCGCCGACATCTCGGTGTAGACGCCGGCCAGCACCACGGTGCTCCCGGCGTACCAGCCCTCGTCGCCGGCCATCGGGCCCTCGAAGCGCGCAACGATGCCCTCGACGTGGTCGACGCTTTGCTGCACGTCGTCCATCTGCTCGGCCAGGTCGGCCAGGCCATCGACCGCTCCATCGATCTTGCTGACCAGGTCGCCGGCCAGTTCGGTCTCGCTGATCTTGCCGGCGAGGTAGTCGAGGATCTCGGTCGCGTCGCTGCTGCTCTGCCCGTTCACGCCGGCGCCGGTTGGGTACCAGGGGCCGATGTTGCCGGTCCGGTCCACCAGGCGCGCCCAGAAGTAGAACGACACGCCGGCCGCCAGGCCTTGCATGCTGTACTTCCGCTGCGGGTAGGCCAGATCGGCGAGCTTGGAGGCATTGGCGCGATCGGGGCTGGTGCCGTACCAGATCTCGGTTCGCTGGGTGTCCTCGGCGCCGGCGGGGAATCCCCACTCCAGGTCAATGCCGAAGATCTTCCCGGTCGCGGTGAGGAACGACACGCTGGGCGGCGGCGTGGTCTTGCCGTTCAGCTGAGTCTCCGTACCCGTGGCCCATACCGACGCCACGTCCTGCACGTTGATCGCACGCACGCGGGCCAGGTAGCGCCCGGCGTATATCCCGTCGACGTCGACGCTCAGGCCGCCGGTGCGCGGCACCGATACCCAGTTGCCAGAGTCCTTCCGCCATTGCACCTCGTAGGCCACCGCCTTCGCCGCGGACTTCCAACTGATCGTCATCTTGGTGACGGCCAGGCCCTGTGCGATCGAGACCGAGCTGGTCACCACGATGTCGCTGGGCGGCGCCTGCACGCTGGGCGGGATGACGGTGATCGGCGGCAGCTCGACGCGAGTGCCGTTGTCGATCGCGGCGAACTTGCTTGCGACGTGCTGCAACGCAGTTATCTCATGCACGCCCGGCGACGGCCTGGTGATGCTCAGGATGCGGAAGCGCTGCACGGCCAGGCTGTCGCTCTCCAGTTGCCACTGCAGTTGCGGCAGCGGCGTCTGCGAGTAGTTGGCTGTCACGGTCACAGACCGGCCGGCTACGGCCTGGATTGTCCTGGCCTCAGCGGTGCCGTCCGGCAGGTTCACCAGCAGACGGTCGCCGGCGGCGGCCTGGATGTCACGGTCAACGGTCACCACCCGCCCCGCCACCGCGACGATACGGCCGCCGATGGCCTTGCCGCTGCGCACCGGGTCAGCAACGCTGATGATCTTGCCCGGGCCCAGGCCGCGCGCTTCGACGCTGGTCTGGAAGACGACCTGGTCCTTTTCCAGTTCCTCGGTCAGCAGGGCCCACTGGCCACGGCGATCAGCTTCGCTAGCCGAGGTACAGCCGATGGCGGTCATCTCCAGCGGAGCGATCCCGTAGCGCGCCTGCGCCCGAAGGTTCGGCACCGGCCGCGTCTCCGACTGGTAGTTGTTCGCTGGGTTGTCCCAGTTCACCAAGGCCAGGGTGTGGCGATCACGATGGCTGCTGGACGTGTAGCTGAACCGGCCGCCGATCACATTGGAGGGCGAGAACCGATAGGCATCGTCCTCCGGCATGTCGGCGTCAACGACCAGCTCGGAGCCGCTCCAATAGGTCATGCCGCGGAAGATAGCTGCCATGTCGCTCAGCACCTGCCAGGCGTCGGCACGGCTCTGGATGTACATGTTGCAGGTGAAGCGCGGCTCCTGGCCACCCTGCCCGTTCGACACCATCACGTCGCAGTACTGCGATATCCGGTACAGCGACCACTTGTTCAACATCGAGGCATCGATGCGCCGGCCCAGGCCGAAGCGCTTGTTCAGCACGATGTCGTAGAAGTGCCAGGCGGGGTTCGTGGTCCAGGCCTGTTTGAAACTTCCGTCCCAGGCGCCGATGTAGGTCCGGGTCACCGGGTCGTAGTTGGACGGCACCTGCACACGCCGGCCTTTGGCGTCGACGCTGACCTGGGGGATGCTCTGGAACTGGGAGGCGTCGAACTCCACATAGAGCAGCGCGGTGTTCGGGTACCGCAGCTTGGCGTCGATCACCTCGGTGATCGCCTGAACCTGCATCGTGTCGGCGATGCGGTTGTTGTTCTGGTTGGCGGTGAGCCGGCGCACGCGGACCTGCCAGCCCGAGGTCGACGACGGCAGGTCGATGCGATGGCTGCGCTCGTAGAGGGTGGTGGTCTTGGCGTTCAGCGACGCAGTCAGCACCTGCTGGTAGGCCCCGCCGTTGGTGGCTAGGTCGATGGCGTAGTCGATGGCATACCCGACCACGTCCCCGTTATCGAGGTGCTGCTGCAGCGCCGGCCAGCCGAGACGGATGCGCACAGCGGACAGTTGCAGGTTCGAGACCGCCCGAACCCACGGGGTGTCAGAGCGCAGCTCAACGCCCACGG
>Ga0222426_101227_pt1 | contig 10964 bp, 12 predicted proteins | sample 2B50Ametagenome_FD_180087 | JGI IMG/M metagenome (GOLD analysis project Ga0222426, IMG submission 180087) | Enriched microbial communities from leaf-cutter ant dump, University of Wisconsin, Madison, United States - 2B50A (version 2) | ecosystem: Environmental > Terrestrial > Nest > Insects nest... | reverse complement strand
ACCGAGACCTGCGGCGGCAGGATCTCCGGGTACTGCGCCACCGGCAGCGCCCGCAGGGCCGCCAGGCCCGCGAGCAGGATGACGATGGAGATCACCATGGCGAACACGGGGCGGTCGATGAAGAAGCGCGAGATCACGATGGCCGCTCCTTCAGGACTGGGCTGGCTGGGCGGGGGCCTGCTGCGCCGGCGCCGCGGGCGCCTCGACGGCCTTCACCGGCTGGTCCGGGCGGACCTTGGGCAGGCCGTCGACGATCACCCTGTCGCCGTCGTCGACGCCGGAATCTATCACCCAGCGCTGGTTGACCACCTGCGAGGCCTCCACCTGACGCATGCGGGCGAAGCCGTCCTTGTCCACCACGTAGACGAAGGTGCCGCGCGGCCCCTGGGCCAGGGCGCGCTCGGGCACGGTCACCACGTCCTTGCGCACGATGCCGGTGACCACCACGCGGACGAACTGCCCGGGGATCAGGTGGGTTTCCGGGTTGGGCACCACGGCGCGGGCGTTGATGGTGCCGGTGCCGGTGTTGACGAAGCTGTCGGTGAAGTCCACCACGCCGTCGATGGGGTAGCGGCTGCCGTCGCCGAAGAAAATCTGCGCATTCAGCTTGCCGTGCTCGGGCAGCACCAGGCGGCCCTGCTGCACGCTGTCGCGCAGGCGCGCGGCCTCGGTGTCGGAATAGGCGAAGTTGACGTAGATGGGATCGAGCTGGGTCAGCTCGGTGAGCAGGCTGGTGTTGGGGTCGCTGGCGGTCACCAGGCTGCCCTCCGAGCGCGTCTCCTTGCTGGCCATGCCGGAGATCGGCGCCTTCACCGTGGTGTAGTCCAGGTCGATCTGCTTGGCGTCGACGTTGGCCTTGGCCGCCTCGACGTCGGCCTTGGCCTGCTCGTAGTCGGAGGTGTAGCGGTCCAGCTCGCTGGCGCTGGCGAAGCCCTTGCGCTGCAGCTCGCGGATGCGCCTGAGGTCGCGGTCGGTCTGGCGGTAGCGCGCCTGGGCCTGGGCCAGCGCGCCCTTGGCCTGGCCGAGGGCGGCCTGGTAGGGGCGCGGGTCGATCTGGAACAGCACCTGGCCCTGCTTCACCGGCCGGCCTTCCTCGTAGGTGCGCTTCTGCAGGATGCCGCTGACCTGGGCGCGCACCTCCACCTCGCGGTAGCCGGCCGCCCGCGCCGAGTATTCGAGGTTCAGCGGCAGGCTGGCGCTCTTCGCCACCTCCACCGTGACCTCCGGGGGCGGTGGCGCCGCGCTCCCCTCGTCCGCCAGGGCCGGTTGGACAGACTGCGCGGCAACCAGGGCCCACAGGGCCAGGGCGGCAGGCAAGCGCGGGGTGAACGGCATAGAACCTCTCCATGGAAAATGTCGACTAGGACGATTCGGCACGCTGTCGGGGGATAACTGCCATCCGCCGGTAACTCACGGTTCCCGCTCGAAATTTCAGTAAACTGCGGAAATACCAGTGAGCCTAGCCCGTATAGCAAACCGCGCCATGAGAAGAACTAAAGAAGATTCGGAACGGACCCGCCAGACGATCCTCGACTCGGCGGAGGCGCTGTTCCTGGAAAACGGCGTTTCCAGCACCAGTCTCGAGGAGATCGCCCGCAACGCCGGGGTGACGCGCGGGGCGGTGTACTGGCACTTCGAGAACAAGGCCCACCTGTTCAACGAACTGCTTGCCCAGGTGCGCCTGCCGCCGGAACAACTGGCCTTGCGCCTGTCCGGCTGCGACGGGGTGGACCCGCTGCAATCCTTGTTCGACCTGTGCGTGGAAGTGGTGCACAGCCTGGCGCAGAACGCGCAGAAGCGCCGCGTGCTGACCATCCTGATGCAGCGCTGCGAGTTCACCGAGGAGCTGCGCGAGGCGATCCTCCGTCACAACGCCTTCATCCGCCAGTTCATCGACCTCTGCGAGCAGCTCTTCGCCCGCGACAAGTGCCAGGTGCGGCTGCTGCCCGGGGTGACGCCGAAGACCGCCTCGCGGGCGGTCCACGGCCTGATCCACGGGCTGATCAACGACTGGCTGCGCGACCCGCAGCTGTTCGACCCGCTACAGGACGCCGAAGCGCTGCTCGAGCCGCTGTTCCGCGGCCTGATCCGCGACTGGAGCCAGGCCGGCGCGGCTCAGGCCAGCACGGCCTCGTAGCCCTCCTCGCGGATCGCCGCCAGCACCTCTTCGGCCGCCAGGCGGCTGGCCACCCGCACTTCGCCGCCGGCCAGGTCCACCTGGACCTCGGCGGCGCCGTCGCGGGCCTGGATCGCCTGGGTGATGGCCCGCACGCAGTGGCCGCAGGACATGCCTTTCACACTGAACGCTTGCATGGTCGAACTCCTCGGGTTCGCTTGACGATGGGCGCAGTGTCGACCTTGCCACCGTGGCAAGGTCAAGCCCCCTGCGGCGCCACGCCGCGGGCTTGCCCCCGGCGCCGCCCTCGGCCAAGCTCTGCGCATCCGAGCCCTACCGGGAGCCCCCCATGCGCCGCCTGCTCCGCGCCCTGCCCTGCCTGCTCTGGCCCGCCCTGGCCCTGGCCGCCGACCCGCCGACGGTGCAGGCCTGGCCACAGCAGGACCCGCCGCCGCCCGGCTACGCCGTGCTCAACATCAGCCGCCAGGGCCTGCAGAGCGGCAGCGCCTGCGACATCGACCTCTACGTGCGCGGCGAACTGCTGGCGCGCTTGCAGCCCGAGGGCACGGTGGCGCTGAACCTGTCCCCCGGCGAGGTGCCCATCCGCCTCGCCGTCTCCGCCACCGGCGCCTGCCGCGACGGCATGCAGCAACTGCAGGCGCAGACCCTGCGCCTGCGCGCCGGGGAAATCCGCAACTACCGCATCGGCTACCGCGAGGGCGGGCTGTTCCTGACGCCGGTCAACGATCCCTGAGCGAGGGCTTGACCTTGCCCTCGTGGCAAGGTTCATCCTCGCAGCATCGTCGGATCGTGACCGCCGCGCCCGCCGGAAGCGGGCGGCGGACATCAGGAGGATCGTCCATGAACAGCCCCATCGAGCTCGACCTGCCGGTGACCGGCATGACCTGCGCATCCTGCGTCGGCCGCGTCGAACGGGCCCTGAAGAAGGTGCCCGGGGTGCTCGCCGCCAGCGTCAACCTGGCCAGCGAGCAGGCGCGGGTGAGCGTCGACTCGCCCGAACAACTGCCAGCCCTGGTGGCCGCGGTGGAAAACGCCGGCTACCAGGTGCCCAGCCACAGCCTGGAGCTGGCCATCGACGGCATGACCTGCGCCAGCTGCGTGGGCCGCGTGGAGCGCGCGCTGAAGAAGGTCCCCGGGGTGCGCGAGGCCAGCGTCAACCTGGCCAGCGAGCGCGCCCGCCTGGACCTGCTCGGCCCGGTGGACCCGGCCACGCTCATCGCCGCGGTGGACAAGGCCGGCTACCACGCCCGCCTGCTGCAGGCCGAACGCCCGGCCGAGGACCCGGCCCTGGCGCGCCTGGCTCGCGAACGCTGGTTCCTGCTGGCGGCCATCGTCCTGGCCGTGCCCCTGGTGCTGCCGATGTTCGCCGAATGGGCCGGGCTGCACTGGATGCTGCCGGCCTGGGTGCAGTTCGCCCTGGCCACCCCGGTGCAATTCATCATCGGCGCGCGCTTCTACGTCTCGGCGTGGAAGGCGGTGCGCGCCCGCAGCGGCAACATGGACCTGCTGGTGGCCCTGGGCACCAGCGCCGGCTACGGCCTGAGCCTGTACCTGTGGCTGAGCGCCGCCCCCGGCGCCATGCCGCACCTTTATTTCGAGGCCAGCGCCGTGGTGATCGCCCTGATCCTCCTCGGCAAGTACCTGGAAAGCCGCGCCAAGCGCCAGACCGCCACGGCCATCCGCGCCCTGGAGGCGCTGCGCCCGGAACGCGCCACGCGTATCCGCGACGGCCACGAGGAAGACGTCGCCATCGCCGAACTGAGCCTGGGCGACGAACTGCTGGTGCGCCCCGGCGAGCGCTTCCCGGTGGACGGCAAGGTGCTCGACGGCCGCAGCCACGCCGACGAGGCGCTGATCACCGGGGAAAGCCTGCCGGTGCCCAAGGCCCCGGGTGACAAGGTGACCGGCGGGGCCATCAACGGCGAGGGCCTGCTGACCATCCGCGCCACCGCCCTGGGCGGGGAAACCGTGCTGGCGCGCATCATCCGCCTGGTGGAAGACGCCCAGGCGGCCAAGGCGCCGATCCAGAAGCTGGTGGACAAGGTCAGCAACGTCTTCGTCCCGGTGGTGATCGGCATCGCCCTGGTCACCCTGGCCGGCTGGCTGCTGGCCGGCGCCGGCGTGGAAACCGCGCTGATCAACGCCGTGGCCGTGCTGGTCATCGCCTGCCCCTGCGCCCTGGGCCTGGCGACGCCGACGGCGATCATGGCCGGCACCGGCGTGGCCGCGCGCCACGGCATCCTGATCAAGGACGCCGAGGCCCTGGAAGTCGCCCACGCGGTGAGCGCCGTGGCCTTCGACAAGACCGGCACCCTCACCTCGGGCACGCCCAGCCTGGTCCACTTCGCCGTGGCCGAAGGCGAACCCGACGCCGCCCTGGCCCTGGCCGGCGCCCTGCAGCGCGGCAGCGAGCACCCGCTGGCCAAGGCGGTGCTCAGCGCCTGCGCCGAGCAGCACCTGCGCGTCCCCATCGTGAGCCACAGCCAGGCCCTGGCCGGGCGCGGCATCCAGGGCCAGGTCGGCGAGCGCCTGCTGGCCCTGGGCAACCGCCGCCTGCTCGACGAACAGGGCCTGGCCGCCGGCGAACTGCAAGACAAGGCCACGGAATGGGAAGGCCAGGGCCGCACCCTGTCCTGGCTGCTCGAACTGCAGCCGCAACCGCGCCTGCTCGGCCTGTTCGCCTTCGGCGACAGCCTCAAGCCCGGCGCCGCCGAGGCGGTGCGGGCGCTGCGCGAGCGCGGCATCGGCAGCCACCTGATCACCGGCGACAACCGCGGCAGCGCGCGGGTGGTCGCCGAAGCGCTGGGCCTGGACGACGTCCACGCCGAAGTGCTGCCGGCGGACAAGGCCGCGGTGGTGGCGCAGCTCAGGAGCGGCGGCAAGGTGGTGGCGATGGTCGGCGACGGCATCAACGACGCCCCGGCGCTGGCCGCGGCGGACGTCGGCATCGCCATGGGCGGCGGCACCGACGTGGCCATGCACGCCGCCGGCATCACCCTGATGCGCGGCGACCCGCGGCTGGTCCCCGAGGCCCTGGACATCGCCCGGCGCACCTACGCGAAGATCCGCCAGAACCTGTTCTGGGCCTTCATCTACAACCTGGTCGGCGTGCCCCTGGCCGCCTTCGGCCTGCTCAACCCGATGGTCGCCGGCGCCGCCATGGCCGCCTCCAGCGTCAGCGTGGTGAGCAACGCCCTGCTGCTCAAGCGCTGGAAGCCGACGCACGGCGCGAACGCAAAGGGAGATGGCGATGAACATCGGTGAAGCGGCGAAGAAGAGCGGCCTGTCGGCGAAGATGATCCGCTACTACGAATCCATCGGCCTGCTCGCCCCGGCCGGCCGCAGCGCCAGCGGCTACCGCCACTACAGCGAGCAGGACCTGCACCGCCTGGCCTTCATCCGCCGTTCGCGGGACTTCGGCTTCTCCCTGGAAGAAGTCGGCCGCCTGCTAGCCCTCTGGCAGGACCACCAGCGCGCCAGCGCCGACGTCAAGGCCCTGACCGGCCAGCACATCGCCGAACTGGAACGCAAGATCGCCGAACTCACCGCCCTGCGCGACACCCTGCAGGAACTCCACGACCACTGCCAGGGCGACCACCGCCCGGACTGCCCGATCCTCAAGGACCTGGAGTCGGGGAGTTGCTGTCACTGAGCGCAGCGAGTCTTTCGTAGGAGCGAGCTTGCTCGCGAATGGTGTTTACCGGCAGTCATGGCGATGGGTATCGCTTCGCTCAACCCATCCTACGACGGCAGTTCTCCTACGGTTGAGCAGTAGTCCGATCGGCGGATAACACCGTTGGCGTTATGCGCCCTACGAAACATCCCACACCCTGTCGGGAAAGCTCATTCGGCTGGCAAAACGCCTACGACGGTATCATAATCCGATACCAACAAGAGGCATCACGGATGAATAGCCGGCAGCGGGCGACCCTGGAAGCGCTCTACGCGGTCCCTACGCCATGCAACCTGGAATGGGCACGCATTGAATCCCTGCTGCTCTCGCTGGGCGCCAGGCTTATCGAAGGCAACGGCTCGCGCGTGCGCTTCGATCTGAATGGCGTCATCGCCAGCTTCCACCGCCCGCACCCGGCCAAGGAAGCCAAACCCTATCAGGTCCGCGATGCGCGGGCCTTCATCGAACGAGCGGGATACGCACCATGAGCCCGATGAAATACAAAGGCTATGTCGCACGCATCGAGTACAGCGACGACGACGGGCTGTTCATCGGCCATATCGCCGGCATCCAGGACGTCATCGGTTTCCATGGCGAGTCGGTGAGCGAACTGCGCCAGTTGTTCCATGAGGCCGTCGACGACTACCTCGACACCTGCGCCAAGCTCGGCCGCGAGCCACAGAAGCCCTACTCCGGCAAGCTCAGCCTGCGCCTGGACCCGGCACTGCATGCCCGCGTCGCGCTCAAGGCGGAGCTGAGCAACAAGAGCATCAACCAGTGGGTGGCGGAGCGGCTGAGCGAAGCGGTGTGATTAGTCACGGCTATGGGTATCGCTCCGCTCCACCCATCCTACGACGGCGTTTCTCCTGTGGTTGATCGGCGGTAGGGCGTAATTCGCCCTACGCGCCCGTGAAGCACGGCACTTCCCTGTAGGAGCGAGCTTGCTCGCGAACGGTGTTTACCGGCAGCAGCTGTGTTTCGGATTGACTCCGCACCCTCTCCCCAGCCCTCGGCTGCGCGCCCCGCCCTGAAGGGAGAGGGGGCTAGACCGTGCCGGCTGATATCAAGGTTTCAGCTGGACACCACAGCAGGAATGTCCGGCTGACTGCAAAACATCCAACTCTGCCCAACAGTCCCCTCTCCCTTCAGGGAGAGGGTTAGGGAGAGGGCGCTCTTCAGGGCCAGCACCAGAGCAACCTCACCACACCATCACCATAAGGACTGGCCCTGAACCAAGGTCAGCCACGCACCTGCGCCACCGCCCCGCGCCGCCACAACGATGCCGGCAACACCGTCACCGCCAGCCCTACGAAGACCAGCGCGCAGGCCAGCCAGTCCTGGGCGGTGAGTCGTTCGCCCAGCAGCAGCCAGCCGGACAGCAGGCCGGAGACCGGCACCGCCAGGGCGAAGGGGGTGACCTGGCTGGCCGGGTAGCGGCGCAGCAGGAAGCTCCACAGGCCGAAGCCCACGGTGGTGGCGAGGAAGGCGATGTACAACAGCGCGCCCATGCCTTCCCAGCTGATGCCGGTCAGCGCCGTCGAGATGGCTTCCGGGCCCTCGAAAATCCACGACAGGACCAGCAGCGGCAACGGCGGGATCAGGCTCACCCAACTGATCAGGCGCAGCATGTCGCTGGCCCCGGAGCGCTTGGTGGCGATGTTGGAGAAGGCCCAGGCCAGGGCCGCGGCCATCACCAGGGCGAAGGCCAGCAGGCTGTCGCCCAGGGGGCGTTCCAGGCCGATCAGCAGCAGGCCGCCGGCGGCCAGGGCGAGGCCGGCCAGGGCGCGGGCGCTGGGGCGTTCGCCGAGGAAGGCGGCGGCGATCAGCACGGTGAAGAACACCTGGCTCTGCAGCACCAGGGACGACAACCCGGCGGGCATGCCCAGGTGCATGCCGACGAACAGCAGGCCGAACTTGACCACCCCCAGCAGCACGCCGATCTGCACGATGCGCCAGAACGGCGCCGGCAGCGGCCCGCGCAGGAACACCAGCGGCAGCGCCGCCAGGGCGAAGCGCAGGGCGCAGAACAGCAGCGGCGGGAAGTCGTGCAGGCCGACCTTGATGATGACGAAGTTGACGCCCCAGATCAGCGTGACCAGCAGGGCGAGGAGGATGTGCGGCAAGGGCATGGCGGTGCTTCCGGGTGGGATCGGGCCACGCTAGCAGGGCCGCGGCGGGCTGTATGTACACAGTTGCCGCGCAAATGGCGCATACAGCGTCAGGGCAGTTCGATGCGCAGCTGCGGCCAGCGCCGTGTCCAGTCCTTGCCCCGCAGGCGCTGGCGGTAGACCTCGGGCTTGCCGCGGAAATGTTCGGTGGGGCGAACGCGCAGTTCGAACAGGTCGTCCAGGCCCAGCGGCGCCAGCAGCTCCAGGCCCTGGTCGGCGAGGCGCACTGCCACCGCGGTGCAGACTTCCGGCCAGTGGCGCATGGCGTCGGCGACGTCCGCATAGGGCGCATCGCCGTTGCGCAGGTGCATGCGCGCCTGGTTGCGCACCGACCAGGGCACCTGCGGGCAGGCCCGGGCCAGGCGTCGCTCGAAGGCTTCGTCGGCCTCGGCTTGCAAGCAGCGGGCGTCGAAGTACAACACGTCCACGTCCGCCAGCGCGCCGGGGACGAGCTCGTGCAGATGGTCCCAGACGGCGTTGCGCACGAAGCCGGCGCCGATCCAGGCGCCGGGCGGGCCGTACTCGCGCAGGGCGCGCAGCAGGCCCAGGCGTTGCGGGCAGGCGGCGAGCAGAGCGATCAGGCGCGCCGCCTGCGGGCTCACTGCAGCCACGGCGGTGGTGGCGGCTCCTCGGCGCGCGGCGGGCCATCCTGCTCGGCGCGGGCCGCCTCGCGGCGCTCCTGCTCGCGCAGGGCGGCGGCGATCTCGCGCATCACCGCATCGACGTCGGCTTCCTCTTCCGGCTCGTCGAAGAGGCCGGTCAGCGGGGTGTCCGGCTGCAGCTTGCCGTCCTCGTACAGCGCCCAAATTTCCTTGGCGTAGCGGGTGTCCTTGAGCTCCGGGGCGAACTGGCCGAAGTAGGCGGCCATGTTGCCGACGTCGCGTTCGAGCATGCGGAAGGCGTGGTTGTTGGCCGCCGCGTCCACCGCCTGGGGCAGGTCGATGATCACCGGGCCGTCGGGGCCGAGCAGCACGTTGAACTCCGAGAGGTCGCCGTGCACCAGCCCGGCGCAGAGCATCATGACGATCTGGCGGATGAGGAAGTCGTGGTATTCGCGCGCCTGCTCCGGCTCCAGCACCACGTCGTTGAGGCGCGGCGCGGCGTCACCGTCTTCGTCGGCGACCATTTCCATCAGCAGCACGCCGTCGAGGAAGTCGTAGGGCTTGGGTACCCGCACCCCGGCATTGGCCAGGCGGAACAGCGCCGCCACCTCGGCGTTCTGCCAGGCCTCCTCCTGCTCGCGCCGGCCATAGCGCGAGCCCTTGGCCATGGCCCGGGCCTGGCGGCTGTTGCGCACCTTGCGGCCCTCCTGGTATTCCGCGGCCTGGCGGAAACTGCGTTTGTTGGCCTCCTTGTAGACCTTGGCGCAGCGCAGCTGCTCGCCACAGCGCACCACGTAGACCGCCGCTTCCTTGCCGCTCATCAGCGGGCGCAGCACTTCGTCGACCAGGCCGTCCTCGATCAGCGGCTCTATGCGTTTGGGTGTCTTCATCAGGCTCCGTCGTCGTTCTTATCCGGCCCATGCGGCCGCAGCCGCTCCTTATACGACATGCGCCGGGTGACGCCCAGCACCGACCGCCGGAATCATGGTGGCGTCGTGGTCATTTCGATGCTTTCGCCCAGGGCGTCGGCCATGCGTTCGATCTCGCTGCCCAGGGCCTGGGCGTCGTCGGCGTAGCGGATGGCGATGGCGGCGAAGCCGTCGGCGACCTCGGCGAAGGCCTCCACCACCTGCGGGTCGAAGTGGCTGCCGCTGGCGGCGAGGATCTGCTGGCGGGCCTCGTCCGGCGCGAGGGTCGCGTGGTAGGGATGGCGGCTGGTCAGCTCGTCGTAGCAGTCGATCAGCGCCAGCAGCCGTGCCGACAACGGAATCTGCTCGCCGCGCAGGCCCCGTGGATAACCGCTGCCGTCCCAGCGTTCGTGGTGGCCGTAGGCGATCTCCTTGGCGTAGCGCAGGAATTCCGCCGGGCTGCCCAGGCGGCGTTCAGCGGCGGCCAGGGCATCGTGGCCGATGCGCGTGTGGCTCTGCATCAGCAACTGGTCCTCGGGGCTGAGCTGGCCGGGGTTGAGCAGCACCCGGTCGGGCACCGCCACCTTGCCGATGTCGTGCAGCTGCGCCGAGCGCGCCAGCAGTTCGATCTGCTCCAGGTCCAGGCCGCCGGCCTCGCCCTCGCGCCGGGCCAGGGCGTCGGCGAGCAGGCGCATGTACTGCTCGATGCGCAGCAGGTGGCGGCTGTGGGGGTTGTCGCGCAGGTCGCAGAGGGTGGCCATGGCCTCCAGGGTGGCGTCCTGGGCGGCCTGCAGTTCGCGGCTGCGGCGACGCACTTCCAGCTCCAGGTATTCGCTCTTGTCGCGCAGGAAGTCGGCGTTGGCCTTGAGCTTGAGGTGCGCGCGGATGCGCGCCAGGGTCACCGGCGGGCTGATCGGCTTGGTGATGTAGTCCACCGCGCCCAGGTCCAGGCCGCGCTGTTCGTCGGCGGTGCTGACCATGCCGGTGAGGAAGATCACCGGGATCTCGGCGGTCAGCGGGTCGGCCTTGAGCTGGCGGCAGACTTCGTAGCCGTCCATCTCCGGCATCATGATGTCGAGCAGCACCAGGTCCGGCCGCGGCTCGCTGGCGGCCAGGCGCAGGGCCTTGGCGCCGCTGCCGGCGACGCGCACCTGGTACTGGCCCATGAGCAGCTCGCTCATGAGCATGAGGTTGTCCGGTTGGTCGTCGACCACCAGGATCACTTCCTGGTCCGGTCGGTCCAGCATGCTGTCCAAGGTTCCACCCCTCTTGCGCTCAGATGCGGATGTCGCGCTCGCGCGACAACACCAGCAGTTTTTCCAGGGCCCGCTCGAATTCGAAGCGGCGGATGCTCGCCGCGACTTCGTCGTACCCGTCATTGAAGATACTGCGCAGCAGGCCCGCGCGCTCGCCGACCAGCCGTCCGGCACGCGGGTCGTCGGCGGCCAGCAGGTGCGCCAGGCGGCGCACCACCTG
>Ga0222426_101225_pt1 | contig 10981 bp, 11 predicted proteins | sample 2B50Ametagenome_FD_180087 | JGI IMG/M metagenome (GOLD analysis project Ga0222426, IMG submission 180087) | Enriched microbial communities from leaf-cutter ant dump, University of Wisconsin, Madison, United States - 2B50A (version 2) | ecosystem: Environmental > Terrestrial > Nest > Insects nest... | reverse complement strand
GTCCTGAGCGCCCTGCTTGGCCTGCTGACCGGCTGCGCCGGTACCCCCGATCCGTCCGGCACCTGGATCAACCAGGCCGCCATCGACGCCGCCAGCAAGAGCGGCAAGCTGCGCGAGGCGCTGCTGGCCTACGGGCCCAACCTGGAATGGCGGCTCGACACCAAGAGCCAGCAGGCGACCTACAGCAACGGTTTCGAACAGGGCGAAGGCCAGCTGAGCCAGGACCCGGCGGACAAGAAGCACTGGCAGGTAGCCTTCTACGGCAGCAAGCAGGAAGAGCTGGCGGTGGACGGCAAGCAACTGCTGCAGGTGGGCAGCGAGAACTGGCCGGAGCAGCGCTTCGCCCGTCCCGAACAGCAGGGCCCGGCGCCCATCGGCGCCAGCTTCCAGCGCGCCCTGTACGGCAGTTTCCTCAAGGGCACCTGGGTGATCCAGGAAGGTGCGGGCCAGGGCAGCAAGGTGACCTTCCAGGCCGACGGCCGCGTGGAGGGCATGCCCAGCGCCGACCGCTACGCCCTGTGCCTGGCCGGCGACTGCGCGGCCATGAGCGGCGACAGCGACAGCATCTGGCTGCAGCAGGGCCGCCAGGGCCGCGAATACCTGTTCCAGCGCGAGGACGACAAGCTGGAACTCTTCGAAGCGGTGAACCGCGCCCAGGCCGACGAAATGCCCGAATACGCCCCGGGCAAGCGCGTCTGGCTGCTGGAACGCGACTGAGCCGCCGGCGCCGCCCCGCGCGGCGCCTTCAGCGCACGCCCAGCCAGAGCAGCCAGCCGCCCAGCGCCAGCAGCAGGGCGCCGCAGGTACGGTCCAGCGTGCGCACCCGGCGCTGCAGCCAGCCGCGCCAGCGCCGCCGATCCAGCAAGCGCACCAGGGCCAGGTCCCAGAGCAACACCACCGCGCCCATCCACAGCACGCAGGCGCCCAGCGCCCAGCCCGGCAAATGGAAGGGCCCGAGCACACCGAACAGCCCGGTGTAGAAGATCGGCAGCTTGGGGTTCAGGCTGCTGGCCAGGAAGCCCTCGCGCAGGCCGTGGAAGAAACCTCCCGCGCGCTGCCCGGCGCTTTCCCCGGGAATCTCCAGTTCGCGCCGCGCCAGCACGGCCTGGGCACCCAGCCAGACGAAGTAGGCCCCGCCCAGCAGCTGCACCACCCGCAGGCCGTGGTTCGCCAGGTCAGGCAGTTGGCCGAGGACCAGCAGCACCAGCCCCATGCTCGCCAGGTTGGCCAGGGCGATGCCGCTGGCGCAGCCGTCGGCATGGCGGCGACCGCGCAGCAGGGCGGCGCGAATCAGCAGGAAGAAGTCCGGCCCCGGCGACAGCAGGGCGGCGAAATGGGTGCTGGCGACCAGCGCGAAGGCGGCGAACATGGCGTTCTCCCGGAAGTGGCGGGAGGCCAGTCTGGCCAGGCGGCGCGGCGGCGGTCTTGTAGGAAACTCAGGTGCGCGTGGCGCTGCGGAAACGCCCCGGGGTCACGCCGGTGAAGCGGCGGAAGGTGCCGGAGAAATGCGCCTGGTCGCAGAAGCCCAGCTCCAGCGCCGCCTCGATAGGCGTGGCGCCCTCCACCAGCAGGCGCTTGGCCTCGCGCACCCGGCGCTGCAGCAGGTAGGTGTGCGGCGGCACGCCGTAGGCGCGGCGGAAGCTCTCGATCAGGTGACGCGGGTGGCGCTGCACCAGGGCGGCCAGTTGCTCCAGGCTCACCGCCTCGCGGTAATGGCTTTCCAGGTAGTCGCGCAGCCGCGCGGTGACGCCGCCGTCGCGGCTCGCCGAGACCGCCGGGCGCATGCCGCCGTGGCGCACGAAGACCAGTTCCAGCAATGCCAGCAGCTCGCTTTCCAGGCCCAGCGCATCGTTGCGCTCGAACTCGCCGGCCACCCGCGCCAGGGCTTGCGCGACCAAGCCATCGTCGCCTGGGTTCAATTCCTGGAAGCCGCGCGGCAACTGCTTGCGGCCCAGCAACGGCAGCAACCGCGACTCCTCGATGTAGAGCATGCGGTAGACCAGCCGCTCGCTCTCGGCGTTGCCGGTGTGCGGCTCCTCCGGGTTCATCAGCGACAGGGTGCCGGCCGGCAGCACGTGGCGCGCGCCGCGGCACTGGTAGCCGCCGGCGCCGTGGAGGATGGCGCCGATGGCGAAGGCGTCGTGGCTGTGGCGGCCGAACGGCTGGCCGGAGAAGTCCGCATGGAACAGCTCCACCCCGGGCAGCCAGGAGCGCGCCAGCAGCCGGTTGGCGTCCACCTCAGTCCTCGCGCCCGGCGAGGATCGCGGCGTAGCCCTCGCGGTAGCTGGGGTAGCGCGGCACCCAGCCCAGCGCCCTGGCGCGGGCGTTGCTGCAGCGCTTGCTGCCGGTGCGGCGCACGCTCTGCTCGTCCGCCCAGTGGCTGACGCCCATGAGCTCGCGCAGGTAGCCCACCACCTCGGCCAGCGGCGCCGGCGCGTCGTCCACGCCGATATAGCAGTCTTCCAGCGGCTTGCCCTCGGCATCGGCACGCAGCAGGCAGGCCAGCAGCCCGGCGGCGTCCTCGGCGTGGATGCGGTTGGCGTACAGCGGCGGCTCGACGGCCACTCGGTAGCCTTCGCGCACCTGCTTGAGCAGCCACTCGCGGCCGGGGCCGTAGATGCCGGTGAGGCGCACCACGCTCGCGGGAATGCCGCTGTCCAGCGTCACGCGCTCGGCGTCGAGCATGATCCGCCCGGAATACTGCCGGGCCTCGGCGGGCGAGGTCTCGTCGATCCACTCGCCGTCCGCCTGGGCGTAGACGCCGCTGCTGGAGACGAACAGCACACGCTTGGGCCGCTGCCCGCGCTGCTGCAGCCAGCCGAGGCAGTGGCGCAGGCCCTCGACGTAGGCGGCGCGGTAGCCGGCCTCGTCGTGCTGGGTCGCGGCGGCGGCGTACACCAGGTAGTCCAGTTCACCCTCGGGCCAGGCCGGCGGGCACTCGGCTCTGCCCAGGTCGCCGGCCACCGGCAGGATGCCCGCGGGCAGCGCGGTGGTATCGCGGCGCAGCCCATACACGCGCCAACCTTCAGCGGCCAACTGGCGGCCGAGGCGGCTGCCGACGTCGCCGCAACCGGCGATCAGAACATTCGCAGGCATCTTCGCCTCCTAAAGACAGGGCCCCGGAGTTTAGCGCGGTTGGTTCGCAACCGCGCAGCCGCTATGCTTGGCCCAACTCAACGGATTAGTCGCCATGACCCTCACCGAACTGCGCTACATCGTCACGCTCGCCCAGGAGCAGCATTTCGGCCGCGCCGCCGAGCGCTGCCACGTCAGCCAGCCGACCCTGTCGGTCGGCGTGAAGAAGCTGGAGGACGAGCTCGGCGTGCTGATCTTCGAGCGCAGCAAGAGCGCGGTGCGCCTGACCCCGGTGGGCGAAGGCATCGTGGCCCAGGCGCAGAAGGTGCTGGAGCAGGCCCAGGGCATCCGCGAGTTGGCCCAGGCCGGCAAGAACCAGCTGACCTCGCCGCTGAAAGTCGGCGCCATCTACACCATCGGCCCCTACCTGTTCCCGCACCTGATCCCGCAGTTGCACCGGGTGGCGCCGCAGATGCCGCTGTACATCGAAGAGAACTTCACCCACATCCTGCGCGACAAGCTGCGCACCGGCGAGCTGGACGCGATCATCATCGCCCTGCCGTTCCAGGAGGCCGACGTCCTCACCCTGCCGCTGTTCGACGAGCCCTTCTACGTGCTGATGCCGGCCGACCACCCCTGGACCGCCCGGCAGACCATCGACGCCGAGATGCTCAACGACAAGAGCCTGCTGCTGCTCGGCGAGGGCCACTGCTTCCGCGACCAGGTGCTGGAAGCCTGCCCGACCACCCGCAGGGGCGAGGAAAACCGCCACACCACCGTGGAATCCAGCTCGCTGGAGACCATCCGCCACATGGTCGCCTCCGGCCTGGGCGTATCGGTGCTGCCGTTCTCGGCGGTGGACAGCCACCACTACGCCCCCGGGGTGATCGAGATCCGCCCGTTCACCCCGCCGGCGCCGCTGCGCACCGTGGCCATCGCCTGGCGCGCCAGCTTCCCGCGGCCGCGCGCCATCGAGGTGCTGGCCGATTCCATCCGCCTGTGCTCGGTGGCCCGGCCGACCGCCAAGGGCGACGCCCAACCGGCATGACCGAGCTGGCCAACGTCCCGGTCACGACGCTCAAAGGCGTCGGCGCCGCGCTGGAGGAAAAGCTGGCGCGGGTGGGCCTGGAAAACCTCCAGGACATCCTCTTCCACCTGCCGCTGCGCTACCAGGACCGCACCCGCGTCACCCCCATAGGCGCGCTGCGCCCGGGCCAGGACGCGGTGGTCGAAGGTGTGGTCTCCGGCGCCGACGTGGTCATGGGCAAGCGCCGCAGCCTGCTGGTGCGCCTGCAGGACGGCAGCGGCACCCTGAGCCTGCGCTTCTACCACTTCAGCCAGGCGCAGAAGGAAGGCCTCAAGCGCGGCACCCACCTGCGCTGCTACGGCGAGGCCCGCCCCGGCGCCTCGGGTCTGGAGATCTACCACCCCGAGTACCGCGCGCTGAACGACGCCGCGCCGGCCCCGGTGGAGCAGACCCTCACGCCCATCTACCCGACCACCGAAGGCCTCACCCAGCAGCGCCTGCGCACCCTCAGCCAGCAGGCCCTGGCGCGCCTGGGGCCGAACAGCCTGCCCGACTGGCTGCCCGAGGAGCTGGCCCGCGACTACCGCCTGGCGCCCCTCGACGAAGCCATCCGCTACCTGCACCGGCCGCCGCCGGACGCCAACCTCGAAGAACTCGCCGAGGGCCGTCACTGGGCCCAGCACCGCCTGGCCTTCGAGGAACTGCTGACGCACCAGCTGTCGTTGCAGCGCCTGCGCGAGAGCCTGCGCGCCCAGCACGCGCCCGAACTGCCACCGGCGAAGAAACTGCCGCAGCGCTTCCTGGCCAACCTCGGCTTCGCCCCCACCGGCGCGCAACAGCGCGTGGGCGCGGAGATCGCCTACGACCTGGCGCAGCCCGAACCCATGCTGCGCCTGGTGCAGGGCGACGTCGGCGCCGGCAAGACGGTGGTCGCCGCCCTGGCCGCGCTGCAGGCCCTGGAGGCCGGCTACCAGGTGGCGCTGATGGCGCCCACGGAAATCCTCGCCGAACAGCACTACCTCAACTTCAGCAAATGGATGCAGCCGCTGGGCATCGAAGTCGCCTGGCTGGCCGGCAAGCTCAAGGGCAAGGCACGCGCCGCCGCGCTGGAGCAGATCGCCGCCGGCGTGCCCATGGTGGTCGGCACCCATGCGCTGTTCCAGGACGAGGTGAAGTTCAAGCGCCTGGCCCTGGTGATCATCGACGAGCAGCACCGCTTCGGCGTGCAGCAGCGCCTGGCCCTGCGCCAGAAGGGTATCGACGGCAGGCTCTGCCCGCACCAGCTGATCATGACCGCCACGCCCATCCCGCGGACTCTGGCGATGAGCGCCTACGCCGACCTGGACACCTCGATCCTCGACGAGCTGCCGCCCGGGCGCACGCCGGTGAACACCGTGCTGGTCGCCGACAGCCGCCGCATCGAGGTGATCGAGCGCGTCCGCGCCGCCTGCCGCGAAGGCCGCCAGGCCTACTGGGTGTGCACGCTGATCGAAGAATCCGAAGAACTCACCTGCCAGGCCGCCGAGACCACCTACGAGGAACTCGCCGCGGCCCTGGGCGAATTGCGCGTGGGCCTGATCCACGGGCGCATGAAGCCGGCGGAAAAGGCCACGGTGATGGAGGCCTTCAAGGAAGGCCTGCTGCAACTGCTGGTAGCGACGACGGTGATCGAGGTCGGCGTGGACGTGCCCAACGCCAGCCTGATGATCATCGAGAACCCCGAGCGCCTCGGCCTGGCCCAGCTGCACCAGCTGCGCGGGCGCGTCGGCCGCGGCAGCGCGGCGAGCCACTGCGTGCTGCTCTACCACCCGCCGCTGTCGCAGATCGGCCGCGAGCGCCTGGCGATCATGCGCGAGACCTGCGACGGCTTCGTCATCGCCGAGCGCGACCTGGAGCTGCGCGGCCCCGGCGAGATGCTCGGGACGCGGCAGACCGGTCTGCTACAGTTCAAGGTCGCGGACCTGATGCGCGACGCCGACCTGCTGCCGGCGGTGCGCGACGCCGCCCAGGCCCTGCTGGCGCGCTGGCCGCAGCACGTCGGCCCGCTGCTGGAGCGTTGGCTCCGACATGGCCAGCAATACGGTCAAGTGTGACCTGCTTCAATTTCACCGGTCGGATGACTGGCCAGTCACGAATAGCCGCTGGGTATACTCCCGGCTGCAGTTGCTAACCGGATCACAAAGCCCATGAGCGAAGCCGCACTCGCCGAAGCCCTCCCCGCCCCATCGGTCATTCTCCAGCTGCTCGACCGCCTCGGCGTGCCCTGCCGCGAACTGCCCGACGACGACCAGCTGCCCAGCGCCCGCCGCGTGCAGGCGAGCCTGCTGGAAGACTCGGTGGGCACCCTGCTGGTGCTCTTCCCGCAGAACCAGCTGCTGGACCTCAACCGCCTGACCGAGCTGACCGGGCGCAAGCTGCTGGCGATCAAGCCGGAGCGCCTGGAGCGCATGCTCGGCAAGCACCAGCTCAGCCGCCTGCCGGCGCTGCCGCCGCTGACCAGCTCGCCCTGCCTGTACGACGAGCGCCTGCTACAGGAGCCGCAGCTGCTGATCGAATCCGGCAACCCCGGCACCCTGCTGGAGATCGCCACCGGCGATTTCCGCCAGGTGCTGGAGAAGGCCAGCGCCGCGCGCTTCGGCGTGCCCCTGGAGCAGATCCGGCCGAACCTCGACCGCCCCAACGACGATCGCGCCGAGATCACCCAGGCGGTGCAGGCCTTCACCGCGCGGCGCATCCAGCAGCGCCTGGAAGAGACCATCGAGATCCCGCCGCTGCCCAAGACCGCGCAGAAGATCATCAAGCTGCGGGTGGACCCCAACGCCACCGTGGACGACATCACCGGCGTGGTCGAGACCGACCCGGCGCTGGCCGCCCAGGTGGTCAGCTGGGCCGCCTCGCCCTACTATGCCGCGCCCGGCAAGATCCGCTCGGTGGAAGACGCCATCGTCCGCGTGCTGGGCTTCGACCTGGTGATCAACCTGGCCCTCGGCCTGGCCCTGGGCAAGACCCTGAGCCTGCCCAAGGACCAGCCGCAGCACGCCACGCCCTACTGGCAGCAGGCGATCTACACCGCCGCGGTGATCGAGGGCCTGACCCGTGCAGTGCCCCGCGCCGAGCGCCCGGAAGCCGGCCTGACCTACCTCGGCGGGCTGCTGCACAGCATCGGCTACCTGGTCCTGGCGCATATCTTCCCGCCGCACTTCTCGCTGATCTGCCGCCACCTGGAGGTCAACCCGCACGTGCCGCACAACCTCATCGAGCAGCACCTGCTGGGCATCACCCGCGAGCAGATCGGCGCCTGGCTGATGCGCGCCTGGGACATGCCGGAAGAGATCTACACCGCGCTGCGCTTCCAGCACGACCCGGACTATGCCGGCCCCAACGCCGCCTACGCCAACCTGGTGTGCCTGGCCACCCGCCTGCTGCGCCAGAACGGCATCGGCAGCGGCCCGCAACAGGGCGTGCCGCAAGCCCTGCTCGACCGCCTGGACATCCCCCGGGAAAGGGCCGAGGACGCGGTGCGCAAGGTACTCGACGCCGAAGCCGTGCTGCGCGAACTGGCCTCGCAGATGAACAGCCCGCACTGATTTCGCCAGAAACGAAAAAGCCGCCTCCCCTGCGGGGAGGCGGCTTTTTTCATGTTCGCCCGACTGCGCCAAAGCGCCCTTCGTAGGAGCGAGCTTGCTCGCGAATAAACCCCGCTGCGGAATCCGTTCGCGAGCAAGCTCGCTCCTACGAAACCACACACTCCCCGTCTTAGATGCCTCCGCCCGCGATTTCGCGCGCAGGGCGTGCTCCTACAGGGGAATGGTGTGGGTGGCGCAGCGTAGGAGCGGATCTCATCCGCGAATCGCGCCGATATGTCCGGCTATCGCGGACAAGGTCCGCTCCTACAGGGGGAATGCCGCGCCTCGCGGTGAACCGTAGGAGCGGACAAGGGCCGCCTCAGGCCGCTTCCTTCTCCACCGCCTTGGCCGCGGCCTTCTTCTTCGGCTTGAGGTACTTCACCAGGCCCTGGAACCAGATCACCAGCGCCGGGTTGCCCTGGATCTGGATGTCCTTGTTCTGGATGCCCTGCATGAAGGCCAGTTGCGGGTTCTTCGAGGTCAGGGTGGCGAAGCCGTAGGCGCTGTCGCGGAAGCCGATGGCGAAAGCCGGCTGCGGGTGCACGCCGCGGCGGGCGCTGACGCGTTGGTCATGGACGATGTAGTGGCGGGCGACCTTGCCGTCCAGGCTGTGCAACTGGAACACCAGGTCCTTGCCTTCGAGCTGCTGGCGGAAAGCCGGGTTATCACGCGAGGACTTGGCCATCATACGGCCGAGGAACCACAACAGAAGACGGAATTTCATGCACAGACCTCGGCGTTCGGGACAAATGACTGCGCATTGTAGCGATTCGCCGAAAGGACTACATCCGTACTTTCGAAGGGAAATGTAACGGCGGGGGTAGCCCGGAGCCGCTCTGGCTCCGGGGCTGGGAACAGCCTTAGTTGACGGCGTCCTTCAGGGCCTTGCCCGGCTTGAAGGCAACGGTGTTGCTGGCCTTGATCTTCACCGGCTGGCCGGTCTGCGGGTTCTTGCCGGTGCGGGCGCCACGGTGGCGCTGGATGAAGGTGCCGAAACCAACGAGGGTGACGCTGTCTTTGCGGTTCAGCGCGCCGGTGATCTCATCCAGCAGCGCGTTCAGCACCTTGTTGGCTTGTTCTTTGGTGAGGTCGGCCTTCTCGGCGATCGCGGCGGCGAGTTCTGGTTTACGCATAGATGCCTCTTTGACGGTTTGTTGTTTTTGTGTCCGTGCTGTCTTCCCAACAGCGCCTAAGGCACCGCGGCCCAGGCCCTACAGGCTCTAGGCTGCGGCAGACGGGGGGAGGATGGCACGCCGCAGGCTGGTACGCCAGTATCGTCTGACAATTTGCGGATACATTCCCACGACGAAAACGCCATAAAGGATGCCTTTCAGGCCAGAAGTGCCGGCAACTCCTTGTTCAGCGAGAGTTTTTCACTGACCGCCGCGCCGGTCAGGGCGTATCCGAGCAAGCGACCGGCGGTATCCCGGCACAGCACCTTGAGGTCCGCGCCAGAGCCTTCCACGAGCCATTGGCCATCGCTGCCGCGGGGCGGCGGCGAGACCACCAGCGGGCACACCGGGGTCTTCACGGTGACCGGCATGGGGCCGTAGGACACCGCCGTCGGCTTGCCCGCCAGGGTCTGGGCCAGGGCGCGGGCGCAGCTCATCAGCGGCATCACGTAGAGCAGGTTGAGGCCGTCGACCTCGGCGCAGTCGCCCAGGGCGTAGATGTTGGCGTGGGAGGTGCGCAGCTCACGGTTCACCACCACACCGCGGTTGACCTCCAGGCCCGACTCGGTGGCCAGGTCGATGCGCGGGCGCAGCCCGACGGCCGAGACCACCAGGTCGCAGGGGATCACCTGGCCATCCGACAGGTGCGCCTCCAGGCTCTCGCCGGCGCGCTCCAGGCGGTTGAGCACCGGGCCCAGGTGGAAGCGCACGCCCAGGCCTTGCAGGCCGGCCTGCACGGCCGCCGCGGCGGCGGGGTGCAGCAGGCCGGGCATGACCTGCTCGCAGGGGGCGACCACGTCGACCTGGTAGCCGCCGGCGGACAGGTCGTTGGCGAACTCGCAGCCGATCAGGCCGGCGCCCAGCAGCAGCACGCGGCGCTTGCCGGCGGCCGCGGCGCGGAAGCGCGCATAGTCCTCCAGGTCGTTGATCGGGAAGATGGCGTCCAGGGCGTCGCCCTGCACCGGCACGCGGATCGTCTCGGCGCCCCAGGCCAGCACCAGGTCGCGGTACTCGACCTGCTCCTCGCCGATCCAGATGCGCTTGTGCCCCGGGTCGATGCCGGTAACGCGGGTGTGGGTGAGGATGCGCGCCTTCAGTTGTTCGGCCATGGCGCCCGGCTCGGCCATGGCCAGGCCGTCGGCGTCCTTGTCCTTGGAGAAGCCGGTGGAGAGCATCGGCTTGGAATAGGAGCGGCCGTCGTCAGCGGTGATCAGCAGCAGCGGGCTTTCCGCGTCCAGCTTGCGCCATTCGCGCGCCAGGTTGTAGCCGGCCAGGCCGGTGCCGATGATCACCAGCGGTGCGTTCTCGCTCATTGGATTCTCCACATCGAACGGGACCGAGCGGCTTGGCCGGCTCGGTGGAATTCAGGGTTTCGCGGGGCCTGTCAGGCGATTTCGATCATTTCGAAGTCGATCTTGCCCACGCCGCAGTCGGGGCAGACCCAGTCGGCGGGAATGTCTTCCCAGCGGGTACCGGGGGCGATGCCCTCCTCGGGCAGGCCGAGGGCCTCGTCGTAGATGAAGCCACAGACCACGCATTGCCACTTGCGCATCGTCGAACCTCCTGCGGGTTGCCAGGGCAACCTAGCGCACTTTTCCGCCCCCCGCCAAGGGCAGGGTTGCCGGCGCCCGGCGGCAGCCCGGCCAAGCGCGCGAAGCGCTCAAGCACGGGGCCGGACACGAAAACGGCGGCCATCGGCCGCCGCTCGCAGGGATGCCGGGACGGCTCAGCCGATTTCGATCATCTCGAAGTCCAGCTTGCCGACGCCGCAGTCCGGGCACAGCCAGTCCTCGGGCACGTCTTCCCAGCGGGTGCCCGCTGCGATGCCTTCTTCCGGCCAGCCTTGGGATTCGTCATAGATGAGTCCGCAGACTACGCATTGCCACTTTTTCATTGTCTACCCCTCGGGCGGGTTACCACGGTTGCGGCCGCACGCTAACGCAATTCCCGGCGTGCGCCAAGACGCCATCGGGCGGTTGGGCGGGCGTTGGGGGCCAACCAAAGGTGGGTGGTGCGTGGGTGGGGGGGTTGGCTTTTCGTAGGAGCGAGCTTGCTCGCGAACGGAGTTTTGCCGGCTGGGA
>Ga0222426_101224_pt1 | contig 10982 bp, 9 predicted proteins | sample 2B50Ametagenome_FD_180087 | JGI IMG/M metagenome (GOLD analysis project Ga0222426, IMG submission 180087) | Enriched microbial communities from leaf-cutter ant dump, University of Wisconsin, Madison, United States - 2B50A (version 2) | ecosystem: Environmental > Terrestrial > Nest > Insects nest >... | reverse complement strand
CCAAGGAGTTTCCATGTTCGACTATTGCGCCCCCTCCGACCTGCTCAAGGACCGGGTGATCCTGGTCACCGGCGCCGGCCGCGGCATCGGCGCCGCCGCCGCGCGGGCCTATGCCGCCCACGGCGCAACCGTGCTGCTGCTGGGCAAGAGCGAAGAAAACCTCAACGAAACCTACGATCAGATCGAGGCCGCCGGCCACCCGCAGCCGGTGGTCATCCCCTTCAACCTGGAAACCGCCCAGCCACACCAGTACGACGAGCTGGCGGCGACCATCGAGAAGGAATGCGGCAAGCTCGACGGCCTGCTGCACAACGCCTCCATCCTCGGCCTGCGCTCGCCCATCGAGCAGATCTCCGGGGAAAACTTCATGCGCGTCATGCAGGTCAACGTCAACGCCGTGTTCATGCTGACCCACGCCATGCTGCCGCTGCTCAAGCTGGCCAGCGACGCCTCGGTGATCTTCACCTCCAGCGGCGTCGGGCGTAAGGGCCGCGCCTACTGGGGCGCCTACGCGGTGTCCAAGTTCGCCACCGAGGGCCTGATGCAGGTGATGGCCGACGAGTGCGACGGCACCAACGCCGTCCGCGCCAACAGCGTCAACCCCGGCGCCACCCGCACCAGCATGCGCGCCATGGCCTACCCGGGCGAGAACCCGGCGAACAACCCGGCGCCGGACGAGATCATGCCGGTCTACCTGTACCTCATGGGCCCGGACAGCATCGGCGTCAACGGCCAGGCCTTCGACGCCCAGGCCTGACCGGCACGGGGCGGCGCGACAGCCGCCCCGCCGGTTTTCCGGCTACACCTGGGGAAAGCACCTACAGCCACCCCGGAAAATTCGCCATCATTTTGACATCCCACCCTCCGGGGCACTCCCAGCCTACGGAACCAAGCCCGCGCCAGACGGTCCCTTGAGCCGTCAGAACAGAACTTTCCGCGGGTTGGCACGAAAATAGCTCAGCCCTCACTGTCGCCGTTTTGCGCCAGAGGTCGCCACGCGTCATGGCCCCGCCCAAGCAGTCCAACACCATCGATTTCGACACCGCCAAGCTCCAGCGCCTGAGCCAGGTCGAGAGCGGCCGCCCGCGCGGCCGGCGCCCGGCCAGCCTGACGGACGTGCGCCGGCAGCTCGCCGTGCAGCTGCAGACCAGCCTCGAGGCCGAGCGCGTCCTGGGCCTGTTCTTCCAGGAGATCCAGGCGCTGCTGCCGCTGGACTACCTGAGCTACCAGAACGGCAGCGCCGACCTGCGCCTGGAGTTCGGCGAAGCGGCCAGCCACGGCGCCACCTACAACCTCAACCATGCCGGGGAATACCTGGGCGAGCTGGCCTTCCGCCGCCGCCGCCCCTTCGACGAGACCGAACTGGGCCAGCTGGAAAGCCTGATCGCCAGCCTGCTCTACCCGCTGCGCAACGCCCTGCTCTACCGCGCCGCCATCCAGGCCGCCCTGCGCGACGCGCTGACCGGCACCGGCAACCGCATCGCCATGGACCAGGCCCTGGGCCGCGAGGTCGAGCTGGCGCGGCGCAGCCTGCAGCCGCTGTCGGTGCTGATGCTCGACCTGGACCACTTCAAGCGCATCAACGACCAGTACGGCCACAGCCACGGCGACGAAGCCCTGCGCTGCGTGGCCAAGGCGATCAAGGCCAGCCTGCGCAACGTCGACATGGTCTTCCGCTTCGGCGGCGAGGAGTTCCTCGTGCTGCTGTCCAACACGCCGAGCAGCAGCGCCGCCCAGGTCGGCGAGAGGCTGCGGCATGCCATCCAGGAGCTGGCCTTTGCCGTCGATGGCAAACCGGTGCCGCTGTCCGTCAGCCTCGGCTGCGCCACCCTGATCGCCGGCGAGCGCGTCGACGACCTGCTGCACCGGGCCGACGCCGCGCTCTACGCGGCCAAGCGCGACGGCCGCAACCGCCTGGCCTGCGCTGGCTGAGCGGACTTTCCGGAAGACGAAAAAAAGGGCTCCGCGGAGCCCTTTTTTCATGCCTGACGCTTAGCGCTTGAAGCCCGGGCGCATGCCGTCGCCGGCCGGCTGCGGGCGGCGCTTGTTCAGCGGCTTGCGCGCCACCGGCTTGGACGGGCGCTCGTCACGCTCGGCGCTCGGCTTGGCCGGACGCGAACGCGGCGCCTCGCCGGCCGGCGCCTTGCCACGGCCTTCCGGACGCGGCGCGCGGGCCGGGCGCTCGGAATCCTGGCGCGGGCCACGGGCCGGGCGGTCGGAGTCCTTGCGCGGGCCGCGGGCCGGACGGTCGGCATCCTGGCGCGGACCACGGGCCGGACGCTCGGAATCCTGACGCGGACCACGGGCCGGACGATCGGAGTCCTGGCGCGGACCACGAGCCGGACGATCCGAATCCTGGCGCGGACCACGGGCCGGACGCTCGCTGGCGCCCGGACGCGGGCTGCGGCTCGGACGCTCGCCTTCGAAGGACTCCTTGCGCTGGCGGTTGCCGCGACCGGCATCCGGGCGCTCGCTGCGCGCCAGCGGCTTGGCCAGCTTGCGCTGCTGGCGTTCGAGCTTGTCCTTGGCCTTGGTGGTCATCTCCGGCAGCTTCACCGGCTTCAGGCCGACCTCTTCGCTGAGGATGTCCAGTTCGCGCTGGTCCATCTCGCGGTAGCGGCCCATGGTCAGCTCGGAGGTGAGGAACACCGGGCCGAAGCGCACGCGCTTCAGGCGGCTCACCACCACGCCCTGGGATTCCCACAGGCGGCGCACTTCGCGGTTGCGGCCTTCCATCACCACCACGTGGTACCAGTGGTTGAAGCCTTCGCCGCCGGGCGCCTGCTGGATGTCGCTGAACTTAGCCGGGCCGTCTTCGAGCATCACGCCGGCTTTCAGGCGCTCGATCATCTCTTCGTCGACTTCGCCGCGCACACGCACGGCGTACTCGCGGTCCATCTCGTAGGACGGGTGCATCAGGCGGTTGGCCAACTCGCCGTCGGTGGTGAACAGCAGCAGGCCGGTGGTGTTGATGTCCAGGCGGCCGACGTTGATCCAGCGGCCGCTGCGCAGGCGCGGCAGGCGGTCGAACACGGTGGGGCGGCCTTCCGGGTCGTCGCGGGTGCAGACCTCGCCCTCGGGCTTGTTGTAGATCAGCACGCGGCGCACGTGCTCTTCGGCCTGCTCGCGGCGGATCAGGTGCTCGTCGACGGCGATGGCGTCGTGGCCTTCCACGCGCTGGCCGAGGCTGGCGACCACGCCGTTGACCTTGACCCGGCCTTCCTCGATCCAGGCCTCGACGTCACGGCGCGAGCCGACGCCCAGACGGGCCAGGACCTTCTGCAGCTTCTCGCCGGCGGGGGAAATTTCGGTGGTTTCGTGCGTGTCGTTCATCTGGGCACCTCCCGGTGTGTCATGCAACGAAGAAAAAGGTCGCGCATCATACGCGCTTGGGCGCGGCAAAGCACCGTCCGTGATCGGGAAAGCCTAGCCGCTTTTGCCATTCGCGCCGCTTTCAGGGGAAAACCGAGTTGAGCGACGAATCCGCCTTCACCGGCGCCAAGCTGGCGCTGTTCCACGACGGCCACCTGGTGGTCTACCGACGCGACGAAAAGCCCGGCATCCCCTTCCCCGGCTGCTGGGACTTCCCCGGCGGCGGCCGCGAAGGCGCTGAAACGCCGGCAGAATGCGCGTTGCGTGAGTTGGAGGAAGAGTTCGCCATCCGCCTGAGCCAGGAGCGCATCGAGTGGCAGCGCCGCTACCGCGCCACCCACGGCCCGGCGCCCTGGGCCTGGTTCCTGGTGGCGCGGCTGAGGGCGGCGGAGTTCGCAGCGATCCGCTTCGGCGACGAGGGGCAGTATTGGCGGCTGATGGCGGTGGAGGAGTACCTCGGGCTGGATGAGGGGGAGGCGGTGCCCTATCTGCAGGAGCGGTTGCGGGATTATCTGGAAGGCTGCTCGTCGTAGGGCGCATAACGTCTACGGCGTTATCCGCCGAATCGCGGACAGAGTCCGCTCCTACGGTTCAGGGAAGCACGGTCGTAGGAGCGGACTCCGTCCGCGATTGGAATCACCGAGCTCCCCGCCCTCCATAAAAAAGCCCGGCACAAGGCCGGGCACGTCCGATCGTGGGACAGCTCAGTGTGATTCGAGCAGCGCCAGGGCCTCGCGCGACAGGCGCTCGACCTCAGCCCAGTCTCCGCTGGCGACCGCAGCCTTGGGCAGCATCCAGGTGCCTCCCACGCACATCACGTTGTCCAGGCGGTAGTAGTCGTTCAGGTTGTCCGGCCCTACCCCGCCGGTGGGGCAGAAGCGCACTTCCGGGAAGGGGCCGGCGAAGGCCTTGAGCGCTTCCACGCCTCCGCACACCTTGGCCGGGAACAGCTTGAAGCGGCGCAAACCGTGGCGGTAGGCGGCCATGATCTCGGAGGCGGTGGCCACGCCGGGCAGCAGCGGCACCGGGCGGCTCACCGCGTGCTGCAGCAGTTCCTCGGTGCAACCGGGGGTAACGATGAACTGCGCGCCGGCCTCTTCCGCCTGGCGGAAGGTTTGCGGGTCCAGCACGGTGCCGGCGCCCACGCACAGCTCCGGGCGCTGCTCGGCCAGGGTGCGGATGGCGGTCAGGCCCAGCGGGGTGCGCAGGGTCACTTCCAGCACGGTGATGCCGCCGGCGGCCAGGGCGTCGGCCATGGGCAGGATATCCTGCTCGCGATCGATGGTGATCACCGGCAGGATGCGGGCGCGCTCGGCGAGAGCGTCGATGCGCTGGATGTGGGAATCAAGGCTCATGTTGCGGTAACTCCGTGCCTCAAGGGCACCAGTGGATCGACAGGGGAGCGCGGAGGAAGGCGCTCACCGGCATGCTTGCTTCATCTTCAACGGCCAGCGCAGCCTTCAGGGTGGCCAGCTTGGCCTCGCCCTGGATCGCCAGCAGTTGCACCCGCGAAGCGGCCAGCAGGGCGCGGCTGAGAGTCAGGCGCTGGTGCGGCACGCTCGGTGCCCAGGCCGGCAGGCAATGGCGCGCACCGGCGAGGTCGAGGGCCTCGGCCAGGCCCGGGCTGGCCGGGAACAGCGAGGCGGTGTGGCCGTCGTCGCCCATGCCCAGCACCAGCACGTCGATGGGCAGGGCCAGCTCGGCGACCTGGCGGTCGGCGATGGCCGCCGCTTCCTCCAGGCTCGGCGCCGACTGATACAGGCCGCAGAACAGCGCCTTGGCCGCCGCGCCCTTGAGCAGGTGGCGGCGCACCAGGCCGGCATTGCTGTCCGGATGGACCTCCGGCACCCAGCGCTCGTCGGCGAGGGTCACGGTCACCTTGTCCCAGTCGAGGACTTCGCCGCTCAGGGCTTCGAGGAACGCCACCGGGCTGCGCCCGCCGGACACCGCCAGCAGCGCGCGGCCGCGCTCGGCGATGGCCCCGCGCAGTTGTTCGGCCACATTGGCGGCCAGGCCGCGGGCCTGCGCCACCGGGCTTTCCCAGGCCGTCCAGCGCACGCCGGCCGGCAGCTTCAGATCAATGGTCGCCATACCAGTCCTTCCCGTCTCTCGCGATCAGCGCCACCGCCGCCTGGGGTCCCCAGGTGCCGGCGGCGTAGGGTTTGGGGGCATCGCCCAGGCGTTCCCAGCCGGCGATCAGGTGGTCGCACCACTTCCAGGCGAACTCCACTTCGTCCTTGCGCACGAACAGGTACTGGTTGCCCTGCATCACTTCCAGCAGCAGCCGCTCGTAGGCGTCCGGCACGCGCGCGGCCTGGTACGCCTCTGAGAAGCTCAGCTGCAGCGGCCCGGTGCGCAGCTGCATGCCCTTGCCCAGGCCCTGGTCCTTGGTCATCACCTGCAGGGAGATGCCCTCGTCCGGCTGCAGGCGGATGATCAGGCGGTTGCTGATCAGCGAGCGCTGCTCCGGGGCGAAGATGTAGTGCGGCGGGTTCTTGAAGTGGATGACGATCTGCGACAGCTTCTGCGGCATGCGCTTGCCGGTGCGCAGGTAGAAAGGCACGCCGGACCAGCGCCAGTTGCGGATGTCCACGCGCAGGGCGACGAAGGTCTCGGCGCCGCTCATGCGGTTGGCGTGTTCCTCTTCCAGGTAGCCGGGCACCGCCTTGCCGTCGATGAAGCCGGCGGTGTACTGGCCGCGCACCACGCGGCCGGCCAGTTGCTCCGGCGGGATCGGCTCCAGGGCGCGCAGCACCTTGACCTTCTCATCGCGGATGCTGTCGGCGGAGAGGTCGCTGGGCGGGTCCATGGCGATCAGGCAGAGCAGCTGCAGCAGGTGGTTCTGCACCATGTCGCGCAGCTGGCCGGCCTGGTCGAAGTAGCCCCAGCGGCCTTCGATGCCGACCTTCTCGGCCACGGTGATCTCCACGTGGGAGATGTGGTTCTGGTTCCACTGCGTCTCGAACAGGCTGTTGGCGAAGCGCAGGGCGATGAGGTTCTGTACCGTTTCCTTGCCCAGGTAGTGGTCGATCCGGTAGATGCGGTTCTCCGGAAAGAACTTCGCCACCGCCTCGTTGACCTCGCGGGAGGACGCCAGGTCATGGCCGATGGGCTTCTCCAGCACCACCCGGGTGCGTTCGGCCAGGCCTAGCGCGGCGAGGTTCTCGCAGATGCCGCCGTAGACCGCGGCCGGGGTGGCGAAATAGGCCACCAACGGCAGGCCGGCCGGCACCGCGTCGCGCAACGCCGGGTAGGAAGCGGCGTCGAGGAAGTCCATGCTCAGGTAGCTCAGGCGCTGCTGGAAGCGCGCCCACACGGCGTCGTCCCATTCGCGCGCCGGCACGGCCAGGCGCAGGCGCTTCTCGAGGGTGGCCAGGTGGGCGGCGGGGTCGCCTTCTTCGCGGGCCAGGGCGAGGATGCGGGTGTCGCCGTGGAGCAGACCTTCACGGTCGAGCTGGTAGAGGGCGGGGATCAGCTTGCGGAGGGCGAGGTCGCCCAGCGCGCCGAACAGCGCCAGGGTGCAAGGCAGAACGCGGACATCAGGCATTTGTTGTTACCAAACAGATTTTGAGGAACATTTGCCGAATACACCGCGCCATTAAGGCAAAAATGTAGTAATTAAACAACATATTTTTCCCAAGGCACGGTCCAGTTGGTCGTCTGCCGACCTGACGTTAGGATAGCGCCGCTGGCCGCAGGCACGTCCCCGGCCGTCGATTGCCCCACAGGGGCCACCAAGGAGAACGGATGAAGAACCTGCTGGAGCAGATCCAGACGCGCCTGGAAGACTTGAACAAGGCCGAACGCAAGGTCGCCGAGGTGATACTGCAGAACCCGCAGCAGGCCACCCGCTTCAGCATCGCCGCGCTGGCCCAGGCCGCGAGCGTCAGCGAGCCGACGGTGAACCGCTTCTGCCGTTCCTTCGGCATGAGCGGCTACCCGGAGCTGAAGATCCAGCTGGCGCAGAGCCTGGCCAGCGGCGCGGCCTTCGTCACCCAGGCGGTGGCCGAGGACGACGGCCCCGAGGCGTACACGCGGAAGATATTCAGCAGCACCATCGCTTCGCTGGACGCCGCCTACAAGCTGATCGACGCACGCGCCGTGGACCGCGCCGTGGACCTGCTGATCCAGGCCCGGCAAATCCACTTCTTCGGCCTCGGCGCCTCCAGCTCGGTGGCGCTGGACGCGCAGCACAAGTTCTTCCGCTTCAACCTGGCGGTGTCGGCGCAGAGCGACGTGCTGATGCAGCGGATGATCGCCTCGGTGGCGCACACCGGCGACCTGTTCGTGGTGATCTCCTATACCGGCCGCACCCGCGAACTGGTGGACGTGGCGCGCCTGGCGCGGGACAACGGCGCCTCGGTGCTCGGCCTGACCGCCGCCGACTCGCCGCTGGCCAAGGTCTGCACCCTGACCCTGGACATCCCGCTGCCGGAAGACACCGACATCTACATGCCGATGACCTCGCGGATCATCCAGCTGACGGTGCTCGACGTGCTGGCCACCGGCGTGACCCTGCGCCGCGGCGTGGACTTCCAGCCGCACCTGCGCAGGATCAAGGAGAGCCTGGTGCCGACGCGCTACCAGCTGGACGAGGAAGACTGACGCCCCGTCGCGGTGATTTCGTAGGAGCGGATTCATACGCGATTTCGGCGCAGGGGATCGACCAATCGCGGATGGAGTCCGCTCCTACGCTGTTTTCTGGGTTCCCGCGTTCGCGGGAATGACGGGTTGAGAATCGTGTTTTCCGACGTCATTCCCGCGAACGCGGGAACCCAGAGACTCTGGCGCCCTGCCCGCTCCTATAGCTCCAGGGAGGCACGATCGTAGGAGCGGATTCATCCGCGATTTCGGCGCAGGGGATCGGCCGATCGCGGACGGAGTCCGCTCCTACATGGCAGGAGGAGCACCGTCGTAGGATGGTGTTGAGCGAAGCGATACCCATCACCATGGTTCGATGGGTATCGCAAGCTCAACCCATCCTACGAAGAGCACCTTGGCGCAGTCGGCAAGACCGTTGTTCCTACGCTCAAGCCCCGTGCAGCGGAAACCGTCAGACCAGCCCGGCCTTCAGCCGCAGGCGCATGCGCTCGCCCTGGGCCAGGATCAGGCCGCCGGGGCGGTAGCCGGCAGCGCCGATGCACAGGAAGCGGTCGGCCTCGCCCGGCTCCACCTGCTCCACCGCGCGGCTGCCGGGGTGCCAGATGACGCTGCCGGCGGCGGCGTTCTTGTCGATGCGCAGGCGGCGCTGCCAGCCGGCGTCTTCCAGCACCAGCGCGCCGGTGTTGTACAGCACCTGCTTGACCGCGCCCCGTGGCGTCCAGGTATTGGGCAGCGGCGCTGTTGGGCGCTGGCCGCCCTCCAGCTCCATGCCGTGGACCACGCTGCGGCGCAGCGAGCCGATGCGCCAGTAGGGTTGCAGGGCGAAGCTGAACAGGCAGTCGCTGTCGTCCTCGTGGTAGCTGGACAGTTCCATCTCCAGCTCGCGGCCCAGGCGCGCGTCCAGGCGCACGTGCCAGTCCTCGATGTCCAGTTGCCAGCTCACCTGCACCAGGCTCTCGTCGGCGTGGGCGTCGAGCAGGCGCCATTCGCGCTGGCGGGCCCAGCCGTGGGGCGGCCAGTCGGGCTCGCTGGGGTGGCTGCCGAACCACGGCCAGCACACCGGGATGCCGCCGCGGATGGGCGCCGTGCTCAGCGCCGGCCACTGGCTGGAACACCACAGCATGGAACGCTCGCCCTGGGGCCGGAAATGCAGCAACTGCGCGCCCTGGCGGCTGAAGACCGCCTGGCACAGGGGGTGATCGATCAGCAGCAGGTCGCGGCGCTGGAAGCGCACCCAGTCGAAGGGGCGCTTGGCACGCATGGAATGGAAGAAGCGCTGCAGCGGATGCTCGAGCATTGTCCGGAGGTCCTGAATCAATCCCTTCCCGGACGCTCCCGGGGCATGACATCTATGTAGTTTTACTACACGTTGGTGAAAAAAGCGCAGATTCTACCTGAAAAGCATAGAACCCCAGTCACATGTCCGGATTTTTTCGTCCGCGGGAGCAATAAGCCCCCGTAGGAGCGAGCTTGCTCGCGAACCGGACCACGAAAGCCGCTGGATTCCCGCGTTCGCGGGAATGACGGGGTAATAGAGGTGTCAGCCACGTAGGGCGCATAACGCCTACGGCGTTATCCGCCGTCTAGCCTCGCTGCCCGGCGGCGCCCAGGTTGACCTGGGCGTTGGCTGTGGCCCCGGCGTATCGGCGGATAACCGCGAACGGTTATGCGCCCTACGAACAAAAAACCCGCCCCAGTGATGGCGGGCGGGCCAAGTACAGCAGCACCTCAGGAGCGAGTCGTTTGGCGCATCAGAAGCTGGACTGGATCTTCAGGCCGGCGACCAGGGCGTTGTCCACCTCGTAGACGCCGCCGGGATGCTTGATGTACTGCAGGTTCGGCCGCACCGTCAGCCAGTTGGTCACGTGCACCCCGTAGTACAGCTCGGCGTCGTATTCGCTGTGCTGCACCGGCTGGAACAGCGGGTTGTCGTAGTCGTCGAGGCCGGCGACTTCGTTGATCTGCTTCTGGTGCTTGGTCACGTCGTCGTTGATGTGGATGCGCGCCACCGCCAGGCCGATGTCGTCCTTCGGCCGGGCATCGAACAGGCCTTTGTAGACCATGCCGACCTGCTGGTAGTTGTCGACGCTGTTGGTCGCCTGGTCATGCACGGTGAAGTTGGCGAACAGGCTCAGGCCGCGCGCGGCATCGCCGTCGTGCGCAGTGACCTGCTGCTGCGCCACCACCCACCAGCCGTGCTTGCTGCCGTGGGACTTGAAGGCGTTGCCGGTCAGCGCCTGCGGCTGGCCGTTCACGTCCTCGTAGACGTCGTCGGCCTTGGCGGTGCTGTAGTAGTAGCCCAGACGGTATTCGCCCGGCAGTTGCTGCGCCCCCACCTTCGGCGACCACACCAGCTCCACCGGCAGGATCGCGCCCTTGGTGCCGCTGCCGCTGAGCTTGAAGCCGTTGCCGGTCTCCAGGTTCGAGGGATTCTGCTCGTAGGCGCCAACCTGCACGAAGAACTCCGGGCTCAGGTTGTACTTCACCCGCAGCGCCCACTGCGCCACCGGCCAGTTGTACCAGATGCCGCCGACCCAGTTGCCCACCTGCGAGCCGCAGAACGCCAGGTTCTGGAAGTCGCAGGGGAAGCTGTTGAAGTCCTCGCCCTCGCCGAACTGGCCGACCTTGATGTCCAGGGCGTCGTCGAGGAAGGTCTGCTTGTACCACATCTGCGTCAGCCGCCAGGTCTGGCCGCGGCCCCAGACTTCCTGCACCGAGCTGAGCTGGCCGGCACGCGGGTCGCTGATGCGGTCGTTGGAGAGGTTGTTGCCGCTGCGCTCGGTCACCGTCAGCTGGAACTCGGCGCCATGCCAGCCGAGGATCTTCTGCAGGTCCAGGTGGGTGCCCAGCGCCCACTGGTCGGTGTAGCGCGCGGTCTTGTCGTCGTTGTAGCCGCCATGCAGGTTGCCCGCGGCCTCGCCGACGTAGTCCAGCTTGAAGTCGTAGCCCTTCTCCAGCAGCTCGCTGCGGGTGCCGCCCCAGTCCCCCAGGCCCCATTTCGAATTGGC
>Ga0222426_101219_pt1 | contig 11015 bp, 6 predicted proteins | sample 2B50Ametagenome_FD_180087 | JGI IMG/M metagenome (GOLD analysis project Ga0222426, IMG submission 180087) | Enriched microbial communities from leaf-cutter ant dump, University of Wisconsin, Madison, United States - 2B50A (version 2) | ecosystem: Environmental > Terrestrial > Nest > Insects nest >... | reverse complement strand
GTCAAAAGGGCCTGATTCTCATCAGACCCTTTCTCTTAGCGTTTATTTGTACAGTAATTTTTATGTTTCCTATCGTTTCCTCTTTTTTGTTTCGTCATCCAATGTTTTTAAAGACTATTGGATTTTCGCTGTACGACGCCAATTTTTATGTTGAACCTTTCATTTGAAAGATAGCTTGTAGCCGTTTTGTATAGTAAGAACAATAGACATTTCCAAATAGTTTTATCAGAGTGATTTTTTTTATAAATTGGGTTGACTTATTTAAACTGTATGAACATCTCGGTTATTCTAATGTCATTCTTTTTCCCTCATATTCCGCAAGCTAACGCTTATAATGACTAGCGGGTTCCTATCGCTGAGCGATTGTCGATTGTACTTTGAATAAAAACATCAGACGCCAAATTTTTAACCGTATTCTTATTGAGTATACTATTCAAACGGAAGCCCATTGGGTTGTTTTGGAATAATAAAAACATCCAGTAAACTCACTCTCCATATACCTGTGAATCGTGAGTCCTAAGGATAAATAAAAACCGTTTTCTAGCTTTTTTGAAAAAAATCCTTGTGCGCAATTCATTTTTTCAAGAATATTTCTCACCTCAAAAACTTCTCAAACAGTTCTCTTTCCTATCTGTACGCTATCAACATAATAGGTGCTCCTTTTGATGTCTTTGAGAGCTGAACTGTAGTCTGGGCATAACCTAACGAAAATAATGATGCGAAAAGGACAGTAAATATTAGTTGTTTCATGTTGATTAATTCAGATGAATTGTTGTCAATATAAGTTATTTATAAGTTTTGAATAAAACCTAATTATTTTTAACTCAAATACATCACCATAGCATCTCCATTCTCCGCAGCTTTTTTAAAGAAGATTTTGAGATCATCGAAGTAATCGAGAAGATATTCCAAGGCATTTTCGTCATCTTTCCAGATGTCAGGGTAGATACCTTCTTCTATCATTTTATTTGGATTATAGTTAGCTGAAAGCTCTTCCTTTGTAAGATCTTTTATCGCGCTATATATTTCTTTGGTTTGTTCAGCTGTACTATATGTTGCTGGGCCATAACCCATATCTTGATCGGGGTCAATTTCTGTAGGCCCCATAAGTATACCTAAAAGCGGTGCTTCTTCTTCAAGTGCTTCTGCCAAGTTTTGTCCAGTGATTAGGAAAAAAATGCCTTCCCAAGCTTTATCTAAATACAGAAAGTTTTCGCTATCAATATTATTTTGTTTGAATGCAATATCTTCTAAACGTCTACTATCTGCGATAAAATTATTAAGTGTTTCGTTATCTACACGTAGATAACTTTGTGTCATTCCCATGGTTACTATAATTTAAAGGTTAAAGTGTTTTTCTGATACCCATGTCTTGATATCTCATTTATATGGCCTTTGTTAAATTTTGTATCTCCATAAAAATAATGAACTACGCAATTTAAAACAATACGATAAATTCAATTATTTGAAATTTTCTTGATGGGAGTATTATTATTCGACGTCTTCCTTTGTATCAGCAACCACTCATAAATCCAGGGCTCCGTTTCATAAAGGTATTGGGTGCCGTGACCTTCGCCTGCGATGCGATGAAAGATGATATTTTCATTGCACTTCTTTAGAGATTAGGCTATACGTTCTGTTTCGTGTATGGCGATTTCGTTATGGCAGCTCATATCATGCAGAGTTTTCGGTTTCTCTCTTATACCGAAAACATAATGTATTCTTTATCATCGTCTCTGTTTTTTACTAATTAATTTAGCATTATGATTGAAGGGATAATTATTCCTGGACAAATGATACTTAATTATCAAACAAGAATAGGAGGTAATATGGACTAGTGAGAACTGTAAGAGAAAGGTTTAGTTACAGAAAGGGTAACTGAGTTTCGGAACACCTAATTTTTCGGAATCACTAAAGGAGCTACATCACTTGTGATGTGTATAAAACGAGTTGGAACCGAAAAAACTGTTGTCAAATTTAGGTATAGCGAGCTTCTTGGGACAAGAAAAGGACTTGCGTTTGTGAATAAATAAAATATAAACAACTAGAAAAATTTATGAAAAAGTATGACGAGCAAATTGGAGCGATAGAAAGTAAAACTGAAGTTTTACAACAAATATCCGTAAAACCAGATATGCAAATTAATGCATTAGCTGCTCCATCAGATTCTGATCTCGTATTTCAGTATGATGATTCGGGCAACCAGATTCGCAGAGAAGTAATTAAAGTAAACTAAAAAAATATAAGCCAGGATATTGGAATAAAGTCGTTTAAACTGACCGAATCCAATAGATAGCTTAAAGAAAAATAAAAACATGAAAAATTTAAATGAATCATCGCAATCGGTAAATGAGATTGCATCAGAAAGATTTGCCATTCAATCAACAAATAACGCGTTGTCTAAGGTTAGTTCGGATATACAGGTAAAAGCGGCTTTTACCGGTCCAAGCGATAATGTTAGCACTGCGCCATTTCAAGATACCAAGGGTACAATTGAGGTGAATTCAAATGGGCAGTTGCAATATACCTTGCCCATTGCACTTCCTCCCGGAATTAAAACGGTGGCCCCTCAAATCAATTTGAACTATAGTAGCGGATCAGGAAATGGCGTCGCTGGTTATGGATGGACAGTTTCTGGCATAACAAGTATATCCAGAATGGGGCGTACGATTGATAAAGATAATGATATAAGGTCTATTCAATTTGACTATGCTGATTACTATATGTTAAATGGTCAAAGGCTGATTTTAAAGTCTGGCTCCTATGGTAAAGATGCTGCAACATATGTCACTGAGAAATATTCAAATATAAAAATTAAGTCTGTTGGACAAAATGTCGAAAAAAATGGACCGGCCCATTTTGAAGTGACTTTTGAAGACGGTTCCCAGGCTTGGTATGGACTGAATGCAGATGCCAGAACCCAAATGGAATACAATATTATAAAATGGATAGATCCCCAAGGAAATTCAATTTTGTATAGCTATATCCAAGGGAATAATGTGGCCGTGATTGATCGTATCGAATGGGGCGGAAATGAAGATCTTGGAACTGCACACTTTAACAGTATTACATTTAGTTATGCGCCGAGGGCACTCCGAGAAACATCCTATGTAAAAGGGAAACTTTTTATACAGACCAATTTATTGACCAACATCCAGGTTAAAGCCAATGGCATTGTTTTCAAAACATACAATATGTTGTATGAAAAAGATAACAAAGGAAATCATTATCAATTTCTGAAGTCCATTACTGAGTTAAATAGCAAAGGAGAGGCTGCTACTCCTGTTATCTTCGATTACAAAAAGTCTGTTGCAGGAGGGTGGAAGCAAACTTGGATTTCTAACGATACATCTCCGGATATACTTTATGGCGATTTTGATGGTGATGGAAAGATCGATATTATTAAGTATGTGGATGCTTTTCAGGAATGTCTTAAATACGAAGAGGTTTACCATCCTGGAGGGAGCAGTTCTGGTGACAACGATTCTCAGGCGGGATATTGGGAATCTGTCTGTACACAACCTGTAAGCCATCCGGCAGGCATTTATCATTTTGGGAGCGTATTTGATGATGAAAGGCCAAAACAGGTGCTTGTCGGCTCAATTTTGACCCGCGATCAATTGAAAAAGGCTAAGGTATTCAATTTGAGAAATAGCGCAGGCGAAATGCTGACCAAACAGGGCTTTTTCATTTACGAAACTATAGCGTCGACAACTAGCTTGGAACCCGGGCGTAAAGATCTCGTGATTAAAGGATATTCTATTGAGGTCGATAGTGTTACTAATGAACGGCAGCTGAAAGAGGAGTTTATCCGAACGATACCTGCGGATCAATATGATAATACTATTTTAAGGGATTACGCGCATCCCAATGAAGTAGGCTACTGGCTCAACACCACGATAGAGGAGGTCAAAGAAATTGATGTAGACGGTGATGGTCTTTCAGAACTGATTTTCGTCCTGTATGATGATATGCAATGGGAGGAGGAAAATTCTGCTCCAGGTGGTGGTTTGCCTTATATGGAAATTAAGCAGCAGATCAGCTATCGATATCTAATGGTCAGGCCTAGTGAAACAGACTCAACCAAATTAATATCGATGTTTAATGTAGGCTCATCTACAGCCAATTTTTTTAGAGGTACTGTTCTGCAGGGCGACTTTAACGGCGACGGATGTGTAGATTTTATTACTTTTGATAGCTTGGGTAAGCCCAATCTGACTGTTTTCAAAAGAGATACCGCAGGAAATTATATCCCAAGCACTTCGCTATATGCAAATGTCGTTATTGAAGGGTTAAGACACCGTGCTGTAGTAGGCGATTTCACCGGCGATGGGAAGACCGATTTGTTGGTTCCGCAAGCCGTCGATAGCCGTCAATGGAAATTGTATATTTCCACAGGTGCTGGATTTAAACTACAGAATCTGCCCAATTTTGAGTTGTATAAGGAGAATTTGACATTCAACGGAAAGACGCATTCGCGCTTTATCAATAGACAATATTTTGTGCAAGATCTTAACAAAGATGGAAAAGCCGATTTTGTCGCATTTTATTCCCATATTCTTGCCGACAATAAGGATGGTACCACTACCAAATTTATGATTTTATATCATGAGAATAAGGGGATGGATGCCAATGGGAATGTGATCTTTGTACCCACAAATATCGATGGCAGTACACTGAAAAGCCGGAGTAGTTATAAAATGGATTGGTATCCTGCTGAATACAATAATTATTGGACAGAAGTTAAAGGGTATGCATCATTTTTCGCCCCCAGAAGTGCTCCTCTGATACATTTTTCTCCCATTGTTGGCGATTTTAGGATCAATAATTTTAATGAAAATATTTTGGTCTTTAGACAAGGCCGGTTGGTTAAATATAGTCATTACAGTGTTGCAGATGAAAGCTACATTGCTTCTATTAATCAGGGCGGAGTCGTTACGGAGGTGAAATATGCTGAACTTGATCCTAAAGTAAATCCAGGATTTTATGCCCAAACAAAAAAGGAGGTCTTCCCTTATGTAGAATTAGAGCGTATGTCAAAGACATTCGTAGTTTCACAATTAAAACAAGGAAACAGAAAGCAAGATTTTAAATACCGTGGCTTTGTAACCAATGTACTTGGTAAAGGCATGATCGGTTTCAGAAAATCTGCGAGATCAACTTGGTATACGGACCTTCTCAAAACGACCAAATTATGGAACGGAACGGAGATGGATCCACTGAATGAGGGCTTACCTATAAAGGAATGGAGCGTACGTACCGTGAATGATGATAACCTTATTTTTCCTGTTGATGTTTCGGTGTCCAATACAAAATTATTATCGTTTAAGTCTATCGAATATAAGCGGTCGACGCCATCAAAAGGTGTAACAGCAATAGTGCCGATTAAAATAGTGAGCAAAGATTTTCTTAAGAATATTGTTGAAGAGAACAGTATCACTTATGGGGATTATATGCTTCCTACAACGACGACTGCTGTCATCAATACTAATTTTTCGACAGTCAATACTGTACTGGCCTACAGTCATAATCCAGCAGGTGTGGGAAAAGAGTATTATATCGGTCGGGCAGCGAGCAAAATAGAAACGATCAATGCCTATGCAGATGTTAGGTCTATTAAAGAGGAATATACTTATCTAGGTAATTTGCTTTCTACCAAGAAAACATACGATAAAAGTAATACAGCCTGGATACAAGAAGAATATACCTATGATGGTTTTGGCAATGTCACTAAAAAGGTTCTTTCCAATAGCACTGATGCACTAACAGAAACCGAGCAGGCACAATACGATCCCAAAGGAAGGTTTGTGGTCAAAAAAACTGATAATCTGGGATTGGCAACTGTCATTACCTACAATGATTGGGGATTGGTACTTACTCAAACAGATACATTGGGTGACAAGATAACAAATACCTACGATGGCTGGGGCAAAACATTGAGTGCTAAAACCACGTTAGGTGGGACTACGACCTTCACCTATGAAAAAATGGATGATGGGGGGACCAAAATCAGTGAATTCCAACCTACAGGAATGACCATTGCAACATTTATAAATAAACTAGGACAAGAGGTCAAGGTTAGAAAAAGAGGTTTTAACAGCGAAGGATACATAGTAGAAGCTGGTGGCTTTGATTATTGGGTTGAAGCTGATACCGACACGCGTATCTCTGTACTGACAGCTTATGACGAATTAGGTCGAAAAATTCAGGAGTCCGAACCACATCGCGATGGATTTGATCCAAAGTGGAACACCATTAGTTACAATGACAGTGTATTTCCAAGCGTAATCACGGCGACATCATTTCATGGAAAGCAGATGCGTGTTAAACAGTCCGGACGGGTTGCGATAACAGAAGAAGTCAATGGTTATGTGCGCACAAGTAAGAAAACCATGGATCCGCTGGGTAATGTTGTCAGTTCAGAAGATAAGGGCGGCATCATTAGCTTTACCTTTAATGCCGCAGGGCAACAGCTTTCTGCTAAGTATGGGACGAATATTGTAAAAACAGAGTACGATGCCTGGGGACGCAAGTCAAAGTTTGATGACCCCTCCAATGGTATTTACTCCTATACCTATAATGGTCTAGGACAGGTGACGAAAGAAATTAGTCCAAAGGGGTATAAAGAATACCGTTATAATACAAAAGGACAGCTGACGCAGCAGATTGAAAAATCGACTGTTGTAGGAGTGACAGACAAGGTGATCAATTATGCTTACAATACGAAAGGCCTTTTGCTGACACAATCAGGTACATCAAAAGGTAAAACGTTTAAGATTACTTCTACTTACGATACTTATGGCCGACTATTGACTAAGACGGAGGATAGCTTTGGTCGTATTTATGCGCAGCGGGAGATTCTCTATGACGATAAATCGCGGGTGATTTCTTATGTGAAGAGTTTGAAATCAGGTACGGTCGAGACAATTGCTGCGATTCAGCATGTCTATGAAGAGTGGAGTGGTCTTCTGCAAAAGATTGTCAATAAGACAACAGGGGAAGAGCTATGGCGTAGGCAGGAAAACAGTGCCAGTGGTAAAATTGTACGTTCTCGCTTGGGATATACGAACATAAAAAATACTTACAATGAGCAGGATCTTCTTAAAAATACGCAGCAACAGTCCCATCAAGACATTCTGAATATGCAGTATACCTTCGATGTTACGCGTAATGAATTGAATGAAAGGATACGGACAGGAACTATTAATTTGACAGAAACCTTTACCTATGATGGCAATAATCGTCTCATTGATTGGACAAATCCAAAAAACGGAAGTCGTTCTTCCAATGTATATGACAATCAAGGGCGTATTATTACGATCGATAATATTGGAACTATTCAATTTGGCAATACCGCAAAAATCTATCGCCCTTCGAGTATCAAGCTGAGTACCGATGGAAAACAGCTTTATAGTAATGATTTGATTCAGCGGGTCGTGTATAATGAAAACAACGATCCAATATTTATCAGCGGCCAAAAGGGCGATGTACGGTTTGGTTATGGACTTGGTGAAATGCGACAAGTGGTCAGCTATGGAGGAAAAGCTGCCGGAACTGAGATTGACAATGCGGCGAATTCACAATGGGAAGGTCAATATACAAAATACTACAGTGCCGATGGAAGTTTTGAAGTAATCCGTAATAATAGTACGGGGCAGGAAAAACATTTGATCTATATCGGCAATACACCTTACGAAAGTAACATTGTCTGTCTGAAAGATTATTCAGAGAGTGCTGCATCTTATAAATTTTTGCACAAAGATTATTTGGGAAGTATTTTGGCAATCAGTGATTCAGGAGGAACATTGTTGGAAGAGCGGCATTTTGATGCCTGGGGTAATTTGACTCAAGGTAATATGCAGCTTTTGGACCGAGGATATACATCACATGAACATTTTGCCATGGTTGGAATTATCCATATGAATGGTCGTCTATATGATCCCTTTTTGAGAAGGTTTTTAAATGCAGACGAGCATATTCAAGATATGTTTAATACGCAGAACTACAATAAATATGGGTATGTATTAAATAATCCACTGATGTACAATGACCCGAGTGGTGAGTTTTTCTTTGGTCTCCTAGCCATACCATTGATAAAAGCTATATTTATCGGAGCTGCAATAGGGCTTGCCGCTTATACAGTTGGCCTTGCAGTTTCGGGAAATATTGGTATGTGGAATTTGGGTGGAGCACTGAAGGCTACTCTCTTTGGAGCGGTTTCTGGGGCAATTACCTTCGGTATTGGCTCGATCTTTAAGGCTGCAGCAAGTACTTTTGGGAATGCATTATTGCAAGCTGGTGCCCATGGTCTGTCACAAGGGGTCTTAGGGCTGGTACAGGGACAGAATTTCTTGAGTTCGGCAGCTTCCGGTGTATTTGGTAGTTTAGGAGCCTATGGATGGGGGAAGGCTATGAATGGTATCGGACTAGGTCAATTTTCGCAAAGTACTTATGGAATGATAGGTTTTGGTGCACTATCAGGTGGAGTAGGTGCCGAGTTGACTGGAGGTAATTTCTGGCAGGGAGTATTAATAGGGGGCATTGTTTCGGGACTTAATCATGCGATGCATAGTATTGACTGGCAACGTCCTGAGCAGCAGGATCAATATTCAAGTCAATCAAGTAAAAAATTGTCGCAAAATGAATTTAACGAGTATGTAAAGCAGAATCGTGATTTATTAGATAAATATGCTGAATATTTAAAGCAAACGGCTGGTATTATTGGGACAGTTCCTACAGATGCAGTGGGGTTAAGAGACTTTTTCAAAGATTTATTTAAGTTTAAATTGTCTGCCTTTAAAAAGATTATCAATATTAAGACTTTAGTCGGGACACATATATACGCGACAGGGAAAGAGTTTGAAAATTATTCAAAAATGCTTGGAGACGTTAAATATAACTATGACAAAATGAATGGAAACTCAGCCGGTATGGGGGTCAGAATCAATGAAACGCGAGTTCACATCCCGGTACATGGAGGAGTTGGTTATACCATTTTTAAGTTTTATGATATCAGAACAAATAAATATTTAGGCGGTGGAAGTCTTTAAAAAATAATTATATCGCTAAAGGGGGGAAAGAATTCCCCCCTTTTATATTCACCATCGAAAGTGATATTTTATCTATAATAAGTTATTATTGTTCGTTTAGCAGATAAAGGAATAAATTTTTGAAAATTTTAAATAGCTTTGTGTAATAAATGAGAATGTATCGAACCGATTTTTATATAAATTGTCAGTTATTATATCGTAATGTTTTCTAGTATATTAAAGTAAAAATAACTTAGCTAATTCATATATACTCTGGTAAGGTGATGTATAGGCTGTGTTTTAAAGTTTTATAACGTACAAATTAATAAATATTTAAGAAGTGGAAATTAATAAAAAAGTTGTTCCGGGTATTTATGTTCTGACTTATGTCTGTTTAATTGTGATGAATTTTATCGCGATAGAACATCAGGAAATTAAAGGATGTTTTAGTCAGTTATTGGCTGATTTTTTTCACTTAGGGCATAAATTTGATGGTTTTCAAATTTTTAGAATATATCTTTTTTCGAACCCATGGGTACTGGGATTATTTTATTATGGCTTTAAAATTAAGTGGCTTGCATATTGTTTTATTGCCACTAATATTTTGATTTTGATCGCCTTATTACACTGTTATATGAAATCAACTTAATACACTTGTTGGTATTTTACTACTTGTTTTAATAGTTGAAGGCTATGATTTTTTTTAACGGAAAAAAGGAGGCTTCTTTTTTTCTTATTTTAAAGCAAGTAGAATAGCGCAATAGAGATTCCTAATGATGCAATTAATGGTACAATGGAAAATTTGGTTGAAGTACTCCACCAAAAAAGATATCAAATTACGGAAAGCATCCAAATAAGTGTATTTGTATATAGTTCAATGGCGTTTACGTCCTCAGTGAGCCCTTTGTCCTATCCTTCGTCCACTACTTTTTCACTATCTTTTTTTGGCAATTAAATCTTCGATTAGTTCTGTTTCTGAAGGAGTAAAAGTTCGCCCACGTTCCTGTAGAATCTCGCAGGCATATTTTACAGCATCTGAAACCGATCGACTATCTGGTGCTATATATTATTCGAGTTCTCTATCTGATAGTTTACTAATAACATTTGTATTAACCATATTTTGAGAAGAATTGAGATTGAATGCTTTATCAGTAAAGATCTAAATTTAATATGATATTTAAAGAAAAACCTACCTCTAACTTTCACCTCCCCGTTCCCGCCATTTACCGAGTTTTCCTGAGCGTTAATCTAAAGCCCGTAGGCTAGGGGCCTATTGTGTCGTAGTTTTGAGTCAACAAATAAGATCAAAAACCATCATGAGCATCGACGGAAATGCTCATGATAGCTTTATCATCAAATAAAAAACAAATAATTTCGATAAAAAACTTTAGTAAAAACATTCGCAGCAGCAGCTTTAATCGCAGTATCAACTTTCGCTATGGCAGCTGAAGGGCCTGGAGCAAAAGTAACAAAAGCAAACGTTAACCTTTCCACCGCTGATTTCGCTTTAGAGCACTATGTTGCAGTAACGACTGCGGGAGAATCAGCAGGTATAGGGCAGTTATTCGCAGCTGATTTTAATCAAAAGATCCAAGCTACCAATGCGCAGTCTAACAGCCGTAGTTAAACTATTGAAAAAGCAAAAAGGAGAGAAACTGAACTGCACAGTTAGCACTGATATTTTAGAAGAATCTGCAGACTATATGGTTGCTAAAGTGACTCTAAAATTTGAAGACTTCACCAAGACTGATCTAGTTACCTTGGAGCGTGTGGGCAATGACTGGAAAGTATCCAAATCAATCAATTCTTATAAGTAGTATCCAATAACTAGTGGTTTGTCAGCTCAGGCAGACTACAAACCACTAGTGAATCATCTATTTAAGTTTAGTTTAGAAGCCAGGTCATGAAATCTGGCTTTCTACGTCAAAAGGGCCTGATTCTCATCAGACCCTTTCTCTTAGCGTTTATTTGTACAGTAATTTTTAT
>Ga0222426_101218_pt1 | contig 11021 bp, 12 predicted proteins | sample 2B50Ametagenome_FD_180087 | JGI IMG/M metagenome (GOLD analysis project Ga0222426, IMG submission 180087) | Enriched microbial communities from leaf-cutter ant dump, University of Wisconsin, Madison, United States - 2B50A (version 2) | ecosystem: Environmental > Terrestrial > Nest > Insects nest... | reverse complement strand
ATATACATCCGAACCGCTTTCTACCGAAGGAATAATAGAAAACACATAATACGTTTCATTTTTTTCATTGATCGCCTCAATGATGTAATCCGTATTCACTTCACCAAAAGCCGTTTCGGTTTTATTGAGTGCGGTAGTCTGTTTCAATGGAACTTTAAAATTATCCGTTTTTACGGAAACAAAGTTAATGATCCCCGGAATATCTTTCTTGTCCACAATCCTGTAGCTGAATTTTCTGTTTTGTGCGGAAGTACTTTCTGAGTAAAAATTTTCGTTCCTGCACGAGAGTACGGAAAACAAAAGCATCAATAGTAAAAGAAAACTGATTTTTTTCATACAATTGTGATTTTATTTGGTTAAACAGCTCAAAACTATAAAAGTTATTTTTCAATAATTGCCAAATTATAAATAAAAATAGTACATTTACGCATAAAAATATTTAAGATATGAATACGGTCGGTTCTAAAATCAGAAAGTTTCGTGAAGAAAAGGGGATTAAACAGGAATATATGGCTGCGGAATTAGAGATCACACAAAGCAGCTATGGAAGATTGGAAAAAGACGACAGCAGGCTTACTGTTCCTAAAATTCAAAAAATTGCCGAAGTTCTTAATGTATCAATTGCTGTTCTTTTTGGTGAAAAAGTTGGAAATGTCTTATATGAGAATAATGGAAGTAATGTACAGACAGGCACATTGGTTCAAAACTATGAAAAACAGCATATCGACAGTTTAAAAGATGAAATATCTTATTTAAGAAAATTATTGGAAAATAAAATATCTCATTAATTTTTGTAGGATAATTTATTTTTTTAATCTAATTGAATGAACAATAATTTTCATTTGGAAGAATCCGTGATGTTCTATAACGTAGAAAATCTTTTTCTGCCGGATCCGAAACCTAAGCATATATTCGATCCTACAAAATCCGGACTCAGGAACTGGACAGAAGAAAGGTATTCCAATAAGATCTTCAAAATCGGACACGTTGCAGAACTCGTAAAAGAACAATACGGGCAACTGCCTTTTCTGATCGGGCTTTCCGAGATTCAGGGAAAGCAGGTTCTCCGTGATCTTCTGAAAAACGAAATTTTTGCGGGATACGATTTTGTTCATTACGAGTCAATGGATGAGCGTGGAATTGATGTCGCCTTGCTTTACGATACATCCAAGATCAAGATCGAATTTTCCGAGCCCATTTCTTTTTTCTTTGAAATGGAAAGCGGGCATTCCAGTTATTATGATACGACGAGAGACGTTCTTCATTGCAAAGTCCGGTATGGAAATTTTCCGTTTCATCTCTTTATTCTGCATCTTCCCTCGAAGCGTGAAAACGATATCAATCTGCCGAAACGTGAATATATCGCTAAAGAAATTTCGGAAAAAATTTCCGGAATTTTGTCCGACGAAAATGAAGCGGTAATCGTTTGCGGAGATTTTAATGCTAATCCTGACGAAAAAATTTTAGAAAAATTAACAATTGATAAAAATTTTAATAAAATTTTAACAAATCCATATTCCAATTTGTATATAAATAAAGTTTTTTCTACGTTTCATAACAAGAATGGTCTGCTTTTTGACCAGATATTATTATCCGCACACTTTTTTAAACCAAATTCTTTATTGTCGTTTAAAAATGCAAATGTTTTCAGTGCGGAAAAGCTTTCGAGCTGGGATCGGAAATTTATGGGAAGACCATTCAGAACGTATTCGGGAACACGTTATTTAGGCGGATACAGTGATCATTTTCCGGTAATTGTGAGGCTTGAAATCAACAATAGTAATTGATTATGATAAACAATTCATTAAAACAAATAATATACAAAATATGAGAGCGGAAACAAATTTAGGATACCAGCTGGATGATATTGACAAAGAGATTATTTATATGCTGATGGATAATGCAAAAACATCATTGGCACTGATCTCTAAAAACGTAGGAATTTCCACAACTGCGGTTCATCAAAGAATTAAAAAGCTGGAATATGCCGGGATTATAGAAAATTCGGTGTCTTTCCTCAATCCCAGAAAAATAGGGTACAAGGTGGTTTCTTATATCGGTGTTTTTCTGGAACAGCCGAGTCATTATCAGGATGCGATAAAAGCCCTGAAAGAAGTGAACGAAGTGGTGGAAGCACATTATACGACAGGAAATTACACCATATTTCTGAAGGTTTTATGCAAGGATAACGATCATTTGATGAAGATCCTCAATACCATCCAAAAGCTGAAAGGCGTTACCAGAACGGAAACTTTTATTTCTCTGGAACAAAGCATCAACCGTCAGCTGAAAGTGTAACTCAGTAAATTTTAAAACAATAACACATTCTTTAAGGATGTGTTTTTTTTGTTTTAAAATGATTGTTTACACTTTCGCACATAATAAACATAGACTCAGAATGTTCCGTAGGAACAAACTGTTCATAGAAAAAAATAAATGAGCCGTAAAAAAGCTCCGTCAGGAGCGACCTGCAAAATTAACAGACAGCTCCTACGGAGCTGATAATCGGTGGATACATCAATTTATATGAACATAATGCTTCTAGTAAGCAACAAAAAGTTTAAGCAGATTTGCTAAAATAATCTTATTAAATAAACCACATTTACAGATAATTATTTAAATTTACATTCCTCATTTTTTTGAGATTTTAAACTAAAATTAAATTTCTATGACAAAAGTTCTGGAAAAAAACGGAGTCCGAAATCACACTTCCCAACATTCGGAAAGAAATGAAGGACTTCCTTACAACGAAAAATATTTTGACGAAATCAGTATCAACAGAAGCGCAGTTGAACGCAGGGTAAATACTCTGACAGGAAGAAGAACCGTGAAAAAAGAATTTCAGGCAGCCTGGCTTCTGAAAGCGATTTCGATGATTGACCTTACAACGCTTGCCGGAGACGATACACGGGGAAATGTGCTTCGTCTTTGTGAAAAAGCAAGAAATCCTGTTCGCTATGATATTCTGGAAAAATTAGGAATGACGGATTCCAATCTTACAACAGGTGCGGTTTGCGTTTACCACAATTTGATTCCTTACGCAAAAGAAGCTTTGCAAGGCACAAATATTCCGATTGCTGCGGTTTCCACAGGTTTTCCGGCAGGGAAAATTTCTTTGGAAGAAAAGCTCGTCGAAATCCAAAAATCCGTTGCAGCAGGCGCTTCGGAAATTGATATCGTGATTTCCAGAGATTTGGTTCTGGAAAGCAAATGGAAGGAATTATACGATGAAATTAAACTTTGCAGACAGGCTTGTGGCGACGCGCATATGAAAACCATTCTCGCAACCGGAGAAATCCCGACGTATACGAAAGTTGCAAAAGCAAGCTGGGTAGCAATGATGGCAGGTTCGGATTTCATCAAAACTTCTACCGGAAAAGAATCGGTGAATGCGACGCTTGCTGTAAGTTTGGTAATGATTCGCTGTATTCGTGATTATTATGAATTAACCGGTGTGAAAGTCGGCTACAAACCGGCTGGCGGAATTCAGAAAGCAAAACAGGCTTTGGATTATTTGATTTTAATCAAAGAAGAATTAGGCAACGAGTGGCTGAACCCTGAGCTATTCCGTTTTGGAGCGAGTTCCTTGCTCGGTGATATTGAAAGACAATTAGAGCATTATGTTACAGGAAGCTATTCCGCTAATTATCGTCATCCGATGGCATAAAAAACTCTTGATTCGGAATTCAAAATTCGGAATTAAATCAATTATAAACTATCAATCATCAATTATAAAATCTGATGGAAATAAAAGAAATATTCGATACAATGGTTTACGGTCCCGCTCCGGAAAGTGCAGCTCCGGCTGTCGATTTTCTGGAATCTAAAAACAGAACTTTTGATTTGTTCATTAACGGAGAATGGACGAAACCCAATTCCAAAAAATATATGGAATCCAAAAATCCTGCGAACAAGGAATTTCTTGCAAAATTTGCAGAAGCCGATGAAAAGGATGTGGATAGAGCCGTGAAAGCCGCAAAAGAAGCCTTACCGAAATGGTCAGGTTTAAGTGGTTTTGAACGTGCAAAATATCTGTATGCGATCGCAAGACAGGTTCAGAAAAATTCGAGATTGTTTGCGGTTCTGGAAACATTGGACAACGGGAAACCGATCCGTGAAACAAGAGATATCGATATTCCGATTGTGGCGAGACATTTTTATCATCACGCAGGTTGGGCGAAATTAATGGATACCGAACTGAAAGATTACAAAGAAGTTGGCGTAATCGGACAAATCATTCCGTGGAATTTTCCGCTGATGATGCTTGCTTGGAAAGTTGCTCCTGCTTTGGCGATGGGAAATACAGTCGTTCTGAAACCCGCGGAATATACTTCATTAACAGCGTTATTATTTGCAGAAATCTGTGAAAAAATAGGACTTCCGAAAGGAGTTTTCAACATCATTACCGGAAAAGGGACAGTTGCAGGAACGGCTTTGGTCAATCATAAAGATGTAAACAAAGTCGCTTTTACAGGTTCTACGAATGTCGGGAAAATTATCAGAAGGGAAATTGCCGGAAGCGGAAAGAAAATCTCCCTGGAATTAGGCGGAAAATCTCCGTTCATCGTTTTTGAAGATGCCGATATCGATTCCGCGATTGAAGGAATTGTGGATGCAATCTGGTTCAATCAGGGACAAGTTTGTTGTGCAGGTTCACGTTTGTTGGTTCAGGAAAGTATCGCTGAAAAATTTTATAAAAAATTAAAGGAAAGAATGTCCACACTCCGTGTCGGAAATCCGATGGACAAAGCGATTGATATGGGTGCAATTGTAGATGAAACACAGTTCAAAACCATTGATAAACTTGTAAAACTCGGCATTAGCGAAGGATGCGAAATTTATCAGGCGAAAAACGCTGTTCCTAAAAACGGATTTTTCTATCCACCGACTTTATTTACTGATGTTTCCACTTCTTCAACCATTGCTCAGGAAGAAATTTTCGGACCTGTTTTGGTAGCGATGACATTCCGTTCTCACAACGAAGCAGTGGCTTTGGCGAATAATACAAGATATGGTTTGGCGGCAAGCATCTGGACGGAAAATATCAATCTTGTGTTGGATGTTGCTCCTAAAATCAAAGCCGGAAGTGTTTGGATTAACTGTACCAATCAGTTCGATGCTTCGGCAGGATTTGGCGGTTACAGGGAATCCGGATTTGGAAGAGAAGGCGGAAAAGAAGGTTTGTACGAATATATGAAGCCTAAAATCGAAGAAGAATTTTCTTCAAAACCAATTCTTCCAAAAGCGGAAAAGCCAAAAACCAAAAGCCAAAAGCCAAAAGCAATTTTGGAAGAAATCGACAGAACAGCAAAAATGTATATCGGCGGAAAACAGGCTCGTCCGGACGGCGGTTACAGTTTGGAAGTGAAAAATGCTTTCGGAGAGTACATCGGTGAAGTTCCGGGAGGAAACAGAAAAGACATCCGAAATGCGGTTGAAGCAGCGCACTCAGAAAAATCGTGGGCTGGAATGACGGGACACGCAAGAGCACAGGTTCTGTATTATATCGCTGAAAATCTGGCAATCCGTTCCGAAGAATTTGCGGAAAGAATTGTGGAAATGACCGACCAATCTCTGAAATCCGCTCAGGAAGAAGTGGAAAAATCCATTGAAAGAATTTATACTTACGCTGCTTTTGCCGATAAATATGACGGGCAGGCACATTCTACCGTTCAGAGAATGGTAACGCTCGCAATGCCGGAAGCTGTCGGTGTAATGGGAATTGTTTGTCCGGACGAAAATCCGCTTCTCGGATTTATCTCAACCGTGATTCCTGCGATTGCAATGGGAAATAAAGTGGTGGTGATTCCTTCCGAAAAATATCCGTTTTCAGCGACCGATTTTTACCAAATCCTCGAAACGTCTGATGTTCCTGGCGGAACAGTAAATATTGTAACCGGACACAAAGACGAACTCGCGAAAGAATTAGCGAGACATTATGATGTGGACGGAATCTGGTATTTCGGAACGAAAGAAGGCTGCAAAGATATTGAGCTGCTTTCCACAGATTCTATGAAACGATCGTGGGTGAATTTCGGGAAATACCGGAACTGGCTGGACAATGCGCAAGGTGAAGGCGAAGAATTTCTGCGTCACGCTACAGAAATCAAAAATATCTGGATTCCTTACGGAGCTTAAATTTTTTGAGATGATAAAATTTAACCCTTTCAGAGTTCAAAACTCTGAAAGGGTTTTTGGTTAAAATAAATCCTGAATGAATTTTTTAAAAATATTTTTGGATTTTGTCCAATTCTAGCTCTTTAAAGTCACTCACCACAATATCCGCCAAAGAATAATCCTGCATTTTGGAATGTTCGCTTTTGTAGGCGGCACAGAAAATTCCGGCTCTTTTTGCGGCAATAATTCCGTTAGTGGAATCTTCGATGACCATACAATTTTCTTCAGGTTCGCCCGATATTTTGGCAGCAAGAATGAAAATTTCAGGATGAGGTTTGGATTCTTTCAAAGCAGCACCGCTGATTTTCCCCAAAAAAAACTTTTCCAGATCAAATTTTTCAAAAACCCAGTTTATCGTGTTGATGTGAGCGGAAGAAGCCAGGATCAGTGTGATATTATTGTCGAAATAATGTTTTATTAAATCCAGGACGCCGGGAATCAGGTCGAAATCAGGATCATTGTCAAAAAGATATTTAAAATATTTTCTTTTTATTTCAGCGATTTCCTGCCATTTTATTTTTAAATGAAATTCTTCGATAAGTGTTTCACATACTTTTTGGGTGGAATTTCCGGTAAAAGTATTGTAGAGCTCATCGGGAACAGTGACATTAAGTTTTTCAAAAGTTTTGAGATAGGCTTTCCGGTGCAGCGGTTCCGTGTCCACAATTACACCATCCATATCGAAAAGTACTGCTTTTAAGGGCATTTTTGGATTTTTTACAAAAGTAATATATTATCACGTATTTTTATTTTTGGGTTACCGGTTTTTTAGTGCCGAAACATTTTTTCCATTTCGCTACCGTATTCCTGCTGAGCTTAAAATGATTTGCAAGCTGGCTGTTGTTGAGATTGTATTTTTTTTGATAATCCAAAATTTTCAGAATATCGGATTTGTTGTAAGAGCGGTGCTTCTGATTGAAATCTTCTGTCTGCTTGCCAGCTGTTCCGAAAATCTTCTCATTAAGCTCGATAATATTAAGAACAGATAAGTTTTCTTTGGCTATTAATGTTCTGCATTCCTCTTTTTTATGAGGAAATTTTATGGTAAGTATATCAGTAAAAATACGTTTGTAGTCCGGTATCATATCTTGTAATAAATGTTTTGAAATTCTATACCTATAAAAACTGTCTCTTTCAGCTTTCTATAAATCTGACATTTTCAGTAGTATTTTACTACTTCATACTGCGGAGTCTGGTTTGCGTTATAAAATAAATCTCTCAGACGTATCCACAAAATATATTCAAAGATGATAATATCATTGACCTTATCGTTTTTAAAAATAAAAACAGTCTCAGTCCTTAAGATAAAATGCTTTCGCTGCACATAAAACCAGGCATCATCGTATAAAACCTGTGAGGGAACTCCATAAAGCATTCCTATTTCCGCTTTTGACTTATGAAGATGCCTTTTTACCAGTGTGTCTATTTTCCGTATTTGCTTATCCATTTGTAAAGCGTGGTTTTAGGGATTCTGTATTTCTCAGTGATTTCTGATTTGCTCATTGCTCCCGACCGCACCCGTTCCAGAATAAAATCTATAATTTCTCTGGTATAGATATTTTTCCGAAATCTTGGAATTGTGGATTTTATATTTTTAGTTTTTTTGTCTCCCGTTGAGGCAGGAGCGTACAGAATCAGGTGTTGTGAATAGATTCTGAAGAAATCGTATTCCAGAATCTTGCTCCATCTTACAAGGATTTCCGTATTGAGACTTTTTTCCAAATACATTTTTTCGATTTCTTCTTCATTGCATTTCAGGAAATTGCAGATGCGGGATAAAGATATTTCGGTTTCGGCAACTCTTTCTTTGATCAGGTATCCGATATGGATGTCTTTAAAGTTCATTAAATTGTGTTTTGAAATTTATTACAGATGCGGGATAATCCGCCTTGTTTGATGTTAGGTTTGTATCCCGCTTTCTGTAACAGAAAAATGAGCTTCTTTATGGTATAGTCACTTTTGTGCTGTTCAGGGAGCCGTCATTATTCACGGTGATTTTGAATTTGCTTCCGTTTGGGCTGGTCAGGATAATTCCTGTATCGGCAGTATCATAATAGGAACTTCCTTCACCTACTAATTTTGTAATATTACCGGCAGAAACAGGCGAAGTTGTAGTCACTTTTACAATACCTGCAGATGATATGGTTTTCAGGATACCGTTAGTATCGGCTGTTACTATATTATCACCGGAGGATCCGGGATTTGAATTGATATCACGGATACGAACCTTACCTGAACCGATATCCAAACGTTCCGTAGGTGCAATAGCGATGTCAGTTCCGATATTGCCGTTTTTTAAAATGGTTAAGGCATTGCTGCGGGAGAAGACCGTTGTTCCATTTGAAGCACCGTTTCCAACCTGAAACAAGGCATCAGTTGCTACTTTGGTATAGGAGCTTCCTGTGGTAATGGCATTTGCGGTACCAATGGATATTTCGCCTATGGAACTGGCAATCGTTCCTTGTCCTAATGCTACGGATCCGATGCCGTTTGCGACGGTAACCTGTCCCATTGAAACAGAACCGCTTCCGCTGGAAACAGCATTATTTCCGAATGCTATGGCACTTTGTCCGCTGGCTATGGATTTATTACCCGCGGCTATGGCTCCGTAATTACCGCTCGCCTGTGTCTGATAGCCCAGTGCGATGGCTTGTCCGCCTGATGCTTTATTAGCCCAACCAAAAGCAGCAGATAGATAACCGATCGGTGATGTGCCTCCTGCTTCATCAGCATTTGGAGAGCCGCCGCGAACCGAACCGCGAACATCCAGCTCTGTAATAGGATTTTCCGTTGAAAAGACATTCCCATTACTACCACCAATACCTACATTTCCGGTCTGGTAAATATTTTGGGTGTTTGTGGTTGCTTTGTTCGTAGTGGTGGCAACTTGCCAAGGTTCTACGCCTGTTCCGGCTATGCTTTGCCAAAAGTCGCCGTCAAAATAGTAGTAACCGGTTTCGGTTATGTTCATTCTTTGTCCGGTATTGTTTCCGTTGGAAATATCTGTGATGTAAATTAATGTTCCTTTCTGGTCTGTACCGTAAAGCGAATTTCCTTTATTTGACAGTTCTTCTCTTGTGAGTCTCGGAGCTTGAAACCCTGTCATATCAGCAGCGAGAAGATTACCGGAATTGTCTTTTTTGCCATTCACATCCAAAGTTGTTTTTGGTGTGTCGGTATTAATGCCTACTCTTCCCTCCTGTGCGGAGATGAGGGTAGCAGCCGCAAAGAATATTGCTACGGCAATTGGTTTCATATTATTTTTCATCTATTTGAATTTAATTTGTTGAATTTTATTTCATTTTATTTAAGTTTAAAAAGTTACAGATAAAGATCATTCTGTACATTTTTTTAAGAATGAGAAAAAAGCAGAGAAAAGTACCTTTAAATGTTAATTTTTTCTGCTTATCAGATTGTTATGTTGTTAGTTAATAGGTAAAGCATAGATCCACCTTTCCCAAGCAGCATTAGAAAATAATCCTGTAGGGCGCATTACTGTAGCAGGAAAAGAGGAAGCCGGATATGTCCAAAAAGCAGACATATAGTAAGTTTTAGGAGAAGAAGTACTATTGTAAATTTGTACAGATCCTAAAACCATTCCATATTTTGATCCTCTTGTAAAGTTTCCTGCTCCTTGTCTGCCACCACCTGAACCGACCTGTATATCAGCTGACATTGCCCCTCCGGGAGTGTCTGACAGAAGAGAGAGAACCCAAATCTGTGTATCACTTGTAATTACAGGATATGAATTTGAAGGATCAGTGCTGTCATAAAGAATCATTACAGATCCGTAATTAACCTGCCATTTCCCAGGGGGCAGGGTAATGCTGCCACCTGTATCATAACGTTGTCCTGCATTTGGCATATTAATTCAGGAGCCTGCCAATGTTCCTGCAATCAATCCAATGGTATTCGGCTTCCACGAAGCATTTCCGTTAGTGTCAGATGTTAAAACGTATCCATTACTTTGTGTGCCATCTACAATTCTTACCGCCGGAGAAGTGGTATTGCTGACGTGTAGCTTTACAGAAGGATTTGTATTATTAATGCCCACATTTCCGTTATTAAGCACCGTAACCATTTCTGTTGTGGATGAGTTATTAATTTCTAATGCTTTGGTGGCATATGTATTATCTTTGGATACAATATCCAAAGTAGCGGATGGTGAAGGTGTATTAATCCCTACATTGCCATTTTGAGCAAAAAGGAATAAGCTATAAATAAGGGAAATCCCTAAAAATATTTTTTTTGTCATTGTAATAATTTTTAAATTTATATGGAACAAGCTCGTTATCTTGTCCTGAAGCTTTTCATCACTTGGAAGCCATTAGTTCTTTCAGTTTCGCGATATACAAGATTATTACCGGTTACCTGAAATATCATATCAGAACCTATGGCAAAATCAAAGGTCAGAAGATCAGTTCCTTCTCCTGTTATGGTCATAGGATTCACATTTCCTGCAATATTATATGCTTTTCTTGTTAACCGGAAACCTTTATCCTTAGACCATATAATATCAGCGTGTATAATTCCTCCTACACCGGCTTGTCCGTAAGCAAATCCCGAAAGTACAGAGAAACGGACTATACTGCCATTATTCAAAGTACATAGTGTTTTATTTGTGGTTGTCGAAGTATAGGTTCCGTCAAATGTTATGGCATTGGCGTTTTCGAGAGCAGGATTATACTTTACATAAACGTTTCCGTTATTATCTGCTACCAGCTGCCTGAACGCATTGTAATTGACAGAAGCGGCTTGTCTCATATTTGTACCACTCAGCGTTCTTAACCTTACTGCAGATTTTGTGTTGGACGGAGCAGATACTTCAAGCTGTGCCACAGGAT
>Ga0222426_101203_pt1 | contig 11124 bp, 16 predicted proteins | sample 2B50Ametagenome_FD_180087 | JGI IMG/M metagenome (GOLD analysis project Ga0222426, IMG submission 180087) | Enriched microbial communities from leaf-cutter ant dump, University of Wisconsin, Madison, United States - 2B50A (version 2) | ecosystem: Environmental > Terrestrial > Nest > Insects nest... | reverse complement strand
GCCGCCCGTCGTTCTTCCCCTTCACCGAGCCTTCGGCGGAAGTCGACATCCAGTGCGTGCTGTGCAGCGGCAAGGGCTGCCGCGTGTGCAAGCAGACCGGCTGGCTGGAGGTCATGGGCTGCGGCATGGTGCACCCCAACGTGCTGCGCATGTCCGGCATCGACCCGGAGAAATACCAGGGCTTCGCCTTCGGCATGGGCATCGAACGCTTGGCCATGCTGCGCTACGGCGTCAACGACTTGCGCCTGTTCTTCGACAACGACCTGCGCTTCCTCGGGCAATTCCGCTAGGCCGCGTACGACGTCAACGAATTCTTAGGAGAACAGGATGAAATTCAGTGAACAATGGCTGCGGAGCTGGGTGAATCCGCAGGTTTCCCGCGACGAGCTGGTGGCTCGTCTATCCATGGCCGGCCTCGAGGTCGACGCCGTGATCCCCGTCGCCGGCGCCTTCAGCGGCGTGGTGGTGGGCGAGGTGCTGAGCACCGAACAACACCCGGACGCCGACAAGCTGCGCGTCTGCCAGGTCAGCAACGGCAGCGAGACCTTCCAGGTCGTCTGCGGCGCGCCCAACGTGCGCCCAGGCCTGAAGATCCCCTTCGCCATGATCGGCGCCGAGCTGCCGGGCGACTTCAAGATCAAGAAGGCCAAGCTGCGCGGCGTCGAGTCCAACGGCATGCTGTGCTCGGCCAAAGAGCTGGAAATCAGCGACGACAACGCCGGCCTGATGGAACTGGCTGCCGACGCCCCGGTGGGCGCGAGCATCCGCGACTACCTGGAGCTGGACGACGCCTCCATCGAAATCGGCCTGACCCCCAATCGTGGCGATTGCCTGTCCCTGACCGGCCTGGCCCGCGAAGTGGGCGCGCTGTACTCGGCGCCGGTCACTTTCGTCGATGTGCAGCCGGTTGCTCCCAGCATCGATGAAGTCCGCTCCATCGAACTGCTGGCGCCGAACGCCTGCCCGCGCTACCTGGGCCGCGTCATCCGCAACGTCGATCTGAGCAAGCCGACGCCGCTGTGGATAGTCGAGCGCCTGCGCCGCTCCGACATCCGCAGCATCGACGCCGCAGTGGACATCACCAACTACGTGATGCTGGAGCTGGGCCAGCCGATGCATGCCTTCGACCTCGACGAGATCAAGGGCGGCATCCGCGTGCGCATGGCCGAAGAGGGCGAGAAGCTGGTGCTGCTGGACGGCCAGGAAGTCGCCCTGCGCGCCGACACCCTGGTCATCGCCGACCATGAACGCGCCCTGGCCATGGCCGGCGTGATGGGGGGCGAGCACAGCGGCGTCAGCGCCAAGACCCGCGACCTGTTCCTGGAAAGTGCCTTCTTCGACAACATCGCTGTTGCCGGCAAGGCCCGTTCCTACGGCCTGCACACCGACGCCTCGCACCGCTACGAGCGTGGCGTGGACTTCCAACTGGCCCGCCGCGCCATGGAGCGCGCCACCGAGCTGCTACTGCAGATCGTCGGCGGCGAAGCCGGTCCTGTGGTTGAGCAGGTCAGCCAGGCCCACCTGCCCAAGGTCGAGCCGGTGGTGCTGCGCATCGAGCGCGTCACCCAGATGCTCGGCATGGAAATGGATGCTGCGGAAATCGAGCGTCTGCTCATCGCGCTGGAGTTCCAGGTGCAAGCCGATGGGGAAGGGCGCTGGAAGGTCGGTGTACCGAGCCACCGCTTCGACGTTTCCCTGGAAGTCGACCTGATCGAGGAACTGGGCCGCCTGTACGGCTACAACCGCCTGCCGGTGCGCTACCCGCAGGCGCGCCTGGCACCCAACACCAAGTCGGAAACCCAGGCCGAGCTGCCGGCGCTGCGCCGCCTGCTGGTCGCCCGCGACTATCAGGAAGCCATCACCTACAGCTTCATCGATCCCAAGCTGTTCGAACTGTTCAGCCCGGGCGTGCAGCCGCTGATGCTGGCCAACCCGATCTCCGCGGACATGGCTGCCATGCGCGCCTCGCTGTGGCCGGGCCTGGTCAAGGCGCTGCAGCACAACCTGAACCGCCAGCAGACCCGCGTGCGCCTGTTCGAGAGCGGCCTGCGCTTCGTTGGCCAGCTCGAGGGCCTGCAGCAGGAAAACATGCTGGCCGGCGTCATCTGCGGCAGCCGCGAGCCGGAAGGTTGGAGCAACGTGCGTGAAGGCGTCGACTTCTTCGACATCAAGGCCGACGTCGAAGCCCTGCTGGCCAGCGCCAGTGCCGCCGATGCCTTCGCCTTCGTCCCCGGCGAACACCCGGCGCTGCACCCGGGCCAGACCGCCCGCGTCGAACGCGATGGCGAACTGGTCGGCTACGTCGGCGCCCTGCACCCGGAACTGGCCAAGGCCCTGGACCTGGATCGCCCGGTCTACCTGTTCGAACTGGTGCTGGGCGAACTGGTCCGCGGCCGCCTGCCGAAGTTCAGCGAACTGTCGCGTTTCCCCGAGGTGCGCCGCGACCTGGCGCTGGTGGTGAACCGTGATATTCCGGCGCAATCCATCCTGTCGACCATCCGCGAAGAGGCCGGCGAATTCCTGACCGACCTCAGGCTGTTTGATGTCTATCAGGGTAAAGGTATTGATCCGCTTGGAAAAAGCTTGGCCGTCGGCTTGACCTGGCAGCATCCATCACGCACTCTTAACGATGACGAGGTGAACGCGACCACGCAGAAAATCGTCGCCTCGCTGGAGCAAAGGTTCAACGCCACGTTAAGGAAGTAGCGTATGGGGGCTCTGACGAAAGCTGAGATTGCCGAACGTCTGTATGAAGAGCTGGGCCTGAACAAACGGGAAGCCAAGGAACTGGTGGAACTCTTCTTCGAAGAGATCCGCCAGGCGCTGGAGCACAACGAACAGGTGAAACTGTCCGGTTTCGGCAATTTCGACCTGCGCGACAAACGCCAGCGCCCGGGTCGCAACCCGAAGACGGGAGAGGAAATCCCGATCACGGCCCGCCGCGTCGTCACCTTTCGTCCAGGCCAGAAACTGAAAGCCAGGGTTGAGGCTTATGCTGGAACCAAGTCATAACGACGAACTGCCCCCCATTCCGGGCAAGCGCTACTTCACCATCGGTGAAGTGAGCGACTTGTGCGCAGTGAAACCGCACGTGCTGCGGTATTGGGAACAGGAGTTCCCGCAGCTCAACCCGGTCAAGCGCCGCGGCAACCGCCGGTACTATCAGCGCCAGGACGTGCTGATGATCCGCCAGATCCGCGCGCTCCTGTACGACCAGGGCTTCACCATCGGCGGGGCGCGCCAGCGCCTCTCCGGCGACGAAGCCCGCGAAGACATCACCCAGTACAAGCAACTCATCCGCCAGATGATCGCGGAACTGGAAGACGTTCTTCACGTGCTGCGCAAGTAGCTGAAAAAAATGAAAAAAGTGCTTTGCCGAAAGAAAACCTTACGGTATAGTGCGATCCGCCAACCGGGCAACCGGAAGGCAACGTCGGGGCGTAGCGCAGCCTGGTAGCGCACTTGCATGGGGTGCAAGGGGTCGAGTGTTCGAATCACTCCGTCCCGACCAAAAATCCCAAACGGCTCAAGCACTTACTGTGCTTGGGCCGTTTTCATTTCCGGGCCCGCGCAAAACTGGCGCAAAATGCGCGCAAAACTATCGGGCAAATTCGCTGATATCCAAGTCCGGAATCGCGTCCGCCCAGACCACTTCCTCGTGGTCGCGCTGATAGTTTTTCGTCATCTCCTCGCTGGCGTGGCCGGCGATTTTCTGCCCATCCTTTCCGGCTTTCTTGTACAGGTGCAGGGACAGCGCCCTGACTTCATGGAAGCCCGGCATCTCCTCTTCACTCCACCCCGCATAACAGCCTGCCGTATCTCTGGCCTCCTTGAAGGCCCTGGTCAGGTAGCGCTCCTCGATCTTCGTCCAGTGCTCCTTCTGCTCCGCCTGCTTTTGCTTTTTCCGTTCTGGCCGGCGGTGAATCAGGAAGGGGGACGGGATGTTGTCCCGGCACCTGCTGAGCACGGTCTGGAGCTCGGGCGTCACCCGGAAGCGAATCCAGGCCGCGTCGCTGGCCTTGGCCGTCTTCTGCTGGACAACATACAGAAACCCGTCGCGAACGTCGTCGAATCGCATGGCCAGGATGTCGGTCCGGCGCTGGGCGGTGATCAGCGCCAGATCGATCGCGTTCTGCAGCCAGGCTGGCGCCTTCTCGCGAATTGCCCGCAGCCCCTCTACGGTATGCCGCTTGCGCTGCTTCTTCTCGATCTTCGGAATGGTGCAGATAGCTGGGTTGTCCGGGCACAGGCCTTTCGCCACGGCATGGTTGAAAATGTCTACCAGAAGCGCCCGCGCCTGGTTTGCTGCCCGGGGTGTCAGGCTGTCGAGCAGGTCCGCGATCATGCGGATGGTGATCTCGTTGACCGCCTGGGCGGGCCAGGCCTTCCTGAATTGCCGGAACCGCACTTCGTACAGATCGAGCGTACCCTTCGCCAGTTCGCGCGGCGGGAGGATTTTCTCCTTGTAGTGGTCGAGGAAGTCGACGAACAGATCGGTGGATCCGCCTTTCACCTTGGACACTAGGTCAGCCCCGCCAATGAACTCCATGTTCAACTGCTTGGCCGCGTTGATTGCCTTGGCCCGGTCGGCGCCAAAGGGGAACCACTTTCCATCCGTCGGCCTTCTGTAGCGGTAGGTCCCGCGCCTGGAGTCCAGGTAGAGGTTCTCGGGGAGCCCCTTGTTGGCCTTGTTCCGTGGGCGAGGCGACATCACGCTGCTCCTCGAAGGACCATGGCGACCAGGTCGTTGCTGGTCGACTTGCTGAACGCCGTCCAGTCGACGAACCAGAGTTTGCCGATCCGCTCGCCCGGGAGGATGCCGTCCCTGAGCTGATTGCGGATTGCCTGACCGGACAGTGGTGTTCCATTGGTGCCCCAGCGGCGCCGCTGGAACTCGCTGATCTTGATGAGTTCTTTTCGCATAGCAATGCCTCAATGCGCCGGCGTACCGGCGCCGCATGAGTTAGGTGTTGGGTTCGGCGAGGCTCTTCAGCAACGTCTGGAGTTGGCGCACCTTCTCCAGATTGGCGGCGTTCGCCTCCAGCCCCTGCTCGATCGTCAGGGCGGCTTCCTCGACGCGCGCCGCCAGCGCCTGGACCTTCGCCGAGAACTCCTCGCCCAGCGTTTTCAACTGGCTGGCCAGGTCGCCGAGCAGTTCGATGGGGCTGGCGCTGGTGCTGCTGGCCTTCGCTGCTGGCTTGATGCTTGTGACGATCTGGGGCATGGGTTGGTCCTTCTGCTTGGGTGGGGTTCTGACTTCGGTGCGCAGGTACATCTGGCGATCAACCTCGCGGACCAGCCCGGCGTCCTTCAGGTCGTTCAAGCAGGCTCGGATCACCGACAGCTCCGCGCTGCTGTGGCCGCCGGCCGTCAGGGCGCCCTTGATCTGCAGGGGCGACCAGGGCGATTGGATCGGCACCACGTCGTAGACCTTGCGCGCCACCCCGGTCTGCGCCTTGAGCAAGGCCTGTTGCCGGGACGGCGTCATAGGCTGCACCCCCCACTGCATAGCGGCGAAAGACGGGAAGAGCGGAACGGAGATGGCCGCGCCGACGATGGCCAAGCCGACCACAACGATGCTGGCGGCGATGATCATGGCGTTACGCATGGTCGCCTCCCTCCTTCTCTGGCCAGCAGACTGGTAATCCGTCATCGCGCGCCAGATGCTTCGGTATCTCATCCTTCATGCACATCGGCTGAGAACTGATATGGCTGCAGGTCGGGCAACCTGGATTTCCGCCCCAGCACACGGCGTGGATTCGCGGGAAGCCGCTCTTGCAGCGGCCGGTCTTGGAGTCGTACTGGCTGCATGGCGTGCCCATCACTCACCTCCCTGCGCCGGCGCGGCGGCGAACTCAATCAGAGTCGTGTATCCCTCTTCCTCGCACTCGGCGCAGGCCAGGTGTAGGCCATGAACCTGCCGGCCATCGTCGTCGGTGATCTCTCCGATGAAGAGGATGCCGTCTTGGTAGTCGCCATAGGAGCCACCTCCATCGCCACAGTGGAAGGCGATGGACTCGATGAGCTCCTTGTCGAGCAGCAGGCGGGTCGGAATCAGCGCATATCCCGCAGGCACCTGCCCAGCCTGGGCGACCGGGGCGGCGTAGAGTTGCGTTCCAGGCTCCAACCAGGGCCAGATATCCGCGTAAGGTGCAACGCCAAGCTCGCCGGATGCACGCATAACACCTACCGGCTCCTGCTTCTCCAACTCCGCGATCCTGGCCAGGGCGGCGTCACACTCGGCGCGCAGTTTCAGCACATCCTCTAGTGATGCGCTGCGATAGGCGTCAGCACAGCCATCGAAGTAACCGAGTACGGCCACGCCACAGGCAGTGAGGCGTTGGCGCTCGGTCTCCAGTTCCGCCCGCAGCGCCCCGACGATGCGCTCGTGCTGGGCGACGGTCATTAGCTCGACAAGCACCTCGCCATCAGTGACCAGTGCTGCCTGAAGGCGCTCAATCGCGGGATTGACGGTGACGATATCGTTGTCGCCAAGCTCCCCGCCATCGAACACTCCGCCTAGAACGAGCACAGCCACCACCTCCGGCCGCTCCAGTTCCGGCGCCGGGGTTTCGTCGAGGAACAGGTCGTCGATTGACGTGGCGTTCGGATTGATTCCCGCTCCTGGGCCGAGCGCGTCTCTGGTGAGGCGCTCGGCGTTGTCGTCGAACGATTGATCGTCCAGATCCGGCGCCGGGGAGGGTTGCGCCAGGGCGGCGCGGGCTGCCTCAATGGCCGCATCGGTAACCGCGTTGCGGTGCGCGGGCAGGTAGCCGATCAGCGCCATGTAGGCCTGCTCAAGCGCGCGTCGCAGGGAAATCTGCTCTCCCGGCGCGCCCTCTGCCTGCCGCTTCACTGCCCCGGCTATCTCTTCACACGCATCAGCCCAGGCATCCCCTTCCAGGTTCTCCAGCCAGTCGCAGGCGTTCTTCTCTTGTTCCTTGCTCATGGTTTAGTCCTCGGCGGGGTAAATGCGGATGCCGCGCTCGCCCTGCTGGGCGACGATGGCGGCCTGGATCAGTTGGCGGCCGAGCTGCAGGGCCTGCTCGGGGTCGAGTTTGGCGCCGAGGCGGGGGAGGCCCTCGACGACCATGAAGGGCTTGCCGTCGAGCCCGTGGAGGTGCTCGACAGTCAGTTGGATGGGTTGCATGGTACGGGCTCCCTTGCCGGCGGGGTGCAGCGCAGGCAGTCGCATTCGTTGGTGGGGCGGCCGGTGCCGCGGCAGTAGGTCGGGCGGGTCATGGCGTCACCCGCTTGAACTCGACCACCCATACCCAGGGGTTGGCGTCCCAGTCTCCGCCGGTTTTCTCCCAGAGGTTCCCGAACGCCCAGCGCGCGCTACCCAGGCACTGGTCAGAGCTAGTGGTCTTGTCCCACATCCATCCGTTGTTCTGGGGGTGATGAGCCTCTGGCGCAGGGCAGTCGCCGACCTCTTGCCAGCCCTTTCCGCCGTGTCCGCAGCGGCGGCCGTAGTTGGTGAAGAAACAGCCCTCGGCGATGGCCTGCTCTTCGCTGATGTCCTGCAGGCGCTCGACGCGCACGCCGGTGATCTCCAGCAGGATGCGTGAGGCCCAGCGCGGCATGTGGATGCTTGGGCGGTGACGCCAGATCCTGTCCGGGTTTGCCGCTGAGAAGCGGCCGTTGCGAAGCCCCTCCGGGTAGTAGCGGTTTGGCTCATTGGGCGGCAGCCCATCGGCGGAGTAGTGGACTCGGTTGCTTCCAGACCAGACACCCTCGTCATCTTCGGGGTGCGTCATGATGTTCTCGCCGGCCTGCCACCAGCTCTCGCGCACCCACAGCCGATCGCCTGGCTTCCCGTGCGGGCACCTGCCGGCCCTGGCCAGTTCCTGGGCGCACTCGGCTTCGGTGGCTCCTGTGACCAGGAACCCCCAGCGCGGGTCGTGTTGGCCGACGGCAGACCAGCGAAATGCCGGGTCAGGCTCGTCGTGGCGCTCCTTGGGTATTTGGCTGCCCTTCACCGGCCGGCGCGTCACTGTCTTCCGGCCTTCCAGGATGGCGCGAACCATAGGTCCGCTGAACAGGATGGGGCGTTCCTTCATGCTGCACTCCTTGCGGATTCGGTGATGTCGGCGGCCATGACGATCTTCATGCCCAGGTCCACGGCCAGGGCGCGCTCGATGTTGGCGCCGCGGGAGGCCAGCCAGCCCGGGAGCAGGGCGATGGTGTCGCAGGTGACCAGTTGGGCCAGGGCGAGGCGCATGTAACCGGACCAGGTGGTGCTGGGCGGCGCGGCGTTCTCGGCCGGGTTCTCGACGTGGTAGCCGAGCTGGCGCAGGCGCGCGGCTTCAGCGTGGAAGGCCGGGTAGTTGAACTCCGGCAGGCCGGTCATGGGGCCGGCGAGGTAGATGCGCTGCATGTTCACTCCCACCCGACCATGTGGGCCGGCTCGGTCAGTTCAGCCAGTTCCTGGCGCAGGGACTTTTCCAGCGGCACCACCTTGCCTTCGTCTTGGTCGTAGGCCTGCATGACGTCCAGCACTTCGTCGCGGACCAGGACTACTTCGTCCAGGGCGAAATCCTCTTCTACGTAGCCGCATTCCTCGCACATCACTTCGATGGCGCCGGCCGGGTCGTAAGCGGCCACGATGTCGTTGTCGCCTACCTGGTAGGCCTTGAGGGTTTTTTCGGGCATGACTTGTCCTCCGCGCCTGGCTGGCGCGATAAAGAGCTTTCGGAGGGGGTTAGGCGGCTGCGGATTGCTTCTGCGCCAGGATCTCGCGAGCGGCGTGGCGGATCATGTAGAGCTCGCGGATCAGGGATTCAGATGGCGTGGTGACACTGATCTCCCACCAGTCCGGGCCCAGGCCCAGAGTCTCGCAGTGCTCGTTCATGAACACGCCTGCCTGGTGCTGGTCCCCGATGTCGGTAGCTTCAGCGAGCAGGTCGTCCCACTCTTCCCATTTCGCGGAGGCATCGTCGTACTTGCGAGCTTCTGCCCGAACGAAAGCCCTAAGGTCGGCCCAGCGACTACCATCCCGCCCGCGCTCCTTCTCCTCGCGCACCCAGGGGGGCAGGTCCTCGTAGGCATCACAGTCCGCCTCCTCAGCGATACGCTCGCAGACGCCGTCGAGAAGGGCGCGGCGGAAGGCTGTCTCGTCGAAATCCTTGGTCTTGCAATTCTCGTCGAGCTTCGAGTGGATGTAGTAGCCGACGTCGTCGCCGGCCAGGAAGTCCAGGCCGTAGCCCAGGCCGACGCCGAAGGTCAGGTTGGCGATGTCGCCCACGACGGCGATGCCATAGCGGGTGAGCATGATGTCGAAGGCGTAGGCGTTGGTGCCCGGCCGCTTGCAGCGCCAGACCTTCACGTCGTCATTGTCGACTAGGGCCTTGTATTGGTGGTTTTTCAGGTAGCCAGCAGCCTCGGCTGCTCGTTCGTCGAGCAACTGTTCGCGGGTCTTCATGGGGTGTCCTCGCGCCGTAGTGGCGCACTGGAAGGGAGTGGAGTAGGTTCTGGTTCACTTCGCGCTGACAAAGGAGGTTGCGATGGGCTTGGCATCGATCACCGCTGGCGCTTCATTGTTGGCAGGACTGATATCCGCGGCGTGCTGGGTTGTTGCCGCTGTAGTGAAGGTCGATCCGCCTGAAGAGCTGCGCGGGAAGCCGGACGGCGACTATTGGCCTGGAACCGTGGTTAATGGAGGAGACCTGATTGGGACGCTGAAGGCTCAGGCTAGATGGAACAGTGCTGCGGCATTCTCCGCGGCGCTCGCAATCCTCTTGCAGATCACATCAGCCATGCTCTAGTGAGCTGGAATTGCTGGGGCGCTGAAGCCGGCGCTTCGAAGGTCCAGCGGGCAGGCGAGTTCTGCGCCTCAATTCGACTGCGAAGGATGGCGGCTCGTGCCTCCTTGGTGGGCGGGGTATAGGTTCCTCGCCACTTCTTGTCGATGCCGATATTGCGGCCGATGTTCGTGCTGTCGGCGCTGGCGAAGGGAAGGCGAGTGAAAATCACTGGATCAAGCATCCGCAGGCCATGCAGCTTGCACATCGGGCGACCGTCGTCGTCGCAAACAATCCGCATGGCCTGGCCTATCCGCTGCCACCACTGCTCAGTGCCAACCGCGGCGAACTCCCCGGAACTCCCGATGCAAACGCGCATCCAGCCGCTGGCCAGCCGCTCAAGGCGCTCGAGTGATTCGTGCATGTGCCAGACCGGAGCTCCGAACCAGCGAGGCAACGGCCATTCATCAAGCAAGGCATCGTTGTCTGCTTCACCCCCGTCTATCACGTCCGGCACGACCGCGAAGTCGCAGGATGGAATCAGCTGCGCATCGCCTGCCCAGGCGTAGAAATCCGACCAGTCGGTGACTGGACTGCCGCTGCGCCAGGCGCTGAATGCACCGTTATCGATGGCGAACGATTGGCACACATTGGCGGCGACGCCGAGCTGGCCGGGCGAACTGAAGCTGACGAATGCATGGCCGCCACCGATAGCCGCCTCGGCCGCGGTGTCCGGCGTGATTGGCAGGCCGTGGTAATGGATCATTCGAGGAGCCTCACCGTTTCGACCTCGACGCCTTGGTGCGTGCCCCATATGCGGAGTTCTCCGCCGAAACTGTCATGAAGCTGGTCGGCGATCTGTTCCTGGATGCCGGCTTCTATTGCTCCGGTCGCTTCGTTGATGCGCTCCACCATGAGCGTCTCCGGCGTGCGAATCTCCAGCGTGTAGTCGATCATTGCGCCGTCGTTCGGGCAGCGAGCGGCGAAGGTAGCGGTGTAGATGTTGAGCTTCAGGCTCATGATGGCTCCGTGCCGCTGGCGCAGCGCTGGCAGTTGAGATAGGTTTGAATTTCCCGGCATGGGGCCGGATCAAGGAGAGGAAATGGACGAAGTAATGATCAGGATTGCGGCTCTGGAGCAACTGGTGAAGGCCATGCTGAAGGACAGCATGCTGAATGGAACTAATCCTGATGTGATCAAGCAGAGAGCCCAGGGCGCGCTGCTGGAGAGCGACGTGCTTGGCGGCCCCGAGCAGAAGACCAAGGCCCGTGAGTACCTAGAAAGCCTCCTAGGCTGACGCGTATCGGCAATCGAGATATGCCCTCACGAAGAGCGCTGCGGCCTCAGCATTGAGGGCATTCCCGATGGCATGCAACTGATCCAT